>Ga0302320_10011878_pt1 | contig 18364 bp, 12 predicted proteins | sample Bog_T0_3_FD_202130 | JGI IMG/M metagenome (GOLD analysis project Ga0302320, IMG submission 202130) | Peat permafrost microbial communities from Stordalen Mire near Abisko, Sweden - Bog_T0_3 | ecosystem: Environmental > Terrestrial > Soil > Wetlands > Peat | place: Sweden: Abisko, Stordalen Mire...
TGACCGGGGGTAAAAGGCTTCTCGATGAACGTTGAATTCTCTTCGAGCACGCCGTGAAGCAGGACAGCATCTTCGCTGTAACCGGACATGAACAGGACCTTGACATGGGGCCAGCGATTGCGCACCACGGCCACCATTTCTCTGCCACCCAGATCCGGCATCACCACATCGGTTACGATCAGATCGACGCGGCCCCGTTCTCGATTAATCAACCCCAGCACGTGCTCTGAGTTATCCGCCTCGATAACTCGGTAGCCATAAGACCGCAGTGCGGAAACCGTGAATTTCCTTACTTCCGGATGGTCTTCCGCTACCAGGATGGTCGCAGTGCCTTTCACTCCCGGAACAATCTCGCGCCTTTCGGATTCAGCGGCTGCATCCTCTACCAGAGGGAAGAACACGGTGAACGTTGTTCCCTGCCCCGGTTCACTCTGTACCTCGATCGTGCCGCCGCTTTGTTCTACGATTCCGAGGGTGACAGACAACCCGAGCCCGGTCCCTTTGCCGAGATCTTTCGTGGTGAAGTACGGCTCGAAAATGTGGTCCTGGAGTTCTTTGCTCATGCCCACGCCCCAGTCCCGCACGGACAGTGTCACATAGGTGCCTACTCTTTCCTGTGGCTCCGACGGGCTGTCTTGCCGGCCGTAATCCACGGTCCCAGTCTCAATCCGGACGGAGCCTCCCCTGGGCATGGCGTCGCGCGCATTCACAACCAGATTCATAATCACGCTGTCCAACTGCAGGGGATCGGCGCGGATGGTCAGCGGTTCTCTTTTCAGGTCGAGGGTCAGCGTGGCTTTCTTCCCAACGACACGTGCGAGGATCGGCTGCATCTCCCGCACCAAGCTGTTGAGTTCGACGACGCGCGGGTGAAGAACCTGCTTGCGGCTGAAGGCAAGCAACTGCTGCGTGAGCCCGGCGGCGCGCTGGCCTGCGCTGTGGATCTCTTCGAGGCTCTCTCTGAGTGGATCGGTCTTCTCGGCTCTATCCAGCGCCAGTTCGCTGGACCCGATGATGACAGTCAGCAGGTTGTTGAAGTCGTGGGATATGCTGCCGACCAATCGCCCAATCAGCTCCATCTTATGGGACTGAATGAGGCGTGTCAGCAAGTTCTTGCGATCCTCTTCGGCCCGCTTCCACTCAGTGAGATCGCGCGTAGCAACCAGCATCGCGTTGCGGCCGCGGTAATGGATTGGCCGGGAATCCGTCTCACCGGGGAACGTGGTGCCGTCCTTGCGGAGGCCGGTCAATTCCACCACGCCGGTTTCCTTTTTTTCGATTCGTTGAAGGAGTTGTTCGCGCGATTCAGGCGCCAGCAAAAGGTTGGGTCCGTTCTGGCCAATCAGTTCCTCCGGCCGGTCATAACCGAAGAGATGTACGTAGGCCATGTTGGCATCGAGAATCACTCCATTCTCGTGGATCATGATCCCTTCAAGCGCTGCGTTGGAGAGGCTGCTGAAGCGCTCTTCGCTTTCGCGCAGAGCGGAAAGCTGCCTGCGCAACTCATCCTGAAAAGCAATGATGGGCACGATCGCGAGGACCAGGAAGAGGACATACAAGAGCCACAGCCCCATCGGGTCGCCGGGAAAATAGGCGGGCAGCGGGTGACCATTTTCTTCAAGGGTGGCCTCGATCAGGAAGATCAGCAGCGATGCGGTTGCTACCCTGATCGCGGCAGTGCTTCCGAGAAGCCAGCCGGCCAGAATGATAATGACAAAACTCCAGCCCGACGTAGCGCTGTGAACCCCACGGCTGAAAAAGGAAAAACCCTCGATCACGCACCATATGGCAGATATGAAGACTACCGCAGCAGCGTGTTTTTTGCTGTTCCGAAGCAGAGCCAGGCACACCGCCGCCATTACGAATAGAAGAACCAGGAGGGCCGCCACAGCAACTTTGCGGACTGCAAACCAGGGAATCAGAACTGAAATTGCGAGGACGAGCCAGGCGAGGAATCCACACAGGATCAGATGAAACGAGCGCGCGGTGTCTTCGTCTTCGATGCCGCGCAGGCGGTCACCGCCGCAGAGCAGGTAGGTTATTTTCTGCAACCACTGTGTCGACTCTGGCACTGAAAATCACCCCTCCAGGTTTCAGGCAGAAATAAACGGGACTCCCGCCGGGACTCTGCAACGCCTTGGCTGTCAGGAACCAATATACTCGCCGCAGCGGATGGTGGGACCGCTTCCTGGGCGCTTTTTGGGTGTGCAACGGGGCGCGTTGGCGCAGCTGAGATGCTGGCCTGGTGCGGAGTCAGAACTGGAGTTGCGTGAAGGACTCTTATGGCAAACCACTCAAACCAGACCGAGGCGCGCTGGAAGCCTTAAGAACCGCTCGAAACACTCATTCCACAATACTGTAAACGGGGATCTTATTTCCTTTGCGGGCGAGAATTCCATACTGCATTACCGGGCCTGGGACCACAGTGAGGATGAGCTTTCGTCATCGACTGCCTGACCATCGGAACCACGGAAAACGACACAATTACGGCCGGAAGACTTTGCCGCGTAGAGGGCCTGATCGGCGGCCATGAGCAGGGATTCAAGGGTCCTTGCGTCGTCGGATGGATCGAAGACTGTGGCGCCTACGCTGCAAGTGATTTTGAACTCGAACTCGCCGGTGCGAACCTCCAGGTCTGAGACCTGGCCGTGGAGGTGGGCCAGCCTCTGTTCGGCAGCTTGCATTGGAACTTCGTTCAGAATGAGCAGGAATTCCTCCCCGCCATAGCGTCCGGCATGGTCGTATGCGCGAATCGCAACTTGAACGGCGGCGGCGAACGAGCGCAGCGCCTCATCGCCGGCCAAATGCCCGTACAGATCGTTCACGCGCTTGAAGTGGTCCAGGTCAAGCATGGCCAGCACCAGAGTCTTTCCCGAACGCCGCGCATGGCTGATCTCCACTGCCAGCATGCGGAGAATCTCGACGTGATTGAACAACCCGGTGATGCCGTCGTGCGTGGCCTGAAACTGGAGCTGCTGGCGGCTGGCCTCAAGTTCCCGCGTACGATCGCTGACCAGGCTCTGCAGGTGACGGCTGCGGGCTCTCATGTGGCGCGCGCGCAGCCTGTCGGCGCCAAGCAGCAGAAGAACGACGGCGACGACAATCAGCAAGGTGAACCAGTGGGCCTGCCACCATGGGGGCAGAATTCTTACCTGCACTGCAACGGTGCCGGAAAAGGCATCGAGGGCAGGATTGTAGGCCATGGCCATCATGGTGAAATCGCCCGGTGGGAGGCCGGAGAAGACTGCCCTGCCGTCATGGCTCTCTATCCAATCCGGCTGCGAGGGGGCCATGCGGTATTTGAAGATCAGCTCGCTGCGGTTACGCATAGCTGAGGAAGAAATCTGAAACTCCAATGGAACAGTGGACCAAGGGAGCACGACCTGGTGTGCGGCCGCATCGAGACTGTCTCCACGCCGAATGCCGGTGACGGAGACGTCAAGGGGAACTGAATCGAAGACGCGTTCCGGGTGAAGCAGATGGCCCAGGCCGCCGCTGGTTCCGACCCAGATGGAACCGTCCGGAGCCTCCTGCAAGACTGCCTGATCGATATCGTTCCAGATCAGCCCTGTTTCCTCGGTGAGGTGACGCCAGAATTTTCCATTCCAAACCAGGACCCCTGAGTCCGTTCCCAGCCAGACCCAGCCGCGGCGATCGACCAGGAGAGCCAGCACCGCAAGGGAGCGCAACTCGTTTGGGACTTGCAACTGCCACGCATGAAGCCGATCGCCGGACGGAGCCATCCGCCATGTGCCCGTCTGATCTCCTGAAACCCAAACCGCGCCATCGGCGGCGCAGGAGAGCGCAAGCAGCGATCCAACCAGCGGCGGCTGTCCATCCACTTCCGGCACTGTCCATTTGCCATTCTCTTCGCGCAGAAGGCGACTGCCGGTCACAAACCAATCGGCGCCGTCAGGCGATTGGCAAGCCGCGGCGACCCTGGGCAATCCTCGCAACGCGGCATCCGCTGCTGGAATCATGTGCGGCGGAGCTTTCGAAGATCCGGCGTCGCGGACAAAAATGCCGGGCTTGGTGGCATAGAAAATGCGCCCGGTCGAATCCTTCATGGCGTATTCGAGCAAGGAGGGGAGCTTGGCCGTCTGTTCCGTTTTGCCTGTTTTTGGATCAATGCGAAGAACGGCGCCGGAGAAAGTTGTGGCCCACACCGATCCGTCCGCCTCAACGCCCATTGCGTCGACTTGCCCGTATGTCCATGGGTGCGTTGAAGAAAGATTTCCAGCGGTACCGTTGCGCGGGTTGATCCATGCCGGACCTTTTTCGGTTCCCACCAGGACACGATCGGCGCTGAGCGGCAGCACCGACCAGACCATGGCCGAAGGCAATCCCTGCGCGTCGTCCCAGCCTTCCCAATCGCGATAACCAACCCAGTGGGATATTCCGTTTCCGCGGCTACCGAGCCAGAGGTCGCCAACTGCGTCGAATGTCAGGGCCGAGATATGGCTGGTGCGCTGCATCCCGTTGGGACGGCCAATCAGGCGCCAGCGATTGCCTTCCCAGCGGGCAATTCCGTCCTCACTAGGCGCCAGTATCCGGCCCTCCGGGTCTTCAATCAGCGGAGCGTGCCCGTAAGTGTTTCCAGGATCGGATCCGGGAATGCTGCGATCGACAAATCTGCTCGCGCCACGCGGCAACGCCATCACATGATCCTGGCCTGCCGCCCACAGCGTGCCCGATTGATCAAGCAAAACGGTCTGCCACTGCTCTTCGGGAAGGCCGCTTCGCTTATTCCACTGGGTCAACTGGACGACGGCCTTTTCATTGGGGTGGCCGGGGTCGGCATCCAGAAACGAATAGAGCCTCGTGCCGCATCCGATCCAGATGCGGTGGCCGTTGTGCGGCTCGTTCACGACGTTCACCGTCGCAACCTGGCCCAGGTCCGGCATGGAATTCACCATGCGATCGGGAATCACCGGAAGATAGGAAAGCATGCGACCCTCGGCATCGTGTTCCAGCCTGTAGAGCCGCTGATTATCGACGACAAGCAAATGGGTCGCATCTTCAGCCGCCATGCGCCACGGCTCATCCATCTTGATCGGATTCCGTCCCGCGGGCAAGAACCGGTGACCATCCCAGTGGTACAGATTCCCCTCTGTACCTACCCATACGTTGCCGCTCGGGTCGGCGACAATGTCGTGGGCGTCGAGTTCAGCGATACCCTGCTCCCGGCCGTATTGCTCAAAGCCCGCGCCCTCAAACCTGTAAACGCCGTTTTCCGTTGCCACCCAGAGAAACCCGAAGTGGTCCATGGTGACAGCGTTGACTGAAAGGTTCTTGAGCCCCTCGGCCTGCCGATAGGCGTGGAAGACATACTGCTGCGCCAGCGTGACGCGGCTAAGCGCCAAGCAGAAAAGCAAAGCCGGTATCCAAGCGAGTCGGCGCAACATCGTTTCTTCCCCAGACACACCTCTGCCGCTTTCATTCTTATCGGCAGATCCGGTCTTCTGTGCTACCGCTGTGTGTGGACCCAAGTCGTCTTTTTCCTTGTGTCGATTGGCTATTTTTGTGCCGGAATCGCCATGGAAGCAGCGACACGGCTCTCTTCCTTTCCCGAAACTGCATTTGCATTTCTCATCAACATCTCGCGCACCCCTGCGTGGATGCGCGCGACGGCCGCGCGCCGGTAATCCCAGCGAGGGTCTTCATCCGGCTGCTCGACCACCATGGTGGCGTTGGCTTCAAACAGCAGAACCTCGCCCTGCAGGCTGAGACCAAAGTCGATGCCGCCATAATCGAGGCCAAGCGCCGCTTGCACCCGTTCGAGCGCAACCATAGCTTTATCGCCGAGCACACCAACCATATCGGCCAGAAAACTCGCTTCTTCTGCGCGGTGATCGGGCCGGTCCTTCATATCCGCACTGAAGTAATGGATCTTCCAATTTGGTGAGATGGCCAGGTGCAGCGGATAGCGCCGGCCATCCACGAACATCACGCGATACTTGCGCGCGCAACCGTCTGCGCCGCGGGCATCGAGATACTGAATCACGAGCAGTTCGGCACCGGGCCGTCCCGCTCCGGGCAGACCCGTCACTGCTCGAGAGAGCGCTTCCGCAGTTTCCACCAGCTCAAAATGCTGTCCCATGTGGAAACCCGGCGCGCGCAACAACAAAGGAAACACGAAGCCGTGTTGCGCAAGTGCGGCGGGTCCATCCTCGCCGGCGAGCAGCGCGTAGGGAAACGTCGCGGTTGCCGGAGCAATCACGCTGGGCAGGTTTGCCAGACGGGCCGCGTTCTCACAACGGCCTGTAGCTCGAACCGCGGCGGGCAGGTTAATCACTGGCGATTGGGTCAATGCTACCAGCGACTCTGCTGCCAGCAAAGCATTTTCCGCCGCGTCGGAATCTCCAATGCCATTGATGACGAGGTGGTGCTCCGGCAAAGGAATCCTGGTGTCATAGAAATCCGCGACGACCACGTATGTCTGAAAGACGCGATCGTCGATTAGCTTCTCGAGCGGTGTGTTGCCGCCGGTGGAAGAGACCAGCAGGAGCACAAGAACAGGCTGCGATGTGCCGCGATACGGATTGGTGAAGAGGCTTTTTTGCCCGAAGGCTTTGCGCTGATGAGACGCAGCCGCTTCAAACTCGCCGAGCCGCGTGAGCGCGTAATACATTCCTCCGTGCGCCTGCGGGAATTCCGTATCGATGGTGAGCGCTGCTTCGTACTGTTCGCGGGATCCCGTGTAGTCGTCGCGTTCAAGCAACACGCCACCCAGGTTTACCCTGCATACGATGTCGTCCGGATAGTTCCTGACCGCCTCGGTGTAGACCATCTGCGCGGCCTTGAGGTGTCTCTCCGTGACCAGCAGGCGGCCAAGCCCGATAAGGCCGGCGCGGTTCGCTGGATCGAACTCCAGAACCCGCAGGTAATCGCTTCTCGCTTCGAGGTTGCGGCCCATCTGGGCCAGTAAAGTTGCGCGCTCGATGCGCAGTACTGCTTCAGCATCCGTGGGAAGATTCGATTCCGCGTCGAGCTTTGCATTCAGTTGCAGCACACGGTTCTCGCACTCAAGCCATGGTTCCCATTTTTTCTCAGTGGTCTGAGCCGTCGCGTGCAGAGTGTCGCGCAATGCCCTGCCTGCGGCCAGCGTTGCGTTGACCAGCGTGTCCACCTCGGCGCGGGTTGTGCGGTGATTCACAAAGGCTGCGCGGATCGCGACACGGCCGTCGATGAGTGTGGTCGATGGGACAACTGCGCCGGACTCCTGCAATTCAATAACGATCTTGCGGCTCAACTCGTTCGCAACTTCGTCGGTCACCGGATTCCCGGGTGTACCGAAACGATAGCGGAAGCAGACGATGTTCAGCTCGACAGTCGCCATCAACTCAAGCTCAGGCGTTGCGGCGATTTGGCTTGCAAGAGAGCGGGCCAATGCACATGAATGGCTGATGACCGCGCCGATCGCGTCGGTTCCGTAGACTTTGAGAGTGGCCCATGTTTTGAGAGCGCGAAAACCGCGCGAGAGCTCGGGGCCCAAGTCACACGGCCAGGGCGAACCGGCGGACATTCCGCGTTCCTCACGCATGAGGTATGCCGAGGATGAACTGAATGCCTGCTTGTGCTTTTCGCCGTCGCGCACCAGGATGAAGCCGGCATCGTAGGGCACCTGCGCCCACTTGTGAAAATCGAATGCAAGAGAGTCGGCCTGCTCAATCCCTTTGAGCCGCGGGGCAAGATCCGGCGCGAGCACGGCCAGAGCACCGGAGGCGCCGTCCACATGAAACCAGAGTTGCTGTTCCGCGCAAAGGCTGGCGATGCCGGCCAGATCGTCGATGGCGCCGGTGTCCACTGTTCCTGCTGTTCCAACCACGAAGAATGGCGTGCATCCAGCTTGCCGATCCGCGGCAATAGTCGTGGCGAGCGCATCGAGATCCATACGCTGGCGGTTGTCGACGGGAATGAGCCGCAACGAATCGCTTCCGAGACCGGCAAAATCGAACGCACGCGCAACACATCCATGCACCGCCTTCGACGCATAGGCCGTCAGCTTTTGAGTTTGTTGAGTTACACCGCTGCGGCGAACTTCGCAACCGAGCCGGGCATCGCGTGCTACGACTACCGCGAGAAAGTTTGCCATCGACGTACCGGTGACCATCAGGCCAGATGCGGATTGCGGAAAGCCGAAGAGGCTGCGCATCCAGTCGGTGACCTGGCGCTCGACTTCGAGAGGAATCTGATCGCGTCCGCCCACGTTGGCATTCAAGCCTGCGGCCAACATCTCGGCCAGCATGCCAACAGGAGTGCCGCCGCCCTGCACCCAGCCCAGAAAGCCTGGATGTGCATTGCGCGCCGCGTAGGGCAGAATCGAAGTCATGAATTCTCGATGGACCTCGGCCAAATCTGCCGGATTCTTCGGAATGGTCTCACGAAAACGCCCGCGAACCTCGTCGGGGATCGGCTGCCATACGCGCTGTTCCCGAATGTTTTCCATGGACCCGAGCATGTCGTCGAGCATGCGGTGGGCCTGACGGCTAAATTCTCCCCAGTCCTGGGGATCGAGGGAGGCGCTCGCGGCGGACATTTCCGCGTTGGTGGAACGGCTTTTGGGGTCGCTATCGCGCAAGTCTTTGATTCCTCCGAAATCTTCTGAAGGGCACTCACATGGAACGAGCAGGGGTACTCGCTTTCACCGTTGAAATGGAGCAATTGTGGGGCCAATCCTCGCGATTGATCCGATTTAACCGCAGGCGTTGGGGTGGAGTTAGTTTTGGGGAAAATGAGACTGCTGGAAGCGCCGAAATTTCGCTTGAATTCGTTCAAGACTGCCGTGAACACCGGGCAATCGAGCGAACGGGCGCGGCTCTCCTCATGAAAACCTCATCAAGTGGATTGCCGAGCTATGAAACGGTGCTCGCGCGCGTTTATTTGGAATTGAGCTCGGGCGGATGAAACGACGAAACCACCACAATATCCACGCGGCGGTTCGCCCTGCGGCCTTCCGGGGTATCGTTGCTCGCGTTTGGATGATACTGCCCGTAGCCCGCAATCGCGATCTTTTTGGGGTCTACGCCGGCTTCATTCAGCAGCATCATGGCCACCGCCGTTGCACGCGCTGTCGACAGATCCCAGTTCGAAGCAAACTCGGCATTGTGAATCGGCACATCGTCGGAGTGCCCTTCCACCCGCATATCGAGGCCGTATTGAACGAGCACCGCCGCGATGCGCTTGATCTTGTCGTCTGCTCCCGGCATGAGCCGCGCCTCACCGCTGTTGAAGAAACCGAGTTCATGAAGGCTGATCACGAATCCCTCCGGGGTCATCCGCATATCAACCTCCTGGCGCTCAAGTTCCTGGCCAAGAGCTTTGCTCAGATCTTTCTTGAGCTTGGCGATGTCGACTTCAGGGTTCAGGGGACCAGTGGCCGGTTTGTCGCCCGTAGTTGTCGATTGACTCAATGGCTCACCATCACCCGGCACACTGGACGGCGGGCTATCCTGCATCGTGGCGCCGTGGGAGAATGCGCCCATGTCCTGAAAGCCGTTTTTCACCGCGGCAGAGACTCGCTGAATTGTCTTTCGGTCATGATGAGAGGAAGCGAAGAGCACTACGAACAAAGCGAAGAGCAGTGTCATGAAATCCGCATAGGACACAAGCCAGCGGTCATGATTGACTGCCTCTTCGGGTTCCTTGCGCCCCCTCACATTGCCACCAGCTTCTTTGCGGGAGCGGACTGAGGACGGTTGGAATACACAGCGAGGTTGGCTTCGAGGACACGCGGATTGGTTCTTTCCACTATCGCGATGACTCCATCGAGTATCATTTCGCGGAGCACCTGCTTGCGGCTCATCAGCATCTTGATTCTTCCGGCGCAGGGAAGAAAGAAGATATTCGCCGAACCAACGCCATAGATGGTCGCGACAAATGCTACTGCGATGCCCCGGCCAACCGCATCGATGTTATCCAGCCGCTGCATAACCTGGATAAGTCCGATAACTGCTCCGAGAATGCCTATGGTTGGCGCAAAACCGCCGGCGGCCTCAAAGACTTTTGGTATCTGGCCCTCGTTGTCCGCTTGCCTGGTCATCTCCAATTCCATTGTCTGGCGCAACTGGGGAGGGTGTACCCCATCAACCGCAAGGGTGAGTGCCTTTCGCATGAATGGATCTTTGACCGACTCGAGCTCCGGGTCGAGAGATACGACGCCATTGCGGCGGGCTTTCACCGCGTAACGCATCAGGTCATCGATCAGGTTCGAAGTAGGATCGGGCGAGTGAACAAAGATATGCCTCAACTGCCGGGCCGCCTGCATTACGACGGAGAACGGGAATTGCACCATCACCGCGCCCAGCGTGCCTCCAAACACAATGAGGGCCGCGGTGGGTTGTAACATCTGGCCGACGTGGCCGCCGTCAAGATATAGGCCGACAGCGATCCCGGTAACCGCAATACCAATTCCACCCAAAGTGCCTTTATTCACCTTGAGCCTCCCTGGCATGCTTCATAACTTGCCCCGCGAAGTGCGGTTCGTTAGTCTCGGCGGGATCGCCCGCAGGGAGAATTCGCGCGCGAGGACTGACAGCAATGAGACTGGCCCGATATTCGGGGAACACGCGAACCTGGCGGGCTTTCATTGATGCACTCCTCCTACGCTGGATAGCTACTAACTCCGGTGCAGTTCGTTTACCAGCATTCTGCACGATCGAATGGAGACAGTTTTACAGGGATACTATCGGCAAGGAGCGCCCCATTTGTCACAATTCAGTTTGGATTGTGTGTAGATAGCCCGAATCTAGAGAGCTTTTCATCGATCTGCATCGATGTGAAAGGTTTCATCAGGTAGTCGTTGGCTCCAGCCCTGAGCGCCCTCTGGAGATCGCGCACTCCTGGCTCCCCAGTCGCCAACAGGATGACGACAGACTCGTGCGCCGCTCTCCGGCGCAGGCAAGTTATGAAATCAAGGCCGTCTCTTTCCCGGGGGATCCAACTGACAAGAACGAGATCCGCGGCACCAATGGTACTCAGCGCCTCCATGGCCTGGCTCCCGTTGCCGGCTTCGGCAACCTCGAAACATCGCATTGAAAGTATGCGACGCAGCACGGACCTCATCGTGCTCGAACTCTCTACAATCAGCGCCTTCATCTGCTCCTCGTCTGCGCAGCATCAGGCAGATTGTGAGAATCGCACACGCTCGAAATCCGGCTCGTGTGCTGACGGATACGACATTCTCGGTTGTGCGGCCAGTGTTTCGATTTGGCCTTCCGGCGGTGTTGGAGCGGCAGCGTCGAGTTGTTGCCAGGCACTCCGCACATGGAGGATCATATCGATTTGCGCCTCGAGCAGGGTTGCCGACTGAGTTACAGCAGCCTGCATCATTTTGGCGCGCAAGTATGAATAGAATCTGGCCAGAGTCGCAGCTGACTCGTCGCCATTCTTCATATCGAGCCAGTTCTCAAGCTGGCCCAAAACAAGAGTGGCATGGTTCAGCTCTCTGCAGCGCGCCTCGATGTCGCTCTTGCGAAGAGCCGTGGCCGCGCGGCGGAAGTCCCCCACCAGCGTATCAAAGAGCGCAATCATCAGACCGATGGAGCTTGCGCCCTCGATGGCCGTTTTCCGATAAGAAAGCCCTGTCTCAGTCATTGTCATCCGTTGCTGCTGTTGTTGTTGAATCCAAGTTCAGAGTTCAGTTGCTGCATTTCTTCCGGCAACTGCTGCAGCGCGATTTCAGCCGAACTGTATTCAGCGGTCAGAATCGTCTGTTGACCTGCGATGTAGTTGGTTTCAAAATCGTTGATTTCCGAAGTGATGCTCTTGCTCTCCGCGCTGACACTGCTCAGATCGACGGTGAAGGCGCCATGGGCGGGCTCCGTGTAGTTGTTCAGAGTGTTGCTGAATGAATTTGCGAATCCGTTGAGGGCAGCGCCCTCGAAGAAATTCTGAACATCCGTAGGATTGTTGGTAATCGCATTATCCAGAGTGGTTGAGTCGACTGATAGAGTGCCATCCGTGTTGGCCGTAATGCCGAGATCACCAAGGCTTGAGACCGAGGTGGTGGTTCCTGTCGGCGGCGTATACAAATAGTTGATAGCCTGCTCAAGGTCGCTCTGCAGATTGACAACAGTGGGATCGGAAGCGAGCACACCCTCCGAACTGGTGACGGCGCCAGACGAGTTTGTGGAACTGCTGACATTGAATTGCGAGGTTACTAATCCGATAGCAGTGTTGTAATCCGTAACGAGCTGGTTGATCGCTGTCGAGACTGCCGAAGCATCCGACTGCACACCCAGATTTACTGTTTGTCCGGGGCTCGCACTCAGCAGATTCAACGTAACGCCTGGGATAGCGCCGGTAACCGTGTTGCTTGCGCTTGTGAGTGGCACTCCATCGACTGTTATCGATGCGTCTGCGCCCTGTGCGGCCTGCATGAAACCAAAGGTGCCGGCGGTTGAGCTTGGCTCATTGATTGTGAATGGAGTTTTGCCGTCGCTACTGGTAATGGTCAGCGTTTGATTGCCACTGGAATCGGTGCCGGCGGTTGCGGTCACACCGAGAGGGAGTGTTGCGCCGGGTGCCGCGTTCATTGCGCCAAGAACGGAATCATTGGTTGAGACCGAGATACCGTCATCGGCCGAGCCTTCTGAGATGACTTCCTGGCCGCCAACAACCGCGCCCGTCACGTCGGGGGAGAGGGTGCCCGCGGTTACTGCTGTTGCGATGGCACTGTTGAGCGTGGAGATGGTATCCCCGGCTTTTGCCGTGTAAGAAAAAGTCTGGCCTGTGGTTTTGTCCTGGATGGTGGTAACGGAGCCGGCGGTCAAAGGGGTGGTGCCAACCAGAGAATCCTGCGTCGAACTGTAGCTCGTTGCCGGGCCTACGCCGGTTGCATTGTTGATCGCGGTAGCCAACTCCGCATAGGTTTCGCCGGAGGTCGTGGTGATGGTCGCTGTTCCTGGGGGTACGGTAGCACCGGTCAGCGTAATGTTGTTGGCGCCGAGGGTTTCAGTCGAAGTCAATGGTGGCGCGGTCCACGACGTGTAAGGCTCCGATATCGAGAAGTCGGCCTTTGCGCCTGAGGAGTTGGAAACAACGGAAAGGGCAGAGCCGGACGAGTCGCTGACCACCGTAGCGGTGACACCCAAATTGTCAGCGTTGATCGAGGTGGCCAGGTCGTTCAGATTAGTTCCGGCAGTTCCGGTCAAAGGTCCGGTTTGAAATGTCTGCGAAGTACCGGCGGCGGTGGTTAGTGTAAACGAGCTTGCCGGAAGCGGCGAGATTGCGCTTGTTTGGAAGCTTGAATACCAGGACCCGGTTGTTGCGATGGAGTTGACCTCGACGGTGTGGTTGCCAAGGGTGGTGCCAGCGGCTGCGGTGGCTGTAACTAAGTTGCTGTTCGAGCTTGAAACGCTTCGGGCCGACAAGGGTCCTGTCAGTGAATTCAACGATTGCAAATCCGTGCTTACAGCCTGTGTCGCGGACTGAATCGAAGTGAGTGCGGTCGTCTGGCTGGTGAGGGTTGTCTGGTCGGCCTGCCAGCCACGTTCCGACGCACGATCCGCATAAATGGCTGCAGCTACCGCAGACGTGACGTCGATGCCGGCGGTGCTGGAGCCTGAACTTGCAGCCAGAATGGAACTGATACTGTATGTCGGAACAGTTGGAGAAGTACTCGACAACAGCGAATTGACCGCGGATGATGAACTCATAGCTTCTACCTGCAATTCGGGAAGGCGCCATGGAGTACACGCCTACCCTGGCCCGTGGTCATCGACCGCGGAGCGCGAGAGTCGGCGCGAAATTGATTGAATTTCGGCTCATGGAGGGTGAGGCAGAGGTGGAACCTTTTTGCGGTTCCACCTCTTGCATTGCGTTGATTGCCGCGTTGAATTACTGGACCAGTTTCAGAACTGCCTGCTGGGCCTGGTTGGACTGTTGCAGAGCCGCCATACCGGTAGACTGGAGGACGTTGTACTGGGTCATGTTGGCAACGGTCTTGCCGATGTCGGCGTTCTGGAGGCCGTTGGCTGCGCTTTGCAGGTTGGTCACCTGGTTGGCCATGTTGCTGCTGGCCGCGGTGAGGCGGTTGACGGAAGCGCCGATGACGCCGCGTTGCGCGGAGATCGTATTGATTGCGGCGGTGACATCGCCCAGAGCGGTTATTGAGGAGGCCGAACTGGTCAGAACGTCGGCGTTCAGATTGAGAGCCGTTGCGGACAGGGCGTTGATGGTGGTTGTGATCTCAGTGTTGGTAGCGCCAGTGGTAGTGCCGTCGCCAAGGTACACAGTGCTTGTGTCGTTGGAGGTGGCAGCAACCATCGGTCCGAGAACCGCGTCGTTGCTCGAGACTGTAACGCCATTCGAAGCAGCATCCGCGATCGTCAATTTTCCACCAACGATCGTTGCCGTCGTACCAGCGGAGAGCGTCCCAGCTGTGACAGCGTTGGTGATGGCAGTCTGGAGGTCGGAGATCTTGTCACCGGCAGCGGCTGTGAACACAAAGGTACCGCCCGTAGCCGAGTCAGTGATCTTGGTGACCGAATTCGCTGTCAATGCTGTGGTGGTGAGGAGTGGGCTCCCAACCGATCCCTGCGTCGAGGAGAAGGTTGTGGGGGCATTGGATGAGAAGACGTTGGAGCCGTTGAAGTTTGTTGCCTGGCCGATCTGGTTGATTTCCGAAAGGATCGACTGGAATTCTGTATCGAGCGCGGTGGACTGGCTGGACGTAATGCCGGTGGTCGAGCCTTCGGTGGCCAGGGTAACAGCGCGGTTGAGGAGCGTGGTGACCTGCGACAGGGCGCCGTCAGCGGTCTGCAGCAGGCCGATGCCGTTGCTGGCATTCTGCTGGGACTGGGTGAGGGCTGCAATGTTCGCATTGAGTCCGCTAACAATCGACAATCCTGCCGCATCGTCCGAACCGGAGTTGATCTTCATGCCGGTCGAAAGCTGGGTCAGGGTCTTTTGCAGGTTCGCCTGAGTGTTGGACAATGCATTCTCCGCCGTCATGGAGGAGATGTTATTCAGGACTGTGAGTGCCATTGTGTGCTACTCCTTCTGTTTGCCCTTTTACGCCTGCACTCGCCATCTTTTGTGGGGCCTTCTTTGAGGCGCCGGATCGGTGAGAAGGAGGTCGTTTTGGACAAACACTCTATCGACAACCCATTTGGAAAATTTCAATGCATTTGTCAAATTCTTTCTTTGTCAAGGGATAAAATGCAGATAATTCAGAATTGATCATCAAAGTGTTTCATACCAGTTACAGGCCTGTTCGATGCATGCCTCTCCCGCTTAAGCCCAAGCCAGCTATCGAGCACGTTCGCGTCGCTAAGATGTGCCGCGGATCCTATAGTAGAAGGCCCTGAGCGTCCTGCGGCGATTCTCCTGACTAACAACTGTTCATCAATACATATGACTGTTTCAAAGAGTCGACCAGTCTTATGCGGAAGGCTGAGACAGATAATTAAGGAGGGTTTGGGGCATGACCTTGGCAGCAACAGCCAGGACAGCCTGGTTTTGAGTTTGTGCCTGGGCTAGGTTGGTTGCTGCAACCGCCATATTGGCGCCAACCAGGTTATCCTGCTGGGTGGTCAGTGTTACTGTTTCCTGGCCAAGATAGCTTTCCTGAGAATTCATCTCGCTGATGGAGTTATCAAGTGGGACGCGCTGTTGGCCGATGCTGCTTAACGCGGTAGAAACAGCGGTGGTGGCAGCACCAATTTGCACAGAGGTCTCATTATTCTGGAGCGCACTAATCAGCCCAGTCAGCGCACCGATTACGTTCGATCCCGTCGTGAACAAATTGTTTCCGGCAACGTTGGTGGCCACAGTCAATGTATCGCCCACCTGTGCGGTGTTGACTGTGCTGTTTCCCACATAGGCGTATGTATTGGCCACCGCGGTCCCCGAAGCTGCGGACATGGAGCCGAGGACTGCGTCATTTGAGCTGACCACAATTCCGGCTGTGCTTGAATTTGTCGCGATGGAAAGGTGACCGGATGAATTGATGGTCGCGGTTGTGCCTGCAGTGAGCGTGCCAGCCGAAACTGCCGTGGCGAGGGCTGTCTGCAAAGCACCGATTGTGTCGCCGGCTTTCGCTGTAAATGTGAATGTGTCGCCGGTCTGCGCGTCGCTGATGGTGGTGACGGAGCCAGCCGTGAGCGCGGTTGAAGCCGAGAGTGGGTGTGCAGCCGAGCCATTCACCGAATTGTATGTCGAGGATGCGGCAACAAACGGCGGCGTGCTGCTGGCAGAGCCTCCAAAGAGGTAGACTCCAGAATAGGAAGCATTCGCCTGAGCAATTACGGTGGTGAGCGCACCTGCGACCTCGGTTGCAATGCTTGACCTTTGAGCGGCGGTTATGGATCCGTTCGCGCCCTGGGTGCCGAGAGTTATGGCCGTGTTCAACGCCGAGGTTACTTGGCTGATGGCTGAATCCGCTGTCTGCAGCTGCGGGAGCAGGGCGTCAACATTACTTGTAAATTGATCGACATTTGCCGAGGCCGCGAGGGAAACCGTGTCGTTCGCCGCAGCCGCTGGATCATCCGATGGCCGATTGACCCGCAGGCCCGTTGCCACTTGCATTTCCGCGGTCGCAAGCGCCTGCTGGGACTGCTGCATCGAGTATTCGATGTCGGGGACCATGTTTGTGACTCGCATATGAACCCTTCTTTGCGCGCGTGAAAATTGCGCATTTTTTCGATTTCGCTAGCCGGGTGTGTCCATGCTCATTGTGGCCGTCATGAGCGCTTGAATCGTGGAGATGACGCGGGCGGCAGCCTCGTAAGCATTTTGATACGTGATGAGATTGGCCGATTCCTCGTCGATCGACACGCCGGAAACGGAGTTGAGCTGGTCGTTGAGTTGCGTCAGGCTGGCAGTGGTCCCGCTGGATTCCGCATTGGCGTTGGCGGTTAAGCTACCTACCTGATAGACGATGCTCGAATACGCATCCGCGGGAGTTTGCCCGGAAGGCAGCGCGTTCTTTTGCACGGCGGCAAAATTGGCCAGATTGCCATCGCTACCGGCGGTGCCGTCGGAACTTGCCGCCAATAACGCGGGATCGGTAATGTTCATTTGAATGCCGGCGGCAGACCCGGAAACTGCGGAAGGAATGGTGAAGAAGTTCTGGCCCGGCTTACCGTTTTGATCGTATCCGCTGGCCTGGACAGAATTGAAAGCGTTGGCAAACTGGTTGGCCAGTGTATTCAGTTGAGTCAACAGGCCGCCGATGGCCTGATCCCTTGTCTGAATCGTTCCGCCCAGATCCCCGCTTGTCAGCGTTTTCGTGATGTCGTTGCCGTTCGAATCGAGGACGGCCTCAGCTCCGTTACTGCCGGCCGAGGTCTGCAATGCGAAGCTCTGCGGACCCACAACCAGCGCAGTTCCGTTCCCGGTGGATATTGTCACACCATTATTAGTCTGGGTTATGGCAACGTTGGTGAGTGCCGACAGTTGCTGGATCAACTGATTCTGCTGATCCTGAAGCGCACCGCCATTCTCCACGGTATTGTTTGCATTCTGTTCGACGATCTCGGGGTTCAACGCCGCGATCTGCTGGGTGAGTTGATTGATCTGAGTTACATCTTGAGAGACCTGCGTATTGAGCGTGGCCTGCTGTGAGGTCAATGTGCTGGATGCCGTATTGAATGCGGTGGCGAGATTCTGTCCGGCGGTCAGAACTGCTTGGCGCGATGCGGAACTCGTGGGATCTGTGGCGAGACTCGAGAGACTGGAGAACAGCGCCGACATCTCCGTCCCGATATCCGTTGTCGAGGTGGTGAACGTTGGCTGGATTTGCTGCAACGAAGCCAACGATGCATTTGCCCCGCTCTGCGCGGAAGTCTGCGATTGAATCTGGGCCATTACCAATTCATCGCGCACGCTCTGGTAGCCAACGAATGTTACGCCTTCTCCGGCGACGAAGTCTCCATTATCTGCAGGTGTCGTTTCTTGAAGAACAACCTGCTGGCGCGTATAGCCGGGCGTGTTGGCATTGGAGATGTTGTTATTGGTTACCTGCAAACCGCCGTCGGCAGCTTGCAGCGCTTGCATGGCTATTGATAATGCTGAAGTCAGTGAGGCCATGGATTACATCTCGCAAGACCAGGTCTGATATTTCAACCTGGGCCCGCGAGCCTCCTGGAATTGTCCTGTGTGGCTTTTGCACAACGTGGATAGTAAAGAGATTGTTTTGCCGGAATGCTTGAGAAGGGCTGCGTACTTCAGATTCAGATCGAGGAGCGTTTTGCGTGTTGCTCCGATCTTCTTTTCAACCGCCGCGTCAATGCCGGAGAAGGATGGCTGTGCGGAAGTCTTGAATCCTTCGCTGACGGCGTGGGCCATACTCGCCAGGCTGGCGCAAAGCATTTCCTGCTTCGCAATACTTTCTTGTAGCTTGGATAATGCGTTAGCGGCG
>Ga0302320_10011879_pt1 | contig 18364 bp, 10 predicted proteins | sample Bog_T0_3_FD_202130 | JGI IMG/M metagenome (GOLD analysis project Ga0302320, IMG submission 202130) | Peat permafrost microbial communities from Stordalen Mire near Abisko, Sweden - Bog_T0_3 | ecosystem: Environmental > Terrestrial > Soil > Wetlands > Peat | place: Sweden: Abisko, Stordalen Mire...
TTGGATGTCGAACAGCTTGCCCGGCTTTACTCCGTCCGTGCTGGCGCACGCGACAAATTGCAACCTTTCAAGTTGTTTTTCGCCATCCATACCTACTACGCCACGTTTATCAAGCTCCTGGCGGTTCAAATCGTAAATTTTTACGCTAGGAGCAAGATCGCCAGGATTGCCGCTCAAGAACCGGTGACGTTGGCGCAAGCGGTCGGCATGGATTCAGCCGGACTACAAAGCTACCTCCGCACGATGGAGGAAGGCGGTATCTTCCGTCATCTCGGCATCCGCAACTTCCTCGAAGGCGATTTCTTTAGCTGGTATCTCGATGACTGGACTTCAGAAATTGACAGATCCCTGCGGGACGTGATTCAGCAACTGGCGAACTATTCGTTCGTCACCCTCGACACCGATCCCGACGGCACGCGCGACTTGCTGAAAAAGCTCTACCAAAACCTTATGCCGCAGGAATTGCGGCACGATCTTGGCGAATACTACACGCCCGACTGGCTCGCCACCCAGCTCCTCAACCAGCTTCACGGCGGCACGCCCGACCGCGCCCCGCGCCTGCCGACCGAACGACTCGCGGACATCTCTTGCGGATCGGGCACGTTCGTCGTGCTGCACATCCGCGACATTCGCCTGCATGCGCGCGACGTCCTGCTGCCGCAGAAAAAAATCACCCGTCGCCAGCTTCTCGACCACATCCTAGCAAATGTCGTCGGCTACGATCTTAATCCGCTCGCCGTCATCAGTGCCCGCACCAACTACCTGCTAGCTCTCGGCGATCTACTCGATGAAATCCAGGGCGAAATTGACATTCCGATTTATCTTGCCGACTCAATTCTCACGCCTACCGCTGGTGAAGACCTCGACAAGGTTGGCAAGATTCTCTTCGTGACTTCCGTGGGCGAATTTGCGTTGCCCCGCTCGCTGGTAAAAGCCGCATATATTGATGAATTGGCGAATCTTTTGGAAGAACACGTCAAAAACGATTCTCACCAGTCGGCCTTCACCGCTGCTCTTTGCCAGAAATTTCCTCTCGATCCAAAGAAGGATGACCGAGATGTTGCTATCACCGAGGAACTATTTGTTCAACTCCGCGAATTAGAGCGGCAAAAAATTAACGGCATCTGGGCACGCATCATCAAGAATGCTTTTGCCCCGTTGTTCCAACCGCAGTTTGACCGGATTGCCGGCAATCCGCCTTGGATAAACTGGGCCAACTTGCCAGACGAGTATCGTCAACGAACGGGCTTTCTTTGGACGCGCTATCGCCTATTTGAACACAAAGGTCTCAGGGCAAGAATGGGATCTGCAATGGATGACCTGTCCGTGTTAATGTTATATGTCGCCGCAGACAAATATCTGAAAGCAAACGGTCGCCTCGGATTCGTCATCACGCAATCTATTTTCAAGACGGCAGGTGGGGGCGAGGGTTTCCGCCGCCTGCAACTTGGCGACGGAGAGTATCTTCGTGTTGTCCAAGTTGACGATTTTAGCGAGGTGCAATGCTTTGAGGGAGCGACAAACCGCACTGCGGTCTTAATTGTTCAAAAGGGGCGCCAAACATCATTTCCCGTTCAATACAATTACTGGCGAAAAACAACTCCGGGCGCGGTCCCCACCGAAGCCGACCACGACGAGGCGATGGAGAAATTGCGATATTCCCAATGGATTGCAAAACCCATTGATCCAAAGAAGCAGAACTCGCCGTGGATAACCGGACGTCCAAAAGCCCTCACTCACGTCACTAACATCATTGGAGAGTCTGATTACAAAGGCCGTCATGGCTCGCATACGCATCTCAGTGGTGTCTTTTGGGTTGACATTGTGGCAACCCGAAAAGACGGGCAGTTGCTGATTTCTAATCTGCACGATTCTGGAAAGATTGAAGTAAGGAATGTGAATGTTGCCGTCGAACAGGATTTGATCTTCCCCCTCCTTCGTGGGCGTGATGTTCAGCGGTGGAGTGCGAATGCGAAATGTTCGATTCTGTTGCCGCAAGATCCCGGAGACCCCGCGAAGGGTTATCCTGAGCGAGACATGCAGGAGAATCTCCCAAAGACCTATTCGTATTTTAAGCAGTTTGAAGAACAATTAAGAAAACGCAGTGGCTTCAAACAGTTTTTTGACCCAAAAACGGCTCCGTTTTACTCGGTTTACAATGTTGGATCGTATTCTTATTCCCCCTTCAAGGTTGTTTGGCGTGAACAGGCCGCTCTTTTGACTGCGGCCGTTGCGATTTCGCATGAAGATCAAAAACCAATTGTCCCCGACCACAAATTGATGCTTTGCCCGGGGACGAGCAAAGACGAAGTGCATTACATCTGCGCCTTGCTCAACAGCGTACCTGCTCAATTCATTGTGAAATGCTATGGTATCGAAACCAGCATTTCCTCCCATATTTTCAAATACCTCTCGATTAAGCTTTTTAACCCGAAGCAAAATGGCCACCTAGCTTTAGCCGCCAACAGCAAAGCATTGCACGAAGCCACTGCGGCGGACGACGCGGACAAGTTGCAGTTTTTGGAGGCCGAGAATCTTAAACTTGCCGCCTCGTATTGGGCCTTGGAAAAATCCGAAGTCGCCGACATCAAGGCGTCGCTTGAGGAGTTGGCATGAGCGCGCACACCGGCCATAATTCCGCCGTGCCCGGTATCATTGACCGTGCCTTTTCGCTAAAAAAACTGCCCGTTGATGCGCGGCGCAAAACCGCGTTGCTCATCAATCCGCCGGTGTATGACACGCAGTATTGGGCTGAGTGGTCGCAGCCCTACGGCTTGGTGCGGATCGCCGCGCTGCTGCGGGAGCACCGCTACAAGCACATTGATTTTTATGATTTCATGGAGGCTACGCCCCTCTCCGGCGATTCTGGCGACGCCGATAGCAAGCGTATCGTTTCCAAGCACCGCATCCATTGCGATGAATCGTACGCCGAGCAGTCCGGCCCAGCCACCAAAGCACGGCCATATCGTATTGAAAAGAGCGGCGAGGCTCTCGAACTCTACAAATATCACTTTGGCAAAACTTGGGATGCGTTCGAGCGCTGGGTGAAGGCCAAGGGCCTCGCCAAGCACCCGCCGCACGAAATCTACATCGCCTCGGTGATGTCCTACTGGTGGGAAAGCACCCGCGACCTCATCACGAGGTTGCGACGGCTGATGGGCAAGAAACCGCGGATCATCATTGGCGGCATCTATCCGTCCATAGCTCCCGACCACGCCGCCCGCTACACCGGCGCTGACATCGTTGTCGCCGGTGAGGTCCATGAGGCAAACGACCTTTGGACAGACCTCACGGTTTATCGCAACAAGCCAACCTACGCCATCATCACGCCGAGTCGCGGTTGTCCCTACAACTGCCATTACTGTGCCGCCAAGACCATCAATAATGGCATCCAGCAAGTCCGCTTCCGCCCTGTGGACGACATCTTCGCCGAGATGGTGGACAAGCACGAACGCTTCGGCATCCGCGACTTCGCCTTCTACGCCGATTTCCTGCTCATCCGCCACCAGGACAACCTTATGCCCTTGCTGCGGAAGATCGTGGCCGCCAAAAAGCTGTGGCGCCTTTACGCGCCGGAAGGACTGGACACCCGCTTCCTTGCTGGTTCGCAGGAACTTTGCGACCTGCTCAAAGCCTCCCACTTCCAAAAGATTTACCTGCCCGTCGAGAACGTGGACGACGACATTCTCGTCAGTTTGAACCGAAAGCATGTGAAGCTGAAGCATGTCGTCGAGGCTGCAAAGAATGTCGAGAAAGCGGGTTTCAAACTCCGGCATTTGGAAGTCAACGGCTATTGCCTTTACGGGTTGCCGGGTGAGAATATCAGCAACGTCGTTCAAACCGCGCTGTTCGTCTCGGATGTGGTCGGCTCAATCATCCCGATGCTTTTCGCCCCCGTGCCATCCACGCAACTTTTCGATAAATACCGCGACTACTACCGGCAGCGCGGCTGGTGCGAACCCGACGGCACTGTTCGTGATTTGCACATGCTAAACGGAAAGCTCTTTCCTTTCCTAGCAATGAATGATGGCTCAGTCGAAGATTACATTGATCTTCAGCGAATGATGTTCATGCTGAACGACAATTATCGAAGCAAGTCGTTCAGTGTGTTCGGTGAGGGTGCTGTGGCAGAGTCGTTCAGAAAAGTGGTCGCTAATTTCAAGAAAGTCGAAACAGAATCCAACCCTATCAATGGACGGCGCATCGAAGCGATTACCCGGATTGCGTCCGAGATTGCACCGCAAAGAAGGCCAGAAAGCACAACCGACAAAACGCTAGAAGCAAATGTCGAAGGATAACCTAAATCCATGAGACCACCAACCGGGCAACGTCCCGTACCAACAGCAGACGACGATACCCTCTACCGCAGGCTCACCGAATCCGCACTCACCAGCCTCCTCAATTCCTGGCCCGAGTGGACAGAGAATGCACTAGCACAGGCCATGTGGGAATGCCTTTGAGCGTTCGCCGATGCCGAACCGCCTGGAGCGTGCGGTTCAACTGCCCCGCAATGTCTTGGTCCGATCCCGTTCCCAGCAAAGCCTCCTCCTCCGGTTGCCATTCCGGCGCGACGCGGCGCACACTGAGAATATGCCGCTTGGTTCGCGCCTGGCGTACGCTGGCCAAAGAATGTCCTGTCCGGCAAGCCACGTCCTCGTCCGATAATGTCCCAAGCAACGCCAGTTCGCCGGGTGTCCAGATTTCGTAGCGTGGATTATGGAAGGGAATGCCCAATTCGAGTCGCTTGAATCGCACGTTCTCCAGCGACCGGTTCACTAACTGGGCGACCTCCCGGTCGGGCTTGGTGCCAAGCAAGGCAATCTCCTCCTTCGTCCAATGCCGGCGTTGGGGGTTATTGCAAGGGAGTCCGAGCAAATGCCGTCGCCGCCGAACCCGCTCGATGCGATAACCCAGTTTGTGGGCCACTTCCAGGTCGGTTAACTTGCCCAGCAAGGCGTCTTCCGCCGCCGTCCAAGTGCAATACCGCGCCCCGGGCTTGGCGGTGCCCGCCGTCGCAGGCGATGTGCCTTTGCCTTGGACTGACGCTGCCAGCACCGGGATCACTTTGAATCTGGCCTCCAGCTTGGGGCGCCCCAAGCGACTGCGGCGCGCGGCCACTGCTTCAACCGTACGATCGAACAACCGCGCCAGCTCCGCGTCCGGCTTGGAACCCAGCAACGTCTCTTCTGCTGTGGTCCAGGGACGCGGTTTGGCTTTGGCCGGAATGCCCAGCTTGTTCCGGCGCCAAGAGACGTTCCCCTGCCGGCGGCCCAGCAGTAACGCGATCTCACGATCGCCGCGGGTGCCGAGAATCTGGTCGTCTTCGGGACGCCATTGCTTGGCGAGACGAATGCGCTTCTTCCAGCGGCGATGTCGAACCGCACTCACCGGACGGCCAAACTTCTGCGCCAAGACCTGGTCTGGCTTGGATCCCAGCAACCGATCCTCCTCCAACGTCCATTCCGGCTGCGTCTTTCTTGCTTTGCCACCTGCCAACTGGCGTCGCCGCGTGCGAATCCGCTGGTAACTCCAGCCGAGCATGGCATGGATTTCACGGCCAGACTTGTTGGCGAACAGGTAGGCGTAATGATCGCGCGGCTCGCGTTCGATGCGAACCGGTTGCCGGGCATGATTGACGGCCGGTATGCCGAGAAATTTGCGCCGGTCGCGCACCCCGAAGATTGTGCGATTCAGTTTTTCGGCCACTTCGCGATCGGTCAGCACACCCAGCAAGGCATCCTCCTCCTTCGTCCAAGGAAATTGCCGGGCGGAACGAAGTCCGTCGTCGAGCGTTTCAAGTTGGCGTGGCGGTTGCAACGTCGAGATTTTGGCGCGCCGGCTGCAAAAGATCAAGCAACACGTCTTCCCGTTGCTTTTAGCGGTGTTGTTGTTCTTCAGTGGACATCAAAAAGCCGGGCAAATATTCGGGTTCATCCCATGCCTTTGTCCAAGGTTTGGCGGATCTCTCCAAGGCTTGCTCAAATGCCTGGTCTTTGGCCGCAGAACATATCGTCCGTGCAAGAAATGTGTAGATGCGATTCACCACGCCAGTGATGAGCGCCTTCATTTCGTCCTGATTGATGTGCGATACATGATTCCACGGAATTTCCCGGCCTTCAGCATCAATCACTTTGACATCGGAATAATCACCAGCGCGCGTGACTGGGGTGACGCCGGCGTGCAGTTGTTCCAAGAAGCCCCGACGAACACAGGCCGCCGTTATGAGCTTGGCAAATTCGTGTTGTGATTTTTTATTGCTTAATGGCATGTGGTCCTAGCATAGCGGGTTGGAGCGTGGCCAGAAAGTCAAAAGGCACCCTGAACTATCAGAGTGCCTTTGGAAAAATATGAGAGATTATTTCTTCACGCCCAAAATCGCGTCCTTGGCGGCTTTGGCGACCCGGAACTTCACGACCTTCTTGGCCTTGATCTGGATCGTCTCACCGGTGGCGGGATTACGGCCGACCCTAGCTTTGCGGTTGACCAACACGAGCTTGCCCAGTCCAGGAAGCGTGAATGAGTCCTTGGCGTGCTTGTAGGCCAGCGCCGCGATGTGTTCGAGAATTTCAACCGCCTGCTTCTTGGTGATGCCGTTCTTACCAGCGAGTTCAGCGGCGATTTGTGATTTGGTCAGTGCTTTTGCCATAGATTTGTTATGTTGTTTTTGTGTTTTCGGTCAATGTTTGTGGGCTGACTAAAGCAGTTCGGGGAGCGAGAGCCAAGTTAAAAAAGCGTTTTTATTGAGGAATATGCATTTGGCAGTGCTGCCCGTGGCCACGCTGTCAATGCCCTGTCAAATAAATGCCCAGCCGCCGGAATTGTTCGAGCAACACTTCCCATTGCGCCGGCTTGGTCAGGAACGCGTTGGCGCCCGCGTTGCTGGCGGCCCGGACATCCGCTTCGATGCCCGAGGAGGACAGCACGATCACCGGCGTTTGCCGGTCATTCCCGTGAAAGACCGAGCGAAGCCATTCCAGAAACTCCAGCACGTTGATGCGGGGCAGTTTCCAGTCCAGCAGTATCACCCTGGGCAATGGGTACTTCTCCCGATCCGCGTATTCCCCTGGCCCTTTCATATACTCCGAAGCTGCGACCCCATCCCTGACGCGCCGGACGCGGACCCGATCCATGAGTTGGATGAACTCTCGCTGGAACAGGAACACATCATTGTCATCATCTTCCACCATCAAAATGGTAGTCTTGTTGGCTGTGTTTGACATGACTTGGCTACCCACCATAGCACACTTTCTGGGGTGCAAGTTTTATTTGTCGCAATATCGAAGGCGAAGGCGAGGACGAGAACGAGGACGATCCAAGTCGCCGGGGTCGTGGACACCCGCCTGTGAGCTTGCTGCAACATCTCGAATGAAACTCCCGCTCTACCGCGAAGACTTGGAAGAAGGCATCGCCTGCGGTTGCCAGGCCCCCGGTTGCACGCACGCGGGTCACGGCGCGCCCACCGAAAGTTATTTGCACGGCACCTGCCATCCGCACAGCGGGGTGGACGTGTGCTACAAGCAAGGCTCAGGCCAGTTGGAAATCACCTGCCGCACCTGCCATCGCCTGATAGTCAACGTCGCCGTCGCCTCCGCCTGCGCCGCCAATTAACATGGACGCGATCCCCAACGACGCCAATCTCCCGCGCAAACAAATGAAGCGCCGGATTGCGGTCGGCATTTGGGAAGACATGGAAGGCAACATTCATTGGAGCCTCACCGAATTGCTTGAGATGGTTGACCTGCCAGACACCCCACCAACCGCGAGCGCATCACCGCGCTGCTTGAGCAAGTGATACGCCAGCACAACCCATCCGCCGGGTTGGTCACTCGCGAGAAACCCGACTAGCTCGCCAGATAATCCAGATCACGGTCATTGAGCGTTTCAGATACTTTGCAACCGCCACGACCTCCTGTGCTGGCACCGTGTGGACCGCCGCCAGATTTTAGTGCCGCCTTACGGCGACGGCGCAGTTGGCCGCGGCTCGCAGCGTGGCGGCAAGATGGGTTCCAAGAGTTTCAGTCATTCGCGAGTCTGTGAATATGGAATTGCCCTTCGCCCAAGGTCTGCCGGCACAACTCGACGAGATGCTCGTGATGGGTGAAAAGGAATATTTGGGTTCGCGTTGCCAAGTCTTTCAACTGCGGCAGAATCGCCTTGGTACGTTCGTTGTCAAAGGTAATCAATAGGTCGTCCAGAATCAGCGGCATTGGTTCCTGCTCTACAAGATACCGGTCAAGCGCCGCCAGACGCAACGCCAGATACAACTGGTCCCGGGTGCCGTCGCTCAAGCCTTCCACCGAAACTTTGCGCTGGTTGGGGCGTACACCCACCAGAATGGGGACGTCATTGGCATTAAAATCCGCCGCCAGCCCGCTGAATGCGCCCTGCGTAACAGCGGCAAACACCTCGCCAGACTTTTGCAGAAGCGGGCCTTGATTGTCTCTGCGGAACTGCTCGATCTGGTTTTGCAACAAGTGAGTGGCCAAGGAAAGCCGCAGATAGCGCGCCGAATCCTGTCTTAGCCTTTCCGCCCAAGATTCCGCCTGCTGACGAAAATCAGCCGCCGCATCCCCGGCTTGTTCAAGCCCCTGTTTTTTGCTTTCGAGTTGGAGAATGGTCTGTTGGACGGCCGTCAGGGCCGCCTCTTTTTGTGCTTTTCCATCAGCGGCAGCCGTCTTACGCACGCGCAACAGGTCCGGATTTTCCGCGCGCACTTTGGCGACGAAGTCGTCCACGCCTTGACCGCGGGCAAGTCCTAACAGAGTCTTGCGCAGGCTGTCAATTTGGGTCTGGATGGTGTCGCGCTTTTCCAGATTAGCCAGCAACGGTTCCAACTCTTCCACGGTGTTCAAACCGGCCAATTGCAGCAAGCCGTCGAGCGTTTGTTTCGAAGTTAAAGCCTGCTGTTCCATCGTTTCCAATTCCTTACCGGCTTGTTCTAACTGTTCAGTTAGTTGATCATGGCGTTCCTTCGCCTTGCGGGCTTCCCCAAGCGCTTTCCAGAGATCCGACTCCTGCTTTTCAGTGGTTTCGCCGGCAATCCCCAAATCCGTCGCTTGCCGGCTGACGCGCGCCTCATATCCGGAAATGGCTTCGTCCATGGACAGAGCTTGGCGCGATGACTCCTGCCATTCGTCAAACTTTACGAGCAGGTCCTTTCGCTCTTGGAGGAGAAGCAAACCTGCCTCGGGAGAGGTGCCTGCCGGCAATTCCACCTCCGCGCACCGGACTAGCCATTCGTTATTTGCAACTTCGACTGTCTTTTCCAGCCCGGCGCGGCTTTGCTCCAATTTGGCCAGTTCGCGTTTGAAGTTTTCGATTTGCTTTGCCATCGCCTTGCGCTGTCCGAGGGCTTGCTCGCCGTCCTGCACCCGCCTCTTGGCTGCGGCGAACAGCACGGAATACTCTTTCTCTTCCGACTCGCCAATCGCCGCCGCCAATCGTTGCTTTGCCCGCTGGATTTGTGCGCGTTTTGCCCGCACCGCATCTTCCGCAGTCCGCAATTTCTCCAATTGATCCCCGAATTTTGTCCATTGATTGCGCCACTCTTCCATTTCGAGAGGCGAGCGCGGAACGATTTGACAAGCCGCCCATTCGGCTGTCCACGCTTTTTCACTTTCTGCCAGCTGGCGCTGGAACTCTTGAATCTCCATGCCGACTTTCTCCGCCTGCTGCAAGATTTCCCTGATTTGGAAACGCTTTTCTTCCGCCTGCGCTACAGCCTCAGCATCTAGACGCAGTGCATCGGCAACCTCGTCGGCCTTGTGGATTGCCTTTGGAAATGCCCGCTCCAACGGTTCCCCGGGAACGAACTGCTCCTTGGCGCCGCCGCCCTTCCACTCCGCCAGCACCAGCGTCCAACCGTGATCGCGATGTTCCCTTGCCTTGCGCAGGGCTTCTTCGGTGGGCAGTTCCCCCTGGCGTTGCAACCGAACCAACTCGGCTTCGATGGCCTCCGTCCGCTGCTTGCCGTTATGGAGTTTCTCTTCTTCGCTTTCAATATCACGTTTGAGACAATCCATTTTTTCTCGATGAACGCTGATCGTGGCTAGCGCGGGAACAACCAAGGCTGCCGCAGCATCAAAATCCTCCGGTGCGCCGGTCAGCAGATTGTGGCAGGTGCTCGTTTGTCGTTTCAGACGTTCCACCTCTCTTTCGCTGGTGCCAATGGTCTTGTCCGCGTCGGAGGCCTCTGCCGCAACCGCCAACGCTTCGCGGAGGTCATCCAAATTCGTTTCCGGCAGGGCTCCCTGATCGGTCTCCTGATTGGAGATTTGCTCGCGGAGCACATCCGCCTTATCCGTGTTTACCTTCAAATCCTGCCGGGCTTTCTGCAACTCACTGGCCGCCCCCTCACAGGCCAGCCGTTTGGGAGTGCTGAGCCGGCGGGCTTCCAGCGTGGCAAATTCTCCGGTCAACTGAAGCTGTTGCATCCCAGCGCGAATAGCGGGTTCCAAGCCACCCAGTTTAATCCTCAATCCGCCCAAGGACTGTTTGTGCCCTCGATAAGCGCCCAGTTCTTGGTGCAGTTGGTCCAAATCCTCTGCTGCCGCCAGCAAGCCCTTAAGGACAAGGCACTCCCCTAATTGCTTGCGAAGGCGTTCAATTTGGCTGGTCAATCGCTGAATCTCTACCTGGTCATCCATTACCGCCTTACGGGCGGTTTCAGCCCGCGACACAAAGTCCGTGGTCAATTGAGGCAATGGCGGCAGTTTCGCCATTTCCTCCATTTCCTCGCCAAGCTGACCGACCGTAGGCAATGCATCCTCGCAACGTTGTAGCCACTCCAATTGTTGTCGCAAGCCGTCCAACTCGTCCTGGAGTTGCTGCTTGTCCGTCTGCGCTTTGGATAAATCGGCCTCCAGCTTGGTCCAGATTTCCGGATTGACTATGGCTTCCTTGCTTTGCTGGAGCAAGTCCTTGTAATGCATTGCCGCGGGGCGAAGGCTGACGTTTGCAGTGGCACGACCCTTGAAAATTCGCTCTGCCTCCGCCTGCAATCCAGCGAGCACCTTTTGCACCGGCGTTCCGCCCAAGCTGGCAGAAAAGAGCGCATTGCCAATGGCACCTTCCCCTCGGAGAAGTTCCTGCGCTCCCTCGCGTAACTCCCTTGTTCCCAAGCCAAACATTGCCGAGAAATAGGCCGGGGTCACCGCGCCTAGAAATGAGGACAGAACGCTATCCGGCAGCTGTTTACCGTCCGCGTCCAGCAGCGTGTTCTTGTTCCCCTTGCGCCGTTGAAAAACCAACTTCTTCCCATCGCGATTGCAAATCTCGCCCTTGATCCTGAGTTCGGAATAGGCGTGAAGAAAACCGTCAGCAGATTGGGCAGGAATGCCAAAAAGCAGATCATGAATGGCCCGTAGCAACGAACTCTTGCCCGCCTCATTGGTGCCATAAATGAGGTGCAGGTCAAATGGCTTTTCCGGCAATGTCAGATCAAGGTTGGTGAATGGCCCGAAAGCTGGAACCTGTAGTTCTTGGAACCTCATGCTTCCGTTCCTCCTTGGGTTTCCAAAGCGTCAATGATGATGGCCCGCACATCTGCCAAGACGTCTTGTCGTTTTTCCTCAGTCCATTCCGCCTCGACTTCTTTGCGCACTTCCAACGGCAGCACTTCCAGCATTTCCTGGATGTCGGTCGGCAACGCGGCCATGGTTTGGGGGGCCTCGCCCAAACTTTTCATCACAATGCCGGTTAGTGCATCACGTCGCGCCAGTTGGGCAACATCATAGACCGGTGTGGTCGCGACTTGTATCCGTTCGAGCCAGATCGCCTCAGCCCCCTGATCCTGCGCCTTGGCCAACACCTCGGCGTGCCAGCGCTGCTGTTCCCGGTGCAATGAACCATGCAGACTGGTGCTTCCGACAAATATCAGGCGGGCGGCCACCAAACGGTCTTCCGCAGCAGTGACCGCTTTTTCCATCGCCTGTGCGACGCGATGTAAGGCTTCCGCCTCCTGTCCGCAGCCGGACAAACCAACCCTGATCTCCGTCCAGCGAATCACATCCAGCGAATGCCATTCCGCATCCACCACTTGGAGGGAATCGTTCAACGTCACCAGCCGGCAGCCTCGGGGTCCGGCTTCACGAATATGGCGCCCCTGGCAATTTCCGGCGAATACAATCCATGGGTCCCGGCTGACGATTTCGGGCTGGTGGATGTGGCCCAAGGCCCAATACCCATAGCCTTTGTCGCGCAAATCCGCTTCGGAACAAGGGGCGTAGGTGTCGTGGCCGGGTTTGCCGGTGAGGCTGGTGTGCAGCAGGCCCAGATTGAACTTTCCGGCCACCGCCGGCGGATACTCCTTTGCGAAATTCTCCGGCACGGCCCGGTTGGGAAAACCGCGCCCATGAATCACCACCGGAAGTCCCGCCACTTCCATGGACTCCGCCGTCCGGGTGGAGAAGACATGTACGTTTTCCGGCAAACTCAGCTTCTTAGAGATGACCGAGGTGGCGTCGTGATTGCCCGCAATCAGGTAAACCGGGATGCCTTGGTCGCGCAGCTTTGCCATTTGGCCGCGGAAGAACAGTCCCGTGCTGTAATCCTTCCAGTCGCCGTCATAGACGTCCCCGGCCAGCGCGACAAAGGCGACCTGCTCATCAATCGCCAGTTGGACGAGATTCTCGAAAGCCCGGCGAGTAGCCCCCCGCAACAATGCAGAAGGCGCGCTTTCGTGCGCTTCCAAACCCTGGAGCGGACTGTCCAGATGAGGGTCGGCGGCGTGGATGAAGCGAATCATAGCGTATCAGTTTGATCTATGATCAGCAGGCATTGAGCCGGCGGGAACTACGCCCAAAACGACTTCAAGTTCGGCCAACATCATGGTGCGGCTGATGTGGGCGCCAGCCGGGGAATTGCTTTAAGCCACTCAAAACACTCGATAATTGCCGGAAATTCAGTGGCAACATCCCGGCTGCTTTTGGTTCGCAAAGTTTCCTCTTGCTTGATAATCGCATCCTCCCCCTTGTTGGCTGTACCCATGACGTGTTCAATACATCCTGACTTCCAAATCCAGATTGAATGCTCCTTAATGTGATTGTGGACCTCGGACGCCAAAATCTCGCCTTCTGCATCGGCGGCCAACAGCGCCCAAATATCGGCGGCGCTGAAGTTGTTCCCTTTTCTGGGAAGGTCGCCCTCAAGTAAGAATTTATGAGTGGTTTGGATGCGTTTAAGAATGGTTTTTGCGCGCAACATTTCCGCACCCTCCTTCGCAAGCAATGGGGATCCTCCCTTGGCTGCTTCGGTAAAACTGAAATCCAAATCCGCAATCGCACAGCATGAAATCTCCATCGCACGGAGAACCAATAATCCTCGTAGAATGTCGCCACACCCACCGAGAGATATGAAGGCCACGTGGTCAAGTTCAGGCGCGCGGCCGTAAAAGCGCTCATAGGCCAAGGGGAGAATTCGACGGTCTGTCTTTCCCTCACAAATTACCACCCGTTCTGCGAAGTAGATGTCGGCTATATTCCCCAACTCAAACAGCACTCGAGATTGCGACTCAGCTTCGGTAAGCGCTTCTTTGACAGCTTGCTCAAGGGGTTTTCGTGTTATAGCGCCGACGGCTGGATCTTTCCGCACAATGACGGTATGTGCGGCGTTCGCACGGTCGAGCATCAGCGGTGAGTGAGTGGAAAAGACGACCTGAAAACCCTTGGTTGCAAGCATGGCCAAGGCTTGTCTAACCCGGCGCACTCCTTGGGGGTGCAGGTAAAGTTCGGGTTCATCGATAAGCAACAGTTTTCTGGCGCAGTTCGCCCCGGCGTCCGCAGTCACTCTTGCGAGATAACGAATCAACGCCATTTCAATCGCCCTCTGCGCGCCGCTGCCGAGTTGAGCAAATTCCGTGACGTCGTGCTTTCCTGCCTCGCGGATTTTCAGAGAGCCTGACTTGAAGAACTCTTTAATCTTGGTCTCGGGCAATTCGAGTTGCAGGGTCAATCCTGGGAAAAAGTCTTCAAGAGCCTTAGTCGCTTCTACGTCAAACTCGTTCAGCGCCTTTGAACGAGTTTCACCCTCGCCCGTTAGCAGGTCATTGATTGTCTTCAAAGCCGCATCAATATCCGCGGCATTAGCTTTTGTGACTGGTTCTGAAATCTCTTCGATTAGCTTCTTGATGGTCGTTCCGGCGGCGACACTCGTCAAATCCTTCTGCACATCCTTCATAGCTTGGATGGAAAGAGGCTCTGGAAGAATCGCGGCCACTGCTTGGGGCAAGCCCGTGGGATATGACCGCCACTCCTTCGGTTTGCCGCCAGTTTCGACTACCGCTGGGTTCCACACCTCTTGCTTGAGCGATTTCGTGGTCGTTCCATCGGTGATGACTCGAATCCACAAAACCCCATTCGGACAGTATGGCTCAATCGCGGTTCGATGTTTTTGCTCAGGGATGAGTTTGAGAATCCCAGCGGTGATGCCTTCGACACGGGCTGTGACCACAATTGGCTTTTTGGCGTCAGCAAAATCGCCACTGGCACGAGCATCCGGTTTCAGAAGCCACCTCAAAGCATCAAGAATTGTGGACTTGCCCACGTTGTTCTGCCCGACAAGTGGTGTAAAGTCATCGAGTGGAAGAGAGACAGCCTGACAGGCTCGGAAATTCTGAATCTCAATGTAGCTGATTCGATGCATGATATCTGAATCGTAGGACAACCGACAGCGGTGGCAATAAAAAAAATACTAGACAGCGCAAGTGGCGCAAAAAGTCCTGACAAAGCGCTTTTGGCAAGTTAGGCGGGCTTTGGATACAAGGGCAGAATCTCCCCAAACTGGAAGGTGACCCGGTACAGCCTCACGTTGGCCGTGGTGCCCGTGGCCACGCCGTCAATGCGCGGGACGAACTCGTAGTCATTCTCCCACTCCTCCTGCCGCGGATATGAGCCCCCCAGCGCGTCACCCGTCAGCAGCGCCCGCTGCTTCACCGCCCAGGCCTGCGCCGTAGCCAGCGTCGCCGCCGTCACGCTGCCGCTCACCGTCCGGCTGCCGGGATCCACGCCGGAGGGCTGCGGAATGGACACGCCCCCGCTGCCGTCCACCTCGTAAGGCAGGTTCTGCACGCTCCAGCGCGTCTCGGAATACACCACCCGCTCCGTCAGCTTCATCTCGATGACGCCCGCCTGCCCCGTCACCCGCCCCAGGAAGTCCTCTTGGAAATCCAGCTTGAGCATCACGTCCGTCGTGCCATCGCCAGACCCAGGTTGGGTGCCAGACCCAGGTTGGGTCGTCTCGCGGTCCTCGTGCCGCCGGCTTCGAACACTCGTTCCGAAATTCAGCGCTGCCACCAGCGCCGCCACCGCCGTGTCCGCCGTGGGCCGGTCCAAAGCAAAGCAACTCCCCTCCAGCGCCGTCCGCATTTCCAGCGTCAGAAAATCCCGCGTCACTTCCACGCTGTACTTCATCCCCAGCTCGCCCTCCAGCTTCGGGCTGTACACCTGCAAGGCGAATTCCATCCGCTGGTGCTGTTCGTTGAAGCCCGTTTCCGTATGGTTCTGGCTCTGGGTGAACCCCGTCTGCTCGCTATGAATCAGCCGGCCCTCGTACACCGGCAGCACCACCTCCGCGTAAATGCTTTGCGCCGTGGCCGCGTCGCGCGCCGCCACGATGCCGCTGCAACTCTCCACGTCCACCCCGAACTGGTCTCGGTTCACGTGCGTGGTCATTTCCAGATACGCCCGGTTCGCGCCCAGTTTGCTCTGATATTCGTAGCTGAACGTCAGCCGCAAGAACTCCGTCAAGCTGTTCTGCGTCAACTGCCGCTGGTCGAAGTTGATCATGCTGGAGCGCAGATACGCCGTGCTGTCAATCGCCGCTTCGCGGTTCGCGCCCAAGGCTTGTGCGCGCGCCAGCGCCGTGGCATAGGCCGCATCCGGCGTCGGCCCCGTCGCCACCACCGTCCCGGAGTACGTGGTCATCAGCGTCTGCGCCGGAATGTCCTCGCGGTTACTCACCGACAGAGTACACCCCACCAGCAGGCCCTGGATTCGCCGCCGGTAATCCTCACTGAACGACAGCTCGATGAACGTCGTCCCGTCCGCCGCATCCGACACGCCGGTCCCGGCCGGGTAGCTGGTGCTGTCGCCGTTGGCATACACGCTTTGCGCGCTGGCCTCGTCACGCAACCGCTGCGCCAGCGTCCAGCCGTACATCGCCAGCACCGCCGTCCGCAACGCGTTGAGCTTCGCCGTCGCCAGCGCCTGCGTCGGCGCGCTGATCTTCCCGTTGAACGCAAAGAATTCATCGCCCGACTCCACGTCCTCGCGGTCGTTCACAGTGTATTCCGCCGTGGCGTAGCCGCCTTCGTTGGGAAAGAGACTGTACGTCGCCGATAGGCTCCATTCGATGCCCGTCTCCGCCTGGTTGATCTCCGCCTGAAAATCCTCCACGCGCACGCATTGGCTCCAGTCGCCGTACACCAACGTGCCGTCCGCGCAGTTCACTTGCGCCTTCAACTGCCGCTGAAGCGCGAGCAAGGCCGCCCGCCGAGCCGTCACCGTCAAACTCATGTCGCCCGGCAGGGTGCCGCTCGCCTCCACGCTCCCCGTGGCATGGCGCCGCTGGCTCCGCATCTCATTGAATCGCGACGCCACATAATGATCGCGCCATCGGTTCACGTTGCCCAGACCGCGCAACGTCCCGCCGTTGGATGCCTTGAACGTGGCCTGCTGGTTCGTGGACTTCCATTGCCGCCACGACACACTGAACGACAACTCGATGAACGTGTCGCCGTCCAGCGTCGAAAGATTGTTCGAGGTCGAATCGTTCGCAAGTTGCTGCGCGCCCTTGGTGTAGCCGTTCTGCAACGCCACCGCCGCCGTCAACGCCGCCAGCTTCGTCTGCGCCAGGACAAGCGATGCCGCCTGGATCCGCCCCGCCAGCAACAGCGTCGTCTCGCCCGTAAAATTGTCCTTGAGGTCCGCCGTCCATTCCGTCGTCGTGTAGGTGCTTTCGTCAGGGAATAGCGTGTACGTCGCGCTCAGGCTCCAATCAATGCCCGTTTCCGCCTGGTTGATCTCCGCGCTAAAATCCGTCACCCGCACCACTTGGCTGAAATCACCGTACACCAGCACGTCCTGCGGCACATTGACCGCCGCCTTCAGTTGGCGCTGTAGCACCAGCAACGCCGCGCGCCGATCCGCCAGCGCCAGCGTGGCATCGCCCGCCAGCGTGCCCGCCGCCTCGATGGTGTCGCTCGCCCGCTCGCGCAGACTGCGCAGCGGATTGAACCGCGAAATCGAAACGCGGTCCTGCCACTTGCTCACGTTGCCCAGGCCCACCGCTGGCGTCCCGAACGACGCCATCAGGTTCGACTTCTTCCACTTGCGATACTCGCCCGAGAACGTCAGCTCCGTGAACGTCGCGCCGTCCGTGTCATCGTCAATGATATTGGGCGCTGTCTCCATGTTCAGGATCTGCACGCCCGTCTTGAAGTTCCGGTCCGTCAACGCCTGTTGCAAAATAGCGGCCAGCTTCACGCGCGCCGAAGGTTCATCCTGCGCTTGAATCCGGCCGCCAATCGCCAGCCGCAGTTCCCCCGTGAAATTGTCCCGCTCCGTCATCGTGTAGGTCGCCGTCGCGTAGCTGGCCAGATTCGGAAACAGGATGTAATCCGCCGCCAGGCTCCAATCAATGCCCGTCTCCGCCTGGTTGATTTCCGCCGTGAAACTGTTCACTCGCACAACCTGTGTCCAATCGCCATAGGTCAGCGTGATTTCATCCGCCGACGTGACCTCCGCTTTCAACGCCCGTTGCAGCGTCAGCAATTGCGCTCGGCGAGGAACTACGTCCAAGGTGGGATCTCCCGCCAACGTGCCACCCGCTTCAATGACGCCCGTCGTCCGTTCGCGCTGCGCGCGCAGCGGCGTGAACCGCGAGGTGTCCACCCGATCCGCCCATTTGCTCACGTTGCCCAAACCCACCTCCTCAGCCCCGGTGCCTTGCACCGTCGCCATCTGGTTCGTCGTTTCCCACTTCCGCCAGCTTCCGGTGAACGTCAACTCGGTGAACGTGTTGCCGTCCTCGTTGGCACTGATAGCATTGGGCGTCGTCACCAAACTCAACTGCTGGCCGGCCAGATACTCCCGGTCGGTCAACACCTGCCCGAATACCGCCGCCAGCTTCACGCGCGCCCCCGCTTCGTCCTGCGATTGGATCTTGCCCGCCACCATCAGCGTCAACTCGCCCGTGAAGTTGTCCCGCTCCTCCACCGTGAACTCAGCCGTCGCATAGGCCGACTCATCGGGGAAGAGCGTGTAGCTGCATGTGAACGAAAAATTGAGCGCGTTGACGAGCTGGTCCAGATCGCAGGCGAACTCCTCGATGCGCACCATGCCGTTGAACACACTGCCCTGGTCGCCGA
>Ga0302320_10011880_pt1 | contig 18364 bp, 20 predicted proteins | sample Bog_T0_3_FD_202130 | JGI IMG/M metagenome (GOLD analysis project Ga0302320, IMG submission 202130) | Peat permafrost microbial communities from Stordalen Mire near Abisko, Sweden - Bog_T0_3 | ecosystem: Environmental > Terrestrial > Soil > Wetlands > Peat | place: Sweden: Abisko, Stordalen Mire...
CGCCGTCGGTCTCTTCGATCTCGATGCCGGTGATGGTTCCGTCGGTGGTAACGGTCAGCGTGAGGCGGGCTACTCGCTTGTCAAGACTGTCTCCAGGACCTTTGGGCTGACCGCTGAGCGTGAACTGTCCGTTCTGGGCGGGCTGTAGGGTCAAGTGAGTCAGCTCTTTTTCCAGCTCGGTGTGGCCCAGAAGAAAACGCAAGGGTGAGCGCAGATCGTCGAGCTCTTTGGCCTGAATGCGTTGGACCTGAGAGTCGCCGGGTGAGTAGAACCAGGCGTATTTTCCGTCGAGGAGAAAGAGCTTTCCGGCGGGCTGGTTGTACTCCCACTTCATGCGGCCGGGCTTGAGCAGCAGCAGTGTGCCGCTCTCGATGCGGTGCATTCCCAGGCCCTCATAACTCTCAGTAAATCCGGCGCGGAGTGAGTGCAACTGGTTGTAATGGCGATCGACGCGCTGGGCCAGGTCGTGCGCGGTGTCCTTCGCGGACGGCGAATGTTGTTGGGCAGCGAGGCAGGCCGAGAGAAGCGCGGCGGCCAGAAACAAGCCGCCGCGACTGAGGGATTTGGCCACTCTCATTGGCCGACGTTCTGGGTGCAGTTGGTGCCGCCTGCCGGGTCCTGCTTGATGACGCCGGTGTCGTCGCTGCAGAAGCCGCGGTTGCCGGTTTTACCCACGGTCATGGGAACGGCGGTGATCTGGTAGCCGGTGATGCGGTCGGTGCCGTTCAGATTCACCTTGGTGCAGTTGCCGATGGTGAACATATAGCCCGATTTGATGCCGCTGGCCAGGTCGGCCTGCAGAATCTGCGCCGAAGTTGGCGAAGGCGCGCCGGAGGCCGGATCGCCGCCCAACGCGGTCAGGGTGCAGGCATAGCCGTTGGTCGGGAAGGTGCTGGAGTACTGCATCTCGGCCTTGGCAATCACCTGCACGGAGTTCATGGCTGAGGTCTCGTTGGCCTGCTTCTTGAGGCTGCCAATGGTTGGAATCGCCATCAGCATCAGGATCAGGATGATAGCGATGACGATCAGCAATTCCATCAGCGTAAAGCCATTGGGTTGTTGAACGCGGCGGGTGGGACAATTTGAGTTCTTGCGATTCATGGGATTCCAATTCCTCTTCAGAGCGGCCAAAAGCCTGCGGGCCTTCCGAGAAAATCCTACAACGTATGGACGCGGAAGGGAAATCGGACGCTCGGGAAAGGCAGGGAACATGGAACAGGGAAATGATGTTGGTTTTTCTGCATAGTCAAGAACCAATTACGCCTTGGAGGCAAATAGAATGGCAATTGGCGCGAAAAGCCGCATTCTGTTCCCTGTTCTCTACTTTCTGTTCCCTGCTTTTAGAATCCGTAAGAGATGCCGAAGGCAACGCGAGCGCGAATATCCAGGTTCACCTTGCCGGCAGCCGAAGGACTTTTGAAGTTGTCGGTGATTACCTCGTTCAGCAGCGGGTTGTCGATATATCCGCCCGCGTGCAGAACGCCCGCGTCGATATTCAGTTTTTCTTGGCAAAGGGCACAGTGCGGACGGCATAGACTTCGGTGGTTGGAATGTCGAAGAGCGTGGCCGCCTTGGAGGAGGCCAGCGTGGCCGTAGCCGTAGCCGAGGAGATGTGCCGCGGCTGCTCGGAGACTTCAGAGGCCAGGATGATGGTGCTCTTGGCCGGTCCGGTAAAAGCGAATGCCGCCGAGCCAAACGCCTCGCTCTCAAAGCCGGGAGCGTTGCCGCCCAAGCCCCAGAGCGAGGCATTGGTGCCGCACAAACCGGCGGAAACAAGGATCGGCACCTTCTTGCTGACCTGGGTGATGACCTTGGTGCCCACCAAGTAGATTTCGCCGTTGGCGGTTATCCTGAACATTCCCTACGACGAAGAGTTTCAGAAGCTTTATCTCGCATACATCGTTGGGCTCTCTCAACTCGGATTCGATCCGTGTATCAGGTCGGGGATTCCAGGTGGAGAGCGTAGGCTCGACAGAGTTCTGGCGCTGATTCAAAGCTGCCGCTACTCCATCCATGATCTCTCGCGCGTTGAGCTGAGTGCGACCCCGCCTGCCACACCTCGGTTCAAAATGCCGTTGGAGTTGGGGATTACGATCACCTGGGCCAAGCTGAATCCTAAACGTCACACATGGTTTTTGTGGGAGTTCACGCCGCGCAGACTGCAAAAGTCGATGAACGATTTGGATGGCACCGACTCCTATATTCCTTCAGGCACTGTTGAGGGTATACTTTGCGAGTTCCGCAATGCATTTGTGCGAGACGGTGCTTCCTCCGTTCAAAGCATGATGGCGGCCTATCGTCCCGTAGAAAGTAATTTCGAAAGGATTTCGGCCGGTGCTGGCAATCGCAGCCTTTATTCCGTGAGCGTCTCCAGAGAGCTGTACCTGATTGCTCTGGATGCAGTGTGCCGCACTAATTTCCAAAGGCTTGCGGTGACCAAAACAATCGTCGACCAGGCCCAGGCTGACTATGAAGCTGGAACTGCTACTCTATTGCTTGCGCGGCCATCAACAAAGCAAAGGCCGCACCTACGGTTGCCGTGAACGCCATGGTGAGATACGAGCAATTGAAAGCCAATCAGTCTCCAACCAGCATACTGGCAATAGCCCAGACAGATATGGCAACGAACTTGGCTGACCTGCCGACTCTTACTGATTCAATCCAACATCTCTACATTGCGAGAGGCAAGCAACTGTGACTGCATACAGCAATTCAAGGACCGTCGGACGCATTGGAGCCCCCAACCCAACGATTGGCGTATTCGATTCCGGCTTTGGCGGCCTCACCGTGCTGCGCGCATTGGTGGCGCGGCTACCTCAGGCGCGCTTCGCCTTCTTTGGCGATACAGCCCGCCTTCCCTACGGCTCCAAATCCCGCCGCACCATTGCCCGCTATGCCGTCCAGTGCGCGCAGTTTCTGGTTCGAGAGCAAGGCGCGGAGTTCTTGGTAATCGCCTGCAATACAGCCAGCGCACTCGCCCTCGACGCCATACAGAATGCGGTGCCAGTTCCGGTGCTTGGCGTCATTGAGCCCGGCGCTGAAGCCGCCCGCGGCGCTTCCCGCACGGGCGATGTGCTTGTCATTGCTACAGATGCCACGGTGCAGAGCCATGCCTACGCCGCCGCCTGCCGCGCCCACGGGCTGCGCGCTCTCGAAAAGGCCTGTCCGCTGCTGGTGCCGCTGGTTGAGGAGGGCTGGACGGGGACTTTGGCCGCTGCTGGAGCGGTCACTGAACACATTGCGGCGCAAGCCGCGTCTGCCCCACCTGAGGTGATTGCCTCATCGCAGACGGAGGTAACCGCTGAGGTGATTCGCATTTATCTGGCAGAGCTACTGGCCGAAGCTAGCGCACTGGGTATGAATCCCGATGCGCTGGTTCTGGGCTGTACACACTACCCACTTCTGCGACCTCTTATCGAGCGCGCCGTTCCGGTGGGGATGAAGGTGATTGATTCAGCCGAAGCCGCCTCTGAAGCCGCCGCACGTCTTTTCGGCCTGCAAGAACCGCCAGTGAATCCGCTTAAGACACAGATTAGTTGCTTCGCCACCGATTCGGTGGAAAAGTTTGAGCGCCTTGGCTCCAGGTTCCTCAATCAGCCCACAGGCAAAGTTAAACTAGTCGATATGAGCGGTTGGGTAGACAACATCTTCTTTGTAGCTGATATTCTATAAACCGGTGGGTTCCCGATCCCCAAGATTTGCATCCCCAAAAACTGCAACCGCAAAACACGGACCCTGGAGGAAGAAAGCAAGCATGATTAATTTGGCGGGTAAGACAGCCGTCGTCTTCGGGCTGGCTAACAAGCGTTCCATTGCCTGGGGCATCGCCCAAAAACTGCACGAGGCCGGCGCAAACCTGGCCATCTGCTATCAAAATGAACGCATGAAGCTTGAGGCTCAGAATCTTATCGACGAGTTGCCGGGAGCCAGCGGATACCAGTGCGATGTCTCCAACGACTCCGAGATCGAAAGTGTCTTTTCCACCTTCAAGGAGAGATTCGGCAAGCTCGACATCCTGGTCCACGCAATCGCCTACGCGCCCGCCGAAGAGCTGCGCGGCGAATTCATCGATACCACGCGCGAAGGCTTCCGCATCGCCAACGACATCAGCGTCTACTCTCTGATTGCCGTCAGCCGCGGCGTGGCCCCGCTGATGACCGACGGCGGCAGCATTATGACTTTGAGTTACTACGCCGCTGAAAAAGTCGTTCCCAATTACAACGTAATGGCTGTGGCCAAGGCCGGCCTGGAATCCACGGTTCGCTATCTCGCGTATAACCTCGGACGGAATAATATCCGCGTCAACGCCATCTCCGCCGGTCCAGTTAAAACTCTTGCCGCCCGCGGCGTTGGCGACCTTAGCGAGATGATGCGCTCCCATGCCGCCCGCGCCCCGTTGAATCGCAACATCGACCAATCGGAGGTGGGCGGCGCGGCGCTGTTTCTGGCCAGCGATCTCTCCAGCGCCATTACCGGTGAGATCATGTATGTCGATTGCGGCTATAACATCATGGGATTCTAACCTCCTGCGGTGGGGCCGGATGCCTTAGTTTGAAGAGGTCAGACGGCCTACCAGCGTCAGGTCAATATCCACCACTTTGGCAACCTTGAGTATGAAGATGCTTGGGTCTTTCAAACCCCACTGAACGTAGGGAACTGTAAAGTTCCCCTTTGCGGTGAGATTTGCGCCATCTATGTGAATTTGCATGGGCAGCGTCAAGTCATGCGGTGTGCCATGCAGCGTAAAAACGCCGGTAACTTGAATGGTGGAGTCGCCCGCGGCCGCGATAACTCCCTGATAACTCCTGGGAACAAAAGAAACTCCGGAAAAGTGCGCTACATCCAGCACGTCGGAGTTCATCTTTTTGTCGCGCCCCTGGTCGCCGCTGTTGCCGCTGCCCGCTGCTACCACGATAGATCCTGAGATAGTCTGCGCACTGCGATCGAATTCGATCGAACCACTCTGCACACGAAAACTTCCATCCACATGGTGCGTATTTCCGCCCAGAGAGAAAGCGACTTGGCTTGCATCTGGATTGACGGTAAAGTTCTGATGCTGGGCTGAGGCAGCTGGAACAAGGAGCAGCGATAGCGCGAGAAAAAAAGATTGTGCGATGGTCTTCATGAGTTGTCTCCTGTATGGTTGAGTGTCTTATCGGTTTTGACTTAGTTGCCCAGCTAGTTGCGACAACCAAAGGGAGATCGATGCAATATCGTTATCGGACAAGTATTCATGTCCGGGCATGTCGGTTCCGGGAAGGCCGTACTTTGCAATCTGCGCCAGGCGCAGTCCGCGCCCTGAGTCCGGCCCCGGCGGCGGAAGATAGAAGAAGGGGCCAACGGCAAGATCGGGAGGCAGCCTCTTGAAACTACTTTGCCAGATGATGCGTGTGCGTCCGTCCGCGCTGTGGCAAGTGGCGCAGTCACGGCGAAAAAGCCGCTCGCCTTCATTTGCATTGGCCTGAAGAGCGGCGTTTGAAGACGGCGACCATTGCCTTTCCGCGGTTTGATGCTCTGGAACGCCGGCGGTCTTGAGGCTCTGCAGATAAGCCACCAGATCGTCTCCGCGCCGGTCGCGAAAAAGAAACGCATACGAAGGCATGATGGAGCTTCCGCTGACCTCGGGCGGATTGTAAAAATGCGCCTTGAGCCATAAATTGGAACGGCGGCTGCCAACCTCGGCGAGATCGGGCCCTTGACGTCGATTGCCTATTAGTGGCGGCTGCTGCTGACGTAGACTTTGCAGCGGCTCAACCGGACCCCACATTGAAACATCCGGCGAGTTGGGGCGCACAAATTGCGAGTGGCAGTTGATGCAGCCTTCAGAGATATAGACGCGGCGTCCTCGCTCGATTTGCGAGAGAGGCTGAATCGCGCGAACCGCGTCTAACATGCGATCGAGAGAGAAGGCCGCCAGAAGCAACGCACTCACCAATAAGACTTCGCGCTTGCGTCGCAGAATAAAGTCGAACAGCAAAGGCAGCAAGATGAGTGCCCCTGCCGCGAGTACAAACAGAGGCGGCACATAGCCGAGATTCTGGCCCATGCCGATTCCCATTGCGGAGCCCGCCCATCCAGCAATGGCGTAGAGCCATCCAGCCTGGCGACCGCGCTCCGCGATGGAATTGGCCGGTGAAAGCAGCGCCGGATAAGCGACCAATGCAACCGAGTAGAGCGAAACGCCGATGGGATAAATGAGTGAGGCTGCGGCAACGCGATGCGGATCAAGAAGCAGCAGGCAGGCAACGGCCAACGCCAGAAATGCGGCGGTGAGAACCAAAGAAAGACCGCGCCGGCGCAGCAGCCATGCGCTTGCCAAGGCCGCGCCAAAATGCAGGAAGCCATTGGCCCAGAGGTGAACCGATCCCTGCCAAGTGCCGGACTTCAATGCAGGCGTGTTCTGGATGATGAAGAAGGCCGCTGAATCCAGCCAGACCAACGCAGTGAAGCAAGCCAGGACGCGGGTAAATGGAAGATTGAATTTCGGCTGAGCGATCTCTATTTCCAGAGTTATCGCAGGAGGCCGCAGAGTTATCAGGAATCCAGCAAGAGATAACACGCCTGCCGTTGCAGCTTGTATCTCGGGTGTAGCAGTAAAGAAGGCCGGAATATTGCAGGATATATAGCCAACGCCCGTTCCCAGGCCCACCAGTAGGACCGGGTTTCGGTTGCCTGTCCATTGACGTAAATGCGTGACCAGTGTGACGGTGAGCAGACCGAGTCCGGCGCCAATCAAGAACGAAACTGCAACCACGGCAGCAAAGCCCAGCGGCAGCAGGGTCAGGAATGCGGCTACAGAACAAATAGCGAGTCCAGCTTGCAGCCGCATCTTTGGCGAGGGCCATAACTCGACGCGGGGAGTAAGCAAGCTGAAAAGAATTCCGCCGATCGCCATCGCGGCCATCACTGAGTTCAAGTGCGTTCCGGCAACGCCAAGGCTCATCAGCCGCCGGAGAAATGCGAATTGCGCGAAGATCAAAAAATAAACATAGGTAATGGCGACAAGGCTGACGCCTTGCCATCCCGAGAAACGGTTTTTACCACGCGACATTGGCCAGCCAGCCTTTGCGAAGACCTATCGCCTGAATCAGAACGCACACGCCGTCGGAGATGGCTACCATGAGCCAGCCCACTTCCAGCTTGTGCGCCACAATCTGCGCGGCGAGGAAGATGGCCACGCTTGAGCGAGTGATTGCCGTGAGAAGCCAAATCACTTCCAACTTGCAGGTGTTCCTTCGGCGCGCAATAACAAAAACTCCATAAAGACAGGCGAGACCGACGGAGAAAACAAACGCACCAATGAACGAGAGAAACGGCAACGCATCGTCGGGAACATGCAAGCGCATAAGTTGAAGCGCGAACTCTGGCGCAACGATCAGCAGTACGCCGGTCAGCGTGTCGGAAAGGCCAATAAGCAACTGATAGCCAATGAGAGTGGGACGATTCATGCAAGCCCCTCCTGTGCGACTAGGGTTGGGGTGAGAGTCGGAGACACTTCGCGCAGCAGTGTCGAGGCGTCGATGAACCAATCGAGCGAAGCGGCCAGTATCACAACTCCAACAGCGAGGCGAAGAATGTAAATCGCGTTGCGCGCAGTTCCGGGAACGATGGTGAAGGTTGGATCGAAGCCCTCACGCCAGCCTGCGACCGACATCAAAACTACGTACCCAAGAACGGCGAAATTCCAACCATAGAAAGAGCGAGCGCGATTGAATATCCATCCGCTCTCGCCGAGCAGTTGCACCAGTACGAAGATCAACAGACTGGAGGTAAAGCCTGCCATGGCCAGCAGCGAGTGGCCGACCAGTCCGTCGGTAAATTTGAAGTGGTCGAGAATGCCGGGAAGAAAAAAGATCCAACCGGTGAGAAGCAGCGCCGACCACCAGCATAAGAAAGCAATGCGCCAGTGACGAGTGTTTCTATGCCACTCGAATTTTGCGTAATAAGCGGGCGTGAGCGGCATCCATATGAGAAGACTGGCAAGCGAGAGAAATTGCGCGGGGCGATGATGACTAATGTCAGCGCGACCCAGCGCAAAGCAGAGAAGAAACTCCGCGGCCATGATTGCCCATGCAATTGCAACGATCCGCACACGCCCTTCTTTACGCTGCGTGAGGCCGAAGGGAAGCATCAAAAGAATCGCAACAATCATAAGCGACGATTCAAGCTGGCTGGCCCCGGTGGGTCCGCCTGAATCGGGATTGATAGCCGGGTAATAATTAGTTCCGGACGCGACATACATTACGATGGGGACAATCAGAAGCAAAACAAGACCGAGAGTTTTTGCACTGCGTGCGGCAAAGCTTTTATTGACCGCGCGTCTCCAATTGCGAACGAACGAGAAGGCTAGCAGCAGCCACAAAGCAATCATCGCCAGCGGAAATAAAACACGTGCGTATCCGGACCAATCCAGAAAAAGCTTGCCGCTGGAGTGGCCGGAGAGCCATGAATACGCGCCCACGGCCAGCGCCGCGGACCACACCCAAAGCACCGGCCTGCACCATTGCGCCATCGATCCTTGCTGCGCGCCGTAGACCTTGAAGAGAAAGCCGACCAGCGGAAGACTGGTCCAGCCGTAGAGTTCAAGATTCATGTGCACCATGATCCATCGCCCATAGGTCCACTCGCCCAGCAGCGGATTGAGCGCGGGAATGAGCAGAAGAATCGCGATCATTACACCGATGGCATTGGCAGAGACAAGCCAGAACAAGGCGTGCCATGCAGCGTTAACTACGGCTGGCGATGCAGAGTCATGAGAAACATTCGCGTCATACAGATTCTGGCTCATGAATCCTCCCGTCGTGCATCTCTAGAAGGCGATCGCAGCGGCCCGCCAGAGCACGATCGTGCGTAGCCATTATCAACGTCACGCCTTCCGTGGCGACGATGTCGAGCAACAAATCGAAGACCACGCCGCTGGTCTTTTCATCCAGTGAGCCAGTGGGCTCGTCAGCAAGTAATATTTTTGGCCGGTTCATCAGAGCGCGGCAGAGCGCCGTGCGCTGACGCTCTCCGCCGGAAAGTTTTTGAATGCGTTGGCCCAGCCGATGACATAGCCCGGTGTGTTCCGTCAGTTGGTGCAGGCGCTGCTGCGCGAGGCGGCGATCTGTACCGGCAGCCACCGCGGGAATTAGGCAGTTCTCCTCCAGCGTAAGGTCGGGAATCAGGTTGTGAAGTTGAAAGACAAAACCTACTTCATGGCGAAGAAGACTCAGCATATTGCGGTGGCGATTGACCTCTACACCGTTGACCGAAACGCGCCCTTGGTCTACTTCATCCAGGCCTCCGAACAAATGAAGAAGCGTACTTTTACCGCAGCCCGATGAACCGCAGAGCGCAAGGGTCTGGCCCTCGACGGCCTCGAAGTTCACGCCCTTCAGAACCGTTATCGCACCGCCGTCATAGCTCTTCCATACGTTCTCAGCTCGCAGCACAATGTGCTTTTGAATGCCGAAACACTGACCGCTCACATGTAACAAAGTAGGATTCATTCGAAGCGCAACGCCTCCACTGCGCGGACGCGCATGGCATAAACGGCCGGATAAAGCGCACCGGCAACTCCGGTGAGCAAAGCAAGCAGAATCACAATCAAAATCACGATAGGTTGAATGGTTACGTCCACATAACCGTGAAGCGCTGGAACAAGCTTGAGCGCCAAGAGAAGGCAACTTCCGGTGACGAGGCCCAGCACCGCGCCCAACAGTGAAACAACCGCGGACTCGCCAAGGATCATCGCGGCAATCTGCGGATTGGAAAAGCCGCAAACACGCAGAATAGCTATTTCGCGAATGCGCGTAAAGACCGACATAATCATCGTATTGGCAACGCCCAGACCGCCCATCAGCAGGCCGCATCCGCCCACGGCCCAGGCCGTGGCCTTGAGGATTTTAAATTGCGAGTAGGATCGCGTGAACTCGGCGTCTTCCAGAGCGATCAGGTTGGGGAAGGCCGCCTTGACCTTCGCTTTGAATGAAGCCGCATCGTCTTTACCGCGCAGCTTGACGGTAATCACCGAGGACGATCCCTCCTTGTGAAAAAAGCTTTGCGCGGAAGCAAGCGGCATGAAGACGCCGCCATCCTCGAAGCCATTGGCCGTCTTCAGAACTCCGATGACATGAAAAATCCCGTGGCCAATTGGCACATGACTGTCGAGCTTTGCGCCAAGAAACTCCGCTGCCCGTTCGCCGAGCACAACGTCGTCGGCGTGCTGCGCAAAGTCAAGACGATCGCCCGCAAGCCAGGTTGCCTTGCGAAGGCGCGCGTCTCTGGCAGTTACGCCAAAGCAGGTAAGAATCGGGTGATCGGCGCTTGAAACAATCCCAAAAAGAACAGGGTCGGCATCAATAACCATCGGCCAATTGGCAATCTCGTTGACCGCCGCGGACGGAACGCTGCTAAAAAACAGATCGGAAACATTGCGCTCAAAAACAAGTATCTGGCTATCGCTCGACAGTATTCCGGAAAACATTCCGATAGCGCCTTGCAGGATCGTGACAACGGTGAGCATTGCGGCAACGCTGAATGCGATGCCCGCAACACTGATGAACGAGCGGATGCGATGACGCCGCAGATTGGTCACAATCAGCTTGAAGAAGATCACCGCCACGCCCCCACGGGAGCCGCGCATGCCTGGCCGGTAACCCGCACTAGCTCCTCTTCCAGGCCGTTGCGAAGCTTCTCAAGAAAACCGAGCGAATATTTCAACCGCAGAAGCCGAAAAAGTGTTCTATCACCCAGTTGAATAAATCGAGTGAGACGCGCAACAGCGCCCTCGGTTCCCATCGCGGTTGCGGCGTTGGGCCGGTCGAGAAGAATGTCGCGAGCAACGGTCTTTCGTGCTCCGGCCGCGCCGTCCAGCACGTCCTTGAGGTCATCGACCATCTGATAGGCAAGGCCCCAATAGAGGGCGATCCGTTCCAGAAGTTGAATCTCCCGCTGTGACGCTCCACCCAGCATGGCCGGAAGAACCAGCGTAAGCCTGATCAGCGAAACCGTTTTGCCGCGCGCTATTCTCTCAGTCGTTCCGCAATTGTGCGGCAAGGTTGAGTAATGCAAGTCAAGACTCTGACCGTTGAGCAGCCCCTCAACGCCCAGGCATCTCTCGAGGTAAGTCAGTGCACACGACTGCACATCCGGAGTGGCTTGAGAGACCGCTCGCCAGATGAGCGCATAAGCGCGATTGATCAGCGCCAGCGCGGTCAAAATCGCCGTCGCGTCGCCAAATTCAAAATGAACGCAAGCAACACCGCGCCGCTCCAAAGCATTGTCCATGCAGGGAAGATCGTCAAAGACAAGCGACGCGGTATGAAAATATTCAAGCGCAATGGCCAGATCTTTGGCAGAGGCCTCATCCCGGCCGTATGCGGCAGCCACTTGAAATACCATCCGTGGGCGAATGAATGTGCCAGGATTGTCAAGCACATGGCAGAGCGCTTCCTCAAAGTGCGGGTCGAGCGCACCGGGCAAAGGCATGGATGTTCTGAAATCATCCAGGCCAATCGTTGGATTCGATGTCTTCATGCATGGCGCTCTGCGCGCTCTTCTCCTCGTTCTTGTCTACCAGTTGTTCAGCAGGAGGCAGGTACGGGAGAGTTCTACCTGCCTCTCTCCCGCAGGACCGGCTCAATTGCAATTCATGAGTTTAGACGGATTCGCCGCAACTTTGGAGTGTCGAAAACCCGCCTGTATTCATGACAATTTGTTCATCTCTGGGGAATGGATCGCCTACTAATTCCAAGACTACAGGATACAGATGACAGAGAACCGACTATTCCATGACAATACGTTCATCTGCCTGTCACTGAGGCGTCTTTCTCTCGTAATTTCTTTAAGTAAATGAATTTGTGAAAAACCGGCCGGAATGGACTAATATCCTCTCATGCGCCTTCTTCTCGTTGAAGACGAAATTGACATACAAAGCTTTCTGCGAAACTCCCTGGAAGAAGCGGGGTATCAAGTGGAAGCCGCGGCGGATGGCAAAACTGCCGAGCGATTGGCGGCCGACGGACCCTTCGACATACTGATCGTCGACCTCGGCTTGCCCGATCAGGACGGTATCAGCCTGATCCTCAAGCTGCGGCAAATGGGCGTCCACGCGCCGGTGCTGATACTCTCCGCGCGCCGTAGCGTGGATGAAAGAGTGCGAGGCTTGGAGCAAGGCGGAGACGATTACCTGACCAAGCCATTTGCGCTGGCCGAGTTATTGGCCAGACTGCGCAATCTGCTCAAGCGCAACAGCCCTCCTGGCATTGAAGCAACGAGGCTGCGGGTTCTCGACCTCGAACTGGATCTGCTGCGCCGCGAGGCAACGCGAGCCGGAGAGACGCTGCAACTAACAACCCAGGAATTCGTTTTACTGGAGTATCTCTGCCGCAATGCGGGGCGCGTTGTAACACGCTCGATGATTCTCGATAAGGTTTGGGGCATGCGCATTCAGCCCGATACAAATGTCGTCGACGTTCATATCTATCGATTGCGCGGCAAGGTTGATGGCCCCGGTCAGCAGCCTCTGATTCGAACTCTGCGAGGTATGGGCTATGTCCTCAAGGACCGGTAATCCCAAACTGCGCAGCGCGGCGTGGCGCATCTCGCTTTGGGCCACGCTCGCCTTTGCCTGCGGTACTTTACTTGTCTTTCTCTTTCTTCATCGCTTTGTCGCCAGCGATATTCAGAGGCGTAGCGACGCATGGCTCTCAGGAGAGGTGGAGGTGCTGGGCGATGTGGCCGAACGTACACCGAAAGATGCTCTCTACGACCGTGTCGTTGGAGAGATCGCCGAGTTAGCAGAGAAAGAAGTTCCTAATAAGGATCTGTCTGAAAGCAGCTCAAACGATTCTGTCTTCTTCCTTCAAACCGGAGCGGACGCTTCGCTCAAACTGTGGATCGGCGCGGGGATCGGCGAGCCGTACTTGAAGGCCATTCAAGCAACCAGGATCTTTCCCGATCAGCCGACGGATCTTCATGTCCAGGGCCTCGTGATTCCCTTTCGCGTCGCATCCATTCGCATCGACGATGGAAGTTCCATCTATCTGGGACTCTCCGAGCGGGACGAGTCAAGGGTTCTGAGGAACTTGTCCCTTCGCTTCTTTCTCTTTTGGCTGCTGCTTGTTTTCTTCGGGTTTGCAATTGTTTTTTTTACCACGCGGCGCATGCTGACGCACGTGCGCGAGATTACCGAGGCCGCTTCGCGAATCGGCCATTCCGACCTGACGGCTCGAGTACCTACGACAAAACAAAATGACGAAGTCAGCCATCTAGCATTGACGCTCAACCGAATGCTCGACCGCATAGAAAGCTCGATGCATCAGTTGCACACCATCACCGATTCTCTTGCGCACGATTTGCGCAGTCCACTAACGGCAATTCGCGGCAAATTAGAGATCTCTTTGCCAGCCTTTCTGCAGGCCGAAAAGGCTGAGCCCATCGTATCGGCCATCGAGGAGTTGGACCGGCTCACAGATTTTCTCAATAAGTCTCTCGATGTTGCGGAAGCTAAAGCCGATGCGCTTCGATTGAATCGCGTTCCGGTCGATTTAGATGAGTTGCTGAGAATAATGATCGATCTTTATGAGCCATCAATGTCGGAAAAAGGCTTGCAAATCAGCCTTCACAGCGTCGGTCCGCTCTTTGTCGAGGCCGATGCGGCACTGCTTCATCGCATGATTGCCAATCTCTTTGACAATGAGCTGAAAAACTTGCCTGCGGCCTGTTCGGCTAACTTGCGGTTGCGAGTTGAGGGCCAATCGGCTGTGCTCGTGCTGGAAGACGATGGGCCCGGCTTCGATCTGGAGATATTGCCACACCTCTTCGAGCGGCGCGTGAAAGGAAGAGAATCAAATGGCCATGGGCTTGGACTTGCCTTCGTCGATGCCGTAGCGCGCGCCCATCGCGGAACCGTCACTGCCTGCAATCGCAAGGACGGCGGTGCCCGGATTACAGTCACATTTCCACTGAGTTCTTTGTAGACTCAAAGACAACTTATCTCGAATCTGACATGACGGAAACTTCATCTGTAAAACCATAAACTCATCGCCGCCGAAGCCGATAGCCAAAGCAGAGGTGATACATGAGCCTATCGGCAATCGGTTCGATTTCTTCCGCAACGAGTCAACCTCAGATTCACGAGGCTGTTTCATCTTCACAACAATCTTCGGCTTCCCTGCAACCAGACACAGTCACACTGAGTCCCGCCGCACAGAAGGCTTCGCAAGGCGGAGATGTCGATCATGACGGCGATTCGCATTGAGCGGTTGCGCAACCTTGGGATAGTAATCAACCTGTAATATATTCGGGCGGCGGATAGTTTTGATTTCACGGCTCTCCGGTTAAGGAGGGAACAGAATCAACTGGATGCCGATTTGGCCTAAGTTGTTATCATAGTCCGCATCCTGAAGTGCCTTTAAAATGGGCGCTTTCTCGAAGATGGACACACTGAGGATCTGTAGAAAAGTGTAGAGGGAGGCTTCAATTCCGAGTTCCTTTTTCGCGATGGCGATCGGAACATAGGTGGCGATGGCCGCCCAGACCTGCTCCTTGACTGCGTTTTCGCCGGTTCCGTAAGATGCACTGATGCGTAGATGTTGTTAGATTTGTTTGAAAAACTGTTCGACTTGTCAGCGGCTTTTGTAAAGGGCGCAGATGGTGGTCGCGTCGAGCGCCGTGTTGTCGGAGAGAAAAACCGGTGTTTTCGAGGTCTCAGGATCGCGATGGGGGATGCGGCGCAGGTGCTCGGGGTTGTGCTTCTGGGCGCAGTAGCCGTTGAGCCGTACGTGCAAATCGCAAATGATGCCGCCCGAGCGATCGGCGGGCGAGGATTAAACGAGCCGCGCAGATCGAGCAGTGCATGGAACTTGATGGCGGCCTAGGTCGAGCGAAACGGTGCCCAGTCGAACAGGCTCAAACAGAGATTGATGGTGGTTGAGTCGAGGGCGTAAACGGCGGCGTCCAGATCGTCCAACACGCGTAGGCCGGCGTAAAGTGCGCGGGCGCTGAAGATCAGGTACCCAGGGAACGAACTCCATCACCTGGTCGAAAAGCGTTTTGCCGGTGTTTATCCTGCCTCACAGCCGGCAGAGTAAAAGGCTGGGATGCAATTCAAATCGTGTACAGGAAAAAACGCCGCAACCCATTAAATAAAAATGCGTTGCCGGTGGTTAGATGAAATTTTGAGCGAAACCAGAGTTACTGTGTCTTGTTGAATTTTGTGCAAGGTCGCCGCTCTCTGATGGTCGCATCGACTTGAACGTTGTGCTTCCAGGATACATCGATTCTGGTTCCTCTATAACCGGCCACTACGGATGGTAATCGAGGTTTCAGAGCAGTCTGGCAAATACTGCTTGGATCTCCGGCGGGTTGCGAATGGAAAGTCCCGTGAAGAGTAGAGGGAGAGAATTGTCATTACTCTTGGTGGCAGCGATTGCCACTTTCAGATCGGTCTGCCGTCAAGTGAGAGAAGCATGAAATTCTTGAACGGAAGAGACGGCCACTTTGCAACCTCTCCAGAGATCTGGCGGCCCGCGAATTTATACTGAAAGACAAGATGAACACATTTCTACCTGTAGACGAACAGATGGACCTGCTGGAGAAGGGCGCCGCTGAGATTATCCGGGTTGCCGACCTGCGTGAGCGCCTGGAAGACAGCCGCAAAACCGGACGCCCGCTGCGCATCAAAGTCGGCTTTGACCCAACCGCGCCCGACCTTCATCTGGGGCATACTGTGCTGATGCGGAAGCTGCGGCACTTTCAACAACTCGGGCACACAGTGATTTTTTTGGTGGGCGACTACACCTCGTTGATTGGCGACCCGACTGGCCGCAACATCACACGCAAGGCGCTGACCAGTGCGCAGATTGACGAAAACGCCAAGACATACACTGAGCAGGCCTTCAAAATTCTGGACCGCAGCGTGACTGAAATCCGCTACAACAGCGAGTGGCTGGGCAAGCTGGGCTATGAGGACATTGTCTGCCTGGCGGCGCGCTTTACGGTCTCTCAAATGCTGGAGCGCGACGATTTTCACAAACGCTACGAGGCTGAACAGCCGATCAGCCTGCATGAATTTCTTTATCCAGTGATGCAGGGTTACGATTCGGTCTGCCTGGAGTGCGATGTGGAACTGGGCGGCACGGATCAGAAATTCAATCTGCTCTGCGGGCGCGAGTTGCAGCGGCAGTACGGGCAGAAGCCTCAGATCGTGCTGATGACGCCGATTCTGGAGGGTCTGGACGGGGTGCAGAAAATGTCGAAATCGCTGGGCAACGCTATCGGCATCAATGAGCCTCCGGTCGAGATGTACGGCAAGCTAATGAGTATCAGCGACGAGCTGATGTGGAGGTATTGGGTCTTTCTGACGGACTTGAAGCAGTCCGAAGTAGATGCGCTGCGGGCCGCGGTCGAGGCCGGAAGCGAGCATCCCATGAGCGTGAAGAAGCGCCTTGCGCGGACAATTACGGCCGGCTTCCATGGGGATGAAGAAGCCGCGCGCGCCGATGAGAATTGGGCGCGGATGTTTCAGCAAAAAGAGACAGCGGAGGACCTCGAAGAGGTTTTGATCTCTTTTGCCGACGTATCCAGCCAAGAGCCAAATCAGATTCGTATACAGAAGCTGCTGGTTGCGCTCGGTCTGGCTGCTAGCAACGCCGAGGCCAATCGCAAGATTGCGGAGAAGGCCGTAAAGCTGGATGGAGAAACGACCACGGGCGCGCTGGTTGCGCTGGACGCCTTGCCGGCACGGCTGGTTGTTCGCCTTGGAAAGCGGGCTAAGGTTGCGGTGATTGCGAAGGTGGAATTGGCAGTCGAGGCGAGTGACCGTCTGTAAATTATCCTCAAAACGGCAGCCGATCCAGCTTTGAATTGACCATCTTCTTCAAAGTGAAACCCCTTGCAGTGATTGACGATCACACCAATTTGGTGATTTGCTGAGCAGTAGAAAATCGAGAATCGAGAATCGAGAAGAAGCCGAACCATGGTTTTTGCCAGTCCGAAGTTTTGCAGGGGCTAAAGCCCCGCTTTTCTTTCAGCACTTTGCGGCCCGACTGAAGTCGGGCCCTGATTACAAAGCAACAAGTTTCAGAGGCTCCAAACCTGGATGCAGGCCACCGATGACGGTGTGCAACTGCTGTTTTTAGGATGAATCCGAGGTTTTGCAGTCGGCTTTCAAGTCGCAGAACCTGCTTGGTTTTGGCGCGGTTATAGAAGTGACTGGCGCCGAGATCCTGATAAAGGGTTCCATCTTTGAGCATATGGTAGGCAGCGGTAAGCATCGAAGCCGCCACCGCGCCGATGGCCTCTTTGGCCCCTAGCCGCGAGCGCAGGCGAAGGTATTGGGCCTGAAGATAGCTGCCCTTGACGCGGGTCGCTGCGCAGGCGCATTGGATCAGTGTCGTCTTCAGCCAGGGTGCGCCTTTCTTCATGCGCCTTCACCCGGCCATGATAACAACAACCAGAGTTGAATGGCATGTCGAGCGGCCAGGCAGCAAGCCGTTTGACGGCGAAAGAAAGGCACCATGTCTGGACACCGGCAACTACCGCCTCAGGGTTCTCAGACCGCTTGCGGAGAAGCTGGGAATCGAAAGACTAAACTTCCAGATTTTGCTCCGGATGATGGCGCCCCAGGCGCAGGGCAGGGGATCGGTCAAGGATATTCAGGCGCACCTGCGGCACACCAAGGCCGATACCACGGCCAATGAATATTTGCAGGCACTGCCGGAAAGTGAGCGGGAAATGGTCGGATCTGTGTACCAGAGGTTAGCGAAGGGAGGGAAGGCGAAAAAGCCTTTTGAAGAAAAGCCACAAAACGCCACAATCTTTTTTCAGTAACCGTCTGTAAACTATTGATTTTATGGTGGGCGCTGCAGGATTCGAACCTGCGACTTCCACCGTGTGAATCTGCCTGCATTAGGTTTTTCAACGACTTACAACACCGCGGGGACTGCCAAAGTACGCGGAAGTCGTGCAAGCCAGCAGTATTTGTGGGTTGAGCTGTGGATTGGAAAACCACGTCGCCAACCGTCTTATTGTATTTATGGAGCGAAGCTCTATAATTGCATACATGATCTCCCGCCGTATCACTCCCCATCTGAATGAACTGCTTCGCCACTCACCGGCGGTGGTCCTGTTGGGGCCGCGCCAGGCTGGAAAGACAACTCTCGCTTTGGAGATTGGCGCTCAGACTGCCTCGATCTACCTGGATCTTGAAGACGAGAACGACCGCGCCAAGCTCGCCAATCCCAGCAAGTATCTCGCGGACCACGAAGACGAGTTAGTGATCCTCGATGAGGTTCACCGCGTGCCGGAGCTGTTTCAGCAGTTGCGGGGCATCATCGACCGGGGACGGCGGCACGGAAAAGCCAATGGACGCTTTCTC
>Ga0302320_10011884_pt1 | contig 18357 bp, 13 predicted proteins | sample Bog_T0_3_FD_202130 | JGI IMG/M metagenome (GOLD analysis project Ga0302320, IMG submission 202130) | Peat permafrost microbial communities from Stordalen Mire near Abisko, Sweden - Bog_T0_3 | ecosystem: Environmental > Terrestrial > Soil > Wetlands > Peat | place: Sweden: Abisko, Stordalen Mire...
TTTGTGTGCATTGTTGGGGGAGGGTTCCTGGTCGGATTCGGCACTGCCTATGCCGGCGGATGCACGTCTGGCCACGCAATCTCCGGCTTGGCAAACTTCGAGTTGCCGTCGTTAATTGCGGTCTTTGGCTTCTTTGCCGGAGGACTCGCGGCAACGTGGTTCATCCTGCCTCATCTGCTTTGAATTCCATGCCTAGAGAAACACAAGTCGACAAGCAGACATCCGCCGGAAGCCACGCGAAACCTGCGTTTCTCTTCGTATACCTCTTGCTGGGCACCGCATTTGGAGTCGTGCTCACGCGCTCAGAAGTCCTGTCGTGGTTCCGCATCCAGGAGATGTTTCATTTCCAGTCCTTCCGTATGTATGGCATCATCGGCTCGGCGATCGCTACGGCCGCACTCTCCATCGCAGTTCTCAAACTGCTTGGCGTGAAGTCTGCAACAGGTGCCCCCATCTCCATCCCAAGGAAAGAACTCGGCAGCGGAGCCCGCTACGCACTGGGCGGCACAATCTTTGGGCTCGGCTGGGCTCTGACAGGAGCGTGTCCCGGCCCGCTATTCGCACTCATCGGTAACGGTGTATCCGTGATGATAATTGCGGTGCTGAGCGCTCTTGCAGGGACCTGGATTTATGCAATCCTTCGACCCAAATTGCCGCATTGAGCGGAATATTTTGAAACACTCAACACCATTACACCCAAACGAAGAAATGCACCCTCAATCGGCAACGTTGCTGCTTGTCGCAATTTCAAACAAAGTGTGAATTGTATTGCAATGTGCCAAAAACCCGCTTGACATCCAATCAAACCAATGGTAACTCTTGAAAAGAGATCAACGAAATGGTGATGCCAATCACATCTCGTGCTGTCGATGACGCCTCGATAAATGCGAGTGCCGTCGTCCAGCGTTGTTGTTAATTACCTGCCTCGCAGTCTTCCCGTCTCAAATTCAACTCCGCATTCAGTAAACCCGTTTGGGAATCGCTCTGTGATTATTGCGCTCCGCCTGTAAACAGGCTTGCATCACAGGATGGATTCCTGCCCGGCCGATTGGCTCGCCCACGCGCGCGCCGCAGCATGAGGGGAATCCTTGTACCACGAGAAGCAAAACCGCGCAGCCAGCTTGCAGCCGCATCGAATCGCGACAATGGTGTTGCTTGCTGCAGCATTTGTTGCGGGAGCTCTATCGGCCATTCCGGTCTCGGCCCAGTCTTCACAGAAAACGGCAAGATCGTTTAACGCCACGGCGACAGTCGATAACTACTGCACTTCCTGCCACAGCGACGACATGCATCGCGGTGGGCTTTCTCTGGAGAGCTTCGATCTGTCGCATCCGGAAAAGAACGCTGAGGAAGCGGAGAGGATCATCCGAAAACTGCGTGCGGGAATGATGCCGCCACCGGGACGGCAGCGCCCATCCGACGCGGAGTTGAATGCACTGGCATCGAGCCTGGAAACAAGTTTGGACCGCGTGGTCGCCGCACATCCATATACGGGATTCACGCCGCTGCACCGGTTGAATCGCGTGGAGTATTCCAACTCTGTAAAGGCGCTTCTTGGCCTGGACGTGGATGCGGCAGATCTTCTGCCGGCCGATGATATGAGCCATGGGTTTAACAACATGGCTGATGTGCTAACGGTGTCGCCGGCTCTGTTGGAGGCGTACATCTCCGCCGCAGGCAAGATCAGCCGCGCCGCCATTGGCGATCCGCAGGCAACGTCGGTGATGGCCACGTACATGATTCCTCGCGTCATCTCACAGACGCGTCACGTAGAAGGCGCGCCCTTCGGAACGCGCGGTGGCGTGGCCCTCGAGCACAACTTTCCGGCCGACGGGGAGTATGTGTTCAAGATCGCTTTTTATACCCACCAGCAGGGCTATCTCTTCGGGCAGAACCAGGCCAAGGAGCAACAGTTGGAGATCGCAGTCAACGGTGAACGCGTGGCCGTGGTTGACGTGAATCCCAAGTACAAAGACACAGACGATGTACGCACACCGCCCATTCACATCAAGGCGGGGCAGCAACTGGTTTCGGCGGCATTCATCAAGCGCTTTGACGGGCCGGTCCAGGACGAGGTGCAACCTTACGAGCAAAGCCTGCTGGATGTGAATGTGGCCAATCTACCGGGGCTGACCACTCTGCCCCACTTGCGCGGATTGACGATTGTGGGACCGACGCATGTGACGGGCGTATCGGAAACTGCCAGCCGTGACAAGGTATTCGTTTCGTATCCGGCGCATCCCGCCGACGAGCCCGCCGTCGCACGCACAATCATCGCCAACCTGGTGCGGCGCGCCTATCGCAAGCCCGCGGCACAGGTGGACGTGGAGGAGGCACTGCGATATTATCGGCAGCGCCGTACAGCAGGCGCCGGCTTTGATGAAGGCATTCGCGCAGCGCTTGAGTCGGTGCTGGCCAATCCCCAGTTCATCTTCCGCTTTGAAGCTGTTCCGAATTACGCCAGGCCGGGAAGCCGCTATCGTGTCAGCGATCTTGAATTGGCCTCACGCCTCTCGTACTTTCTCTGGAGCGCGCCTCCCGACGAACAGCTATTGCGCACAGCCGCTGCTGGAAGGCTCCACGAAACGCCTGTGCTGGAGAGAGAAGCGAAGCGGATGCTTGCGGATCGACGCTCTCAGACGCTCTCGACGAACTTTGCCGTGCAGTGGCTGAACCTGAAGAACCTCGACGACGTTCTTCCTGAACCCTATCAATTCCCCAACTTCGATAACAACCTTGCGGAGTCCATGAAGAGAGAAACAGAACTGCTCTTCGACGACGTCGCGCGCAACGACCGCGACGTTCTCACATTGCTCACCGCCAACTACACTTTTGTGGACGAGCGGCTGGCGCGCCACTACGGCATCCCCAGCGTGCTTGGCATCCGCTTTCGCCGCGTCCAGGTCGCGGACCAAAACCGTTACGGGTTACTCGGACATGCGAGCATACTCACGCTCACGTCAACGGCCAATCGAACCGCCCCCGTGACGCGGGGCAAGTGGGTAATGCAAGTGCTGCTGGGCAGCCCGCCGCCTGCGCCCCCGCCGAATGTGCCCGCGCTCATTGAAGCAGGCGAAATCTCGGGGCCGCGCAGCGTGCGCCAGCGCATGGAAGAGCACCGCAAGAATCCTGCGTGTGCCAGCTGCCACAAAGTGATCGACCCCATCGGCTTTGCCCTGGAGAACTACGATCCGACAGGCGCCTGGCGGAACACAGACAACGGCGTAAAGATCGACGCGTCCGGCAATCTTTTTGATGGCACGCCGCTCAATGGACCGGTTGACCTGCGCAATGGCGTGCTGAAACACAAAGAAGCCTTCCTGCGTGCATTTGCCGAGAATCTCTATGCCTACGGTCTGGGCCGCATTCCGAATTATCGGGACTTGCCTGAGATCCGCGTCGTTGTTGCCCGCGCTGAAAGTCGCGAGAATCGCTTTTCTGAATATGTTCTCGGAATCGTCGAGAGCCCTGCGTTTACGCACCGCGGTCTTCCCGCCCCTTCGCCATCGCAGCGGCCCGCCAAGCCTGCGGGGCCAGCGCTGAAGGCGGATGCGAACAGCGCAGGCAGGCTCGACTCGCTGCTGAAACCCATTCCTGCGGCGACTGCCGGAGGTTCGCGATGAGCCGCCTCTTGCGTATCTTCATCGCATCCACGCTGGCAGTGCATAGCAAGCCTCTTGCTTGTTGTTGTTGAGCACTGAAGCAACTCGGAACAATCCCTTCCAAAAATCAATGAAGTTGTGCATGACAGCGTTCAGCAACGCGAGAACGCAGCGGAGGTCCACCAGTGTTTGTTACCAGGAAACATCTATCCCGGCGTGCCGTATTGCGCGGAATGGGAACGGCCCTAGCGCTTCCCCTGCTTGAAGCGATGACCCCGGCCCTTGCGCAATTCGGAAACCCGACCGTCGCCAACAACTCCCGTTTGGCATGCCTTGAGATTGTGCACGGCGCCGCCGGAAGCACTACGGATGGGACCGGCAAGCACTACTGGTCGCCTGCGAAGGAGGGAGCGGACTTCGAGTTCACGCAAACGCTTGAGCCGCTCTCAAAGTTGCGCGAGTATCTCACGGTCATAACAGGAACAGACCTCAACGCTGCGGGAGCATACACAGAAAACGAGCAGGGCGGAGACCATTTCCGCTCCGCTGCCGCCTACCTGACCGCGTCGCACCCGAAGATGACCGAGGGATCTGACATTCACGCCGGCACTTCGATCGACCAGATCTACGCGCAGCACGTCGGTCAGCAGAGCCCCCTGCCCTCTCTGCAGCTTTGCATTGAGGATGTGGACTCGACCGGAGCATGCGCCTACGGCTATGCGTGCGTCTACTCCGACACCATCAGCTGGGCATCTCCCACCGAGCCGCTGCCCATGACCCGCGACCCGCGCGTGGCTTTTGAGCGGCTGTTCGGCGATGGCGCAACGGCCAAAGAACGGCTGGAACGGCGTCTGCTCGATCGCAGCATTCTCGACGGCATTGTTGGCGATGTCGCCCGCCTGCAGTCGAATCTAGCATCCGCTGACAAGGCGCGCCTTGACGAATATCTCAATGACGTTCGCGAGCTTGAACGGCGCATTCAGAACGTGGAGCGTTACAACGCGCAATCCGGTCAAGCAGCTCTACCCACTGCACCGCTGGGCATTCCTGAGTCCTACGACGAGCACGTGAAACTGATGTTCGACCTGCAGGTCCTGGCCTTCATGACCGACGTGACGCGCGTCTCGGCATTCAAGCTGAGCCGCGATGTGAGCCAGCGCGTCTTCCCCCTTTCCGGCGTCACCACGCCGTTTCACTCGTCGTCGCATCACGGTGAAAGCCCCGCGAAGATCGCCGAGTACGCCAAGATCAATCGCTACCACGTTTCGCTGCTCGCCTACTTTCTTGACAAGCTAAAGGCCACTCCCGACGGCGACGGCAACCTGCTCGATCACACGGTGGTTCTTTACGGAAGCCCCATGGGCGACTCCAACGTGCACAACCACAGACGCGTTCCGCTGCTTCTGGCAGGGCACGGCAATGGAGCCTTCAAGGGCAATCTCCACTTGAAGACAGCGGAGGGAACACCCACAGCCAATGCCTATCTCACGCTGCTTCGAAGGCTTGGAGTTGACCTGCCCGCAATTGGCGACAGCACGAGCGAGCTTGCAGTTTAGGGCGCTCAATAGGCACGCATGGAGGAGATGGTAATGATGAATCGGACACAACTCGCAACGATCGGCTCGATGCTCATGGCGTTATCGGCTACGAATTCAGCCGCCTCGCCACAGGCCGAGACGCCAGCGACCGACGGACCGCGAACCGCGGCGGCGGTTCATTCCGCACGCAGCGCGGACATCGCTGGCAGCAGACTGCAGCTCGAACTCGTTCGCTCTGCCGAAGAGGACGATCTGGAAAGGGCCAAGGTACTGCTGAGGAAAGGCGTTGCTCCGGACGGCGCTTTGGGCGACGGCGCCACTGCGCTCCATTGGGCCGCGTACAACGACGATCTTCCGCTGACACAGTTGTTGATAGCCGCGGGCGCAAAGCCCGATGCACGCACGCGTCTCCGCGGCTTAACGCCGCTCCACATGGCAGCGGAAACCGGAGATGCGGTTCTGATCGATGCACTGTTAAATGCAGGCGCGAAGGTTGATGCACCGAATGAATCGGGAACGACTCCACTGATGATTGCATCCGCATCCGGGAGCACGGCCGCAGTGACATCGCTGCTTGTTCACGGCGCCGACGTGAATGCGCGCGAGAAAACAAACGGCGAGACGGCGCTGTTTTTTGCAGCCTCGCGTGATCGTGCTGAAGTAGTGCGACTGCTGCTGAGCAAAGGGGCGGACGCGGGAGTGACCACGCCCGTCAGCAAACTCGCACGGGTCACCGTCGGTCCGGATGGTGAGTTGCTTGACAACAAGAAGAACGCGAAAGAAGGCGACAAACCAGACGGATCGGATGCAGCAAAGGCTGCGAATTCCCTCGCATCGAATTCGCCCGCGGACAAGAAACCTGCGGAGGCCAAACCGGAAGAAGCGGACGCCGAGAAAGCAAAGGCTGCTGCAGCAAAGCCGGACGACAAGGTGAAGGACGCCTACGGCTTTACCGCGGCCGACCGCCAGAAGCGCGTGTTTGGTGCGACGCAGTTCGGCGGCCTGACTGCACTGCTGGTTGCGGCCCGCGACGGTCAGGTCAACGCTGTCAACGCGTTTCTGGATGCGGGCGTCGACGTGAATCGGACAAGCGATACAGATCATGCCACGCCGCTGATTCTTGCCGTGATCAATGGCCATTACGATCTGGCCAAGGTGCTGCTCGATCGAGGCGCCAATCCTCGGTCCGCAACCACTGACGGCGCAACCGCGCTCTATGCAGTGATCGATGTGCAGTGGGCGCCGCACACATGGTATGCCCAGCCCATCGTCGCGAATGAGCATATTGGATATCTGGACGTGATTTCCGCGCTGCTTATGCATGGTGCAGACCCAAATGCGGCGATCGGCAAGAAGCTTTGGTTCCGGTCCTTCGCGAACGACGAAACCTGGTTCGACGTGGAAGGCGCAACTCCATTTCTACGCGCGGCGATGGCCGGCGACCTTTCGGCAATGAAACTGCTCGCGGATCGCGGCGCCAACCCCAACTTGGCAACCAAGAGCGGAGACACTCCGCTGATGACCGCCGCTGGCGTCGGCTGGGCAGCCTACTGGACGCAAAATGCGCCGTACTCGCGACTAGATGCGGTCAAGTTTTGCCTGGAGCACGGAGCCGTGGTGAGTGCGAGGGATGCAAAGGGCTATTCAGCACTTGAGGGTGCGGCGTTCCGTGGGGATAACGAGTTGGTGAACTACCTGATTGCCAAGGGCGCCGATGTGCATGCCAAGACCAAGGCTGGCGACACAGTGGCCGACCTGGCCAACGGTCTCTTTGAGCACGCTGTGGTGCATCCGGAAACTGTAGCGCTGCTTGAGCGGCTGGGATCTGTGAATTCGCACAACTGCAGATCGAACGAGTGCGTCGTGCCCACCAAGGAAGACAAGCCGGCCGTGGTTGCGAAGAATGCAACACCGGCCGATGCACAAGTTGCGAAATCGCCCGTTCCACCAACTCAACCAACTGCAGGCGCGCAGTCATCCGCAATTCCCCTGGAGAACAAGCCGAAATGAAGACTCCTTTCCCAACTGATTGGTCTGGTCGTTCCAGCCTGAATCTCCGCCTTCACGTAGTGCGATGTAGCTCGTGTTGTGGCCATCTGGCCAATCGCCAATGTTGTCCGCCACCAGTCTCATCCCCGGATGTTTGAGCCTGATCGAGACTCCGATGACTGCGCAATCCGGCCTGCTGTAAATGTGCCGAATGCCAGCGGTCATCGAGACAACACACAGCACTGCTCACCTTTGCGGGAGTGCCAACACGAAAGGATGGTCTCATCATGAATCGACAATTCTCAGCAGTTCTTCTTGCGGTTATCGTGTCCATCGCGTCAGTGGGCTGGTCGCAGAATATTTCAGCCACCTTGCGCGGTACCGTGCGCGATGGTGCAGGCTCAGTAATTGCCGGCGCGCAAATCGTGGTTGAAAACAATGGTACTGGAGCTACGCACACTACCACCAGCAACAGCACCGGCAATTACGTTGTGTTGCAATTGCCGCCAGCCGCGTACACAGTAAGTGTGAACGCCAAGGGATTTGAGCCGAGCAAGTTCACTGACATCGTTCTTAACGTCGATCAGGAGGCGCGCGTCGATGCGACGCTGAAGATTGGCGTTGTGGCACAACAGATCGAGGTAAACTCAACAGCCATTCTGCTGCAGGCAGAAGACTCCGTCAATGGCTCCGTGATCGACAGCGAGAAATTGGAAGAGCTGCCCAGCAACAGCCGTAACTTCTGGCAGGAAGCACAGCTCGATCCCAACGTAAGCCCCACTACCTCGGGGGACAGCCTCGCCAATCGCGGCGGTTTTATTGTCGCCGGCATTACCTCTGCGAACAACAATTATCTGCTGGACGGTTCAGACGACAACGACTGGACAACCGGGCAGCCGACAGTGCGTCCGTCTCTCGATGCAATCCAGGAATTCAAGATCATCACGGGGGAAGCGCCGGCTGAATACGGAAGCAAGAACGGAGGCCAGGTAATATTGACATCGCGCTCAGGCACGAACGAGTTGCACGGCGGGTCGTTCATTTCTTATCGCGATGGAAAGTGGAACGCTCCGCAATACGACTTTACCGGCGGTCCGGTTGTCGCTCCAGCAGGGACCACGAAGCTGTTTGGCGGTTCGTTCGGAGGGCCGATTCACAAGGAAAAGACGTTCTTCTTTGCCACGTACGAAGGGACACGGCTCTCCGCCGACCCGGCCGTCTCAGGCCAGACGCCGTTCGACGCATGGAAAGGGGGAAGCTACACCTCTGACGGAAATGCGCAGTTTACAAGCAAAATCGTCGATCCGATCACAGGGCTACCCTTCGCTCAAAACGCGGCAGGTCTGTACGAGATTCCGGCGAATCGAATCTCGGCTGCTACAACGCTATTGATTCCGTACTTCCCAGAGGCGGCTTCGCAGGCCGGTACTGTGGGCGTTTTTGCCAACCACAAGCCGAATACACAGGATGAGAATCAGGGGACGTTCCGCGTGGACCAGGTGCTGGGCCATCAAGACACGCTCAACGGCATCTATACCTTGCTGGACGGGTATGACACGGGCACGATCGGTGACCTTGTTTCCGCCAATTCCGTGGTGCCGGGCTTCGGCGGGGCGGGACCGCATATCTATCAACACACTTCCATCTCTGAACAGCACACGTTCAACGCGACATTGTTGAACGAATTCCGCGTAGGCTTCAACCGCATGGATGCAGGATACGGCAACCAGGACGCATCCCAGGGCAACGTCGTGGGCGCGCTCGGGCTTCCGGAGGGAGGCAACTTCATGGAGCCGGCAACATACGGCAACCTTGGAGTACCGAGCATCAACATCTCCGGTGTCAGTTCCATCGGCACGGCAAACAATCCGCAGTGGCGCGGCGACAACACCGTCCAGCTTTCGGACGGCCTGACGCTGGTTCATGGCAACCATACGGCCAAAGTCGGATTCGACGCACTGGACTTCTTTAAGCACTCCTTCTTTGTGTCGACCGGCCGCGGCAGCTTCACGTTCAATGGTCAATACACGGGCGGAAAGGGAAATCTGCAGAATGAGTTTGCCGACTTCCTGCTTGGCGACATCTATTCCGACACTTACGGAAACGGCAATGAGAATCAATACCCGATCCAGCACAGCGGCGCGCTGTTCGCACAGGATGAGTGGAAGGTCACATCTTCGCTCACTCTGAACTACGGTCTGCGCTGGGATTATCTTGGGCCAGTCCGCGAGGCGTACAACCTGATCAACCACTTCGATCAAGTGAACAACGACATCGTGACCGGCCAGGGCCAGGTGTACGACCTCAATGACAGCACCGGCTTGCTACAGCAGACTGGGACGCTTCCGCCGTACCGCGACAATTATGCCGCGATCTACACACACTTTGCGCCGCGCGCGGGCTTCGCCTATAGCCTTCCTGGGCGGGAGGATACCGTTATCCGCGGAGGTTTCGGAACCTACTACGGCATCCCGACCATTGCCACCTGGAACTCAGCAAATGGTCTCGGAGCGCCGTTTGTGTTATCGAAGTCCTTTACGGGACCTACACCTTCAAAGGCCACCGGCATTACTGCCAATCCCTATCAGTGGGGGCCCAGTGCTTTCGGAACTGCGGGAACACAGACAGTGAACAGCATCGCGGTTACGACTGAGAATCCGCACATCCGCGCGCTCTATACGGACCAATACAGCCTGGGCGTTCAGCACGAATTCGGTAAGGCCGCCTTAGTTGAGGTTTCGTATCAAGGATCCCGCACCTTTCACAACGTAAGCTCGCAGAACATTAACATTCCCACGCTGCAGACACGTCTTGCGAATCCGGCAGCAAGCGTCTCTGTAAACTCCCTTCGCCCATTCAACACGATAGGAACCGGCTCCGAATGGAGTTCGATTTCCTATCTCAGCGACGGCTTCTACTCCAACTACAACAGCCTCTTGTTGCGCGCAGAGCGCCGCTTCGAGAACGGCCTCAATTTCCAGTCGTACATCGTCTACGCGAAGTCGCTGGAAGTTAGCAGCCTGCAGAACCAGGACGATTTCCGTTCCAACTACGGACCTTCCGCCTGGGATCAGAAGTTCCGATCCGTCACGAGCGGTGTATACAGCCTGCCTTTCGGGCACGGCCAGCGCTGGCTCCATTCAGGCTCTCCTCTCGTCGACTACACGATCGGCGGATGGCAAGCCTCGACAGTGGTCACCTTCCAGAGCGGCAGGCCCGTCAACACCGGCACCACAGATTCGCTTGCGTCCTATACCGGGGCAAGCGATCGTGCTTTCGCGGTTTCCGGAGTAAGCGCAACAGCAAAGGTCGATGGGAATACGGGTCTGGGCACGCACACGCCGCGGAACTGGTTCAATACCGCTGCGTACCGCTCCAACGATCCAGGCAACGGTACGAACTACACCAGCGATAACGCCAGCGGCTACGTATACAACTTTGGAACGGCGGGCTACGACAGCGGTCGCGGCCCTGGTCTTCAGGATGTGGACTTTGGCCTGATCAAGCATGTAAGAATCAACGATCGCAACTCGGTCGAATTCCGCGCGGATGCATTCAACATTCTGAACCATCCGAACTTCACTAACCCGTCCGCAGCATACGGCGGGGCAGAGGGAAGCGGAGTAACTCCGGGAACCACAGGCGTGATTACGTCCACGGTGAACTCCACGGTGCCCACAGCGACCGGTGGTCCACGCCAGTTGCAACTCGCGCTGCGCTACTCGTTCTAGTCGATGCATACATGCGATGCGCCCACGCTGCAGCCTTCCGTGGGCGCTTCTTTCACCCAAAGCGGGCGCTCGGCGCCGGCTTCATCAAACCCGAAAGAAGGATGATTCGATGACACTCAAGAGACCTGAACGCAAAACGCAACCGATGATTCACCCACCGGTTGGCCTCATCCTGGCTGCTCTTCTCCTCATGGCGTCAAAGCAAGGCGTGGCGGCAGATCAGACAACGGCAAAAAAGTTAGTCGACAAACCCGCGCCGCACATGAAGCAAGAAGTAGTCGACATCGAACTGCTCACCTGGCCCGAGATCTATAAAGCAATCCATGAGCAGGGCAAGACGACTGTGCTTCTCTTTAACGGGGGCACGGAACAGCGCGGCCCGCAAGGGGTGACGGGCGCGCACAATTTCATCGCGCAAGCCACAGCGGATCAGATTGCCAGAAAACTCGGCGACGCCCTGGTCGCGCCCGTCATCCCTTACTCGATCAACCGCGCCAATCCAAATCTGCCGGGAACAATCGGCATCTCCAGCAAGACATTCACCGACATCAATGAAGAAGTTGCTGAGCAGCTGATTGCGAACGGATTCAAGAATGTGGTGCTGCTTGGCGATCATGGTGGAGGACAAAAGGAGTTAAAGGACGTGGCCGCCAAACTGGATGCCGAGTGGGCGTCGAAAGGAGTTCGCGTGGTTTATTCGGACGGCCCGTATACGCAGGCAAATGAGGAGTTCTTTGCGTGGCTCGACAAGAACGGCTATCCGCCCAGCGAGCACGCGGGAATTCCGGACACCTCCGAGCTTCTCTACCTCGAAGGCAAACAGCACTGGATCCGAAAAGAGCTTCTGCCCACAGCACTGGGTGATCCTCCGCGCAAGCCGGGAGAACCGCGCGATCCAAATGCAAAGCGAATCAACAACGGCATCAGCGGCGATGCGCGGCGTTCTTCTTATGCATTGGGCAAGCGATTCATCGATCTGAAAGTAGCAGACGGGGTGGCGCAGATTCAGGACCTGTTGAAGGCCGCGTCGGCTAGTTCAGGACAGTAGGGCAGTGAATGATCACAGTGGCTGGGAACGCGCTCGATTCCGAACCGGCCCCACTTTATGACAAACATTCAAACCAGAAGGGGAGAGGTATGAAAAATGAGTTCAAGTATTGTTGATGTTCCTTTTACGTCCGATGCGATCGATCTGGAATCCACCGCTCCACTCGCATTTCTTTACGAGCACCCCCAGTGGTTCAATCCCATCTTTCAGGAGCTTGACCGTCGTGGCGCTGCATACACCAGAATCCACGCTCCAGAACATTTCTATGCTGCGGGAGAAGCCGCCCCGGCATTTCGGGTGCTGTTCAATCGCATGAGCCCCTCGGCAGACCGGCGTCTGCACGGCTCCGCGATTTTTCACACGCTGGCGTGGCTTGGCCAACTCGAGTTACAGGGCATTCGCGTGCTCAACGGAACGGAGGCCTTCCGGTATGAGGTCTCCAAAGCGCTTCAGCTCTCCCTGCTCTCGTCGCTCGGCCTTCCGTTTCCCAAGTCGCGCGTCATTCACGACCCGGGGCATGCAGTCGCCGCGGCAGAAGGATTGCGCTATCCCGTGGTCGTAAAGCCAAACGTCGGCGGCAGCGGCGCCGGCATTGTCCGCTTCAACAGCAGAGAGGAATTGCAGGCAGCCATCGATGCCAGCACGCTTCATTTGGGATTTGATCACATCGGTCTGGTGCAGGAGTTCATCCCTGCGCGCGATGGCCACATCACCCGCGTAGAGACGCTTGCGGGCAAGTATCTCTATGCAATCAATGTGCATCTCACTGGCGAGACCTTTGATCTTTGCCCGGCGGATATCTGCCAGACTGCGCGCGGCGAGAGCCTGGCCAACGCCTGTGTGATTGAAGGCGCAAAGGCCGGCCTCAAGGTCGAGGGTTTCACTCCTCCCGCCGATGTTATCGACGCCATCGAAAGGATTGTGCGCGCGGCACGCATCGATGTCGGTGGAATCGAATATGTGATCGATGATCGCGATGGACAAATCTACTACTACGATGTGAATGCGCTCTCCAACTTTGTTGCGGACGCGCCTCGCGTCATTGGCTTCAATCCCTTTGTGAATCTGGCCGACTTTCTTGAAGCCGAGGTGGCGCATGCCCAAAGGTAAAAGTAGAATCCGCTTCGGCTACTGGATGCCGGTCTTCGGCGGCTGGCTGCGCAACGTGGAAGATGAGCAGATGCAGGCGAACTGGAGCTATGTAAAACGCCTGGCGCAACGCAGTGAAGAGATCGGCTTCGATCTCACCCTGGTGGCTGAACTCAACCTCAACGACATCAAGGGAGTTGGCGCGCCTAGCCTCGATGCATGGTCTACAGCAGCGGCGCTGGCCGCTGTTACAGAGCGTCTGGAACTGATGGTGGCCGTGCGGCCCACGTTTCATTCTCCTGCGCTGCTTGCCAAGCAGGCCGCCAACATCGACCACATCAGTAATGGAAGGCTCGCGCTCAACGTTGTCTCCTCCTGGTGGGAGCAGGAGGCACGAATGTATGGCATGCACTTTGAAAAGCACGACAACCGCTATGCGCGCACCTCCGAGTGGCTGGATGTGGTCAACGGCGTGTGGTCCGACCCAAGCTTCAGCTTCGCAGGCAATTACTACTCCGTGGAGAATACGGTGCTTGAGCCGAAGCCGGTGCGCAAGCCGCGCCCTCCGTTGTATGCAGGGGGAGAATCGGAAGCCGCGAAAAACCTGATTGCGCAAAAGTGCGATGCCTACGTGATGCACGGCGACTCGCCCGATTATGTCGCGGCAAAGATCGCCGACATGCGCGAACGCCGCGAGCGATTCAGGCTCCCGCCGATGCATTTCGGTGTCGCGGGCTATGCAATCGTGCGTGAAACGGAAGCGGAAGCGAAGCGGGAACTGGAGCGCATCACCGATGTGAAGCAGAATGCCTCGGGCTTTGCAAATTACCAGCAGTGGCTCAACGGAACGCAGCTCGAACAGCGCATGTCCATAGAGGAGTATTCGGTCTCTAATCGTGGATTGCGCAGCGGCCTGGTGGGAACTCCAAACCAGGTGCAGGATCGCCTGGGAGAGTTTGAAGCTGCGGGAGTGGACCTGGTCCTGCTGCAATTCAGCCCGCAGCTTGAAGAGATGGATCGCTTCGGTGAGTCCGTAATTTCCGCTCTGGTGCCTGCATGAGGACGACCGTCCATGCTTGCAGCCGGCGAGCGGTTCCATCGAAGGCTTTGCAGGTACTCGCGCACGGGCCGTGGCTGCTGATTGTGAGCCTGGCACTTGTCGCCGACGGATGCAAAGCGCACGACGGGGATGCCCTGCGCGTGGGTGTCACGCCGGGCCCGGCCGAGGACATTCTGCACTCCATTGAGCCGGACCTTGCACGTCAGGGCCTGCGGTTGGATATTGTCACGTTCTCTGACTACGTGCAGCCGAATATGGCGTTGGCAAGCCACGATGTCGACGCCAACCTTTATCAGAACACCGTCTTTCTCAATCAATTCAACCGCGATCACCAGACACACTTCGTATCGTTGTCCAAGGTCTATCTGCCACTGATGGCCATCTATCCTGGCCGTACAAAGAGCCTGGCAGCGCTCGGCAATGGCGCCCGTATCGCCGTTCCCAACGATCCAGTGAATCACGATCGGGCAGTGCAGCTGCTGGCAAAGGCCGGCTTGCTTACCGTTGTGCAAACGGATTCAGCGACGCTGCGCATTTCCGCCGATCCGAAGTCAATCCAACTGGTGGAACTCGATGCTGCTCAGTTGCCGCGCAGCCTTGACGATTTGGATGCGGCGGTGATCAATGCGAACTTCGCGATCGATGCGGGGCTGAATCCGGCCAGGAACGCGCTCTTTACCGAAACGCGCGAGTCGCCCTACGCCAACGTGCTGGCGGTGAATGCCGACACGCAGAGCGATCCGCGCTTCCGTGCTCTTGCCATTGCGCTCACTTCGGTCGAGACGCGCGCATTCATCACGGCGCATTACGGAGGAGCGATCTATTCCGCGGAATGATTCCATCCTGTTGCATGACACCTCGGCCATCAGTGTCAGCGGGCTGACGAGACGCTTCGCGGGCACGTCCGCCGCGGCGTTGGATGGCGTGGATCTGGAAGTGGCCACCGGAACCATACACGGTGTGCTTGGCTTGAGCGGCGCCGGCAAATCCACGCTCCTGCGGTGCATCGCGCGACTGGAGAGGCCGGACGCCGGCGAAATCAGAATTGCCGGCAGCGACTGGACGAGCCTGAGCGATGCCGAACTGCGCCGGGAGCGCGGAAAGATGGGTATTGTCTTTCAGCAACTGCACTTGCTCGCGTCTCGCACAGTCGCAGCCAATGTTGCCCTGCCCCTTGAGTTACATGGAACGCCCCGCCTGGCAATTGTTTCGCGCGTGGCCGAGTTGCTTGAGTGGTTCGGCATTGCTGACAAAGCAATGCAGTTTCCAGCGCAGCTCTCCGGCGGTCAGCGCCAGCGCGTGGCTCTCGCGCGTGCACTTGCCACCGCGCCCCGTGTACTTCTCGCTGACGAACCAACCTCCGCTCTGGACCCGGAGACCCGAGCATCGGTTCTGAACACTCTGAATCGAATTCGCGATCGGCTTGGGGTCAGCGTCCTGATCATCACTCACGACTTGCGTTCGACCGCCGGCATTTGCGACTCGGTCACAATTCTCGATGCCGGCCGTGTGGTGGAGACCGGTCCGGCATTTCAGGTGTTGCGTCACCCTTCGAACGATGTGACCCGCCGCCTGCTTGCCTATACTGAGTCGCCTTCTGTAAAAGAAGCAATTCCGCAACATCTCCACTTTGAGGAGGTAGCCCGGCCATGACAAATGTCACCCCCGCGCTGCTTGCGGCCACGCTTGAAACACTGATCATGGTTGCGGTCTCGTTATCGTTCTGCGTCGTGTTTGGACTCACTCTCGGCGCGTGGCTTGCGATAAGCTCGCCTCAAGGGATCGCGCCGTCGCGCTCGGTTCACCAGTTGCTGGCCGCATTCGCCAACATCTCGCGCAGCATTCCGTTTCTTGTCCTGATCGTATTGTTGCTGCCATTCACGCGGTTCCTTGTTGGCACTTCTATCGGCACTGCGGCGGCCATCGTCCCACTCATCGTAGGCGGTACTCCCTATGCGGCGCGGCTGGTCGAAGCAGCTTTGCTCGACGTCGATCCCGGCCTCATTCAGGCGGTTGTTACGTTGGGCGCATCTCCGGCCCAAGCGGTATGGAAGGTCTATTTTCCCGAGGCGATTCCCGGACTCATTCGCGCGTTCACGGTGCTGGCCATTACCATGATCAATTTCTCCGCCATGGCTGGCGCTGTGGGCGGAGGCGGCCTGGGCGACCTCGCCATTCGCTACGGCTACCAGAGGTTTCGACTCGATGTTCTTGTCCTTTGCTGCGTCATTCTCATCGTGCTCGTCCAGGCCATTCAGTTTGGTGGAAACTCTCTCGCGCGCCGCCTGGATCGCCGCTGACAGCTCCTTCTGCCATTGCTTCCCCGGCGCGAACTCGCATTGCGCGATGCAGGATTCTCTCCCACGGTCCCCACTGGCGTCCACTACTTGCTGGCGGAAGCATCGCACCTGTCCGACAGATCAGCGACTGAAAAAGCGCGTCATCTTATCTGCCTGCGCATTGAAGCTAAAATGGCGACATGCGGATGCTACTCTTACTGGCCCTGTTCGGGTCGCCAGTGCTGCTCGCCCAACGCCCTTCGCCTGTACCTGCAAGGACCAGCCATGCCGTAATGGACCTAGACCTCATGGACGTCACCGTGGACCGATTGCATGCGCTCTACCGCGAACATCGCTACACGGTCGCGCAGGTGGTTCAATGGCACCTCGATCGCATCGCGCGCTATAACGGCATCTATCGAGCGGTCCAGACCGTGACCGATAAGGCTGCGTTGGCGGAAGCAGTTCGCGAAGATGCTGAGGCGAAGCAGCCTGGCTTTCATCCAGGGCCTCTATGGGGCGTGCCGATCGTGACCAAGGCCAATACCAGTATCGCCGGCCAGATCACCACGGACGGGTGGATTGGCTACATGCTCCCCGGTCACGAGTTTGTTGCACCGCGCGATGCAACGATAGTCGCCAAGCTTCGCACCGCTGGTGCAATTCTGCTGGGAGTGACGAACATGCCCGACTTCGCGGCGAGCGACACCACGCGTTCCACCGCCTTCGGCCGAACAGGGAACGCCTACGATGTGCGCTTTTCGCCGGGCGGGTCGTCAGGCGGCACGGTCACCGCCGTTACCTCGAACCTCGCCGTCTTCGGCAACGGCACTGACACCGGGAACTCCATCCGCATGCCCGTGGCGACAAGCAATCTGGTCGGCATTTTCCCAACACGGGGCCTGGTCAGCATCGCAGGCATCGCTCCGCTCGATTGGCAACTCGATAACACCGGTCCAATCGCGCGCAACGTGGCCGATGCCGCTCTAGCACTCACCGTCATGGCCGGCGAAGACCCTCTCGATCCTGTGACAGCCGGCTCACAAAGCAAAGCGCAGCCAGGTCCGTACACGCGATATCTCAAGCCCGGCGCACTCAAAGGCAAACGATTCGCCGTGCCCGCGTTCATTCTTGATGGAGATACGCCGGCCTTTCAGGGAGTGTGCCCCAACGCAACACCGGAGCAGTTTGCCAAGGCCGTCAAGGATTCGAGCACTCCACTCAAGCCCGAGACCCGCGCAGCATTCATGAGGGCCGTGGAGGAAATCAGGGCCGCGGGTGCGACCGTGCTGATCGATCCGCGGATCTTGCCCGAGAGTTTCGCCGTCGCCGCCTCTCACATCTGCACGCTGCCTTATATCCGCGAGGGTACCGAAAAGTTTCTCTCCGACTTTGGACCTGCACAGTACCACTCCGCCGAGGAGTACGAACATGCGACCGGCAAGCCGCTTCCGGAGGTCATCGTCGGCGGCAAAAAGACCGGGATGTTTGAGGCTGTCGACATTCAGCAGACGACGCTTGAAAATGATCCACAGGCCGAAGCAAATCTGCTGGGACCGCGGCGTGAGGCGCTCGGCCAGTATGAGGCAGAGCTCGAGCGGCTGCACCTCGACGGCTTCGTTTATCCAGCCAACCAGATGCCGCCTGTTGACGAGACAATGCCGCAGGACGGCCGTGTAAGCGACGGGCCGCACAGCGACACAGACTGGATCAACATGCTGGGATTGCCGGCGATCAGTATTCCTGCCGGATTTTATGCGGATGGCCTGCCCTTCGGCATCGAGATAAGCACGCGCAAGTGGCATGACGGCGACCTGATCGGCTGGGCATACGACTACGAACTCCACACCCACCATCGCAAACCACCGGTGTTAGTGGAGCGCGGGCTGCTGCCTTCAGCCACAAGGCAGCTCGAGCCATAATTCAGCGCCACAAGAACCGGACCGTAGCGAGTACCCACCTGCGAGGCTCCTGTATACTACGCCAGCGAGCGGTGTCGATTCTTCCTCTGGGATACATAA
>Ga0302320_10011885_pt1 | contig 18356 bp, 10 predicted proteins | sample Bog_T0_3_FD_202130 | JGI IMG/M metagenome (GOLD analysis project Ga0302320, IMG submission 202130) | Peat permafrost microbial communities from Stordalen Mire near Abisko, Sweden - Bog_T0_3 | ecosystem: Environmental > Terrestrial > Soil > Wetlands > Peat | place: Sweden: Abisko, Stordalen Mire...
ATCGCGGCGGAGATAGATGCCTGTACGAGAATGGAGACCCACGGCGTCTTCCAACGGGAATGGATTTTGCCGAAGGCCGCGGGAAGATAGCGGTCGACGCCGACAACGAAAGGCACGCGGGAGATGCCGGCCACAGTTGATCCCACGCCACCAGCGTTGCCCACGGTAACCAGCAACGCAGCCAGGATTCCGAGAAAACCGATTTTGAGTGCGACCGACCCAACGGTGATGGCATTGAATACCCCGCTCTGCGGATCAATGCCCGCTGCGGGGACAAGCCCTAGAATCGCGAACGTTCCGACGATATACATGAGGGCGATCAGCGCGCCGGCACCGAAGACTGCGCGTGGCAGGGTGCGGCGCGGATCGCGCACCTCGTCGCTCATGGCGGAGACGAGTTCCAGACCGGTGAAGGCGAAGGCTATCTGCGACCAGAAGTTAATCGTATCCCAGTTCCAGGTGGGCATCATGTTAGCCGCTGTGAAGTGGGTGGCCGAGCCGTGCCGAAAGCAGACTAGCGCAGCGATGCCTACCAGCATGACGAGAGGCACATAGGTTCCCACGCCGCCGGCATTTTGCAGCCACTTGCCGATGTTGAGGCCAATGATGTTGAGAACCACGGCAACCACGAGCAGCGAAAGCGAAACGGTGAGCAGGAAGGTTCGGTTCTGCGCCAGCGCGACACCGTGTCCGCCCATTACGTATGCTGCCATCGAAGCGCTCGCGAGCAGCAAGCCAGGAAAATAGAAGAACGTGTAAATCCAGTACGTCCATCCGGCAACAAATCCGTGAAAGGGGCCGAAGGCCTCGCGCGACCATACATAGAGGCCGCCTTCTTCTGGGAATCGCGAGGAAAGTTCGTTGATGACCAGCGCGCCGGGCACGAAAAAGAAGACCGCCGCGAGAACCCAAAGGCTGATGGAAGAAGTGCCGTTGTGACCCGCGGCTGCAATCCATCGCGGACCGAGAACAGTGGCGATGTTGAACAACAGCACATCCCAAAAGCCCATGGTCTTGCGGAGCTGGGATTTTGTGTCGAGTGAAGAGGGCGCTGGTATCGTCATTACTTTCCCTGCGGTTGATGAAGAAATTCAACCTGCTTTGGGAATGATACTTGACTGGATGCGGCGACGGGCACATGTTCAGAGGATGTTCTTTGAGAGGTCCGCCGCGATGCATGAATGCGATTCGCGGCGGACTGTTATTCGAGGCGCTTTGCTGCCTGCCCTCTACGGATAAATGCCGCGGACCTGCACAGCCTCAGCAACGCGCCCGATGCCGAGCACATTGGCCGCAGTGCGCATGGGAATCGTGCGGTCAACATGGATCTTGAGCACATCGCGGAAGGCTGTCTTCATCACGCGTTCCAGGCGGTCATACACATCCTGCGCCTCCCAGAACAGGTGCTGCTCGTCCTGCACCCACTCGAAGTAGGAAACCGTGACTCCGCCTGCGTTGCACAGAATATCCGGAATCACGAACACCCCTTTGCCTTCCAAAATTCTGTCCGCTGCCGGCGTGAGCGGACCGTTGGCCGCTTCGGCTACGATTTTTGCGCGCACCGTGCCCGCATTCTCGCCGGTCACCGTGTTTTCCAACGCCGCCGGAACCAGGATGTCGCACTCCAGCGCAAGCAGTTCGGCGGGGCTGATGGGCTCGCTCTCCGGGAATCCCTCCACATGCCCGCAAAGAGCTTTCATGTGCATCAACTCCGGAATATTCAAACCGTTCTTGTTGCAGACGCAGCCGGTGGAGTCGCTGACTGCGATGACCTTGGCGCCCGCTTCATAAAGCAGTTGTGCAGCGATTGACCCGGCGTTGCCAAAGCCCTGCACCACGACGGTAGAATTCTTCAGTTCCATGCCGAGATGCGTGCAAGCGCTTCGGATGGTGTAGAAGACTCCGCGGCCGGTGGCTTCGTTGCGGCCCAGCGAGCCGCCCAGGCAAATCGGCTTGCCGGTAACTACGCCGGGAATCGGATAGCCCTTGGTCATGCTGAAGGTATCCATGATCCAGGCCATGGTTTGCGAATTGGTGTAAACATCGGGCGCCGGAATATCCTGATCCGGGCCAATGATTGGCAGAATGGCGCTGGTGTAGCGCCGCGTCATGCGCTCCAGTTCGCCTTTGGACATGTGTTTGGGATCGCAGGTGATTCCGCCCTTGGCGCCGCCGAAAGGAATATTCACCACCGCGCACTTCCAGGTCATCCATGTGGCCAGCGCCTTCACCTCATCCAGCGTGACCTGCGGGTGATAGCGGATGCCGCCCTTGGCCGGGCCGCGTACCTGGCTGTGTTGCACACGATAAGCCTCAAAGCGGTGAATGTGCCCATCGTCCATGCGCACCGGAACGGTTACCATCAGCACGCGCTCGGGATACTTGATCATCTCCCGCGTATCGTTGTCGAGGCCCAGAACATCCGCCGCCGCATCGAAATTCTCCAGCGCAAGTTCATAGGCATTGTCTGCAAGTCTTGTTGTGAGCATTGTTTCTCCTCCTTGGCTGAGGCTGCCCACCAACCGTAATGCACAGGATCATCTGCTCAACTGGCATTCACACCTGCCAGCGAAGACAGGTCCTGCTCGTGTTTCATCCGCGATTGGTAAACCGGCGTCAGCCAGTTCCAGTAAGTTCGCAAATGTCCCCGGGTCGCATCGAAGTACAACTGCCGCACTCCGCGTGTAACCGCGCCTATTGCTCCATCCCCCACCGGCCGGTGATCGACACGCACGATGGGCGCCAAGCCCACCGCGGTGCCGGTGAAGAACAGTTCGTCACATATATAAAGTTCGCTCCGATCGATAGGCCGCTCTACAACCAGAAGCCCAAGTTCCCGCTGCGCCAGTTCCATGACCGAGTCGCGTGTAATGCCCTCAAGCACGTTTTCAGTCACCGGCGGAGTAATCAGCTTTCCCTTGCGCACCATGAAGATGTTGCAGGTTGCGCCTTCGGCCACGTGGCCGTTCTCATTCAGAAAGATTGCTTCGTCGAATCCGCTGCGGCGCGCATCGTCGCTGGCCAGCGCGCTGTTGACGTATGCGCCGCAGATTTTCGCGCGCGCAGGAATAGCATTGTCTTCGATGCGCCGCCATGAACTGACACCCGCGTGCAGGCCTTTTTCCGCATGCAGATAATCGCCGAAGGGCAGCGCGATCACGGCAAAAGCATCCTGGTCGTCGGGACTCACGCCTACACGCTCCGCGCTCTTGTAAGCGATGGGCCGGACATACACATTGGTGTTAAAGCTATTCCTGCGCATCAACTCGATAGTGATGTCGCATAACTGCTGCGGTGATCGAGGAACCGAAATGTGGAGAATGCTGCAGTTCTGCTTCCACCGTTCATAGTGTTCCAGCGGACGCATGATGAAGAGTTCCTGCTCGGTCTCGTCCCAATGAGCGCGAATCCCTTCAAACACGCCGGTCCCGTAATGCAGCCCATGCGTGAGGATTCCCACGCGCGCTTCGCCCAGCGGCATATACTGCTCGTTGAAGTACACGATCAAGTTCGGATCGCCATCGGCCTTCATTTCACACCTCCACGCAAGCTTCCCGAAACAGTTCCCTGCCCTTTGCGAGCGCGCGCTCGTCCAGGTCAATCCACTTGTCGTGCTTGACTAATTTGCGCAGAGCCGCGTGGACGCTGGATTGCGGTAGCACGCCGGTAATTTCCAGTAGCGCGCCCAGCATGATCATGTTCGAGGCGCGCGCGTCGCCCAGCTCGTCAGCCAAATGAGCGAATGGAAGCGCCAGCACATGCACATCTTTTCGCTCACAATCGGGTGGAAACGCGTCGCCGTTGTAGATCACCCAGCCACCGGGACGCACACTGGCATCGAATTTCCGGAGCGATGGTTCGTTCATGGCCACCAGCACATCCGGCAGCGTTACCAGCGGTGAATCGATCGTCTTGCTCGATACACGCACGTGGCAGTTCGAAGTGCCGGAGCGCATCTCGGGCCCATAGGATGGCAGCCACGAAACTTCGAGCCCTGCATCGAGCCCAGCCTCTGCCAGCACTTCACCCAAGAGCAGAACGCCTTGACCGCCGAAGCCTGCGACACGCACATGCAGGTCAACTTCTTCCGCATGCGGCTTATCGACTAATGTGTCTTCGGACAGTCTTTCATCTGCGATGCCGAGAAGCCCTGGAATCTCTTCGAGCCATGGCCCAGGCTCCGGCCACGGCCGTTGCTCTGCTTCCTTGGTGCGATCGCGAAAAACTCCCAACGGAAATGTCTTCTCCATTACATCGTGCACCCAATGCTGCGCTTCCACCGGAGACATCTTCCAGATGGTCGGACAGGGAGACAGCACTTCAATGAGCGAGAAGCCGAGTCCGCGCACCTGGTTTTCGACGGCCCGCTTTATCGCGCGTGCCGCTTGCGCAATCTGCTTGTTGTCACCCAGTGCAACGCGTTCGATATAAACCGGAGCTTCGAGCGTGGCCAGCAATTCGCTTACGTGCAGCGGATAGCCTTCATTGGCGACGGTGCGTCCAGTCGGCGTGGTAGTGCTCTTCTGCCCGATCAGAGTGGTGGGCGCAACCTGCCCTCCGGTCATCGAGTAAACGGTATTGTTGACGAAGATCACCGTGATGTTTTCGCCGCGATTGGCCGCATGCAGAATCTCCGCGGAGCCGATAGCCGCCAGATCGCCGTCGCCCTGATAGCTGATTACGATGCTTTCCGGATGACTGCGCTTGGCTGCGGTGGCCACAGCCGGTGCGCGCCCATGTGCGGCCTGAATATTGCCCACATCGAAGTAATGGTAGGCGAACACTGAGCAGCCGACAGGACTGATGAGAATCGTGCGGTCCTGAATGCCGAGTTCATCGATGGCGCAGGCCAGCATCTTGTGCACATTGCCGTGGCCACAGCCTGGGCAATAGTGCGTCTGGTGCTTCAACTCGTCTTTGCGCTCAAAGCTCTCGTAAAAGGCCTTCGGCCTGGAGTGCGAAATCTCGTATTCGGAAATCAATTCGTTAGACATGGGCTAACCGCTCCTCTTCACTTCTCGCAATCGGCAGCGCTTCAAGCGCCAGCGTTCTGACCAGGGCGAGTACCTCGTCGTGCGAAGGCACATTGCCGCCCATGCGGTTCAGAAATTCAACGGGGCGCGCCCCATTAATCGCCAGCCGCACGTCTTCGACAAGCTGGCCGTTGCTCATCTCCACCACCGCAAAAACGCGCGCTCGGCGGGCAAGCCGCTGGAAGTTTGCTTTGGGAAATGGGTAAAGTGTGATGGGCCGCAATAGGCCCACTTTAATGCCGCAGGCACGCGCCTCCGCAGTAACTGCCTTGAGAATGCGTCCGACAATTCCGTAGCCCACGAGAACAATCTCCGCGTCCTCTGTGAGCCACTCTTCCGCGCGCGTTTCGTTCCGTTCGGCGCATTGGTACTTGGCTTCGAGCTTGAGCAGATGCGCTTCGAGCTCGTTGTTTTCCATGTGGAGCGAAGTAATCATGTTGACGCGCGACCTGGCGGTACCAGCAACGGCCCACTCCGGCAACTGCGGCGCGATCGCCTCATGCGGAAACTCCACCGGCTCCATCATCTGCCCGACAAATCCATCGGCCATCAGCACAACCGGGTTTCGATAGCGGTCGGCAAGTTCAAAAGCCAGGGCCGTCAAGTCCGCCATCTCCTGCGCGGAATGCGGAGCAAGCACAATAGTCCTGTAGTTACCGTTGCCGCCGCCCTTCACCACCTGGTGATAGTCGCTCTGCTCCGATCCAATATTTCCCAACCCAGGCCCGCCGCGCGTAATATCCGCTATGACGCACGGCAACTCCGCGCCGGCCATATAGCTGATGCCTTCCTGCATCAGGCTTATCCCAGGCCCGCTCGATGCCGTCATCACACGCACGCCCGCGGACGAAGCGCCGTAGAGCATGTTGATGGCCGCGACCTCGCTCTCTGCCTGCAGAAAAACTCCGCCGGCCCTCGGCATGTAAAGCGCCGCCGCTTCAGTAATTTCGCTGGCCGGGGTGATGGGATAGCCATAAAATCCGCGACATCCCGAGAGAATTGCGCTCCTGACAATCGCTTCGTTTCCCTTCATCAGTTGCTTATGCACGCGCAGCCTCCACAGAACCCGCATTCAAAACAGCAGCAGCAACAGGTCGATTCACCAGCCGAAGCACCGTCATGGCTCCCGGCTCAGGGCAGACCATAAAGCAGATTCCGCACCCCGTGCAGCCTGTGCCCGCATAGGCCGCCGTGCGATAGCCGTAGTGATTCATGTGCTCGCTCAGAGCAATCACCTTGGGCGGGCAGGCTTCCACGCAGAGCCCGCAGCCCTTGCACTCTTCCCCATCGACGCGTAACCGACCCCGGTCGCGCTTGTTCGTATTTTCTAACTTTTCCATATCGTTCATCCCTTCCAGCTCCTCATGCATACTCGGCCATTTTGCGCTCCAAGTAGTGGGCGCGGACCGCAAAATCTTCCAGTTCCCCCTGGAACCGCGGATGGGCAACCGCTATCAATGCTTCAGCCCGCTCACGCAGAGACTTTCCATGCAAATACGCGATGCCGTGCTCGGTCACCACGAAGTGCACATCCGCGCGTGAAGTCACGACGCCCGCGCCAGGCTCCAGCACCGGCACAATGCGCGACACATTGCCGTGCAAAGCCGTGGATGGCAGTGCGATGATGGGTACGCCGCCCTTCGATCGCGCCGCACCACGGATGAAGTCCAATTGCCCCCCGAAGCCGCTGTAGGGCCTCGTACCGATCGAGTCGGCGCAAACCTGTCCAGTCAGATCGATCTGCAGCGCGGAGTTGATGGCCACCATCCTGTCGTTCTGCGCCACCACATACGGATCGTTGGTGTAACTGATCGAGCGGAATTCGAAGCTCGGATTCTCTCGAACGAAATCGAACAGCCGCTGGGAGCCCAGCACAAATGAAAGCACCGCCTTCCCTCGGTGCAATGACTTGCGTTCACCAGTCAGCACGCCGGCTTCCATCAGGTCGATCACGCCGTCCGAGCACATTTCGGTATGAATCCCGAGATCGCGCTTGTCTTGAAGGCAGGCCATAACGGCATCCGGAATTCCACCGATTCCCGTCTGCAGCGTCGCGCCATCCGGAATCAGCGACGCTACGTTTTCTCCCACGCGTCGCTGCAATTCTGTGAATGGCTCGCTTTCCATTTCCAGCAGCGGCCGCGAAGTTTCCACGATGAAAGATATGTGGCTGACGTGAATCGAGGTATCTCCATGCGTGCGAGGCATGCGTTCATTCACTTCCGCAATCACCACCCGCGCGCAGCGGGCCGCGGTCATGGTGCAATCCACCGTCGTTCCCAGGCTCACGAAGCCGTGGTCATCCGGGGGTGAAACCTGCATAAGCACCACATCCAACGGCATCGCTCCACTGTCAAACAGTTCTTCGATTTCGCTGAGGAAGATCGGCGTGTAGTCAACGCGCCCTGCGGCCACGGCCTCGCGCACATTCTCACCAAGAAACAATGAGCGATGACGGAAATGGCCTTCGAACTCCGGCTTCGTATAGTCGGCGTTGCCCAACGTCTTCATGTGGACAATTTCGACGTCGCGCAGAAATGGAGCGCGCGCCACCAGCGCATCCACAAGCGGAGAAGGAGTGCCGGACCCCGACTGAATCCAAAGGCGATCTCCGGAGTGCACTGTCTCCAGAGCCTCTGAGGCACTTACGCATTTCGAGCTGTATTCCCGGCGCCAGCTCATATTTCGCTGCCTCCCAGAGTGCGCTTGCTTGTTCCCCGATCAACCATTCATTTGCCTCCGCTGGCCGTTGTGGCCGGACGCTTTTGCCGCGTTTCCACCCTGCAAAACGTCCCACTCCTTGATAGATAAATCTTCCTCAAAGGCCCGAATGATGTTAGGCTCCAGCGTCGAGGGAAGCTGTGATGCACATCACTTTTGCGGACGATATAAATGGCTCATAAATAGCGGCTTATTCGCGCTATTACTTTAGTTCTCCGCTCCTGGCCAAGGATTCCGGATTGCAGGGACTCTACCCTTTCTCGTCGGGTGGACGGCAGGGGTGACCACGGAGCAGTTTGCGCAACTGTGCCAAGGCTGGCCCTTTGATGGAGTAAACTTACGCGGAATCCAGTTTCTTGATCCAGGCTCACTCAAACCATCCACGCGCACTCTCAAATGGAGAAGGGATTTGTGATTTATGAAGAACATTCTTTGCGGGTTGATTTTCCTCTTGCTGATTGCACCGGCAGCCAATGCGCAGGACAAGAAGGCGGGTGGATTGCCCCCGCTGATCGATCGCGAACTGATCTTTGGCAATCCCGAGATTGCCGGGGCGCAGCTGTCTCCGAATGGCCAGTACCTCGCGTTCCTCAAGCCGTGGAAGGACACGCGCAATGTGTATGTGAAGGCAGTTGCGGAGCCTTTCAGCGCGGCCCGGTTGTTGACGACGGAAAGCAAGCGGCCTGTGGCTGGATTTTTTTGGACTCGGGACAGCAAGTATATTCTCTACGTCAAAGATCACGATGGCGACGAAAACTACAACGTCTATGCGGTCGATCCATCCGCCAAGCCCGACGCAAGCGCGGATGCTCCGCCTTCGCGCGACCTGACCGGGTTGAAGGGCGTGCGCGTGGAGCTGTTCGAAGCACCGAAGAGCGACCCCGACGTTGTGTATATCGGATTGAACGATCGCGACAAAGCCTGGCATGACCTTTACAAGTTGAAGATCTCCACCGGCGAAAAGACGCTGATGCGCAAAAACACCGATCGTGTGACGAATTGGATCTTCGATCTGAAGGGCCAGTTGCGGCTGGCAACGCGCAATGCGGAAAGCGGCGACACGGAGATTCTGCGCGTGGATGCGGATAAGCTGACGCAGGTGTACTCCTGCAGCGTTTTTGAAACCTGCGATCCGCTGCACTTCCACACGGACGGCAACCGCGTCTACATGCAGACGAACAAGGGCACAAACCTTAGTTCCCTGGTGCTGTTCGATCCGGCGACCAGCAAGACCGAACTGGTGGATTCGGATCCGCTGGGCCAGGTGGACTTCGGCGGCGCACTCTTCGCCGAGGACACCGACGAGCTGGTCGAGACCTACTACTACCACGACCGCGTAAAGACCTACTTCCAACAGAAGGCGTTCGGCGACGACGACCACTGGCTTCAGGAGCACTTCAAGGGCGAATTCGTAAGCGTGGTTTCGCGCACGGCGGACGAAAAAACCTGGCTGGTCACGGCGGCCAGCGACATCGAACCGGGGCAGACGTTGATCTTCGACCGCAAAACACATGCGCTGACCCCGCAATACAAGGTCCGCGAGAAGCTCCCCCGCGAGGCCCTGGCGGAGATGAAGTCCGTCACGTACAAATCCTCCGACGGCCTGGAGATCCCCGCCTATCTCACGCTTCCCAAAGGCGTGCCGGCGAATAACCTGCCCACGGTGATCATGCCCCACGGCGGTCCCTGGGGGCGCGACGAATGGGGGTACAATCCGCTGGCGCAGTTCTATGCCAATCGCGGCTACGCGGTGCTGATGCCGAACTTCCGCGCATCGACGGGCTATGGCAGAAAGTTTCTGGATGCGGGCAATCTGCAATGGGGCCTGAAGATGCAGGACGACATCACCTGGGGCGTAAAGTACCTGGTTGCGGAGGGAATTGCCGACCCCAAGCGTGTCGGGATCATGGGCGGATCCTATGGAGGCTACGCAACGCTGGCGGGCGTCGCGTTTACTCCCGACCTCTATGCGGCAGCGGTGGATGTCTGCGGGCCTTCGAACCTCATCACGCTGATGGAGTCGATTCCGCCTTACTGGGAAGCCGCGCGCAAGACGTTTGCGGTCCGCATGGGCGACGTAAGCACATCGGACGGCAAGGCAGTGTTGAAGGCTGCCTCGCCGCTCAACTCAACAGATAAGATCAAGACGCCATTGCTGGTGGCGCAGGGAGCCAACGACCCGCGCGTGAACCGTCGCGAAGCCGAGCAGATTGTGATTGCGCTGCGCGATCGCGGATTTCCTGTGGACTACATTCTGGCTCCCGATGAGGGCCACGGATTTGCGCGCCCAGTGAACAATATGGCGTTGTATATGGAGTCGGAGAGATTCCTGGCCAAGTATCTCGGCGGAAGATTTCAGGATGGTGGCTCAACGGAGTCCGTGGCTCGGCTGAAGGAGATCTCCGTAGATCCCAAGACGGTGGTACTGGCCAAGGTCGTAGACGCGAATGTCGTAGGTCAGCCCAAGCCTGCTACCGATCTGCAAGCTGGAACCTATCGCTACCAGGTCACGATAGAAATGGGCGCGCAAAAAATGGCCATGAAGGTGACCACCGCAATCACCGACGGCGGAGCCTCGTGGACAGCGGTGAACACGATGGAAACGCCGCAGGGCACGGCGACAGACACATCGGCGATAGCGAAGTCGAGCCTGACACTCCAGAAGCGCAGCCTGAAGCAAGGCCCCATCGACATCGAGTTGGATTACGCGGGGGACAAAGCGACGGGCAAGATGAGCATGAACGGGCAGGAGCAGCCGATTGCAGCCGACATGGGCGGCCCGCTGTTTGGCGACGCAGCGGGCGGCGATCAGTCGATTGCAACCCTGCCGCTCGCCGTGGGATACAGTACAACGTTCCGCAATTTCGACATTCAGGCACAGAAGGTGAAACTGCAGCAGCTAAACGTTGCGGGAATCGAGACAGTGACCGTCCCGGCGGGAAAATTCGAAGCATTCCGTGTGGACATCACGTCGGCAGACGGCGGCGCGGACAAGAAGACGCTGTGGGTCGCGCAGGACTCGCACAAGGTGGTGAAGGTCTCCGCCGTTTCGGCTGCGATGGGTGGAGCGGTAATTACTGAGGAGCTGACGGAGTAGTCCGTTGCCCGGCTTCTTCGCCTAAGGTCAGGAGTTCATCTGGAGCATCCCGACTCGCCGCGTCGAGCTACAGCTGACATGAACGCCTTTCTCCATCCGCCACCAAATCTGGGTGCCCCACCCTCGCGACGTTTTTGTTTTTGTCGCGAGGGTGGGAGACCACGAACCTCAATCAGGATCTTGTTCATCTGGAAACACGAAGGAAGGCATTCTGCGCTTCGTCCAGGAGGTCGCGTGTTGAACGGCGTGTAACGGTGTAAGTGGCGCTGTGTTGAATGCGATCTCCAACACTCATGTGCGTCAGTGGCCCCAGCGTTTCCAGTTCGACATAGGGCAGCGGATCGGGATTGGTGTAGATCTCCGTGTGGCAGCCGCCGTCGGTGTAGTTTCCAGGCATTGGGTCGACATCGATGCGAACAGCGCAACTCGCGCCGATCCAGGCCAGGCTGGAACCGTCAGAGCCGATCTTGGTGTAAGCACGGTGGTGGCGTGCGAACGATAATACGGTTCCTTGGATCCGTAGCTCGGCCGGTTCCGGCGCGAGCAGGTGAACGTAGTTGCCCGCGAGTTTCGACTGGGGATCGAGAAGCATGCAAACGCGCTCAGGTTCCTGCATCTGTGTGATGGTCCAGATCGCAACCTTGACTGGCGAACCGTGGAGCTTGCGGTACTCGGTTTGGACGCGCAAAACGGGTTGGCTCGCTTGGAGTTCGATTCGCCGAACAACCTGAATACCCCAACTCGAATCGATAGTCGAGCTGAGTTCCAAGGCGCCTCCTGCAACTACGGCATGCATAGTTGCCGGATCGAATCCCGATGGCGGTGGCCAGGCGCGATCTCGATGCTGTTGCCAGGTGGATTGTGGCGCGGGCCAGCATTTGTCTCCGCCGTAGTTGAGCCACTCATCAGTGGCTGCGTGATGGACTTTGCCGTCAAGTTCGTGGTTCTCCCACAATGTCCCGGCTGAATCGCCAGCAAGGCGGAGTTGCATGACACGGCCGATGGCGGGAACAACGATGACTTCAACAATGCCGTTGGACAGGAGATAGCTCTCGGGCCAGCCACGATAGGTAATCTGCGCAATGGACATGTCCGTTGCCGAATCGACTGGCGCTTGGATTGATTCCGGAATTATGGAGTTGGTTCCCAAGTTAGGTCTTCCTTGATCATTGTGCGAGGCTCGATGCTCGGATGTTACTGTCTGCAAAGACTCCCGCTACTCGTCATCGGCGGCGGCCTTGTCGGTTTCCACTTCGCGCTCATTCAGATGGTCGTACCACGTGAATTTGAGAATCGCCGATGTTGCCAGGATGATTGCGAGGGCGAGGCCGGCGCGGAAAAATTCCCGGATGACGATGTAGAGAGGCAACGCCACCAGGCTAACCTGCCACACAATACCCACCGCGATGTTGAACATGTCGCGCCCAAAATCCTTGTTGCGCTTGAAACTCGGGTCCTCGGCAAGCACCTTCTTGAGGACTGGCCCCCAGAAGCCCCACGGACGCACGCGGCGATAGAAATCCATGAGGACCGCATCGTCTTCAGGCTTGGTGAGCAACGTACCAAGCAAGCAGCCAACGATCGAGATGCCGAGCACCAACGGGAAAATGATCACGACGTCCATGTTGATAGAATAGGTTGCCAACAAATGCTGCACAAACGGTACCTGTGCAACGATCGGCGGCAAGCCGAGTGCGGATGCTATCCCGGTGATCATGCCCCAGAAGTACCCATAGCCATTGAAGCGCCACCAATACCACTTCAAAACATTGGAGGCCGTATAACCGCCCCAAAGGCCAGAGACAATCCAGACGACGACGGCATTTACCGATGTAACTTTCCAGCCGATAGCGACGCCGATAACGACCACTGCAAATGAGGCCAGGTAACTCAGCCGGACATAGGTCTTTGGTGATGCATTAGGGTTGATAAAGCGCTTGTAGATGTCGTTGACAAAGTAAGGCGGCGCGGCGTTCACAGTGGCCGCGAAGTTCGACATGAAAGCCGCCAGCAGGCCGGCGATGAGGAAGCCCAGCAGGCCCACCGGAACGAAGCGGCCAAGTGCATAAGGCAGCACCAGTTCGAAGTCCATGTTAGTTCCCATAGCGCGCAGGTTGGGGCCATAAAATGCCGCTGCCAGCACAGTAAGTCCGATGACGAGAAAGTAGCGCGGAGGAGTTAGCACGATGTTCACCCATGCGGACATCATGGAAGCTTCGCGCGGGTTCTTGGCCGATAGCACGCGTTGCATATCGTAATTCGGCGCGGGCCCTGCGGCGGAGATCGGGATGCCCTTGAAGAGCAGCATGACTACGAAGAAGCCGAACAAGCCATAGCCGTCCTGCGCAACCTTTTCGCCGGCCGCGGGCAGCAGCGTGGCCCAATCCAGATTCAAATGCCAGCCGAAGAAGATATTGTCCCATCCAGCGGGCACCACGCGATGCAGCATATCCGGCGCAACTTTGCTCATCGCAATAATACCCACCGAGAACGACGCGATGGACAGGATGAAGAACTGTACCACCTCGGTAATCACCACGCTGATCATGCCGCCCTTGATGACATAGATAGCGGTAATGGCAATCAGAATAAGCGCATATTCATTCGCCGATAAATGCCACGGCAAAAACGTCTGTGCAAATTTTCCGATGCCTTTGAATGCGTAACTGAAAAAGCCGATGATGCTGACGAATGCATAGATAACTACGATGAGGTGCGATAACTGCGCGCCGCGCCCGGTGCCGAAGCGAGTTTTGATCCACTCCGCTCCAGTCATCACCTTGGACCTACGCAACCACGCGGACAAATACACCATCAAGAATATCTGGTTGAATGTGGGCCAGAGCCACGGAATCCACACGCTCTTGAGGCCGTAGACGAACATCCATGAGACCAGCAGCATGGTGCCGCTGATGTCGAACATGCCGGATGCATTGGAGATGCCGAGCATATACCAGGGCATCGTATTGCCGCCCAAAAAGTAATTCTGCATGCTCTGCGACGCGCGGTGCGAGACCCAGTAGCCGATCAACACGGTGCTGATCAGGTAAGCGACGATGATGATCAGGTCGATGGTGTGGAGATGCATGAACCCCTCAATTCCGGCAGGGCATCTTCTTTCCGCGCGCGGCGGAAAGTTGGATGCTTGCGCCCTGGCCGATGAAAGCCGGTGCTGCAACGGCGAATCAAGCAAGAATCCGATAGAGACGAATTCCATGCTCTTGCGGCCGTCAACTCGGATGTAACTTCTCGGGATTCCCAATCGAGTTAGTTGGTCTTCCCGCGGCTCTCATGCGTGCAGTCAGCTAGTTCAACTCTCCAGCCAACAAAAACACCAGCGACGCTTGCCAGTTGATTGCAATCTCATTGCTTGCATAGGAGGCCAACTGATCTGCATAGACTTTCGCTGGGGGTAAATCTTTGGGTAACGCAGCAAGTACACTGTCCTGCCGGCCTCCGTTGGGACCGCCGGAAAGCAGACCGGGCCACGCTTTGCCCGTCGCACCGCTGGGCCGGTGATGCGGATGTTGAAACGGATTCTCTCCAACTTGTGTGACCCAGGAGAGTGAAAATGTGTTGCGTCCAAGCAGATAGTGCAGGTTGTCGCGCGCCGCATCGGTGAAACTTGCATCGGGCGAAAAAATGTTGGCAATCAGCAGATACATGCCGTATCCGGCGGCCACGCCATTCGAGCCCCATATGTAATCCGATGCCTTCATGCTGATGCGGTAAGGATTGGCGCGGGTCCGCTCGACCACTGCGTGCGCGGCGGCCAATGTCCGCTGACGAATGGCTTCCACGGCCTTGGTGTCGGCTCCTTTTTGATGCGACAGCACGTAAGTCCACAACGCCATGGGAGCCAGTTGGTTCCAACCAAATGCCGGAGGCGCATCGAGGGTATGCAGGTATTGGGCGTAATTCTTCAGGAAGTAATCGCCAAATGCGCGTTGGCCCGTAGTACGCGCAAGTTCGGCCGCAGCCCAAAGATGTTCGTCGCTGCAGTCGCGGTCGCCGTATTCGCCGGTCGAGATGCCGGGAGGATTGCGGTACGTCACATTCGGATTCTTTTCGGTCCAGGCCCATGCGCGGCGAGCTGCCTCCAGATTCTGCGCGGCGAACTTTGCGTCAAACGGTTGATAGACGCGGGCGGCAATGGAAGCGACAGCGGCCAGATCGGCAGTGGCGCAGGTGCTCTTGTATGGTGCGGAACCAGTCCCGATCACTTCGCTGGGAAGCGTATCGTCCTGCGGCGCAACAAAGTCGGAGAAGTGTTCGCTGGTCTGCTTATGCCAGACGCCACCGTCGTCGTCCTGCATCTTGAGCATCCACTCCAGGTTCCAGCGAGCCTCATTCAAAATGTCCGGCGTTCCATTGCCTGTCTCCGGAATCTTCAGCTGAATTTTTTTGAGCTTGGCGCCATAGATCTCCCAGGCCCAAAGCAATGTGCCGGTACTTATCCCGGAGTTGACCACGTAGCGGCCGTAGTCCCCCGCATCGTGCCAGCCTCCGGTATTGTCGCGAGGCCCCTTGGCGCCCGATGAGGCATGAAACTCGCCATGCAAATGGCATGCCGGATGAGTGAAGCCTGGAAACTCCGGTCCCATGTCGACGGCGGTGCCGCAGCGCTGGCCGTAAAAGCCGCGCATGGCCATGTAATAGGTGTGCTCAAAGATATTCTTGCCCAGCGTGAAGTTCCAACTGCGGCCTACGCCGGGAACATCGAGGTAATACGAGCCGGCATTGCGAAAGTCGGAAAAATCCGCGGCCTGCACCTGGTCACCGGTGTCGGCATCGGCCTGCGGTGGCGTTAACTTGCCGCTGAAAACCACCGCGCCATCACTGGACCGCTTGAGTTCAAAAGTCTTGCCCGCCACGCTCAGCAGTGCTACCTTGGGCCCATCCACCGGGTAACCCACCTGGTCCACTTTGATTGCCGTGGTTGGCGCTGGCGTCTGTGCGTCAAGCGTCCGAATCAGCGGGACGAAAAAGAGAGCGGCAAACACGGGGCCGATGAGCAATTCTCGAACGGACCGTGAACTCAAGGGTGACAGAAACAAAGAATTTGCCATGGTTGCAACTTCGCCTCAAACAAGCGCCCGGATTCGGAGCCAGAAACCGGGTAAGTGTCTCACACCGGGCCGAGAATCCGGCAGTGACCGAAGACACAGTGAGCGATTCCCCGATTTCTCTTGCGCTGTTACTTTTGCACAATCGTGCAACAATGCGCAAATGGAATTCGAAGTTTGTGAATCGCCGCGAAAGCTTCTACAAAAACGTTTGATTAGAATTTGCGCGGAAGACTATACTTGCGGAACGTTTTAGAACGAGGGAGCAAGCGCAATGAAGTTCGGCCATTTCGACGACCAAAATCGCGAGTACGTGATAACCCAGCCAGATACCCCCCTTCCGTGGATCAACTACCTGGGTTGCGAGGCATACTTCGGCATCATTTCGAATACGGCGGGAGGCTACTCGTTCTATCGCGATGCGCGGCTGCGGCGGTTGACTCGCTACCGGTATAACAACGTCCCTCTCGATTTTGGCGGACGCTACATTTACCTGCGCGACAACGAGTCGAAGGAGTTCTGGTCGCCGAGTTGGCAGCCGACCCGGCACGAGCTTGAGAACTACTCCTGCCGGCACGGAATGGGCTATACGGTGATCGGGTCCACTTACAAAGGGATTGAGGCGCACACACGCTATTTTGTTCCCCTGGGCGAGAACCTGGAAATCTGGCAGCTGACCGTGACCAATCGACGAACAACTCGGGCTACTCTGTCCGGCTTTGCCAGCATCGAGTTCTGCCTTTGGGATGCGCAGGACGATGCAACCAACTTTCAGCGCAACTTCAACACCGGCCAGGTAGAGATAGAGAATGGAACCATCTATCACAAGACGGAATACCGCGAGCGCCGCAACCATTTTGCATACTTCGCGTGCTCAGAGCCTGGCCGCTTCGACACGCAGCGAGAGGCCTTCCTGGGCCGCTATCGCAACTGGGACAAGCCGGCAACCGTGGAAGCCGGCGAGTTGACCAACTCCGTTGCGCATGGCTGGTCGCCGATCGGAGCGCACCAGGTGAACCTTGAACTAGAGCCCGGCGAGACACGACAGGTTGTGTTTGTGCTGGGCTACCATGAGAATCCCGTCGACCAGAAGTTCGATCCCCCTGGCTCGCAGACAATCAACAAGCATACGGTCAAACCGGTGATCGCGAAGTACCTCAATGCCGGCGAAGCAGACGCGGCCTTCGAGCGGCTGTGCGCTTACTGGGTGCAGACGCTGGGCGTTTTTCAGGTGAACACGCCGGACATTCACACCAACCGCATGGTGAATATTTGGAACGCCTACCAGTGCATGGCCACGTTCAACATGTCGCGATCGGCTTCGTTTTATGAGTCGGGAATTGGCCGCGGTCTCGGCTTCCGCGACTCGAACCAGGATCTGCTTGGATTCGTGCACATGGTGCCTTCCCGAGCTCGGGAAAGGATTCTCGATCTGGCGGCGACGCAACTGCCTTCCGGCGGCGCCTATCACCAGTACCAGCCACTTACAAAGCGCGGCAACAACGATATTGGCGGTGGGTTCAACGACGATCCGCATTGGCTTATTGTCGGAGTGGCCGCGTACCTGAAGGAGACAGGCGACTGGAGCATTATCGACGAACCCGTTCAGTATGACAACGAGCCCGGATCGGAGCAGCCCCTCTATGAGCACCTGCAGCGCAGCTTCAACTACACGTTGTCCCGTCTTGGGCCGCACGGCCTTCCGCTGATTGGGCGCGCCGATTGGAACGACTGCCTCAATCTGAATTGTTTCTCCGACACACCGGGGCAGAGCTTTCAAACAACCACCAACAAGGATGGCAAAGTCGCGGAATCCGTCTTTATTGCAGGTTTGTTTGTGTACGCAGGTCGGGAGTTGGCGGACATTGCGAAGAAGCGCGGGCTGGACGCCGAAGCCGGCAAGTATATCGGCGAGACTGAAAAGATGCTGGCGGTGATCAACGAGCACGGATGGGACGGCGAGTGGTTTCTGCGCGCCTACGACGACTTTGGGGCCAAAATTGGCTCGAAAGAATGCGAGGAAGGGAAGATCTTTATCGAGTCAAACGGTTTCTGCGCATTGGCGGGAATCGGCCTTGAAGACGGCAAAGCTGAGAGCGCGATGAACGCTGTGGGCCAGCATCTGGCCACAAAGCACGGCATCGTGGTGCAGCAGCCTGCTTACTCGAAATACTACCTGCAACTCGGCGAGATTTCGTCCTATCCGCCGGGATACAAGGAAAACGCGGGGATCTTTTGCCATGTGAATCCGTGGGTCATGATCGGCGAAACGCGGCTGGGCCGCGGCGATGCGGCGCACGACTATTACAGCCGTATAAATCCCTCAGCGCGCGAGGAGATCGGTGACCTGCATCGCTGCGAACCGTATGTCTATGCGCAGATGATTGCGGGCAAGGATGCGCCCACGTTTGGCGAAGCGAAAAACTCCTGGCTCACCGG
>Ga0302320_10011886_pt1 | contig 18356 bp, 16 predicted proteins | sample Bog_T0_3_FD_202130 | JGI IMG/M metagenome (GOLD analysis project Ga0302320, IMG submission 202130) | Peat permafrost microbial communities from Stordalen Mire near Abisko, Sweden - Bog_T0_3 | ecosystem: Environmental > Terrestrial > Soil > Wetlands > Peat | place: Sweden: Abisko, Stordalen Mire...
ACCGACTGGGCCGACCCGTCCTATCGCGACCCCAACCCTGGAATCGTCAATTACAACGTGTTGTTCCAGAATGTGGCCAAGGCCGGAGACACCGTCTTCAGCAACCAGTCCACCGACGAAAACTCCGTGCTAGTCAGTCCCATGTTCACCAACGCGCAGGCAGGAGACTACACGCTTCTTCCAAATTCACCCGCTCTTGCCATGGGTTTCAGCGCTGCCGGCGTTCCCCTGGCGCAATAATTCGCGGGCCAGTAATCTGCGCTCCTTTCGAAGCGCATGCCTTTCTTCGTGTCCTTCCAGACACAGTGCTAGATTCCCATTCGCGACTTCAAGACGCGAACACGGTCGCGGGCCACGGGGATCTGCGTGCGTTGGGTGTCTTTAAGCGAAAGCATTACCTTCCCTGCGAACCAGGAATTGACCTCGTGAATCGAGTCAACATTAACCAGCGCGGAGCGATGGACACGGAGAAACCGGCCTGGATCGAGACGGTGTTCAAGTTCGGCGATAGTCTGATCGACGGCATGGCGATGACTATCAACCACGGCGTAAGTGAGCTTGTCGTGCGCGATGAAGTGTGTCACGACGTCGAGATCTAGGAATTGAATGCGCTCGCCAACACGTGAAGCAATGCGGCGCGGATAATCGGGATGCTGCCCACGGAGCGACTCGGAAAGCTCTTGAAGCAGCTTTGGCAGTTCCGGGCTTTGCTGCCAATTGGATTTTGAAACGGGACGAAGCCGGTCGAGCTTCTTAAGAGCGCGTGCGAGCTGCGCGGTCTCAATGGGCTTCACCAGGTAGTCGATGGAGTTAACCTCAAAGGCGCGCAGCGCATATTCATCGTAGGCCGTGGTGAAGATCACAATGGGCTGCAACGCAAGGCGCGCGAGAAGCTCGAATCCGGTAATGCCCGGCATCTGAATGTCGAGAAAAAGTACATCAATAGGCTCAATGCAATCGCTGTTGAGGTATTCAAGCGCCTGCTCGGGATCGGCGGCGCTGCCGGCAACAAGAATCGAATCGAAGCCGGTGAGCAATCGTTTCAGACGTTCGATGGCGAGTGGTTCGTCATCAACCAGATACGCGCGAAGTGGGACAGCTTCCATTGGCATTCCAATCATGCAGGGAAGGTGAGGCGGACTGCTGTTTTGCCTTCTTCGCGAGCGACTTCAAGTTGTCCTGCGCCGCCATAAAGAATATCCATACGGGCGATGAGACTGCCTAAGCCGTGCTCCGGCGTGATGACCTCAAGAGAGAAGCCAGGGCCGTTGTCGAGAACTGTCAGACAGATGCGATTCGCCACTGCCGATCCGACGATTTCGATTGTCGCTCCTTGGGGCTGTCGCGAAACCACGTGCTTGACCGCGTTCTCCGCCAGGGATTGGAGGGCGAGGGGAGGAACTTTGAATTCGCTGAGAGATTCAGGAACAGCGATCTCGTAGCGCAGGCGCGCGCCGAAGCGAGTCTTTTCAATCTCAAGATAGTCGCGTACGATTTTGAGTTCCTGGGCAAGCGGAACAAGTCCGCTTTGATTTGCATTCAATGAAAATCGGAGAAGTGATGCCAGGTTACCGACCGTCTGTTCGGCGCGTGCCGGATCGGATGGAATGAGCGCTGCAATCGAGTTGAGCGTGTTGAAAAGGAAATGGGGATGGATGCGGGATTCGAGGGAAGAGAGGCGCGCCTCGGCAAGCAACTTGTAGGCGCGCTCCTGTTCCACTTGGCGCGTGCGTAATTGGAGCGTGGCCGCCTGAAGCTTGTAGCGCATGGTCTCAAAGGATGAAATGCTGAGGCCAATCACCAGTGAAATAACGATGGCAAATGGGAGCGTAGACCGCAATTGCGGCCAATATCCGTTGGGTGGAACAAGGCCCGTGACCTGAAGAATCACACCTCCCAGCAATGATCCCGCGGTTGCCGCGCACAACTGGATCATTGCCTGCATGAAGAATACAAGGCGAGGAAATCTTTCCGTATAACGATGAGAAACCCAGGTTAGAAAAAAAATAGATGGCGGAACGATGACTGCAGAATAGATGGCGGCGCAGAGAAACTCAACCCAGGTCTGAGATAACTGCGTTCTGCTTGTAGTCAAAAATATCAGGGTAATAAGCAGTGACACAGCCACGATCATCCATATGGCCCTGAACAGCATCGATCTGTAGCCACCGGATTCTTGAACCGTCTCGCCGGAGCTCGGCATGCGCTGATTGGTTTCGCAATTCATAATTGGAAGCGAACCCCGATCGAAGTGGCCGAGGAGTAGGGCGTAGCGCCATATTCCGATGTCTTGCTGCCCACGGGAATCTCCATGTGCAGATACGACGAGAAGTGATTGCCGAAGCGGCGCGTCGCATCGAAGATCGCTATGTAACTCCGATCGTTGATGTTGGCGACGGCGAAGGCAGCAAGGTCCCATTGCTTCCAATTCGGCAACTCGCGCAGGCGAGTTTTGCCGGCGCGCAGAAACACGTAGTGCTGGCGGCCGGCGAGAGGAAAGATGGTCACGTCTTGATAGTACGGGATATTCGGAGGAGTGAAGAACTCGCCAATGAAGGTGATGCCTGAGGGCGTGGTGTACTTGGCGCCAAGGAGGATGGCTTCATGATCGCGCCAGGCGGCTTCGCCGTGGATCTCCCAAGCCTCGCCGAGAACGCGCGTGAAGGTGAGACCTCCAAAGGCATCTCCGCCGCGATCGTCGCCGGCAATCAGCGAAGTGTCAAAGCCGTGCACCAAAATGTTGTACCGAAAAGCTGCTGTGTCATGCAGCTTTTCCGAGGAGGGAGCGAGCGCTGCGGAGGACCATGCTACAGTGAGCGCGTGGGGGCCACGGACAAAATCGACTTTGACCATGTCGCGACCCTCATTCAGATTCAGCCGGTCCGTGGGATTGGTAGGAACTCGCGGCGGATCGAGCACGCCGGCAGCGGTGAAAGCATAGCCGCTGCCCCAGCGGACGATGCGCCGCCCAGCCATGAAATCGAAGTCTCCGACGGAGAGGCCAGCGTAGGATTCTTTGACACGAAGCTGTGTATATGTGTCTGTGTATCGGTCGGCGACGCCGACAAGCGAGGAAGAAAAGCTCCAGTGTGGCTTGTAACGAAAATCGAAGGATGGCTCGACAAGCACCTGGTTCAGCAGTCTTGGAATTGGCGCCTGGAGATCACTGTAGAAGGTGGCGTCATCGATTGTGCTGAGGGCATAGCGGAAGTCGCGGCGCGACTCCTGGGTTGGGTCGTCCTGGGACACGGCCAGTGTTGAGGCCGCAAGGATCAGGAGCGCCGGAATTGTGTGCGAAAGCTTCATATTGTGGGCATGGAGAAATGAAAAACTCGCAGAGGATTTGAGCACGTCTGGGGTCTCCGAAGTCGCCATCAAGAGCTCGGAATCACCAAGGTCAATGGACGGTAAGAGCGTCAATTCCAGTAAGTCATTTTGATTTCGATTGCGGATTCCGGCTGGCTCACGGCAAACTTTGCGTCTTCGGGAGTGGGCGGTCCCTGCGTCGTGTCTGGGTTGTTGGAGATTCCGTAGCCTTCCTGAGGAATCCCCTGGGCGTCGAAGTCCATCTTGCCCGTGAGGTTTTCGTCGTGAAGCACAGCGGCTGCGTAAGTGCCTTGGGGAAGATCCTTGAATACAGCAGTGGCGCTCAAAGTTTGCGGATCTATCTCAATCCTCTGGGCAGCGACAGCGCTCGCAATGTCCATCGGGAACCCTTTCCCGTCCCGGAACAATGCGATGTTGATTCTTCCCTTCGCATTGCGAATTCCTTTGATCTTGATTGTGAGGTTAGAAACAGAAGCTGCAGGTTCCGGCGTATTTGTGGCCGCCGGCGCTGTCGAAGGCACAGGTGTCGCTGTTGGAGCAGGCTTGGCATCCGTCTGCGCCGAAAGGTGACTGGGGAAGACCGCCATCAGGGCCCCGCAGAGGAGTGATGAGAAAACAATTCGATTGGATTGGAGGCAGGCTTTCGTCATTTCAAATTCCTTTCTTAATGAAAACTCAATTGTATCTGCATTTCAAAACCTGTCTGTTCGTCCCTGGTAGAAGAGCTTGTCAGGCAGTTCGCGGGCAACTATGCCGGAGTATTCGAGCACGCTGCGGGAGTTATGCCGGATTTCGTCGTAAAGAGTCATGCGGCGAAGCTGACCTCGACCGCCCACGGAAAGGAAATCGTCGAAGGTAGCGGACTTGATGAGTTTGCCGGAGGTCAGATAGAACTCTGCCTTCACGGGACGGTCATCCTGCACGCGAACCCAGTAGAGGATGCGCTGATACGTCGCGCCCTTGCGCCGGGCGGTGAGGTTGAGCACATAACAATCGTCGGCGCCGGCCCTCTCGGTTCGCATGTAGACGGGCGTGTAATCAGCCGCATAGTTGGTGCGCGCAACGTCGCCGTTCGATGCGTCGCCGGAGAGGCGTTCCAGCGGTGTGATGCGGACGGGACGGCTGGTGTCAGGCAGATAAATCCACATGTCATCGCCGAGCATGAGCAGGTGCTGCCCTTTTTCACGAGGACTCATGAACTGGACATAGGTTTTTTCAGTGCCCTTTTGAGATACCTCATAGAGCTTCTCTTCGTCGGCGTTGTTCGATTCGAAGTTGGTGATCTTGACGTGGAGAACGTAAGAGGGCCAGCCGTTGCGAAAACCGTCTGAGCGCTTGAGGATGGCCTCGGCGTCAGGCGCGGCAAGAGTAGCCGCGCGGCTCACTGCAACGCAAGTGAACACAAAGCCTACGAGCAGGAGGAGCAGGATGACGCGCAGGACGCGGTCAATTCGATTTGTTCGTGTGTTAGACATGAGCCAATGCCTCCGCAATCTGAAGCCGCGATGCGCGGATCGCCGGCAGGATTGAAGCCAGGGCCAGCGAGAAGACGACGATAAGCGACGATGCAATCATCAGGGCGGGAATGTGGAGCACGTGGAAAGCAATAGGGACCGTGAGTCCTGGAGGAGGCGGCATGTGAAGGCCTGATGCGTTGATAATCGCGCCGATCAGGTTGCCCCCTGCAACGCCAGCGATTGCGCCCAGGCATCCGGTCAGAGTGGCCTCGAGCATGGACAGGGCGACAATCCAGGAGCGCGGCGTCCCCATGGCAAGCATGGTTCCGATTTCGCGCGTGCGTTCGAACATGGCCATCAACAGCGTGTTGACGCTGGCCATGAGCACCATGAAGAACACGATGACACCGAGGAAGATGAAGATGCCGACAAACATGTTCCGTACCTGCAGGTAGTAAGTGGCAAGGTCGATCCATTTCTTCAGCACCATTTGCTGAGTCAGGCCTTGCAGGCGCGGAGCCATCGCTGCGGCAGCGGCGTCAGTGTTTGCTGTCGAATCGAGGCCCACGACGAGGTTGGTGACGCGATCGGATTGCAGCAGGCGCTGCGCAGAAGCCAGCGTGATGCGCAGGTACCGCGCGTCCATTTCGTCGTAGCCTGTTTTCACAATGCCGGCGATCTGGACATCGACGCCGTTGAGAGCGCCGTCAGAAGTCACGGCGAGGAGAGTAAGGCCGTCGCCCACTTTGACGTTCATTGATTTCGCCAGGCCCGAGCCGATCAGCGCTTCTACATCACCGCCGGCTTTAGGATTGAGATCGCGTCCGGAGCTAATGCGAGGAGCAAATCCCAACGAGTCTTCAGCCACAGGATCGACGGCAGCACCCATGAAAATGGAAGATTTGTCACCATTCGAGACCATGCCGTAGAAATCGATGCGTGGGGCAACGCCGCGTACGTGCGGCCCTGCCTGTACGGTTGCCGCCACCTGGCGCCAATTATCAATGCCGGTATCGAGGACCCGCACCTCGTCGCGTTTGAAATGTTCCGCGGTGAAAATCTGCAGGTGGCCAAGGCCTTCCTGTATGGTGTGTTCGCGCAGGCCGCTGATCATGAAGGCGAAGAATCCGCCCGCCATTAGCAGGCCCGTCACGCCTCCGCCCACCATGAGCAGCGTCATGAATGTGCGCCGGCGGTTGCGGAAGACGTTACGAAATGCTAGAAGCAAGAACTTGCTCATGGATGCCTCCTTGATTCAGGCTTTCGGGTTTACTTTGACTGTCGGATTGAATCGTTCCGTCGCACAAACGGACGATGCGGTCGGTGTGTTCGAGCAATCGCGCGTCATGCGTGGAAAATATGAAGGTGAGTCCCAGACGGCCATTGAGGCCATGCATCAGGTCGATGAGTTGCGTGGCGTTGTGGGTGTCCAAGTTGGCGGTGGGTTCGTCGGCCAGCACCAGCGCGGGACGATGCACGATGGCGCGAGCGACGGCCACGCGCTGGCGCTCACCGCCGGAGAGCAGGTCGGGGCGATGACCGGCTCGCGCAGAGAGCCCTACGGAGTCGAGCGCCTCGGCAACCCGTTCCCGACGCTCGCGGCTGCTGATGCCGCTGATCAGCAACGGAAACTCAACATTCTCCGCGGCGGTGAAAACGGGGATCAAATTGAAGGTCTGAAAAACGAATCCGATCTTCTTGCGGCGCAGGTAAGTCAACCGCGCTGGACTTAACTTGGATGTATCCACTCCCTCGATGAACACCCGGCCTTCAGTTGGTTGATCGATACAGCCGATCAGGTTGAGCAGCGTGGTTTTGCCGCTTCCGCTGGGGCCGGCAATGGCCAGGAATTCTCCGGCCTCGACGCGCAGGCTGGCATCATTCAGCGCGCTCACCAGATTCCGTGTCCTGTCATGGTTCAGAGGGAATTTGCGCGTAACTCTTTCGACTCTGACAATTTCATCCATTGGCCGTTCCTTCCTTCGAGCAACTTGGTCTGATTCCCAAGATAGGCGCGACCGCAACAGATGCGCGCGGTCTTCTGGACGAAGGGTCGAAATAGCGGATGAGGAGTCGAAATGCGGCGATGAATCGGAACCGGGTTTTCGTTGGTGAGCTACTAGTGACTGGAGGATGGTGCTCCATGCCCTGAAGGAGTTTGGTTACGGATGCTGCCTGTTAGCCGCCCATTTGCGCGCATCGCAGACCGAGCTGTACGGCGAGCTTTGTCAAAACTCTCTACTTGGCTGATTCCCTGTGTATCTGGGCCTATCGCTTTTCGGCGTCCGCTGCCACCCGAATCACTGCGTTGAAAGCAGGTTTCGGCTGGCCGCTGCGATCGAACAGCAGCGGATAGCTGGTTCGCCCATACACCGGCCAGTTGTTCCGCCATGAATCCGCGTCCGTCACGCCCCATAACGTAACCCTGGTGACTACATCGCGGTGCTTGAGATAAACCCCGAACAAATCGGCGTATCGCTTCGCAAGTTCCTGCTGCACTTCCTCCGGCAATCCGTTGGCATACGGGTTGAGCTTCCGGTCCTGTTCAACACTGAGGGAGACATCGGCGCTTTGCTGTTTCGCAGCCGCGGGCAGAACGTCGATGTCCAGCTCTGAGATCACCACCTTGACCCCGATTTTGGCGAATGCGGAGATGGTAGCGTCCTCAACATCAACTGATGGCCACTGCAGACTGTCGTGCCCCTGGATGCCGACGGACGTGATCGGGACTCCCTGCGCCTTGAGCTTTGCAATCAGCGCCAGCGCAGCGCCACGCTTGGGATCATTCTCCAGTGAGTAGTCGTTATAGGTAAGTTGCGCCTTAGGATCGGCTTCATGCGCATACTGGAAAGCTTTGGCAATATAGTCCTCGCCGATGATCTTGAGCCATGGGCTCTGGCGCAGCGTTCCGTCATCGTTAAGCGCTTCGTTGACCACGTCCCAGCTTTGAATGCGTCCTTTGTAGCGGCCGACTACCGTTTGAATATGGTCGTGCATCCGCTTCAGCAGAGTTTCGCGATCGACAAAGTTTCCTTTGCCATCGCGAAATACCCATGCCGGTACCTGGCTGTGCCACACCAGGCAATGGCCGACGATGAACATGTGGTGATTCTCTCCGAAGGCCACATACTGGTCGGCAAGGTCGAAGGCGTATGTGTCTGGCCTGGGATGAGTCCACTCCCACTTGAGCGCGTTTTCCGGCGAGATGGAGCTGAATTGCGTTTCAACGATTTCGTCTCCTCGGCTGTCCCTGCCGGCCGTCTGGGCAGGGTTGATCGCCACGCCCACCACAAAGACCCCCTTGTATGCGTCTTTCAGAGAAGTGGGCGCCTGGCCCATTGCCGCCGTTCCCACGACGATCAGCGCCATCCACACCGCCAGCAGCGCGTTTGTCCGCGTTTTCAAAAGCATCCTTTTCCTGTCCTTAACCTCTCTGGGACCTATGGTAAGACTACGAAGCTTCGTGGGGAGCAAAAGCCTTGCGCCGTTCGGCCAGTTCGTTGGCGATCTTTTGATTTCCTTCGCGCGAGATGGGATAAAAGAACAGGCATGCGGCGACGGCGAAGAACGCGAGCCCCGCGTAGATGCTGGCGGTCAACAGAATCCCGGACTGCGCCTGCGCCGACTGCATCTCTGCCTTCGAGACGAATCCGTAGAACGAGAGGAGCCAGCCGGCGATTGCGCCGCCCAGAGCCAGGCCTGCCCAAAGGGCGAAGACGACGGCGGAAGTAACCGTACCGGTGGCGCGCCGTCCTGTCTTCCATTCGCCGTAGTCGGCCACGTCGCCCATCATGGCCCAGATGATCGGACCCGACAATCCGTAGAAGAATTGCCGTAGCACCTCGGTCATGACAATCACCGCGGTGGAACTCGGCGGAATCACAAACAGCGCCATGCTTAAGATGCCCGACAACAACATGCTGCCGATAAAGAGCTGGCGCTTGCCCACGCGAACAGAAACAGCGGTAGAGCAGGCGACGCCAACAAGCAATGAAGCCAGGCCGAATCCGTTGAACCATGAGAATAAGTCTACGTTGCCCGCGACGAACCGGAAATAAGGCAGCATGACATTGCCGCGAATCACAATGGCTGCGAAATAAAACAGTGTGGCAAGGAACAGTACGATCCATGGGCGGTTCTTGAAGAGATCGGCAAGGTCCTGGCCGAGAGATGTCTGCTGCTGTGGGTTCGGCTGGATGCGCTCCTTGGTGGCGAAAAAGGCCACGATGAAAAAAACGACGCTGAGAGCAGACAGCAGCCCCATGGTGTATTGGTAACCGCGCGCGTCATCGCCGTGCCCAAAGAATTTGACCATGGGGATGGCGAGGCTGGCGACAATAAAGCCCGCCGAGTTGGCAGCGAACTGCCGGTACGACGAAATGCTGGTGCGCTCATCGGGGTCCGATGTCATGACCGCCGTGAGCGAGGCATACGGCACGTTGTTTACTGTGTAGATAATCCTCAACAGGATATAAGTGACCCACGCGTAGATGATCTTTCCGGCGGGACTGATATTGGGCGTGGTGAACGTGAGCACGCCGATCACGCCAAAGGGCAATGCTGACCAAAGCAGCCACGGCCGGAACTTGCCCCACTTGCTGCTGGTGCGGTCGGCGATCATGCCCATGATCGGATTGAGGCAAGCCACGCCCAGGCCGACAACGAGGAAGAGCGTTCCCGCCTGCGCCGCGGTCAACCCGAAGGTGTGCGTGTAGAAGTCCAACTGCAAAGCCAACATTGCCTGGAAGACAAAATTGGCGGCCATGTCGCCCAAGGCATACCCGGACTTCTCGGTGAAGGAAAGTTTCTCGATCATTGCCGCCTCATCTTTTGCCGGCGTCCCCTGCCGCGCCTACTTTGTCACCCGCAAGGTCAGCTTGGTAAGGTCTGCATCCCGCGAGGAATTGCCGACCATGATTTCAAAATCACCGGGTTCCACGACGTACTTCATGTTCACGTCGAAGAAAGAGAGCTCCGCCGGCGTGATGTCGAACATGACCGTGGTGCTTTCACCCGGCTCAAGCTGGACTTTGCGGAATCCTTTGAGCTCCTTGATCGGCCTTGTCACAGAACTAACCAGGTCGCGGATGTAAAGCTGTACCACTTCGGCGCCCGCGCGCTTGCCTTGGTTGGTAACATCAACCGCGACTTGCGTCGAGCCGTCTGTGCGAATCTTTTTCCTTGTCAGCCTGGGGTTCGCGATGCTGAAGCTCGTGTAGCTGAGGCCATATCCAAAAGCAAACAGCGGCGACACATCGTCGAACAAGTATCCGCGCCGCGCCGAAGGCTTGTAGTTGTAGAACACCGGCAGATGGCCCACCGAGCGAGGCACCGAAATCGGGAGCTTGCCCCCGGGGTTGGTTTCGCCGAACAGCACGTCGGCAACTGCGCGTCCAGTCTCCTGGCCCAGATACCAGCACTCATAAATCACAGGAACATTCTCGGCGACATAGTTGATCGAAAGCGGTCTCCCGTTGAAGAGGAAAACGATGACCGGCTTGCCCAGCGCTACCATCGCCTTCACCAATTCTTCCTGGCGTCCAATCAGGTCAAGGCTGGTGCGGTCGCCCATGTGGTTCAGCATCCACGCCTCGCGCGAGGTCTGCTCGTTGCCGCCGATCGCCAGCACGATGACGTCGGCCTTCCTGGCCACGCGCACGGCTTCCGCAATCTGCTTCCGGTCTTCGACGGGATCGCTCGGCAACACCGCATCCTGGTTCCACGATCCGCCGATGGTGATCTTGCAGCCTTCGCTGTAGAGCACCTTCACCTTCTTGCCGGCCTTTTGCTTAATTCCTTCAAGCACCGTTACATTGCGCTTCGGCACCCCGCTGTATCCGCCCAGCAGGATGCGGTCGGCATTCGGTCCGATTACCGCGATGGTCTTGATGGCGTTCAGGTCGAGCGGGGCCACGCCGTTTTCGTTCTTGAGCATCGTGATCGCTTCATGCGCCGCCTTGAGAGCCAGTTCGGTGTGCTCGTCGCATCCAACCACGCGGCCGGCCTCTTCCGGATCGACGTACGGATCGTCGAACAATCCCATCTCGAATTTCCAGAAAAGCATCGGCGCAACCAGGTCGTCGAGCTGCGACTCTTTGAGCACTCCCTTCTTCACCAATTCAACAAGGTGCAGGTAGCAATCGGGATCGGGAAGCTCAATGTTGACGCCGGCCTCGACCGCCAGCCTGCACGATTCCTTCTTGTCCTTGGCCACGAAGTGTCCGTGCGTGTCAGGCCGGTATCCAAGCTCCCAGATCGCGTAGTAGTCCGACACCACAAATCCCTTGAAGCCCCACTCCTTGCGCAGCACATCCCGCAGCAGCCACTTGTTCGCATGCGACGGCACACCATCGATCTCGTTGTACGAGGCCATCAGCGTCACCGCTCCCGCCTCGCGCAGCGCTTCCTTGAATGTGTAGAGGAAGGTCTCCTGAAGCACGCGCAGCGAAACGTTTGCCGGGGCGCAGTTCATGCCCGATTCCGGCTGCCCGTGCCCGACAAAGTGCTTCAGAGTCGCCAGCACATGCCGCTTGTCTTTGAACGTCGCGTCTCCCTGGAAGCCGCGCACAGCAGCGATTCCCAAACGCGAAACCAGGTAAGGGTCTTCGCCGTAAGTCTCCTCCACACGTCCCCACCGAGGCTCGCGCGCCACATCCACCACCGGCGTCAGCGCATGGTGAGCGCCCCGCAGCCGTGCTTCGAGTGCCGTCATCGCGAACAGCGATTCCACCAGTGCGGGATTGAACGTTGCGCCCAGCGCTATCGGCTGCGGAAAGCTGGTTCCATCCGGCGCCGCGTGGCCGTGCAGGCATTCCTCGTGGAACATCACCGGAATCCCCAGCCGGCTGCTTTCGAGAAAAAACGTTTGGATCTCGTTCGTCAGCACCGCCATCGCGCGCGCCTTCTTGCCGCCGCCGGCATCGCTCGGCCGCCCCACCTGGCCCAGCCCGCGCCCATTGCGGAACGACTTCTTCGCCTTCTCGATATCGAAGTTGCCCTCAGCATCCAGCATGGTTTGCGCCTTCGATTGCCAAACGCACATCATTTGTGCAGCCTTTTCCTCCAGCGTCATCCGCGCAAGCAGGTCCTTCACCCGCTTGGCGGAAGGTATCTTGGCGTCTTTATATGCGGGGGCTCTGTTACTGGCTCTTACAGCAACGGCGGACTTCTTCTTTTTCATACGATCGATTCCTCTATGCTTCTGCTCGCGAAATTGCACGGCGATTGAGGGGAAAGAGAGAGCTTGGCGAGGGGCGCAGATTGCGGGTAGTCAGGGAGGTCGCCCGGAGGCCCGTTGAACTGGAAACTTCCCTGCCCTGCGCGAGCCGCAGCGAGTTGCTGGCGACATTATCCTTGATCGGAATTGAAGCGGCGGCGGCACTCGAGCCGGGCAGGTTTGTGCCCTGCGATCGGTCAGTGTAAATAGCGAACCGTCGACTCGAAGGGCCCACTTGGCACGACTCCTGGCTTGGGAGAGCGAACCGATCTTACCCTGCGCGCGAACGGCACCGTCCGCGTCCACGGGTATGCCTGCCCTACAGCCTCAACCAATCTAGTAGTTCAAGGTGGAAAAGAGCAATAGAAAAATCGATTTTCTTCAAGGCAAATCGGCAGGCCAAGGCCTCCCAGCCCCGCCCGAACGCTCCTCGCGAACCGGGAAACCTCTATATTTGCCCAGTCTGCTCCCATGCCAAGGACGCGGTCGATCTCACCTGCTCCGTCCGCAAGTCGGCCGAGCAGCCTGAATTGCCTTGCTGATGTCTCTTTTATCCCAGCTCTTTAAAGTCTCACCCGGAATCCCGCAGGTGATTCGCCGCGAAGACCATCTTCGGGATTCTGTGCAATCACCTCAGGATCGATGCAACCTGATTGGGCATGAAGCGCAAATCAAATCGAACAAAAAATTGCGCCGCCTTCCACCATGAGTTCGATGTCTGCGGCCTTGGCGGCCTCCTGCAGAGCCGCGTTCAACATCGCAACCGGGTCCGCGCTCACATCGATCCGGCGCATCAGGCCTTCTCCTTTTTTGCCGCCCGCCGAGAGGACAATCTTCAATCCGCGGCGCTTGCATTTCACCGCAGTGCCGTCTTCGAGCTTCACATTCATCTGCTTGATGTAGGCATCAACGTAATGCACGCCAATGCCGGACTTGTCGCCGGTGTGCTGCGGGAGTTTGTCTCCGGCTGCCGGATTCACGTCACAGAGTTTGACTCTCATATCGGCCTCCCTTAACGTCGATTCCACGGCTTTCAAGAAACTCATCCATCACTTTTCTGAAGGCGCGGATGTGATCCGGCGCGCTGCCGCAGCACGAACCTACAATGTTTGCGCCCGCTTCAAGAAGGGGAATCAGGCCTTTCACCATTTGCGCCGGCGTTTCGTCGTACACCACTTTCATGTTGATCAGCTGCGGCTTTCCGGCATTCGGCTGAACCATCACCGGCAAGCTGGTTGCCTTCTTATAGCGCTCCACCGCATCTCTCGCGCGCTCCATCTCCATTCCCGTGCCGCAGTTGAGGGCAACAATGTGCGCGCCGTGCTCCTCCATGAATTCCGCAGCACACTCGGGTTCAATGCCCATCATGGTGCGGAAGGTCGAGCCGTCGAGGGTGACATCGTAGGCCATTGACCCGATGATGCACTTCGCGCCCGCCGCCTTGGATGCCTCGATGCCGATCAAGAGCTCTTCAAGCGACGTCTGCGTTTCGATAATAATGGCATCCGCACCTGCCTCGACCAGCGCCGCGGCCTGTTCCTCGAAGGCGCTGCGAACCTGGGCTTCGGTGAAGTCGCCGAATGGCTCAAGCAAGCCGCCGAACGGTCCGATGTCTCCGAGCACGTAGCCTTCCTTCTCGCCAAATGCTCGGCGCGCGATCTCCACTCCTGCTTTGTTGACTTCGACGACGTGATCCGCCTCGGAATGGCGGTTGAGCATGATGCGCGATCCGCCAAACGTGTTCGTGATGAGGCAGTCCGAGCCCGCCTCAACATAACGGCTCTGGATCGCGAGTACCCGCTCCGGATGCGTGAGATTCCACGCCTCGCCGCAATTGCCCTGTTCCAATCCGGCAATCATCAGTTGCGTGCCCATCGCCCCGTCCCCGAGCAGCGGCCGCTCCCTGATTGCATCCTGCAGAAGTTTCTTCATCATCTCTCCGTATCCTTCGTCATTTCTTGTTGCGCCAGGGCGTAGTGGATTGTTTCCAGAACCAGGCCCCACTTATGATCGCGACTAGCCGATTCACAGTAGCAACCCGCAGCGGACATTTTGCGCCGCCACGATAAGACAGCATTCAATCGTTCTCCGCTCAGCGGTTTCTCGCGATCAATGGCGGCCATCAAGCCCGCAGGATTCTCAATAAACTGGCACATTGCTGTGTGACCCGTGTCGCCCGCAGCCGGGACGCAGCGCTGCTCCAAAATAAGATACCCTTCGGCGCGTGGGCCCAGCTTGACGTTGTAATCGAAGGCGAGCTGTCGGCCCATGTTTGTGCAGGTGGTTCCCTCGTAGCGGAACTCGAAATCGAGCGAACCGTCCTGGTTCATGTTCATCGAGAGGCGCTCCTCAGCCCATCGCTTCAATGCCTTTCGATTTACGCTGTACTCGGCATCCTGATCAAGCACCGCGATGCGCACCGGCAAATGTTCTGCCGCAGGCCGCGGAGCCCGCCGATACGGCGCGCGCCTGTACTGACATGGGCCAAATGAGCAGCTTTCGCAGGGAACGAGGATGGTGAGTCTGCGCAACTGCTCGGTGTGATGCGTCAATCCAAATACCGCCAATAGCGTCTTCTTGGGGCGCAACATCCCGGTGTCAAACACTTCCACCGGCGAAGGAAAAGACTCTTCTCGCGTCCGCATCATCAGCTCGAGCAATTGCCGCTGCTCCGCGACATCCCATTCCGGATACCCTGGGCTGTAATGGGGCAGCACAGCCATGCCATGCTGTTCCGCCCAGTCGCAGAGACGAGCTCCAGTCACTGTGGCCAGGTGCTCGACAACCGCGGAAGCGAATACTTCAAGAAAGAAATACTCATCGGGTTTTTCGTCCTGCCAGCGCCGCGCTGCTTCCTCCTCGGCATCCGCGCCCGCGCCAACGGCCACGAGAATCACGCTATGGGCCTGCCCCTGCTGCAACGTGTTCTTGAGACGATTGCTGGTGAACAATACTCCATCAATTTGAATGGCATCGCCCGTGAATTCGACGTTCTCCGCTTGCCGCGCATAGAACCACGGCCGGCCGTTCTTTGCGTACCAATCGCGCGCCCAATCCGCCAATTCCCCGGCCCGGCCTTCGAGCACCCAGCCGCGCGGATAGCCAAGCAGCCGCGCGTACTCATCGGTCAGCACATTCACTTGGGGAAGCGTGCCGGACAGTTCGATGGACTCGGCTATCTCGCGCATGGAATCGGCTCCACTGGCTTGAATTGGCAGCCTTCCACGAAGAATTCGAAAAAGCTCGGATGGGTTTCGAGGCGACAATGCTCGACTCTTCTTACCAGGTCTTCCAACTCCTGGCGCTTCGACTTCGAGAGCAGGGCGATCGTCGCGCCCTCAATCGCAGTATTGCCGGCCTGGACAATCTTGCTGGATGCGAGGCTGGGCACAAGCCCGATGCGCTTCGAAGATTCAACGTTGAGATGCCGGCCGAATCCGCCCGCCAGATAGAAAACTTCGATGTCGTCGAAGTCGATCCCGTAGCTCGAAAAAACGGCATGCAATCCAGCAACGTTCGCGCCCTTGGCTTGCGCCAGTTCATTCACGTCGCTTTCCAACAGAAAAATATCCTTGCCTTCCGCGCGAAGGAGCGTAACGCGCCGAACGTCGTCTTCAAAGCGGCCCATATCGTTCATACGCCCCGTGCGAAGCAATTCGCTCAACACATCGATTAGCCCGGAGCCACAGATGCCTTCGGGCGGCGTGTCCCCGATAACACCCAGCCGGAACGTCCCCTCGTCGACAATCTCCACTGATTCGATCGCACCGTCCAAAGCAGGCATGCCGCAAGCAATTGCGCCTCCCTCGAACGCGGGTCCAGCGGGACAGGATGCCGCCAATATTCGGTGCTTGTTCCCAACAATCAACTCCGTGTTGGTTCCAATATCCATCACCGCGACCAGGCGCTCTTCATGCGCCAGGTCCACTGCCAGCATGCAAGCGGCAGCGTCTGCACCCACGTGGCCGCTGATGATGGGAGCGCCGTACACGCGCGCCTTTGGATGAATGGGCAACAGGCTGCGCAGCCCGGTTTGGACCAGGCTGGTGGTTGCGCGCTTCCCCTCGGCCATTTCGATTTCCGTGATCGATTGGTAAGGGTTCTGCCCAATCGAGTACACGCTCTGCCGGAAAAAAAGATCGCGCATGGTCGAGTTGCCCACCACTACCATTTCGTAAATGGTCTTCGGATCGACGGGAAACTTCTCGATGGCATGGGTCAGGTATCCCGCCAGCGTGCGCATCAGCAGCCTTCCCGGATGCTCGGTGTCGTAGGCGATGCGAGACATGACCTCCGAACCCCCGAATCGTTGCGGATTCTCAAACGAGGTGTCTGCGATCAATTCTCCGGTTTCGAGATCGACAAGACGCAGTACAACCGTCGTTGTTCCCAGGTCCATTGCGATGCCGAGTATGGGCCCCGTTGAACGCCCCACTTCGAGTCCGTCAATCAGGATGCGATCGCCATCCCGAGTGGCTGCCGGATCGAGCTCAAACGCGCGATTGCTGAGCGGCAGTCCGAATGCGTGGCGCTCAATGCGCATGTGCCCGCGCCGCATGGTATAGCAGCGGACATTGCCTTCCGCCGCATTCACAAAGGTCTGGCACGACAGGCGGAAGTTGCCCTTGAGATGGGTTTCGGGTTCGGCAATCTCCGAAAGGAGACTCATCCCCTCAACCACTTCGACCATGCACTCTTTGCATTTGCCTTGCTTGCGGCAGGATGTCGGCACGTCGACGCCCACGGCTTCAGCGTAATCGAACAGCGATTGCCCGCCAGTCGCCTCGATCGATCGCCCGTTGATGGTGAGGTTCGCCGGCATTCGTTGAGAGTCCCTACCAGCCCGTCGCTTCGAGCTCGGCTTTCACTGCTTCCGCCACTTCATGCGCGGAACCTTCGCGCTCTTCTTCCTCGCCCCATTTCCATTGGGCGAGGTAGTCGTCCGCGGACTGCAATCCCCGTTTGGCGGCGAGAATATCCACCTGCGCCATGAACCTGCCATCCAGCATCACGGTCACATCGTCGGCCTCGTCCTCGGCCTTGATTTGCGTAGGGATTTCCTGCCAATAGAGTATCTTGTAAGTGGTCATTCGGGTTACACCTCGGCCGCAAGGCGCAGGAACAGATCCACCGCGGCGGAAGCGTTAGCGCCGTATCCGTCGGCGCCGATTTCGTCGGCGAACATCTGGCTGATGGGAGCGCCGCCGATGGCCATCTTGATGTGCGTCATGCCGGCCGCGTCAAACCCATCGATCACCGTCTTCATGTACATCATGGTCGTGGTCAGCAGCGCGCTCATGCCGATGATCGTCGGCTTGCATCTCTCTGCCGCGGCCATGAATTTGTCCAGACTTTGATCTACGCCGATGTCATGCAGCTCAAAGCCGGCGCCTTCGGCCATCATTCCCACCAGGTTCTTGCCGATGTCGTGCAGGTCGCCGCGCACCGTGCCCATGAGCAAAATGCCCTTGGGCTTGGAGCCGCTGCCCTTGGCGGTCAACAGCGGCTTCAAGACTCCCATGCCCGCCTTCATGGCCCGCGCCGCAATCAGGACCTCCGGAACGTAGAGCACGTTATGTTTGAAGTCTTCGCCGACCACGCTCATGCCCGCGATCAGCCCTTCGTTCAGCACCTCCTGCGCGGTCCGCCCCTCGGCGAGAGCTTCCTTCGTAAGCCGCTCCACCTCGCCGGCGTTCCCCTCGTAGAGGAGCTGATTCATCAGGGCATAATCAGGCATTCATTCGCTCCTCAGCGCCCGCTCGATACTGCGCCAATCGCACGCTTCGCATTGAATTCTTCCAGCGCCTCAAGCATGGCCAGGATATTCTCGCGCGGCATTCCCGGGCTGGTGCCGCCGCCTACCGAAAGAATGATTCCCTCGCCCCCCGATCCCTCCAGAACCTCGAGCGTTTCGTCCTTCACTTCATCCGGCGTTCCGCGAACACCAATCTCCAGCGGGTTCACGTTGCCCATCAGGCACATGCGGTCGCCTACGCGCCGCTTCACTTCGGTGATGTGTTTCTGCTTGCCCCAATTGAGCACGTTGAATCCCGCATCCGGCAGGTGGTCGAGGCACGCGTCCACTTCCGCATCGTTGTGGTAGACCTTGACCCAGTCCTTCGGAAACGCATCGCAAATGCGCTTCAGATAAGGATGAGCAAACTCCAGGTAATGCTCCTCGTTGATGAACCCCACGATATCGTCGAGGATGAAAATGCTCTCCACTCCGTCGCCCATCACCTTTTGCTGCGCTTTAAGCCAGTCGATCACCACGCGCGTGCACAGGTCGATCAACTTGTGCGCGCCCTTGGGATCCTCCACCAGATCGATCATGAAGTGGGTCGTCCCGCGCACAA
>Ga0302320_10011887_pt1 | contig 18355 bp, 18 predicted proteins | sample Bog_T0_3_FD_202130 | JGI IMG/M metagenome (GOLD analysis project Ga0302320, IMG submission 202130) | Peat permafrost microbial communities from Stordalen Mire near Abisko, Sweden - Bog_T0_3 | ecosystem: Environmental > Terrestrial > Soil > Wetlands > Peat | place: Sweden: Abisko, Stordalen Mire...
ACGGCCTGCTCTAAGCCAGCCCCGGTAGAAACCACTCAGAAGGCGCCGTCCGGGCCACCCGCGCCGCGAATTTACGTCAGCGACGAGGTCGCCGGCGACTTAAGCATCATCGACTCGGCGACGTTTGCGGTCACCAACATCCACTTGGGTAAGCGTGCGCGAGGTATCCATGCCAGTCCGGATGGCAGCACCATCTATATTGCCTTAAGCGGCAGTCCGATTGGCGGTCCGAATGTCGACGAGAGCAAGTTGCCTCCGCCGGATAAGAGCGCGGACGGTATCGCGGTGTTCGACATCGCTCAGAACAAGGTGGTCAGGACCCTGCAGGCCGGTTCCGACCCCGAGAACTTCTGCGTCAGCCCGGATGGCAAGACTATATATGTTTCGAACGAAGACGCCGATGGCGTGAGTTTCCTGGACATCGCCGCCGGATCGCTGACGAAGACGATCAAGACGGGTGAAGAGCCCGAGGGCGTTTCCGTAACGGCCGATGGCAAGCTGGTTTATTCGACGAACGAGGCCGATGGCACAGTCTCCGTGATCGATACGGCGACGGGCAAGCTGCTCAAACAGATCAAAGTCGGACGCCGCCCGCGAAATGTCGTCTTCATGCCCGACGGGAAGAACGCCTACGTGAATGCGGAAAACGATGGCGCGATCGGATACCTGGATACCGTGAAGAACGTACTGATCGAGCCGATCTCCATCGGGACGCCTGGCCAGATCAAGCCGATGGGGATGGCGCTGTCCGCGGACGCGTCGAAGCTATACGTCAGCACGGGCAAGGGCAAGATGGTGTTCGTAATCGACACCGCGACCAATCAGCCGGGGGCGTCCTTTGAAGTGGGACAGCGGCCGTGGGGTATTGCGCTTTCCGCCGACGGTAAGACTTTGTACTCGGCCAACGGGCCTTCCAACGACGTGTCGGTAGTGGATCTTGCTACCAACACGGTTTTGAAGAAGGTCCCGGTCAGCGCCGGACCGTGGGGCGTGATCGTTCTGCCCAGGTAAGTGCCGATGGCAGCCGATACTTCAGCATCTCTGGGCTTTTCCATTACAGACACCGGCCATGCCTCAAAGCCGTCGCGGATCGAGGACGAGGTTGTTTCCCTGTTTGAGCAGCTTCGCGCGCCCGTTCTGCGTTACCTCCTGTCTTTCGGCATCCCCGTTCCCGATGCGGAGGAGGTGCTTCAGGACGTATTCCTGAAGCTCTTCCAGCACTTGCGGCAGGGCAAATCCCGCGCCAATCTTCAGGGTTGGATTTTCCGGGTAGCGCATAACGAAGTTTTGAAATGCCGGCAACGAACCCGACGGCATTCCAGCCGCTTCACTCACCTGCCGGAATTCTTCGATGTTGCCTCGGATCCGGGTCCTGGCCCTGAGGAAAGCCTGGCCGCCACGCAGCGCCGCCTGGGTCTATTGGCGGTCGTGCGCGCACTGCCGGAGCAGGATCGGTGCTGCCTGTCGCTCCGGGCTGAGGGTTTGCGTTACCGGGAGATAGCCGAGGTGGTTGGTATATCTATCGGGTCCGTCGCAGCTTCGTTGGAAAAGTCTCTGTCGCGCCTGACGCGGTCGGAGCAAACCTAAGGAGGGAATTATGCCATCTGAGAACGTGCACTTATCCGAACACGATCTGGTCCTGGCCGCCGACGGGGAACTTCCGGGGCGCCGCAAGGCCCAGGTAAACGCTCATCTGGAGACCTGCTGGCAGTGCCGCGAGCGAATGTCGTCGCTGCAGGGTACGATCGCCGAATTCGTCCGCGCACGCAATCGCGAACTCAACGCTCAAATACCTTCTGCGTCCGGGCCCCGCGCGTTGCTGCGGGCGAGTATGGCTGAAGCCGCTTCATCCCCGTCGCCTGCGTGGCCGGTGTTTCTCCGCCTGCGGTGGCCCGCCGCGCCGTTCGGCCGGTTGGTCATGACCGGTGCGGCGTTCCTCGGCGCTCTGCTGTTCATCGTCGTTGTATTCCAGTCAACGGTGAGCGCCGAAGGCCCTAAACCGCGTTGCGCCATCACGCCGGGCGAAGCACGCCCGATCACGCTGAAAGAGGTTTGCGACTACGCGGGAGCCGAGGTCATTTCCCGTGACATCCCGCTGGACATGCAGCGGAAGGTCTTCGCCGAATATGGGATCAAAGACCCCAAGGCGAACCAGTTCGAAGTTGACTATCTGATCACGCCGGACCTGGGAGGAACCGAGTCGATCCGCAACCTCTGGCCGCAGCCCTATTCGGCCCACTGGAACGCCCGCGTGAAGGACAAACTGGAAGAGCGGCTCCACGAGTTGGTTTGCAGCGGAAAGCTGGACCTCGAGACCGCCCAGCATGACATCGCCACAGACTGGATCGCCGCTTACAGAAAATATGTTGGCAGCAACTGAGTGCAAGCAATGAAGAAGTCATTATTACTGGCCCTCGCCGCGCTGGCAATTGCCGCCACACCGGCGTATAAAGTCACGACAACCATCAAAATCGGCGGCGAGGGCAGGTGGGACGACCTCTACGTCGATGGCGCGAACCACCGGCTGTATGTCTCCCACAACAGCCGGGTGGAGGTCATAGACACGGTAACCGATCAACTCGTCGGGACGATTTCCAACACCCCTGCCGTTCACGGAATCGCCATCGCAAACGATCTGGGGAAAGGCCCTCTTGCAGCATTGAGTGCGGGGCTCGTCGATTGTGTGGAAGATTGCTGACAACAGGTTCTCTTGCCATGCAGTCGGCGACAACATTGCATGTTGCAGGCAGACGGCGTCGCTGAGGCCATCGGGATCGCGAGCTGCCACCCAAAAAGCAACACGATGAATGAGCAGATCGTACGGCGCCACAAATCCGATGCTGAGATCTTACCCATTAACGCATGAGAATAACACGGATCGAACCGGCCGGATGCCGGCAATCACGACACCTGCGATTGCGAATAGGTCGTCTGCAATACGTAACGTGAGCCGTGTTGTCGTGATCCGTGGCACAGTCCTGGGGCGCCGAGTATCCAACTCCGAGCCTGCGGCAGCTCAATGAGGCTAGTGACAGCCATATTGACCACGCTGGCTCGGGCGAGAGCATCAAAAGATGGGCCGTGGCTGCGGGGGGTGAATGTTGCAGAATCGCCAGTCAGGCGCCTTCCATGTTGCTAAGGCCTCGTGCCTGGCGGCGAATTTCACCGTTCCATGCCCAGGCTCCGGTCTCGATATCGGCCTTTCGAGTAGTCGAGGTCATATACCGCCTCGCGGAGCTTTTCGTAATATCTCCCGAGCCAGCCGCCCCAACGCTCATCATCGGAAAGACTCACGCCGTGCTCAATCAGCCGCGTAGCCTGAGCGCGAAAATGATCCCGGTTCTCAAAAAGCGCCTCCGCGTTCCCCAGATTCGCGACAACGATTCGGCGGCGGCGATCCTCATCCACCGTCTTGTTGATCACCACGAACGAATTCGTCGTGAGGTCGCCGCGGCTGCGGGCCTCATCCAACTCGGGAGTGTACTGGAGATAGTAAACTCGCCCGTCGGTCCCTTCGAGCATCAGGTAGCGCCTGCCATCTTCCTCTTCTCCGTGCGAAAGCACGCGACCCTCCAGCGAGGTGACATCGCGCCAGTTCGGTGCGCTGAGCTGCAGGCGCGGATCGGATAGAAGCGCCCCGTGGGCGGCGAGTGTTTTCTGATTATCCGCCGCTCGCTTCATCGCCTTCAAAGCGGTCTCCAGATCGCGCCGGACTTGCCACTGATGGGGTCCATCCGGTCGGGCGAGCCCCATCGTTTGGAGCGTCATTAACCGGGAGGCCAGCGATTGCTCGCGGACTGCCGCAAATGGACCGAGGCCGGGAAGCGCGGGGTCAACTGTGACCCGGAAGTCGCCTGAGATTCCGTCCAACGGCTGAGTTCGCGCCACGATCAACCGGTCCAGCGGTGTGAAACGCTGCAGGGGGATTTGCCGGCGGAACGCGAGACTGGCGTCCTGTTCCGTCCGGTAGCCAAGTTGGACCGTAGCGAAATGCTGCGCCACGGCTCGGAGACCGTTTCGGATGTAATCCCGATCCAGCTTGAATGCCTCGCCGCTGGCATCGACGCCTCTGAGCGCAACGTGGACGTGGGGATGTTCCGTGTTGAAGTGTGCCGCGGCTACCCATTCAAGTGACATATGGAGGTCGGTTTCCATGCGACCCATCACGTCGCGCGTCAGCCGCTGCAAGTCGAGACGCTCACCGAACTCGGGGGAGATGATCAGCTTCCACAGCCGTGGATCGGCGCTCGCCTGCCATTCAAGAAGTTTCGAAGGGATCTCGATACCAGTGGCTGCCGCGGAGAAGCCGCTCATCTGGGACTGGAGAGAAGCACTCTCCCTCGCAATATATTTGCCGTGGGCCCGCCAATGTCCCGTAACGCGATTGCTGGAATAAGTGACCCGGACCGAACAGTGCTGAAAGTGGGGAGGCCTCGGCCGTACCCCTTGCAGTCGCCGTCCCGCCCTCGAGCTTCGCGCATATTTCATGACCGCCCGAAAGGCAAACGACACGGCGTGAGATGAGCGCCGCTCTCTCGGGATCGGAGGTTTCCCAGGCCGGAGCCGAAACGTCGGATTGTCGTCGTCATTCTTCCGGGGCACGATTCACCAGTTCCGAGAGCGCCGCCTGGGCGTCGCCCGCCATATTCGCTCCAGCACTCTTCAGAAACCGCGCGTAGCGGACTTTCCCCCTTGCGGTCGCGGCTTGCCTTGTATCTTCGTCGGTATCGGGCAGTGTGCTGAGGATCACTTTGGCCAACGCATCCATGTAAGCGAACAGAGCCTGCTGCCCTGTGCTCACGCGCCTGATTTGTTTCGAATACTTTTCCAGAGACGCGCCGATGCGCTGTTCGGATTCACCGATTGTGGCGTCAGCGCCGCGCAACTCCTTTTCGACTGCCGCGCGGATAAACGCGCTCGGACTGGCATAGTCGCGGACCCTCGCCGCCTGGACAACGGCCTTGTAGGTGGTCTCGCTGAAGCGAATTCCGGTGATTCTGGTGGCTTTTTTCTTCATGGATAACGCACGTCCCAAGCGTTATACAAATGTTAAACGACAATGCGATTCTGTGCAACGGTCTAACCCGATTAGGATGCACAGCATAGGCAAGAAAACCAAAACCCCTGTAAAACAACCCTTTATGTTCCTTTCCCCGTGTCTTTTGCCCCGATGTCGACTGGAATCGAGCCTTTCAGTGCCTCGAACCCGCTCGCGTCTGAGGAACTTTGTTGTCCTTTGAGGACTTCTGCGGACTGTTGTTGCCTATTGAGGTCGGAAACGGCCTGACGTTGAGGATCTTTGAGGACTATTGTTGCCTTTAGTTATTTTTTGTTAAATCTGCCAAAAAAACTGTTACTGGGCTGTTATATGTATGGGGCAGGTAATTCACTCAAATCACAGGCAGCTGAAAACGTTCACTCGGGAGAAATCATCGCCAACTTCCCGCCCTCCAACCACGGGTTCAGGACGCCGGGGATCTGTAGTCGGGCACCTTGAGAGTCCGATACAGTACGCGCGCGGCGATATGCGGCTGTCTGCGACGAAACGTTGCGGTGGATCACGACCTTCTGCGACAAGCGGTTGTTGCAAACTCTGGAGGTCTGGGAAACGCTTCGGATTTTCGTGACCATGGATCTTGACGGCAGAACAGCTTCCGTCGCGACAACAATTTTGAATATTGTTTGTCCAAAAAGCCGGTTCTGAGCTGTTATATGTATGGGCAACGTAGCTCCGTCGGATAAACACCCAGCCTGCCCCGTTGAGATGCTGGCGCGGGAGAAACCCACGCAGCTCATGGCTCAGCTTCTCGCCGTCTGGCCTCAGGTACAGGAGGCTTTGAAAGCTGGACACACGCTCCGACTCATACATCAGCGTCTGAACCTGGTCGGAGTGCCGATCAGCTACAAGCTCCTTAGTCTCTACCGCGGCCGCATTGAGCGGAGAAAAAAAGCTCCCGCCGCTTCAGTGTTGCCAAATACGGTCGGAGCAGTCGGCCGCCAGAACCACACGCCACCGGGCTTCGATCCCCTGGCCAATTTGGAGGCCCAGGAGCGGAAAAGGCGCGCGGCATGGCAATACCCGTCAGGTCTTCCCGATATAAACAAACTCGCTAAATGAACAGGAGATTCAGTTCACCTATGCCGAAATCATTGATAGACGACGAAGTCATAATCACCCAAAACACAACGGAGCGCCTCTCCCTGCAAGGGAATGGAGGATCGGGTAAGAACCTGTCCGCAGTGCGCGATGAAGGGTTTGGCCATCAGGATGCAAATTCCGAACTATTTGAGCCGTTGCTGGACAGCGTGGCGGCGGCAAAGCTTCTCCGTATCCATCCCAAGACACTCCAGAAGATGGCGCGGTCAGGCACGGTGCCCGGCCACAGAATCGGCGACCTGTGGCGGTTCCGTGTATCCGAACTGGACACCTGGATACGAGAGGCGGTAAACTTTCAATCGCCACTCGTGCCGTAATCAGGAGAGAACGTCTTGTTTACACGCACGCGATATCAAAACGGAAGTATGAGAGTGAAGAGTCGAGAAAGCGGTTTGCGAGTTTGGGAGTTCAGGTGTTACGAACCACTCCCAGATGGTACGGGGCGCGCCTTGCGTGCCGTAACGGTTGGCACGCTTCAGGAATATCCGAGTGAAGCAGCCGCCCGCAAATCGCCCGCCGTACAAGCCATTGTTTTGAGGATTAACGCAGAGCATCCACTGGGGCCGGTAACGGCTTCGACAGTTGGAGCGTTGATCGCACGTTACGAAAAGGAGGAGATGCCCACACGCTACTCAACACGCGTTTCATATCAATCGTTCATTGACCGATACATCCGTCCGCGCTGGGCTGAAACGCCGATCACCGGGGTAAAGCCGATGGCGGTTGAGGACTGGCTCCGGCGGTTGAAACTGGCTCCGAAAACGCGGGGCCATGTAAGAGCACTGATGTCTGTGATGTTCAAATGTGCCCAACGCTGGGAACTGATACCGAACAACCCGATGCAGCTGGTACGCGTAAAGGATGTCAGCAAACGGCAGCAACGGCCATCTGTGCTCACAGCGGGCGAGTTTCACAAGCTGCTACCGCACCTCCGGGAACCCTATAGGACCATGGTCCTGATCGCGGGTTGTCTGGGACTGAGAGCAAGTGAGATTGTGGGCCTACAGTGGGGCGACTTCAATTTTGAGACGTCTACCCTGATGGTTCAACGCGGCATCGTTCACGGCAGAGTTGGAGATGTAAAGACGGAGTATTCACGCGATGCCGTGCCAATCGCCCCAGAGCTAACCCGCGAGCTACTGGCTTACCGGAAGCATTGCTACATGACGCAGGATGGGTGGTTGTTCGCCAATCCCGCCACGGACAGACCGTTCCATCAGGAGGAAATTCAGAAGAAGCACATCAGAAGAGCCGCGAAAGCTGCGGAGATCACACCCGGTGTCGGATGGAAGACCTTCCGGCATAGCTTCCGGTCGTGGTTGGACCAGACCGATGCACCGATTGGAGTACAGCGCGAATTGATGCGCCATGCCAGCATTCAAACGACGATGAATGTTTATGGCAGGGCAATGACGGACGGCAAACGGCAGGCACACGGCAACGTGGTGGAGATGATATTGAAGCCTGCCAATAACCCTACGACAGTGGTCGCGGAAGCGGCCCCTGTGGCTATTGTGGTCTAAAGTGGTCTTGGATTTGCGGCTGGAAGCCTGTAACCGCTTGAAAGAATTGGTTGCGGGGGAAGGATTTGAACCTTCGACCTTTGGGTTATGAGCCCAACGAGCTACCAGACTGCTCCACCCCGCACTTGTATATTACTATGCCGCCTTCGGTGAGTCGTCAAGCCGCCCGAAAGAGTGGCTCAGTAACCGCGAGCGCACCAGAGTATTCGCGTCCCGTGCTGTGAACGGTTTCGCCAGAACCATGACTCCGCTCGCGATTCGCGTCACATTTTCCTCGTCCGGCAGTGTCCCGTCCGTCATCACGATTCCCCGCAACTCCGGATACGCCCGGCACAACTGCGACACCAGCGCCACGCCGCGGTCATCCGGTAACTCGGCTTCCGCAAACACCGCGTGCGGTTTCCGTTTTGCCGCCACGCGCCGCGCCTCAGCCGCGGTTCCGGCCACAATCACGTCCCACCCCGCGTCCGACATCAGTCGCTCCAGAAACTGCCCCAGTTCGCTGTTACCCTCGGCCAGCAGCACCGTGGGATGAGCCGACCCGCGCGCTTCGCTCTCCTTGCCGACCCGCAGCGTCAGCGATTGCCGGTCCGGCCGCACCCCAATGCGAACCGAACCGCCAGCCTCGATTTGCCCTCGCGTCACCATCGTCGCCAGCGGCTGCGTCAGGTGCCGGTGAACCATTCTCTTTAGTTCGCGTGCGCCGTATTCCATGCTGGTGCCGCGCTCCATCAGCCATTGGCGCACGGCAAAAGGCACATCCACCACGAACGCCTGCGATCCAAGCCGCGACACTACGTGCCTCTGCAGCCACTCCACCTCATGGTCGACAATGGCGGAGAAACTCTCGCTATCGAGCGGCTGATACGTAATCACGTGATCGATACGATTCACAAACTCCGGCGAAAATTTCCGCCGCACCGCACTCATCGCCACTCTCTTCAGTTTCCCCGCCACTTCGCCTGGCTCGACCGGCGCGGCCGATTGGAAGCCGATCTCCGGCGCCATCTCACGCATCATTTCCCGCGCTCCCAGATTACTCGTCATGAAGACAATCGTTTTTTCGAAACTGACCTGTGTGTTGTCTCCCAGCCGCAGAATTCCGCGGTCGAGCAATCCCAGCATCAGCCGTGCCATGGATGGCGCCGCTTTTTCGATTTCATCGAACAGCACCAGCGACAACCCGCACTTCTCGCTCGCCACCGCCGTCAGTTTCTGCTGCGTCAGCGCCGGCTGCGTTTCGCGATGTCCCAGATATCCGGGAGGCGCGCCGATCAGCTTGGCGACCTCGTGCTCCATCTGGTATTCGCCGCAGTCGATTTTCAGCAGGCTCTTGGCGCTGCCGTGCAGGGCTTCGGCGAGAGCCTCCACCGTACGCGTCTTCCCTGTTCCGGTGGGTCCCAGCAACAGGAAAACGCCGACCGGCCTGTTGTCTGGCGCCAGTCCGGCCTGAAACATCTCAACGCAGGGCACCAGCGCCTCAATCACGCCCGGCTGCCCGACGACTTTCGACGCCAGGATACTGGCGAGACTATCGGCCTGCGCTGCCGCCTGGCGACGAATTCTTGATGAAGTTAAGTTTCTTGGCTGTTCGATCATCCTGGACCAGCAATACCACCCCGACGCAACAAAAACGCCCGTCACGAAAGGCTCCTTTCGCGCTAACCCGTTACAACGGAAAGCCTTCCGATTTTTGAAAATACTTGTGACCGGCGAATCGCCGCTCACGCAAAAATGGCAGGAACCGGGACGCTCATCCCAACTCCTGCCATTTTTGACCAGACGCGGATCGGCCGGCTTACTTCACGGACGGACTGTCGTCGGCCTTCAGATCGCCCAGCGCATACTGGATGCCGGCGCGTACATGCTCCAGCATCGGCGTGATGGCGTAGACTTTCTCGTCGTGACCGTGGCCTTCATAAAATACGCGGCCCTTGCCTTCGCGGTGAATATAACTGAGCGCGTAATCGCCATCGGTCCGCGGATTCTGTTCCTTCGCCTTGTCGGCGGCGGTCATCTTGTCGTAGTCGATACTCGTAAGCACGTGAACGTTCTTGCGCGAGAACGAATCCTGCGCAAACGTGTACGTCTCATCGTGAATGACGAATTCCTCGCCGTGGAACATGGCGGTGACCGGGCTCTTCGGATCGTCGATCTTCACCGTAATCTCCTGCGGATCGACCCAGTGGAACTTGAAGTATCCGCCAATCAGCTTATTGAATTCGGGCCATTGCAGCGTTGGCGTCGGCTCGCCGCCGCGTCCGCCTCCGGAACCGCCACGGCCACCGCCGCGCCCGCCGCCGGATCCGCCCCTGGCGTTGAAGCCGCCGGGAAAACCAGCGCCACCTGCCGGGGCCGGCATCACCGACGCGGTAAAGCGCGTTGTGAAATCGGCCTGGTAGATTTTGCCCGTCTTATCGGTATCGAGCTTATCGAACCAGCTATCGGCCAGCGCGTCCAGTTCCGCGCGAGTCAGTTTTTTATCGCCGTTCTGGTCGCCCTGCGTGACCAACAGCGCCGCCAGCTGCAGAGGGGTGCTGCTGCCTCCACCGCCACCAGTCGCCGTGCAATCGCTGTGATAGGAATCCGTGGCCGCGTGGATTCCCGCAATGCCTTTGCCGCTGCGCACGAAATCCAGAAACGCCGCGCGTCGCGCGTCGGTCGCGGCCTTATCCTTAGGATCGTCGAGGAAGCAACCGGTCGTGCTATCGAGGAAGATGAGGTCATACTGCTTCAGGTTGGCTGTGTTGATGTCCGCCGGATCGTAGCTCACCGCAGTGGTCCAAAGCTTGCCCTGATCGCCCAGCGCTTCCACCGTTTTGGCCGCCAGCGGAATCGAAGAGTGCACGAAACCCGCGGCATTGGCAAACACCAGAACCTTGCGGGCCCGGGCCGGCTTCGCGCCCGGCGTGGTCGGCAATGCGGCCATCATGGCCTGCACGTCGGCCGGTTTGGCTTTGTTGACCACCGGAATCAGATGCGCCGTCAGTTGGCTCTGCGTGATCGATCCGGCCTTCGCTGTATCTGCACTCGCGTACCAGGCATCGAACGACGATTTCAGCTCGTCGCGCGTCAGTGTGCCGTCGCCGTTGGCGTCAACCGCGGTAAAAACCGCGCCGGCCACACCGCCGCCCGCGCCGCGTCCGCCGCGCCCGGAACCGCCCGGCGCCTGCGCATTTAATACACTCATGGTGATTGCGAGCAAACTCACCGCGCCCGCCGCAATCAGTATCTGGGTTGTCAATCTGGTCGACTTCATGTAGTAACTCCTGTGCCGTGGAATAGTCTATCGCATCTCAAGATGCAAAAAAGCCGGGACCTGAACTAATGTCCGGATCCCGGCTTTTTGTTTGTAACTGCGGCGAACGCTACTTCACGGAGGGGCTGTCGTCCGCTTTCAGATCGCCCAAAGTGTATTGAATGCCCGCGCGGATATGTTCCAGCATCGGCGTCATGGCATACACGCGAGCGCTGTGCCCGTGGCCTTCATAGAACACGCGCCCCTTGCCTTCTTTACGGATATAGCTGAGCGCGTAATCCTTATCCGTGCGCGGATTATTCTCTTTGCCTTTATCCACGTCGCTCATTTTGTCGTAGTCGATGCTCGTCAGTACGTGAACGTTCTTGCGCGAGAACGAATCCTGCGCGAACGTATAGGTTTCGTCGTGGATGTCGAATTCCTCGCCGTGGAACATTGCGGTGAGCGGACTCTTCGGGTCGTCGATCTTCACGGTGATCAGTTGCGGATCGCTCCAGTGAAACTTGAAGAAGCCGCCAATGAGGGTATTGAATTCCGGCCATTGCTGCAGCGCGGCACTCGCCGAAGGCTGCGGCGGGCGAGCGGCTGCGGGAATTACGGCGGGAGTCAGGCGCGCCGAAAAATCGACCAGAGCGATCTTGCCGGCCTTATCGGTATCCAGCTTGTCGAACCAGGCATCGGCCAGCGTTGCCAGTTCCTGGCGGCTAACTTTCTTGTCGCCGTTGGCGTCACCCTGCGCCAGGATCTGTACGGCCAGCACGTGCGCCGCATCGGCACGGGGCGTAGTTGCCGCCGTAGTGGCCTCCGCCGCGCAATCCCAGTGATAGGAATCGGTGGCCGCATGGATACCAGCAACGCCCTTGCCGCTTCTCACGAAATCGAGAAAAGCCGCGCGACGGGCCGCGGTGGCCGCTGTATCCGCATCGTCGAGAAAACAAGCGGTCGTGCTGTCGAGGAAGATAGCATCATACTTTTTCAGATTCGCGGCCGTGATGTCGGCCAAGTCGTAGCTGATGGTCGTGGACCACAGATCGCCTTTATTGCCGAGCGCTTCCACGGTCTTCGCGGCCAGCGGAATGGAGCCATGCACGAAGCCGCCCGCGCCCGTGTGTGCGAACACCAGAACCTTGCGGGCACGCGCGGGCTTCGCTCCCGGCGTGGTGGGCAGAGCGGCGATCATGCCGTCCACTTCCGTCTGCACAGGCACCATGGGAATTGAGTTGCCCCACGCATCGAAGCCGCTGGTGGTCGCCGTTATGGGAAAAGTCACCAGCAAGCCCTTCAACAACTGATCGCTCGTCACCGCACCGGCTTTCGCCGTATCGGCGGTGGTGAACCAGGAATCCAGGCCCGCCTTGAACTCGGCGCGCGTCAGCGACCCGTCCTTATCTGTATCGAGCACGTTAAATACCGGCGTCCCGATGCCGCCGCCGCGTCCGCCACCGCCGCGCCCACCACCGCCGCGCCCGGAGCCACCCCGGCCGCCAAATCCGGCGCCGCCACCAGCCGGCGGCTGCGCGTTCAATAAATTCATACCGATCGCGAGTACACCCACCGCGCTCAGTGCTATTAATGTTTTCGTTGTAAATCCGGTCGACTTCATGTATTGATAGACTCCTGTGCCGTGGAATAGTCTATCGCACTGCCTGCGCCGTTTTGTTCGGCCTATCCGGCTGCTTTGCCGTTTACTTTGACATCGGTCATCGTCAGGCCCCTCACGTTTTCCACAATGTCGGGGTTCGCCACATTGTCGAACGTGCAGCGTTCCAGGAGAATGCCGTTCATCGGCGCGTCGGGGAACCCGCGAAGCTGCAGCGCGTACTTCGATTTTTTGCTGGTCACGTCGCGGATATCGATGTAGCGAACAACCGGATGTTCGGGCCCTTTCAGGCCTTCCTGATAGTAAAAATCCACCTGCAGGATGGCATCCGACACTTCGCCGATCGTGATATTGCGGAACCATACGTTCTCAATAATCCCGCCCCGCATGGCGTTCGTCTTGAAGCGAAGCGCTTCGTTCAGATTCGGACTGTTCAACCGGCAGTCTTCCACGAAAACGTTGCGAATCCCGCCGGTCACTTCGCTCCCCAGCGTGACTCCGCCGTGCCCGTCCTTCATGTCGCAGTTCCGTATGATCACATTTTCCGTAGGCTTCGCCACGCGCCGCCCGTCGTGGTTTCGCCCCGCCTTAATAGCTATGCAATCGTCGCCGGTACTGAAACTGCAGCTGTCGATCAGTACATCGGTGCATGAATCCGGATCGCAGCCATCGTTATTCGGGCCATGGCTGTCGATCGTCACATTGCGGATGGTCACGTTGCTGCAATAAAGCGGATTCAATTCATACATCGGCGAATTGATAATCGTCACGCCCTCGATCAGAATATTCTTCGACCGGCAAGGCTGAATGAAAACCGGCCGCAGAAAATGCCCTTCGCCGAAAACGCGCTGTGCGACCGGGACATCTTTTTCGCCCATCTCCGAAAGCGCCGCGCGGTCGTTGGCGGGCGTCGCCCCCGCAGCCAGTCCCCACTGCTTCGCGCTGCCCCATGACCACCAGTTCTCGCGGCTGCATTGCCCGTCCAGCGTGCCCTCGCCCGTGACAGCCAGATTCTCCTGGCCATCGGCGTAGATAAACGGCGAATAATTCATCAGCTCCGTGCCTTCGAAACGCGTGAAGACCACCGGAAGGTATTTCTTCGGATCCGTAATAAACCGTAGCGTGGCCCCTGCCGCGACATAGAGATTCACGTTGCTCTTCAGATGTACCGCCCCGGTGTAAAACACGCCCGCCGGAACCACTACACGCCCGCCGCCGGCGCTATTACAGGCGTCAATCGCTTTCGCGATTGCCTCGCTCGAATCCGCCTCCGCGCCATGCTTCGCCCCATACTTCGTGATATCGAAGTCGCGTTTCGCAAACACTGGTGCCTTGATGCGTGCGAGCAACTTCGGAAACTGATCGCTCCACGCGGGAGCCTGCGCGGGTGCAGCCAATGCCCCGCGCCCCGCAGCCAGCCATGCGCCCGCGGCGGTCACGGCCAGAAATTCACGTCTGTGGGTTCGATGCTTCATTTGGAGTTTACCGCCACACAGGATTGTACCCCCACCGGCTGGGGCGGCAGACCAGATACTGCACAATTCTCGGCAGCGCGGCACGATTCGGACTGCTTCCGTGCGGCAGCGCATGGTTCCAGATCACCAGATCACCCGCGCGCCCGGCGATCGGAACCGCGGCGTCGGGGAGCGGCTGCGCCCGTGGATCCGCGCCCTCCGGCAAACCCGCCAGCCATGCGTCGATCTTCCTGTGAAAGCCAGGCACGCAGGTGAAGGCGCCCTGATCGGGTGCAACGTCGGCGAGATACAGAATTGCCTGCACTCCGAACGGGATCGGCGGCACCAGGCTCACATCCCAATGCAGATGCGGGCCCGGAAATTTCCACCCCGGCTTTTCCGGCGGATTAAAACCCGCCTGATCCACATTGACCCAAACGTCTTCGCGGTTCCACAACCGCGCAAACGCACGGTGGATGCGCGGAGAATCGCGATTCGCCCACAGCGCCGGGTGATGGAGTAAAGGGATCCAGATGCTGTGGCCCTGCGGCCCTCCGTACCAGGTATCTGGCCGATCCAGCCGCACCTCTAAGAACTCGCAAATCGCATTTGCCGCAGCCTGGCAATTCTCCGGCGGAACGGCGTCGTGCAGGATCACATAACCGTTCTGGTCCCAGAACTCCAGATCCGCGGTGGAAAGCGCCGGCTCCGCATCGGGATTGGCTGGCTGGCCCGAACGGCCCGCATCCGACAGTGCCACGTTCAGACGCTCAATCCGCGGCGCATCGAGCGAGCCGCCGTTCCGCGCCAGCAGCCATTGTTCGAATTCGGCAAAGTCTGGCGGGTTATTCAGCAGATAGTCGTAGGTTTCACGTAAGCCGACCCGCAAGCCCGCGAGCAGCGTATTGTCCGCCACCCAATCCTTGTCTTGCTCCGTCTGTGGCTCACTTCGGGCCTTTGCGGTCTGCTGCGCCCAAAAGCGATGCAAATGACTGATGCCCAGCGCGGGAACCTCGCTCCCCATGAATTACGCCCCCGCCTGTTTCGGCCGTTCATACGAGCCCGGAACCGCGCGGAAGGCAATCGCAATTCGGTTCCAGCCGTTGATGGCCACCACCGCCAGAGTCAAATTCGCGATTTCAGCCTCGCCGAAGTGCTGTCGAGTCTTCTCGTAGACCTCATCCGGCACCTGATCCCGCGAGACCAGCGTGACCGCTTCGGTCCACTCCAGCGCGGCGCGTTCGCGATCGCTGTAGAAAGGTGTCTCGCGCCAGGCGCTCAGGCCGTAGAGGCGCTGCTCGGTCTCTCCTTCCGCGCGCGCGTCTCTGCTGTGCATGTCGAGGCAAAACGCGCAGCCGTTCAACTGCGATGCCCTCATGCGCACCAGCTCCAGCAACGTCGTCTCCAGACCGCTCTTTCGGATAGCCTGTTCCAGCCCATAAAGCGCCTGCAGCGCTTCCTTCGGAACAGTGTTGCGGTAGTCGATTCGCGGTTCCACCTGGTTCTCCTCCTGTCACACCCGCCTATCATTCTAATTCCGGGGACAGGCGCGTCGCCGGCAACGCTTGCGTCGTCGAAGTGCCCGATAGGTTAGACTGTGACTGAAATGCAGTTACGTCTTCTGTTACGAACGGGTGCCCTGCCCATCGCAGTTTTCTCGCTGGTCAGTCAGTGCGCGGCTCAGGGTCCGACTCCGCGCGTCTCGAAGGGAATGCCGCCCAGGGCGACTCCCGGCGAATATCTCTCGCGCGCCCAGGCTGGCAATTTCACCATCGCCGCGGAGTTCGACCGGCATGATGTCCCTACCCCGGAGACGACTCTCACCACCGAAGACTATATCTGCGTAGAGGTCGCGCTCTTCGGAGCGACCGGATCGCATCTTACCGTCTCTTTTTCCGATTTTTCCCTGCGTATCAATGGCAAGAAAACGCCGCTCGCAGCCGAGCAATTCGCCGCCGTATTCACCAATCTGAGAGACCCGACCTATAACGCGCCGGAATTACAGGCGGCGAAGGAAAACAAGAGCAGCGGTCTGAATGCCGGCGGTGGTGGTGGTGGGCAGAGCGACCTCGGTTCCACGCCGCCGCCCGTCCATATTCCGCCAGAGATGGAGCGCGCTATGCAATTACACGTGCAGAACGCCGCTCTTCCGGAAGGCGACCGGACGCTTCCCGTGGCCGGCCTGATTTTTTTTAAATACGGCGGAATGCCGAAGGGCATTCATTCGGTCGAACTGCTCTATTCCGGCGCGGCTGGTAAAGCGACCATTACGCTCCAGCCGTAAACCGCAGAGTGGCGTCGGCGATTCTCTCACTGGCATGGCCGTCCCCGTACGGATTGTGCCTGCGTGACATGGCATTACGTAAAGCCTCATTCTCCAGCAGTCGCACAACTTCGTCAACGATGCGTTCCTGGTCCGTCCCCACCAGTCGGACCGTGCCCGCTTCCACTGCCTCCGGGCGCTCCGTCTTCTCGCGCATCACCACTACGGGCTTGCCAAGCGACGGCCCCTCTTCCTGAATACCGCCCGAATCCGTCAGCAGGATCGTCGCGCGCCTCATCAGATCCACGAACGGAACGTAATCCAGCGGCTCGATCAGATGGATATTCCCGACGCCGCTCAGATGCCGCTGCACCGGACCCTGCACGTTCGGATTGCGATGCACCGGGTAAACAATAGCCACATCGGGCCGCCGCGCCAGTATTTGCAACGCGCGGCAGATGTTCTCAAAACCGCCGCCGAAGCTTTCCCGCCGGTGCGCCGTGACCACAATCAGCTTCTTCCCCGCCTCGATGAAATCCCATCGAACCGCGGGCAACTCGCCTGAGGTCAGCCGCTCGCTGACGTTCAATACCGCATCGATTCCCGAATTTCCAGTTACGTGGATCGCGCTGTCGGCCACGCCTTCGGCCAGCAAATTCTTCCGCGCGCCCTCGGTCGAAGCGAAATGAATGGCCGCGAGACGCCCTGTCAGCACGCGGTTCATCTCTTCGGGGAACGGCTGCGCCAGATCTCCCGTGCGCAATCCCGCCTCAATATGGCCGACCGGAATTTGTGTATAAAACGCCGCCAGCGCGCCGTAAAGCGTCGTCGTGGTATCGCCCTGCACGAAGACAATATCCGGGCGAGCATCGGCATACACCGGTTCCAGCGCGGCCAGAATTCGCGAGGCCGATGCCGTCAGCGTCTGGCCGGCCGCCATGGTGTTGAGATCGTAATCGGGAGTGATGCCAAAGACCGCGAGCGCCTGATCCAGCATTTGGCGATGCTGAGCGGTGACTGCAACGCGGACGCAGAATTCCCGCGGCCGTGACTGCATGTGACGCACAACCGGTGCCATTTTGATGGCTTCCGGACGCGTCCCGAAAACAAATAGGGCGTTTACCATAGCGCAGCATGCTTTCCGGCATGCGCCATTGCCGGAGACGATTTAACGATGGCGGAAAGTGATACGGCCCTTGGTGAGGTCGTAAGGGGAAAGTTCGAGGGTGACTTTGTCGCCAGCCAGAACGCGTATGCGGTTGCGGCGAAGGCGGCCTGCCAGATGCGCAAGCACCAGGCGTTCGTGCTCGAGTTGCACACTGAATTTACCGCTGGGGAATTTCTCGACGACCGTGCCTTGTACTTCTATGCTGTCTTCTTTACTCATTCGTGTTTGCTTGCCGTCTTCTTTCCGGTTATCGTAGCGGAGCCGGCCCCCTCAGCCTGGTTGACACACAGGACCGGCTCCGCACGGGGAACTAGCCCGCGATCGGCTGTACGTTCGATGCCTGCAAACCCTTGGGTCCGCGGGTCACTTCGAACTCTACGCGCGCGCCTTCATCGAGCGAACGGTAGCCGCTCGCCTCAATCGCCGAAAAGTGGACGAAAACATCCTCGCCCGACTCGCGCTGGATGAAGCCGAAACCCTTGGCTGCATTAAACCACTTCACTGTACCTTTTTCTTTCATTACAAAACCTCTTTAAAAAAATCACAGCCAGTTCAGTTCCCCGTCGCCCGCCCGCTCACACAAAAACAGGGCTTTCGCAGTTCCTACCGCGAAGCCCTGAGGATCAATGCGAATAAGGACGAGCACCAAAAAAACGACCAGCTATGACCACCAGTATACCTCAGCGCCCTAAGCCGTGGGAAATGCGCAATTTCGGCGGCGCTCCGGCACAGACTAAGCCTTAATACAAACCGCCGTCACGAACCGCCCATCTTCGGCGGGAATCTCCGCCACAATCCGCAATTCCGCGTGCTCGGTCAGCAACCACCGGAATGCCTCATGGCTAAACAGATAGCGGAAGTTCAGCAGTATTCGTTCGCCGCGCGCCAGTGGAATCTCGCGCCCTGCCGCATGAATCGTCAGATCGCGCGC
>Ga0302320_10011888_pt1 | contig 18354 bp, 7 predicted proteins | sample Bog_T0_3_FD_202130 | JGI IMG/M metagenome (GOLD analysis project Ga0302320, IMG submission 202130) | Peat permafrost microbial communities from Stordalen Mire near Abisko, Sweden - Bog_T0_3 | ecosystem: Environmental > Terrestrial > Soil > Wetlands > Peat | place: Sweden: Abisko, Stordalen Mire...
TGCGCTGCCCGTTGTGCATTCAAAACAAATGATTTATGCAGGTTATGCAGGTTATGCATGAATTTTCTGCCGGGGAGCCATTCAATTCAAGCGCCCCGGCCGAATTAACTGCAAGTCTTTAAGAATGTGTAACTTTCATTTTATGAGGTACCAACTTTCACCTTATGGGGTTCAACTTTCACCTTATGCGTAAACCCACACTCAACCCGAATCAGCCGCTCACCCCGCTAACTGCACCCGCTCGTAGATCCGCAGCTCATGCAGCGGTAGCAGCTCCCGTTCCGCACCATGATTGCCCCGCAGGTCGAGCAGCTCGGCGCGTCGCCCATCTCGTACATGTCCCGCATCGCGTCCGCGGCGTGATAAATCCCGCGGTCCTGCAGGTTCGGAACCTGCGCAACGCTCGCCGCCGGAGCCTGCCACGCGTGCGCCTCAGGAGCAATTCCGCCGCCCGCGCTCGACCCGCCCGGATGCCCGGTCATTTGGTTCAAACGCCGCGCAACCTCCTCCGCCAGTTTGGCCATGTGCTGCCGCGACGCGGCTGCTTCGTCTTCCGGCTCCGCCTCGGGAATCAGGCTGGGTGAGGCCGCCAGTTGCGGCGTCTGCGGCTGCAGCCCCGCAAACAGCGTCAACTGCGTCCCCGAAAGGAAGCGCAGGCTCAGCCACCGGAAGATATAGTCCATCAGGCTCTTCGCGTAGCCAATCTGCTCGTTCCCCGTCCACCCTGAGGGTTCAAACCGCGTGTGCGCAAACTTCTCGCACAGCACCTTCAGCGGCACCCCGTGCTGCAGCGCCAGCGAGATCGAAGTCGCAAATGCGTCCATCAGCCCTGAAACCGTCGACCCCTCCTTCGCCATCTTGATGAAGATCTCGCCCGGCTGTCCGTTGGGATAAAGACCCACGGTGATGTACCCCTCATGACCGGCGATCGAGAACTTGTGCGTGATCGACGCGCGCTCATCCTGCAGCCGGTGCCGAATCGCGCGTGGCGGACCGTTCAGGTCCTGCGCCTGGTTCCCGGCCGGTTCGCTGTTCGCGTCCAGCGCCGGCGCAGCCGCCGCCTTCGCAATCACATCCAGCGCATTGTCAAACGCCGCCGCGGCCGCCATCATCTGCTTGGCGCTCACCTCCAGCTTCTCGTTCCCATGCGCCTCCAGCGCCTTCACGTCTGCCTCCGCGGCCGGCTGCGCCGCGGCCAGGTGAGCCAGCACCCGGCTGCCCACCGTGTCCAGCGCCGACGCCTCCTTCTTCGCGTCCATGCTGGTGTTCAGCGGTTGCGTGCCCTTTGACCCGTCGCGGTAAATCGCTACCGCCTTGATCCCCTGCCGCCAGCTCTCCGCATAAGCTTCCGCCACGTCTTCCACGCTGGCTTCGTGAGGCAGGTTCACCGTCTTTGAAATCGCCCCCGACAAAAACGGCTGCGCAGCCGCCATCATCTTGATGTGACCCATGTAATGGATCGAGCGCGTGCCCTTGGCCGGCTTGAAGCTGCAATCGAACACCGCCAGGTGCTCCGGCTTGATCCCCGGCGCCCCCTCGATCGTCCCCGTCGCGTCAATGTAGCTCACGATCGCGTTCACGTCTTCATCTGAATAGCCCAGCTTGAACAGCGCCGAGGGCACCGTCTGGTTCACGATCTTGATCATCCCGCCGCCCACCAGCTTCTTGTACTTCACCAGCGCCAGGTCCGGCTCGATTCCCGTCGTGTCGCAGTCCATCATGAAGCCGATCGTTCCCGTCGGCGCCAGCACCGTGGTCTGCGCGTTGCGGTATCCGTAGCGCTCTCCGTAAATCAGCGCCATGTCCCAGCTCTCCCGGCTCGCGTCGATCATCGCGTCCAGTTGCGGCACGTTGAAGGGCTCCCCGCTCTGCCGCGATTTGCCGATGTTGTTTACCTCCGCCCTGTGCATCCTGATCACGTCCAGAAACGGCTCGCGGTTCACATAGAATCCGGGGCACGCCCCGCCCTGCCGCTCCACGGACGCCGTCAGCGGCGTCGCCGAAGCCAGTTCCGGGCAGCTCGCCGCGATAATCGCCGATTGCAGATACGCCTGTCCGCACATGATCGCCGTCATGCTCGCCGCCACATCCCGCCCCGCCGCCGAATCGTACGGCAGACCAAATGCCATCAGCATCGCGCCCAGGTTCGCGTATCCCAGTCCCAGCGGCCGGTAATCGTGCGAGTTCCGCGAGATCGCCTCGGTCGGATATCCCGAGTTGTCCACCAGGATCTCCATCGCCGTTATCACCACTGAGATCGCGTGCCGGTACGCGGGAATATCGAATGTACCCGCCGCGGATACAAACTTCAGCAGGTTAAAGCTCGCCAGGTTGCACGCCGAGTTGTCCAGAAACATGTATTCACTGCACGGATTCGATGCGTTGATCCGCGCCGTGTTCTTGCTCGTGTGCCACCGGTTGATCGTCGAATCGAACTGCATCCCAGGATCGCCGCAAAGCCATGTGGCCTCCGCGATCTTGGTCATGATCTCCCGCGCCCGGTAGGTCTGCACCGGCTCGTGCCCCTTCACCGTGAAGGTCGAAAACTCGCCGTCGTTCTCATACGACCGCATGAATTCGTCGCTCACCCGCACCGAGTTGTTCGCGTTCTGGAAGAAAATCGACGAATACGCCTCCGAGTCCGGCCCGCTCCCGTCGTATCCCGCCTTGATCAGCGAGAACGCTTTCGCCTCTTCCTTCGCCTTGCAGTCGATGAAGTCCATGATGTCCGGGTGATCCACATTCAGGATCACCATCTTCGCCGCCCGCCGCGTCTTGCCCCCGCTCTTGATGACCCCCGCAAACGCGTCAAACCCGCGCATGAAGCTCAACGGCCCCGATGCCTGCCCGCCGCCCGAAAGCTGTTCCATCGATCCGCGGATCGATGACAGGTTCGTCCCCGTCCCCGACCCCCACTTGAACAGCATCCCTTCCGTCTTCGCCAGCGTCAAAATCGAGTCCAGAGAGTCGTCCACCGAGTTGATGAAGCACGCCGAGCACTGCGGATTCCGGTATCCCGTCGCCGAATACTTCACCCCGCCCGTCACCGGGTCCCAGTGCCAGTTCTGCCCGTCGGAATTCGGCTCCAGCCGGTCGCATCCCACGTTGAACCACACCGGCGAGTTGAACGCCACCCTCTGCGTCAGCAGCATCAGCGCCAGCTCGTCGTGGAAGATCGCCGCATCCTCGACCGTGGCAAAATACCCGCCCGTGATGCCCCAGTCGCGAACCGTCTCCGCCACGCGCCCCACCAGTTGCCGCACTCCCGTCTCCCGCTCCGGCGTCCCCAGTTGCCCGTGCAAATACTTCGACGCCACAATATTGGTCGCGGTCATTGACCAGTCCGACGGCGTCTCCACGTCCCGCTGCTCAAAGATCGCGTTGCCCTTCGTGTCCGTGATCAGCGCGTTCCGGCGCTCCCATTGCACCTCGTCGTACGGGGAGATCCCTTCCGTCGAAAATCGGCGGGCAAATGTCAGGCCTTTCTGGGTGTAGGCTGCCTGCGCGGCGGCGGACGAAGTCTGAAGGTGGGTTTCGTTCATGGAGTCCTCTCAATCGAAAAAAATCGGTGAAATACCCCTCGTCCGGCGCAATGCAGCCGGCACGGAGAGCGTAAAGCTTCGAACAACGGGCGGGTTACGGGGATTGAAGCAGCCGCGAGCTATCGGTCGTCTCAGCGGCTTTCCGGCAGTCCCTTATACCGGCATTTCGTTACAATCCGTTTACAGCCGCAGATGAAAAAATAGCGCTGTCTATGGTACATGTCAACACCAAACCACAATATCTTGTATTTTGTTCACATTCCCGGCATCTGCTTGCTAAACACGGCCATCTGCCTGTGGAAAGCTCCAATCACCCTAGTCCGACGCGGACTTTCCCCACAAACTTTACCCCAAACCCTGTGCAATCCAGCTTTCTCCGCCTACCCGCCCTCAATTCCCAGCCTAGCCCCGCCCGCCCCCGCAATCAAGGCGCAGTTTCAGTGCATTTTCACGCCACAACTGTGCGAATTGTGGACATCCAGTCCCAATTCAGCACCGATCCCGACTGCCACAAATCCCAACTCATGCCACAGACCCGCTAACTCGCTAACTTGCTATCGCCGCGCCAGCGGCGCTCACTCGCTGCATTTATCCGCGCCCACTCGACTGCGTCTCTGTCTTGGTGGGGTGCGCCGTGGACGTTTCGCCGGGTGCCCCAGAGCCTGCCCTGATTCGGGTCCCACCCTCGCGGCGTCTTTGTTTTTGCCGCTAGGGTGGGATACCACGATTCCAAGCCGGGCGCCCCCGGTCCGGGGTCCCCGCGGACAGGTCTTGGTCCGTGGGGTGGAGATCCCTCGCTTTTGGGGACCTGGGAGACCACAACCCCAACCCACCCTTCTCCATCCAGCCACAAATCCGGGTGCCCCATCCATGCCGCAGTCTTTTCGCGGCATGGGTGGGATACCACGAACCCAAGCCGGGTGCCGGGTGCCGGGTGCCCCCGGTCCCTCGCATTTGGGGACCTGGGAGAGCACAACCCCAACCCACCCTTCTCCATCCACCCAAAAATCCGGGTGCCCCATCCATGCCGCAGTCTTTTCGCGGCATGGGTGGGATACCACGAACCCAAGCCACCCCAGGTCCGGGCCCCCCGCGAACAGGTCTTGGTTCGTGGGGTGGAGATCTCGCCTCTGGGACCTGGAATATCACTTTGCTCAAACTCGCCGCGTAGCGGGTGCCCCCGGTCCCTCGCTTTTGGGGACCGGGGAAAGCACAACCCTCAACCCACCTCTCTCCATCCAGCCACAAATCCGGGGTGCCCCATCCATGCCGCAGTCTCTTTGCGGCATGGGTGGGATACCACGAATCCAAGCCGGGTGCCCCAGGTCCCTCGCTTTTGGGGACCAGGGAAACCACAACTCCAACCCACCCTTCTCCATCCAGCCAAAAATCCGGGTGCCCCATCCATGCCGCAGTCTTTTCGCGGCATGGGTGGGATACCACGAACCCAAGCCACAACAGGTCTTGGTTCGTGGGGTGGAGATCTCGCCTCTGGGACCTGGAATATCACTTTGCTCAAACTCGCCGCGTAGCGGGTGCCCCCGGTCCCTCGCTTTTGGGGACCGGGGGGGGCGGGTGGCCCCGGTCTCAGGGAAATCTTATTCAAGTTGAGGGTGCCCCCGGTCCCTCGCTTTTGGGGACCGGGGGGGCGAGAAGAATCGGGCCGGCGATTGCGCATCCACTCGGGCAGTTGCCAGCCTCGCTCGCGGGCTGTCCACTCCGATTCGATCTCCACGGTTCCGCGCACGCCGGTTTTATAGTGGCGGAAGCTTGACCACTTCCAGTCTTCCGGGTAGTGGGTCAGTTTGAAATCTGAAACCGAGGTCGGCGCCGCTCGCGCAGATGTGGCCTGCGCATTATTACCTTCGTTGCCTTCTCTCCCATTTGTAAGGGGACCGTTTGTAAATCATCCAGGGCATTCCGACTCCCACGGCGATAAGCAGCAGAGCAAGCAGCCGTTCTTGAGTAAAGAATAGGACGAGTGCGCCCCCCATGAGAATAGGTACTGCCAGAAACGCCATCATTTGTCCAACGCAACCCATGTGTCTTAGATATTCAGCCCCGCAAGCTGGGCAGACGCTGAAGCCGGGCTTTACATCTGTTCCGCACTCTCCGCACACCATAAATTCCTCCCATGAAGACGGATAAAATCTACCGGACCAAAGAAGTAACGGATAGCCACGAGCGGCGAAATCATGTGGCATAATCATTGTATGGCGGGTGGCCCCGGTCTCAGGGAAATCTTATTCAAGTTGAGGGTGCCCCCGGTCCCTCGCTTTTGGGGACCGGGGAAAGCCGGGTGCCCCAGGTCCGGGCCCCCCACGAACAGGTCTTGGTTCGTGGGGTGGAGATCTCGCCTCTGGGACCTGGAATATCACTTTGCTCAAACTCGCCGACCCGCCGACCCGCTGACCCGCCGACCCGCTGACTCGCTGACTGAAGCCATGTACCTGATGGCCGGCCACGTCTTCGACCACCTCGGCTACCGCCGCTACGAGTGGAAGTGCAACACCGAAAGCCGGGCCAGCCGCCGCGCCGCCGAGCGCCTCGGTTTCACCTTTGAAGGCATCTTCCGCCAGCACATGGTAGTCAAAGGCCGCAGCCGCGACACCGCCTGGTACGCCATGCTTGACACCGAATGGCCCGCCAGAAAGCGCGCCCTGGAAACGTGGCTAAACCCCGCCAACTTCGACCTCAACGGCCACCAGCGCCAAACTTTAAAAGAGATTGCCACCGCACGAGGATCAGACAACGCCTAGCCGAACGTTTTCCGCGTTGCCTCGCCAAGATCGCTAATGGAATCACAATTGCGTGATGGCGCTCCCTTGCTGACGCCATATTCCCCGCGTCGGAGGCGCAACGGTCGTTAGTCCCGCGCTTCAGCGTGGGGCGCCTTCGAGACTTGCTTCGAGCCGGGGAGATTCGATGAGGAGCGAAAGCAACAAAAGCCTCTGTGCGCTCCCTCGCTGAGACGAGCCCACGGCATTCGCCCCCCCAAACATCAACGACACAATTCAATCACGGCAGTTTGACCCCCGGGTCGTTGTCTGATGGCGTCACCTTTAAGGGAGCCTTTTCCGTCGCGATAATGTCGAGAGCCGTATAGCGGAGATTGGCGACAGCTTTGCCTGCAGGCCCCTTTAACGTCCCAATCCCGGTGGCTGACTTCACAAATGTGATTGACATAGAGGTCGAGTTGGCACGGATTTCCCCGGTGGCAGGCATAGTGCCTGGGACGGTGTCCGGCGCCGCATTATTATCTTCGAGGGAGACGGTGCCGATGCGGTCGAGATTGCTGCCTGTCAGAGTAACCGTCAGATCCATGGTCGAATCCAACGTCGCCACAGCACTCCCGTTCTGCATGTAGGCGACCTTCGTAATTACAGGGGTGCGAATGGTGAACTTCAACGATTCATTCAGGCTGGTTTCGGTCCCCGAGCTGTCAGTTGAAAATAACCCAAAGCTCCCGCTCTTGCCCTCGAATCCGGACGCCTGGAAACTCAGATTTCCCGAGTCCCCACCTGCAGCGGTGATCGTTGCGATCACGCTTGTACTTTTCCCTTGTTCCAAACTAGCCGATGAGATTTTGTCAAGGTTCTTGCCTTGGATCGTACAGCTAACCTCTCCAGAGGAATCTTGCGCGGAGAGATCGACTGTTCCGTCCGCAAGCGGCGGACAGCTTAAGAAAGTTGCTGATGCTGCCGTTGAAACCTCTTGGATGTGGACGCCGGAGACGACCACATACGTGCGTTGCTTGAGGATTCCAAGCGCTGCTGGCGCCCACGATTTGAATTTTAGGGACGGTGGGAAGTGGAAGTCCCCGGAAGTGAAAAAAGAGCCCCCTGCGATCGCACAAACGACGTTTGGCGGGTCACCTGAACCCGTCTTTTTGCCACACTGAGCAAAAGGCAGTTGCCCCAGAGGCTTCTGCGCGATGAATGTCACCAGCGGCGCCGAGCCCTGAACAGGGATCACCGTCTTCAAGGTGCTAGACGCGGAAAAGGCCATATCGCTCACGTTGTTTACGTTAGTGAGAGTATGGTCCGGCCAGATTTTGTTCAATCCATCGAGCAGCGGACCCTCAAAAATGGAAACCGACTCGGAAATGTAGGTTGGCCACGTGGCCGCCTTTGAAGCAGAGGCGATCAATGCCCCGCTTGCACCCCCGGCAACCGAGCCCAGGGTTGTGATCGAATTGATGACTCTGTTTCGAATGTCATCCGAGGCGCCGCGCTGCGCCACTCCGCGCACGATCATCTTGTCGCGCCCAGCTTCAAAACGTCCAAATGACTGCGGGTCGAGCCCTGTGTCCACCGCCACCTGAATGTCGTGAAGCAGAAACTCATTTTGCGTGTTCAAATTGCGAATGTTGACCTCGATTGCGACGTAGTTGTTTGCGACCATCCGGCCGAAGAACTCGTCAGTCTCTTCCCACGGCATGATCGAAAATGAGCAACTGACATCGGGCGGTCGTTGGTAACCGTTGAGTCCGATCTGCGAATCCAGGGTCTTCAAGAGGGCTTGCGCGTCGGTGGTAGGAAGCTTTGCGTCCGCCGCCAGATCTGTCAGCGTCTTGAGAGCCGCTGGGATAGTCAAGCCTTCAAGTTTCTGCGCCTCTGCTGGCAATTTGCCGGTAAACTCGGCTGCGGAGCCTTGCTCGGCTGTAGGCGCAGGCGCGGACTTATCTTTAGTAGCTATGGGCTGAGGAATCTGCGCGTTCACGTCGTTCTGAGTGAGCGTAATGAGCGCCTGAGCCGCCTGACCGTCGAGGGTGACCTTCTGGCCGACGCTGGGCAACGCCCGAAGATTCCGCCTTTCATCGTCGTCAAAGAGGCACGGGACATAATCGCCTAAGGGTGCTTGGGCGGCGCTTGCTGCATAAGGTTTGAGCATTTCGATCGGATCGGAGGGGGTCGCTTGCGCCGCAATTCTGGCACCAGGAACGGCGATCTCGAGCACCAGCATGAACCTCACAGCCAGGGTCGTCCACTTCACAACACACCTCCACAAAGTCCCCGCGGAGCGGGAACGCGCGACGGCTCATCGGCGCGAGAACGCGCTTAGAGCGGATTGATTATCAAGGGACCTCGGAGATGAGCTTTAGGAGCGCTCGGGACCCGTACTGTCGATTTCTTAGTTGGGGAAATTGATGATTGAGAGGAGCATATCCCACTTCCTGTTGATCACAAAGAAAAAAAGCACGACCTTTATTAATTGCTAACTTACGAAAGGACAGTGGCCCTAAGTAACCGACCGTAGTTACTAACTCAAATATAACTGCCTAAAACTACGGCCGCGCACATCTGTGCGTGGGGCCGATCCGTTGCCTCTACCGTTCCTGCCAGATGACGTCATATTCCCCCGCGCCGGAGGCGCAACGTTCGTTAGCCCCGCGCTTCAACGTGTGGGGGGGAGTCCAGAGAGAAACACCCAGCCCCGTAAGGGCGGCGCAAACGCAAATCGGCCTCGCGTGCTCACGCACGCGAGGCCGATCCCTAGCCTCTACCCCGCCTGCCAAACGACAGCCGGCAATGATTCCTAAATCAGGCCCCGATCACCGACCACTGATCACCGATCACTGACCCCTCACCTGCTCTCCTTCGTCTCAATCCTCATTCCGTAGAACGATTTATGCACGAAGAATACCGACACCAGGAAGAACGCGACTGCCAGCACGTGTGTGAGCACCGGATTGCTCACGGTCAGCGTCACGGCTAGCTCGACAGCAAGCAATCCGAACAACGTCGTGAACTTGATGATCGGATTCATTGCCACCGACGAAGTGTCTTTGAAAGGATCGCCGACCGTATCTCCGATCACGGTCGCGTCGTGCAACGGCGTCCCCTTCTGCTTCATATCGACCTCTACGATCTTCTTCGCGTTGTCCCACGCGCCGCCGGCATTGGCCATGAAGATGGCCTCGTACAAGCCGAAGATCGCAATCGAGAACAGGTAGCCGATAAACAGGAACGGCTCCATGAACGAGAATGCAAGCGTGGCAAAGAAGACAGCGAGAAAGATGTTGAACATTCCCTTCTGCGCGTACTTGGTGCAGATTTCAACCACCTTCTTGCTGTCGGCGACTGAAGCTTTCTCCGCGCCCTCCAGATGGATGTTGGCCTTGATGAACTCGACCGCCCGGTAAGCGCCGGTGGAAACCGCCTGCGTGGAAGCGCCTGCGAACCAGAAGATTATTGCTCCGCCGCAGATCAACCCCAGCATGAAGGGCGCGTGCAGCAGAGAGAGCTTCTGTACGTCATGGGTCAGTCCGCCGGTGAGGGCCATGATGATCGAGAACGTCATCGTGGTTGCGCCCACAACGGCGGTGCCGATCAGCACCGGCTTGGCCGTGGCCTTGAATGTATTGCCGGCTCCATCATTGGCTTCCAGCAGGTATTTTGCGCGTTCAAACCTCGCCACGATGCCGAAGTCCTTCTTCAACTCCGCTTCGATCCCGGGAACGCTTTCGATCAGCGACAACTCGTATACCGATTGAGCATTGTCGGTAACCGGCCCGTAGGAATCCACGGCAATCGTCACCGGACCCATGCCCAGGAAGCCGAACGCCACCAGGCCAAACGCGAAGACCGCTGGAGCCAGCATCATTCCAGCCGGATTATTCTGCGAATCCGGTATGCCCAGACTGAAGTAATAGCCCATTGCCATCAGCGCCACCATGCTGAGTCCCAGCCAGTAGGCCGAAAAATTGCCGGCCACGAATCCTGACAGGATTCCCAGTGAAGCTCCACCTTCCTGCGCCGATTTCACCACTTCTTTCACGTGGCCCGATTTGGTTGAAGTGAAAACCTTCACCAGTTCCGGGATCACCGCGCCCGCCAAAGTTCCGCACGAGATGATCGATGCCAGCTTCCACCACAGCGTTCCGTCGCCCAGATCGGGGATCATCACTCTCGAGACGATAAAGGTGAGAATGATGGAGGTGATGGACGTGATCCAGACCAGTGAGGTCAATGGCGCCTCAAAGTCCATGTCGTCCGACTTCGCGTATTTCGCCTTGGCGATTGCGCTATTGAGGAAGTACGCGCACGAACTCGAGACCAGCATGGCCACGCGCATCACGAAGATCCATACCAGCAGTTGCACCTGCGTCGTAGGGTTCGGCACCGCCAGCAGGATAAACGTGATCAGGGCCACGCCGGTGACGCCGTAAGTTTCAAATCCGTCCGCGCTCGGGCCCACCGAGTCGCCCGCGTTGTCGCCCGTGCAGTCGGCGATGACGCCGGGGTTGCGTGCATCGTCTTCCTTGATTTTGAATACGATCTTCATCAGGTCGGCGCCGATGTCGGCGATCTTGGTGAAGATGCCCCCGGCAATACGCAGGGCCGCCGCGCCCAGGCTCTCGCCAATCGCGAAGCCAATGAAGCACGGGCCCGCATAACTGGCCGGGATGAACAACAGAATAAACAGCATGATCAGCAGTTCCACCGAGATCAGCAGCATGCCGATGCTCATGCCGGCCTTCAGCGGAATCTCGGAGATTGCATACGGTTTGCCGCGCAATGCTGCGAATGCCGTCCGCGAGTTCGCAAATGTGTTGACCCGAATTCCAAACCACGCCACCCCGTAGCTGCCCAAGATGCCGACCAGGCTGAACCCCAAAATGATTGGCAGCGTAACCCAGATCGGTTTATTCGGCACCGGCGCCAGATAGCCGAAGTACAGCGAAATAATCACCGCGATAAAAGCCCACAGCAGCAGAATGAACTTGCCCTGCGTCACCAGGTACGTTTTGCACGTCTCATAAATCAGATCGGAAATTTCGAGCATCGTGCGATGAACCGGCAGGTTCTTCAGCTGAACATAGATCGCCAGGCCGAACAGCAGCCCGCCCGCGCAGAACAGCAATCCCCACGTCAGAAGCGCATGTCCGTTCAACCCGAAGACGTTGGTAAAGATCACGCTCTTCAAATCCGGCAGTTTCAGGCTCGCTTCGCCGCCCGATTGATCCTGCGCGCCGGCGATTGCGGGCAGCAGCAGGCCCATCAGGACCACCACCGCTTTGTACTGGCGCTTCAAGAAGACCTCCAGGCCTTCCTTGATGGCGCCCGCAATCTGCCGCATGGCTGCCGCGCCGGAACCCGATCCGATCGCCTGCCGCGAAGAATACACGGCCGCAAGGAGCGATAACACGCCCGCTCCCAGAAAAAAGTACACCCAATCCTGTACTGTCACATTTCCTCCCGATTGTTGGTTTGATGCGGTGCTGCGAACGGCCTGGAAACGGCCTCTAAATACCGGAGAATCAACCAACGGAAGGCTATCATCCGTACCGGCCACTGTCGAGTGATTGCTGTCACGGGCCTCCGCGCCAAGTCCTGCAACGGGTTAGTCCCACTTGGGAACAAAAGACGTGTAAAGTTGATCCCCAGGAGGTTACACCCGCCCCTGACGGCTTAACCCCGCCGCTCTCTCCCTATCCCCGTTCCTCCCCGAATCCCCCTGATTTCCCATAAGGCAGACGTCGAGCCGGCGAAAAGCCATGTATTTTGTTCGCTTTTTTCTAATAATTCGTTCATTTCAATATTGATCCGGTGTCAATCGAATGAAATTCCCCAAGCTTCTGGAGTCCCTGCCGGAGGGAGCAGGGGCCCAGCGTTCCTGCCGGAGGGAGCAGGGGCCCAGCGTTCCTGCCGGAGGGAGCAGGGGCCCAGCGTTCCTGCCGGAGGGAGCAGGGGCCCAGCGTTCCTGCCGGAGGGAGCAGGGGCCTTCAGGCCCCTGAAAGCGAGCCCGCATTAAAGATCGGGCTTTAGCCCCGGAAGAACGGCGCCTTGTAACAGGGCACGACTGGCAGTCAGGGCTTCAGTGCCTGCGTGAGAACTCGTTCCTGCGCCAACTTGCCAACTTGCCATGCCCGCGAAGCGGGCGCTAACTTGCTGCCTTTGAGCAAAAACGAGCTCCTCTCAAGCCCCGAAAGAACGTTCTCACACACTCTCTTCAGCCCTGACTGCCGCCGAACGTGCATCAATTCAATTTTGAAAGGGCACGGCTTTAGCCGTGCCATAAAGGCACCCCAATCCACTAAAAACCCCATCCGCGCGGCAACGCCGCGCGGAACGCCTCAGAACGACAGCTTGAGAGCCAGTTGCACCAGCCGAGGATTGTTCACCGTCGAGTTCACGGCGCCGAATCCGAGCGCGTTGATATCGGCCACCGGCATTCCGAACTCGGGATGATTGAAGATGTTGAAGAACTCTGCGCGGAAGTTCAACCCCATTCCCTCCCGGTGCAAAGGAAATTGTTTGATGACAGAAAAGTCTGAGTTGACAAAATCCGGTCCGCTGACGGGAACGCGCGCCGCATTGCCCAGCTCGCCGGCGGCCGCCGGGGCGAAAGCGGCGGGGTTGATCCACTGATGCTGGCTGTGGTTGGCGGCGTACGGGTTTTTACCGGGAACCTGGTCGGGCCGGTTGTAATTGTTGTCGTCGCCGCCGGCATTGAAGGTAGTGCCAGACTGGTTAGAGCTGTCGATCAGTGGAACCGGGAACCCGGAAGAGATCCTTTCGATCAGCGTGACCTGCCAATCGCCGAGAAGCGTGTTGGTCACAGGGTTCCAGTCGCCGCCAAACGTCTTGCCCTTGCCCAGAGGCAGATCGTAAATCACGCTCCCCGTAAAGCTGTTATTGAGGTTGATCTGCGACAGCGACCAATCGAGTTTTTGCCAGTTGGGCAGCGGAAAATAGGGGGCGCTCAGCTCTGAACCCAGCCCGTCTGACAGGCCGTTGTCGTAGGTATGAGAGTAAGTGTAGGCAACCAGCGCATAGAGGCCGTATTTCGGTGTCTTGGTCTCAGCCTTCACTTGCACCGAGTTATAGGTTGTCTTGCCCACATCGCCGAAAAGCAGGATCGCGTTGTAGTTCGGCGGGTTGTAGGGATAACTGTAGGCAGTCCCGTTGGGCTCGCAGCCGATCGAGTAGCCGGCCGTTCCGCAACCCGAGGGGCTGTTGGTGTTCAGGTCGTTGCCGCCCACCAGCAGATGGCCGCCCGTCGAACCGGCATAGCCCGCGGTGAGCAGCACGTTGCCGGGCAACTGGCGTTCCACATTGGCGTTATATTGGTGAACCCGGCCCGGCTGGAAGTTCGGCGGCTGGTAATTGAACGTTCCCGTGTAGCTGGCCACATTTTGCGGCGTGGGAAGGGGTGTAAAGCCACCGGAAGTGGTAGGGACATTCTCGACTGTCGCGTTCGGCAACGACGCGCAGTAGGAATAGGCAAACGCGCAGCCCGCTTGATAAGTGGCGGGAAATTGATCGGACTCGCCGAGGTTGGGCGGATTTTGCCACAGGCCCTGCGCGCCCAGGTTCCAGGACGAATCGTGATAGATGCCAAACCCGACGCGAAGCACGGTCTTGTCGCTGCCGAGAACCTTCCAGTTCAGGCCGACGCGGGGCTCGTAGGCGCCCCAATACATATTGATGCCCGCCGATCTGCTCACTCCGCCCTGGCCCGCAATCATGAGATTTCCCGTCGAGGGAATGTAGTCCGCCATGCGGTTATGCACTTCGGTGATGGGCGTCGTCATATCCCACGCCAGGCCCAGGTTGAGGGTGAGCGACGGCGTAACGCGCCAGTCATCCTCGACGAAAGGCCGTATGATCTTCCAGCGGCGGCCCGTGATGGCGCCGTCGTATGTCTGGTCGTGGATCGCCCCTCCAGCAATTCCCATCAGCAGGTCCGCTTCGGGATTGCCGGGGGCGACGCCTGCGCCGCTGAAATCTCCGAAGCCGCCGACCAGCCAGTAGCCGTCTTGAAACTCCTCTGTGCCCACGTTCATCTGATTGGCGCGCAGATCGATGCCGGTGTGGATTTCATGCTTGCCGCGAATCAGGTCCAGATCGTCCTTGAACGAGAAGATATTCGTTCCGCCCTGAAATGGAGAGTAGCCGCGATCGCCGAGCGACCAATAGCCGCCGTAGACTTCGGTGGAGACCAGGCCTTGACTGTACGATCCGCCGGGCTGAGGAGAACCGCTGGCCGAGCAGCCCAGATCGGCATTCGGAATATTCAGAATGGCCGACTCGCAGCTGAAGTTACCCAGTGAGGCAATGTAGTTGAAGATGCGGTCGTAGCCCACGGTGGCCAGGTTGAGCGTGCGCGGCGAGAACACGTGGGTTTCGCCGGCTGCGATGTTGCGGCCGTGGTTGATCAGGTTCTCGTTGCTGCCGAAGGCGTTTGACTCGGCCAGTCCCGGCGCGCCGCCGGGGACAAAAGAAAACGCCTGGTCGTAGCTGAACCGCGCAAACAGATTGTCCGATGCGGTCAGCGTATGGTCCACACGCGCGTCGAATTTGGTTTCGTTCAGTTTGCGGACGGGCTCGTTGACGTAGTTGTATCCGGCCGTAGGATCGTTGGCGTTCGCCAGCGGATAGATGTTCATCATGGACTGCCCAACGTGGTCGATCAGGTTGGAGGGGATCTTGTTGCAGTTGACTCCCGGAGTCTGGCTGCCGTCGGAATTTGCCATGATAGATTTGCCGGAACTGTCGCATTGGAAGTAGGGATTGGACGCGCCTACCATGTTCGGATTTGCGATTGGATACTGAACGACATTGCCGGAGGAGTCTTTCACGGGGTTGCCAAAAGGGTCCAGTGAGAAGTCGCCGCCGCGCATGCCCGTCCCCGGCAACGTGCCTGAAGGCGACGTGCCTGAAGGCACCAGGCCCGTGAAAGTAATTCCCTGGCGCTGATACTTCTGCTCGCCATCCACAAAGAAAAACGTCTTGTTGTGGCGAATGGGCCCTCCGACGGACCCCCCAAACTGGTTCAGATTGAACTTCGGGGTTGTAGGGTCAAAGTCGCCCTTCGCGTCGAGGTCGGTATTGCGGACGAACTCAAAGAGCGATCCATGAAAGTCGTTCGTTCCCTGTTTCGTCGTCACCAGGACGGTCGGGCCCGCGCGCGTTCCGAACTCGGCGGAGTAGGTGTAAGTCAGCACCTTGAACTCCTGAATGTCGTCGATCGAAGAAAACACGCCGATGCCGCCCGCGGTGAGCTCGTTGTTGTCTACGCCGTCAAGCAGCCAATCCGTGGCGTTCGGCCGCGATCCGCCCACTGACAATGAAAACGAGCCGCGCGCCGCCACTTCGCTGTCGCTGCCTTGCGTGAAAAAACTGTTGGGGTTTGTCTCTGCGGTAGCGCCGGCCGTCAGCGTCGCCAGTTGCACAAAATCGCGCCCGTTGAGGGGCAGATCCGTCACCTGTTGCGAAGTGATCACCTGCCCGAGAGATGGATTCGTTGTCTCCACGGCCACAGCCTCGCCGGATACTGCCACGGTGGTGACCACGGCAGCCGGCGCCAGCGAAAAATCGAGCTCGCGGGCTTCATCCACCTGGAGTCGCAGATCCTTTGATTCCGCGCTTTGAAACCCCGTCGCATCCACGCGCACGGTGTAGCTGCCGACAGGCAATAAAGGCAGCAGATAGTGTCCTGCATCGTCCGTTTTCACCTTCCGCGCCAGCCCGGTTCCCTCTGAAACAACCCCAACCGAAGCTCCAGGAATCGCCGCTCCCGATTTATCCAGCACGTTGCCCGAGAAACTTCCCGTAGCCTGCCCATGCATGGCCGGACATATTGTGAGCAAGAGAATCGAGACAATCGCGGTAAACAGTATTTTGTAGGATTTTGTTCCGGTAAACAGTGCCTTATGGAATTTTGTTTCGGTAAACAGTGCTTTATGGAATTTTATTTCGGTAAACAGTATTTTATGGGATTCTATTTCGTTCCTGTTTTCCACAGATCTCCAACAATTCGCGTCAAACACTGGCCATTTCATAGACAGACCCCTTTCGGAGAATCGGTTCAGGTGGTTTTTTCAACTAGATCTCTGATCGGCAAAAGATGTGTCTCCGGCGGATAGTAGCGCCGGTCTCCAGACCGGCTGTCCTGGCGGCGTCCGCGCCGCCAGCAGGCATACAACCCCAAAGAACATTTCCTCCCGGTCACAGGCTAGGTTGCGCTTGATGAATTGAATGTAAGGAATGCCCCCCCGGAAGTCAACGCACGATCTCACACTCAAAGACACCACAGCATGTTCAAGCCGGAATGTTGAGATAACGAATGTGCAACGCCCATGCCGACTCCGATCCTCAATGCCGCCAAAACCCTGGCGGGTGGCCCCGGTCACGGTGCCCTTTCCAAACCACGATGAGGGTGCCCCCGGTCCCTCGCACTTGGGGACCGGGGAGACTGCGGACCTCAATTGGCGGGAAGAAGCCCTCAGTCTAGCAGGATCACTCCCGGCAAACGCCCCCGCCTCCGCCAAAACCAACGGGAGAATCCGCAGTGCCAGGATTGGCGCACATCCAGCCCTGAAATCAACTCCGGAAGCACTCGGATTCCCACCCGCGAATGCAAGCCGCAGCCGCACCCAACCACCACCCCACAAGTCCACCGCCCCCCGTTTCCGCAGTCCCTCAGTCCCTATTCCCTATTCCCTATTCCCTGACCCCTGAAACCTGAAACCTGACCCCTGACCCCTGTCCTCACTTCACCTCCACATCAAACGAATCATCCGGAAGCTTGATCTGCAAATTCTCATCGCCGAGATCCCGCACCTTCCCGCCGGGCAGCGGGTGCAGCTTGTAGAGCACCAGCAAATTCCGTTCCGGATCGTCAAACGCAGGAAACGCGGCCACCTGCTCCAGCGAGTAATACAGGTGCAGATCTTCGAGCTCGTAGGCGTCGAGATGGTTCCAGTCCGCGTACCAGCCCGGCCGATACACGTCCAGCTTTTCTGACAGATCCATGGTGCCGAAGTCGTCGCACAGCGTCGGCAGTTGCGTCACCAGCGTGATCTCGTCTCCGCTGCTTGACACCAGCAGCCGCTTGCCGTTGGGATGCGTATCGATATAGTGCGTCAGTCCGTCCGCCGCGTTCACAAACGTGTACTGCGGATGCGCTGCGTAATCCACCGTCTGCGCGCCATTCACGCAGGCCGTCACCACGGCCAGCCCAATCGCAATCCCGCCCCAGCCGCGCAGCCCAAACCCGCTCCGGGAGCCATCTTCCCTTACCCGGATCGTCAACGCCTCCGCTCCCTGCGCCACAATCATGAAGCAGAACACCGCCGCCACGGCAAAGTACCTCGGCTGCGGATGGTCCTGGTAGGTCATGAAAAGCACCATTCCGCCAACCGCCAACACCGAGGCCCCAAACACCGGCGCGCCAGACGCTGATTTGCCCAGCAGTCCCCGTCCCCACGCGCCCCACCCCGCTCGCGACCGCCTGTCCGCCACGCCCCATGTGCGCATCCAGGTTCGCATCCAGGCAATCGCCGCGCCCAGCGCTAGCACCCCCGCCACCGGAAACAGAATCCGGTCAATCCACAATCCGCCGTGAAACGACCACCAGAAACTCACCACCGGCCAGTAGAATTCGCTCGGCTTGGCGTAGTGATTGATATCAAAGTAGTATCTGAAGTCGCCGATAAGCCCACGGTCGGCCAGCATCGCCATCCAAAATCCGTATCCCGCAACAAATGTGCCGGCCGCCGCCGACGCGCACCGCACCGCAAGTTTGCGGCTCTTAGAGAGCGGCATCACCATCGCCCAGCCCACCGCCGGCAGCAAAAACAGGGCGTTGGTCTTGGTCAGCATCATCAGCGTAAAAAGCGCTCCCACGCCCGCCGCGCCCCACACCGGCCGCCGCATCCCCGGCAGCCGCACCGCCAGGTTCATCGCCGCCAGCGTCAACAACGTCAGCAGCGGTTCCAGAATCGCCAGCCTGCCGAAGCAGTAAAGGAACGGGCTGGTCACCATCAGCGTCACCGCCAGCAACCCCATCCAGCGCGGCCCGC
>Ga0302320_10011889_pt1 | contig 18353 bp, 16 predicted proteins | sample Bog_T0_3_FD_202130 | JGI IMG/M metagenome (GOLD analysis project Ga0302320, IMG submission 202130) | Peat permafrost microbial communities from Stordalen Mire near Abisko, Sweden - Bog_T0_3 | ecosystem: Environmental > Terrestrial > Soil > Wetlands > Peat | place: Sweden: Abisko, Stordalen Mire...
ACCAGACCGGGCAACATGCGGACACCGTGCGACGGCACGCCGAGCAAATCCGCCTCGGCCATCACCCCGGCCTCAACCGCGCAGACATTCGCAGGCACACCGGCATCGGCCAAAGCTTTGGCGATGACGCTAACCAGTTGCGCGTGTGGTATTCGAATTTCTTTGGCCATCTGGATTAATCAGAATACGTGTTGTAATCGGCCGTAAGCTCATCGTCTTTTTTGATGTTTTTTAGAGCGAAGAACCGATAATCCTTATCCGCAGCGACATTTGGACTATTTGAATGGTTTAAGAACCAGGCAGGGGTCAATTTGTTGAAATTTGTCGGACAACCAAATTTCCCGTTTTTCTTGATGCAGAAATCGTTGTAGAGTCTTTTGATTTCTTTAGGCAATCGCTTAATTGCGGTTGCTTTGACCCAACACAGTTCATCGTCATCTGGGGAAAAAATGTAAGTGCCCTTCTTAATTGGCCGAATAGCTATGATGCCGACGCCATGAACTTTAGACCGACCGATTCTTGTATAAACTTCAAAATGGGGAAACTTGGTTGGCATAATGTAGTGGCGTTAAAATATTTTAAAATGGTGAGGCCTTTCATCATATTTGAATCTTTTCGCATTTCGCCCAACCAATGCGAGGACAAGAATGAATATCGCCAAGAGTGCAACTGCGATAAAGCAACTATGGGCATGGATGAACTGAAAATAAACAGCTAAAATGGCAAAAGCGAAGCCGGTCGTGGAGGAAATGGTTGCATAATATGCCGAGTGGTAAGGAATCCACGTCTCCCACGAATCAGCATCTTTGAGGCATTGAGCCAAATCTCGGGCGGTATAATCCGGCAACGCCATTTTCAAGGCAATTTGACCGTAAAACCAAGCAAGTTTGGAGCGCTGCTTATAGAAGAAGGCTGCTCCACAGAGCATTAAGCAAGATGCAACAACTAAGAACAGGGAACCGTTGTGCCAAAGTGCGACTAGAAAATCATGAGCAATGGAATTTGGATCAGCGGAAATAACCCTTTCAAAAAACAAAGAGGGGACGGCAAGGCAGAAAGTTGAAAGCACACCCATGATGCTCATTTCTTTGTCAAGATAACCTAAATAATGTTCTGCTTTGACGTTCGTAATTGTATCCTCCTGGCTCAATGTTCCATCATTTCTGCTTTCCCGAAGAACGCCACTCTGTTTTCGGCGGCTCCGGCAAACCTGACGCAAGCGAAGCCTTCATCATGCCTATTCCGCCCCGCCGGGGTTTGTCAGATACGAGGCGATTTCATCCCAGCCGATGCCTTGCGCCAGAGTGGCGGCGTTCCTGCCGTCTGGAGTTCGGGCGGCGATGTCCGCGCCATGTCGCACCAAGAGTTTGACCATCCCCCAATTACCGGCCAAGGCTTCCCTCTGAAGCAACGTCCATCCACCCTCGTCAATTGCAGTCGCAATGCCCGGGTCTGACTGGATTTGTTCATCATACTTCGGCACCATGTTGACGCACATCGGATGATCCGAAAAAGCCCCTGGGACACTTGGAGTCGGTTTAAGTTCAACCCGTGTCTCGGACGGGTCGCCAAAGTCCAGTCTCCAGGCTTGATCATGGGCGGCCCGTTCACCCGCACCCATGCGCGAACGCATCAAGTTGACGGTGTGACCACCATAGGCCTTGCCGCGCGATGTCATCATCCAATCGTTGAGATACGCGAAGTGTGAAGAGACGGAATAGCCCTGTTTCACCGAGGTCAGCCAGTTTGGCGAATTGAGAAGCGTGCCGGTTAGAGTTATCCCATCGAAGTCAATTTCTCCAACCCACATCATTTCAAATTCACCATTTCCGTCGGACCGTGGCCCGTCCGTGAACGGGAGTTTGATCGCGGCCATGTCGAGAGCCGGAACGATTCGCCTCCGTTCCCACGACAATTCACGCCAAAAAAACTTGAACGAGCGTTGTGCGGCTGCGCAAGCCTCCTGCATCGCAGGGTCGTCACTGTTAAATGGAAAAACGGTTTCGCTCATAAGTCTAAAAATCCAAATCCTGCCATTGCGGGACACGGCTGCCGGCCGGCTTATCCCGCGTTGCGGAACAATCTGACTTTTTGAATTTCACGGTGCAACTGTTTTGTGCGTGAAATCTGCGGAAAGATTTTGGCTCTTATTTCCGCCACTCTTTCTTCGGCGGCTCGGGCAAATCTTGCGCACGCAATGCCGTGCGGAAATGCAGCTTGGAAAGTTTCGCCAGTTCGCCCGCGCCGCGTTCGTCCACCAATTTCTTCGCCGCCGCATCCACCGCCGCCGATGCGCCCTTGGGCAATTTCACTTCAAATTGCTTCTCCAGCTTCGCCAGGCCTTTCACAAATTCGTCGCGCGCCAGAATGGAGGCCGCCGCCACGGCGATGTCTTCCTCCGCCTTGTGCCGCTGCACCAGTTGCAATTCCCGGCCCTGCGCCATGAGCGCCTTTTCAATCACGCTCTTGCTCGCGGCAAACTGGTCGCTGATGGCCTTCACCGGCGGCGGATTCATCCGATGCCGCTGGCCCAGCAGATTTTCAATCACGCGCGCGTGGCCCCACGCGAGCATCGCGTTCACCGATTTCATCTTCGCGTAAAGCCGGTTGTAAGCCTCGTTGCCAATCGGCACGACGGTGGTCACGCAGCCGGGCGTCTTGCGGATTTTTTCGGCCAGCTCGGAAATCTTTTTGTCGCTGGAAATGTTCTTGGAATCGCGCACGCCGAGGTCCGCCCACGCCTTGATGACGCTTTCGTTGACATAAACGCCGGCGATGCAGAGCGGCCCGAAGAAATCGCCCTTGCCGCTTTCGTCCACGCCGATGCGCGGCAGGAGCAGGTCGGGGTTCAAAATGGTTTCGTAGCCGAGCCTGGCTTGCTTGAGAATCTCCGGTTCCAGCAGGAACTCGATGAATTCCTGCGTGCCCTTGCCCTGCACCACCAGCTTGCCGCTCTCGTAAAACACGATGTTGCATTTGTCCGACTCGAACGCAAAGCGCGCATACGGCACCTCGCGCGGTTTCCAGTTGCGCGTGCGCAGGGCGGCATCGAGCGCCGACGCCTGTTCGTCGGTCAGCTTACAAGTGTGGATGGTGAGCGGCTTCACTACGAAAAATCTTAACCACAAAGGCACAAAGGCACAAAGGTTTTGCTGTAGCGGCTTTCGGCAGAAAGCCGCATTTCAAACACGATATTTGCGGCGCTCTGCCGAGACGCCGCTACGAAACTTTGTTGCGGCTTTTGCGCCTCTTTGCGGCAATAATTTCTGCGCATGGCGCGCCCGACTCCGCACTCCGCACTCCGCACTCCGCAATTAAAGCGGCTTGTCCCGCTTTTGCTCGATTGGTTTGCTGCGAACGCCCGCGACCTGCCGTGGCGGCGCACACGCGATCCCTACGCCATCTGGGTTTCGGAAATCATGCTCCAGCAGACGCAGGTGAAAACGGTCATTCCGTTCTGGAATCGCTGGATGCGCGAACTGCCGACGATTGAAGCAGCCGCCAAAGCAAGCCCGGCCAAAATCCACAAGCTTTGGGAAGGACTCGGCTATTACACCCGCGTCCGCAATCTTCAGAAGGCCGCGAAGCAAATCGTCAACCGTCGGAGGGACGAGTTCCACGAGTCCCCATCCAAAAATCAAATCGGGGACTCGCAGATCTCGTCCCTACAAATACAAAGCAAATGCCGATTCCCGGAAGATTTTGACGACGTGCTCGCTCTGCCGGGCATTGGGCGCTACACCGCCGGCGCAATTTGCAGCATCGCCTTTAATCAGCCCACGCCGATTCTCGATGGCAATGTCATCCGGGTGCTGACGCGCATTTTCGGCATCGCTGAAAACCCGAAGGAGAAGGAAACCAATGCTCGACTTTGGAAGCTGGCGGAGCAATTGGTGTCTCACGCATCACGCATCACGCATCACGCAAACAATTCGAGGACGAGGACGAGAAGGAAGGACGAGGATGATTGCTGCTCGCACCTCAACCAATCGCTCATGGAACTTGGTGCCCTGGTCTGCACGCCACGCAATCCGCTGTGCCGGATTTGTCCGGTGAATAAACTTTGCGTCGCATTCCGGGAAAACCGCGTCGAGGAATTGCCAAATCTTGGCAAGCGCGAAACCATGACGGCGCGGCGGTTTGTTGCCTTCGTGGCCGAGCGTAACGGAAAATTTCTAGTGCGCCAGCGGCCCGCCGGAGTCGTGAACGCGCATTTGTGGGAATTCCCGAACGTTGAAACCACGAACAGGAAATCCGATCCGGAGCTTGCAGCAAAATACATCCTCGGCGTTGCGCCTTCCGGGATCGAGCCGCTTGCAACCGTGAAACATTCCATCACGCGCTACCGCATCACGCTGGAAGGTTACCGCGTTTCCTTTGGAGGGACGAGTTCCACGAGTCCCCATCTAATAAAAACGCGGCTAGGGACTCCTGGAACTCGTCCCTCCGAAAATATCGGCGTCTGGAAATCGCCCGCGCAGATGCAATGGCTCGCCTTTACCGCAGCACATAAAAAACTCGCCAGCCTTGCCGCGAACCGTATCCTGTCGAACCGATGATTTATTTCGACCATAACGCCACAGCGCCCGTCATTGCCGTGGCGCGCGACGCCTGGCTCAACGCCACGTTGAACGTCGGCGGCAACGCCTCCAGCCCGCACCAAACCGGCGCGGCAGCGAGCAAGGCCATGACCGACGCGCGCGAAAAGCTCGCCGCGTTTCTCGGCTGCCATCCCGGCGACATCATCTGGACCAGTGGCGCGACCGAGGCGAACAACATGGTGATGCACCATTTCGCGCACACGACCGATGCCAAGGCCGAAGTCTGGGTTTCCGCCATCGAGCATCCCTGCGTCATGGAGTCGTCGAAACATTATTTCGGCAAGCGCGCGCGGCTCATTCCCGTCACGCATGACGGCGCAATTGAATTGGACTGGCTCACCGTCGAACTTGCCGACACGCGCCCGGGCCTCGTCGCCGTGATGGCCGCGAACAATGAGACCGGCGTCATCCAGCCGTGGCGCGAGGCGATGGCGATTTGCCATCAATACAAGGTGCCGTTCTTTACCGACGCCGTGCAATGGCTCGGCAAGATGCCGGCGAAAGGACTGGGTGAATGCGATTTCGTGAGCGGCGCGGGCCACAAATTCGGCGGGCCTCGCGGCATCGGCTTTCTGAAAGTGCCGCACAAGAGCCACGTCACGCCCCTGCTCGTCGGCGGCAAACAGGAACAGGGCCGCCGCGCCGGAACTGAAAATGTTCCGATCATTTTGTCCCTGCTCGCCGCGCTGGAAACGCGCGAAAAACAAATGACCCGCAGCGAACACCTGTTGCGCGGCGTCTGGCGCGAAAATTTTGAGAAGCAGCTTTTGAAAATTCTGCCCGGCGCGCTCATTGTCGGCGCGCACTCGCCGCGATTGTGGAACACCGTCTCGGCCATCATGCCCGAAGGCGGGCAACTGCGCTGGCTGACGCGGCTGGACAAGGCGGGCTTCGCGGTCAGCACCGGCTCGGCCTGCACGACCGGCAAGGAGGAGCCGAGCCACGTGCTCGCGGCGATGCATTTCAAGGCGGCGGAAGCGCACCGCGTGCTGCGGTTCAGCAGCGGCTGGGAAACAAACGAAAGCGACTGGGACGCGCTCGCGAATGCGCTGGCCAAAATCCATGTGGAATGATTCCAGCATCGTTTGCCGTTGACACCATCGTTCCGGCGTGACACCAATTCAGATGCATTAGCAGCAGCAGTGGTTATGAAATTCTTGTTCCTGTCATTTGCATTGATGGTTTCCGGCGCGGCCCTCCCCGCCGCAGGGCAATGGTATGTAGGTGGCACCCGTGCGGATCTCTACGGCGGCATTAAAACATCTCTGGATGCATTTGCAGTTGATTGCGGCCGTTATCCCACAACCTCGGAGGGATTCAAAGCTCTGCTCACTTGTCCGACAAACATTCCCGCCGGAAAATGGCATGGGCCATATTTTGATCCTCCTAAAATCCCCCAAGATCCATGGGGAAATGATTATGTTTATCGTTACCCCGGCGTTCATAACACGAATGATTATGACCTTTATTCCTGTGGTTTTGATGGAATCAGCAAGAGCGGAGGCAATGACCTTGACGACATAAACAATTGGGACCCTGCTTCACCTCATGGCGGAAACGATGAATATTTGAACCATTTCCAGTTTTTCGTAAACTCAACTGGGTTTGTTTTGTTTTCATTCATATTCCAGATTGTGCCATTGTTGGGCTGGCCGTGGTTTGTTGCGTCCATATTTTCCCGGCGAGTCAGCGCTTCCATTGCGCGGCATCCGATGTTGAATACCATTTGGTTTCTTGTGTCGCTGGCAGATCTTTTCCTTTGGCCATCATTCATAATACCCAATATAGCCGGTCGTTAATCCGCTGCGAGGCTTGAATTCTTTTATTTCAAATCCACTTCGGGCCAGTTGTCCGCCGTCCAACGCATCGGCATGACGGCCAGCGGCGATCCCCGGCGTTGTCCGGAAACACCGGCGTCGGCGCCCGCTTCATAGTGGCAACTGAACCAGTTGGTCCCCTTGTCCACGATGATGCCCGCGTGTCCGGGACCGATATACGGCTTCGTCGAACCCAGAAACAAGGTGCCGCCGCCATAAAGCATGTCGTTTCCCGCCCGATCCAAATACGGGCCGGTGACTTTTTTGCCGCGCCCGACATGGATGCTGTAGGTGCTGTTGGCTCCCCGGCAGCACATGCCCCAATTTACAAAAAGAAAATAATAGCCGCCATGCTGGTAAAGATAGGAGGCTTCGATGGAATCGGAATGCGCCAGCGAGTAGATCGGCGAATCCGGCGCGAGGCGTTTCCCGGTCTTGGGATCCAGTTGAATCATTTTGATGCCGCTCCAGAAGGAACCAAATGTCAGCCAGAGACTGCCGTTTTTGTCATGGAAAATCGCCGGGTCAATCGCATTGAAATCATCCTTTGCCGTTGAGGCAAAAACCATTCCCTGATCACTCCAGCCGTAAGCGGGATCGGCCGGGTCGAGGGTAGGGGAGGTGGCCAGCCCAATGCCGGAGACGCTCTTGCCGAAACTGGAAGCCGCGTAATAGACCAGATAGCGGCCATTGAGAAACGTGACATCGGGCGCCCAGTAATTCATGCCCCGATTGGCCGGCACGGCTTCGGCCACCCACGGCGGCGCGTTGCTGGTGAAAACAGCGGGGCCGCGCTCCCAATTCACCAGGTCTTTGGAATGCAACGACGGCACGCCGCGACCGGTGGTGAAGACCCAGAACTCGTCCTTGCATTTGATCAGCGTGGACGGGTCATGCACAGAAACATTGCGGACATACGGGGCAAGCGCCGCCGCCGTCACCGAACTGTTCAAGTCCGTGGAAGCCGTTGGCGCGGCTTGGGACGAAATGCCGAAAAGGGAACCGGATATCAACGCCACAACCGCCACGACGTTTGTCCGAAGGCTGAAACCTGTTTTTTTCATTGGTTTGGATGATTGGTTGGAAGGCTGGATTGAAACGACGCGGTTTTCAATTTGTGGCCGTAGTTTTGCGGAGAACGAACGAAATGCCGTTCAGCCAGATTGATCCCGTGTCCGCCAGCGTGATCACCATCCGGCATTTTGAAGACGGCTGGCGAATGTGAAGCGCGACCGAGTAATGCGCCCAGTTGGTTCCGCCCACTTCCGGGAGCGTGGTTCGCGCGGAAACTGTTTTCCCGTCCGGACTTTCCAGCGAGACCGTCAGCGCAAACGTCTTTGGCGTATCGGTGCGCGCATCGAACGAAAGGTCATACCATTGCGCGGTTTGCAATTTCGTTGTTCCCATGTCGGCGCAGACGATGCCGGATCTTGTGCCGTTCTGTTTGACGGTGATTTGCAACGCATTGGTGTTTTGTTTATTCAATGATGGCGGAGCGGCGGCCAGCGCGATTTCCACGTCCGCACCGCCCTCGGCGATGACTTTCCAACTGGACAAGTTGCCGGGTTGCGCCAGTCCGGTTGCCGATGCCAGCGCTAAAAAAGCGAATGCCAGAAATCCGGCGTGGAGCTTCTTCATAATGTTTGCATTTTTTGACGCCGGCGGCAACACACGCTGCCGCCATTCATTAATTTTGCTTATTGACCCGGCGCGGGTGGAGCGACCGGTTGATGCTCTTTGGCGAGCTTTGCCATGTCGGCATCCAAGGCGGCGCCATCGAACGGAATCACAACCACCTTGCTGCCGTGAGGCATGTTTCCCCGATCCTCCTCTTTTGGAATATCAATGCTGGCAAGCGTGACTGCCGCCACGTGACCGTTTTCAATGAACACGCCGGGGCGCTCCATTTTGTTCCAATGGTTGACGGTTCCATCCGCGTAGCGCACAAAATCAGCCGTCGGATCGTAAGCCAGTCCCCGCAGCGTCCAATTGTGGATGCCATCGCTCGAAGTCAGGTGGTAGGCTTTGCGGGCGCTCCAACTGTTGACCACGATGTGATACAGGCCGCCGCTGAACCACACCACCGGGTCTTCCAGATTGCGAACCGCCTGGCCGTCAATCGTTCTCGGATAAACGCTCGGACCTTGAACTGCATAAGGCCCCATCACTCCATTGGTGCTGATCAAAACCAAGCCGGACCGCTGCACGATTTCAAAGTTGCCATCAGGCCGGACCATGATGCTCATGTTGGAACCCAGTCTTCCGCTGTTGCCGCTGAACTGATTGGTGGCGAAAGTAACCGGCCCTTGAAACTCCCACGGCCCATCCAGCGACTTGGAAATGTAGATGCTCCCCGGCCGGGTTTCGCTGATCAATACGGCATAACGTCCATCCGGCAAAACCAGCGCCGTCACGTTATGTCCTCTTCCTGCCACGCCATTGACCACGTCAGGCCAGACCAGTCCCTTGTCAACATAAGGCCCAAAGAGATTATCACTGACCGCATAAACGGCTGACGAGTTGCCCCATCCACCATGGCCATTCGCCTGATTCCAACGGCTGGCGAACATATAATACTTGCCGGCGGGCGACTTGATGATCTGCCCATCCCAATAATACCACTTCTTTGCCGCGGCATCCGGCCGGCCGTTGGTCGAGGCCAGCAAGAAATCCTTCAAGCTTGGATCTTCCAAGCCGTTCTGCGGATCGCGCGGTAGAATGCCGGGAGCGCCCCAGGTATTTGTAGTCAGCGAACCGATAATCGGCGTCGGCTGGAAATAATCAATGAATGTCTTGTCGGCGGCCAATAACGAGACGCCGATGGTTAATGAAATGGCCGCAAGTGACTTGATAAGTGTTTTCATGGAATTCATTCGATTGTCTTTCGTGAGCGGAATCATTGCAATGTCGGGCGTTGTAAGAATCACAGGTTAATTCCCGGAATGCATCATCAACAGGGTGGCACCGTGAAGAACGGCCTCATGAGACTTGCCCGTCGTGGAATTTTGGGGATGAATCCTGAAAAGGACCGCCCCATGCGAATTGACTGTAGCGGAAACCGTGCCGGTCACGCCGCCGAGGTCTTTTTGCGTCCAGAGATCGCGCACGGTTGCCGGGCCGGTGATGCCAATGTCCGCGAACGAAACTGAAATGCTGACCGGCTCCCTGGTCGGTGGGGCGGCCGCAGGCTTGCTGGTCGCGCCGGCTGAATTGTCCGCCAACTCCACCGCCGGCGGCGGACCGCGACGGCCGCGTCCGGGCGGCGGCGGCGGCGAGGTGTTGAACAGGGCGACATATTTATCCTTTGTTCCCGGCACATCCGCCACCCACGCGACCTGATTGTTGGTGTTGAAAAGCTGGTGGTTGTTCGCGGAATTCTGGTTGACCGCGATGACCTCGTCGTTGACCAGGAATGAAAGCGTGAAGTCGTCATTCTTCGGCAGATTGCCGCCGAGGATGAGCGGAGAACGCCCGATGGACCACAGCGTCATCAAGGTATAATGCTCGTCATGCGTGAACTGCGTCCAGCCGTTGGTCGTCCACGCGCGAACATTGCCGAAGGGAATCATGTCCGCATCCGGCCAGTGTCCGGGGGCGCGGAACGGCGTCCAGCTGTCAACCCGTTCGAACTGGGAATACAAGGCGCCCCAGCTATCCCAGAAATCACCGCTGATGCGCCACAGGTTCGCGTTGGTGGAAACAAACTCGCCGCGCGCGACGGACGAACCGCCGGGTGAAATTGAGAAGACAATCGGGCGACCGGTTTTGTCAATCGCCTTGCGAACCGCCTCGATTTCAGCCGTGTGGCCGGCGAGGTCATCCACCTTCACAAAATCCAGACCCCACGACGCCATCTGCGCGAAAACGGAGTCATAATATTCCTGCGCGCCGGGCTTGGTCATGTCCACGCCATACATGTCGGTGTTCCAGAAACAAACATTTCTCTTGTCGGCAATGTCGGCGGCGTGATTGGTCGTGCCGAGAATCGGCGCGTTGTCGCGATCAACGGCCTGACGCGGAATGCCGCGCATCAGGTGCAGGCCAAATTTCAAACCTTTGGCGTGCAGATAATCGGCGATGGGTTTGAAGGAATGCGTCTCCGCCGTCATCGGAAAGCGGTTCGGTGCCGGCAGCAGGCGGCCATTGGCGTCCGTTTCAAGAATCGCGCCCTTGCGATATTCCGTCGTATGGGCAAGCGGCTCATACCATTGGATGTCAATGGTGATGAGATTCCAGCCATGCGATTTGAGATTCGCCGCCATGTAATCGGCGTTGGCCAGCGCATCCGTCTGCCAGACTCCCGCGCCATAGCAATCCCACGAGTTCCAGCCCATCGGCGGAGTGGGCGCCCAGGACCAATAGGTCGGGTTCGCAGCCTGCGCCGTGACCAGCCCGCCCAGCAATCCGAGCAGCGCGAATGTCAATTTGCCGGCGCGTGTCATCCTCATGTCAATTTTCGAGTATTGTATTTCGATATTCGTGAGTCGTCTGATGGGTTCAAATCACGGTTTGTCGGCAAGCAGCTTGGTGAGCAGCGGTTCCATTTCCGAGGCCCACAGTTCGTAGCCTTCCGGCGTGAGGTGGAGGCGATCGGGCCCCAATCCCTTCCAACTGTCGCCAACGGGCGTCATCTTGGCGGCCAGATCAAAATAGAAGACGGTTTTGTCGTCGCCCAGCGGCTGGATGAGTTTGTTGGCCGCGGCCATTTTTTCCGCCGCGCGGGCGTTGGGCAGGATGCTGACGAGGATGATTTTCACCCCGGAAAAAGTCTGCTCGGTTTTTTCGACCACCGCTTTCACTCCGGCCGCAATGTCCTCCGGCGAATTTCGATTGTTGTTGGTGCCGATCAAAATGACCGCCACCTTGGGCTTGAATTCCTTGATGTCCATGTGGTCGAACCGCCAGAGCGTATGCTGCGTCGCATCCGCACCGACGCCAAAATTCAGCACCCGCCGGTTCGCGTAATACTTGTCCCAAACCGTCCCGCCGACCGACCCCCAGCCGGGCGTCGGCCTGCCCAGAAAATTCTGCGTGATCGAATCCCCTATGAAAATGATGTCGCAGGGCTTGCCCTTCATGGTCGCAACCTGATCCTCACACGCCTTGTTCGAGGCATAATGCGACTTGTAATTGCTGTCGGAAGGAATTGTGGTCAGCGGCGCGTTCGTTTCGGCGGCGCGGGCTGACAGCAGCGACAAACTCAAGGCAGCAATTGCAACCAGCACGGATTGTTTAATGAACTGACGACGGGAGGCTTGTTTTTTCATAGGATGAATTTGAGTGTAATTTCTTTTTGCCATAGTTCTAGGTTTTTATAATCGGCAACGTGGTCAGGCGCAGATGCGTCGTCCTACAGGGCACGAAAGACATGACTTTTTCTGGATCGGCGTCATGGGAAATGATTTTTCAATGTTTGAATTCAAGCATGATGATTATCCCGTCACCAGTCGCACTTCACGCGTCTCGATTATATCAACCCCGTCGAGAGTGAGGGCGGTGTGGTTGTTGTCGAATTTGAGCTGGGAACGGTCGGTGATGTAAATGGGCGCGTCCTCACGCAGAGGGAGAATTTTCAGCACGAGACCGTCCTGATACACGGCGGGGCCGTAGCGGCGCAGGCCGATTTCAAAAGGCCGGGCGTGATAGAAATCATCGGCGAGCAATTTGTCCGCGTGATAGGCGCGGGCGACATCGCCGGTGTAGCGCACGCGCAAACGCAGGTCGCGGCTGGCGTCAACGCCGGTAGGGAGCTTGACCCGCCAGATGGCGGCTTGCGCGAAATCCGCATCTTCCGGCTGCATCGCCATGCCCTGCTGGCGGCCGGGAACCGACGGCGCAATCGGAATCGTGCGTGCCGGACCGGCGGGCTGCACGGGTTCCACGACGGCCTGCAATGGTTCCAACGGCGCGACCTGCGGCGAAAACCGGCGGAACAAACCATCGTCCTTCGCAGGCACAATATCGCGGCCATCCGTGAGGCTTGCCGGCGCGGGCAATATAGCGACGGAAAAATCCGCCGGATTTTCTGCTCGCAGGCGCAAGTTGGAACCATCGAGCAGCAAGGTCGCGTGCGTCACGAAATGACGTTCCTGTCCCAGCCATTCGCCTTTCCACAAACCCAGCGACGTCGCCTCGTCGAGCAGAATGATGACGTATTGTGTTCCGTCTTTGCCGTGCAGTCGGAGGGCCGCGCCCAGGCCGGGCTGGACGTCACGCACATTAATCTGTGAATTCGCGCTCGATATTTTCCCGGTGGCAGAATCCACCGTGGCGGTTGCCGCGTCGAAAACAAATTCCGCCGGAATCGCCGCCGTTTGTTTGAAGACGGTGTAGCGCGTGTTCCCGTCATTGAGCTGGCAAATCGGCTGGGCGGAGGCGTAAATGAGTTTCACGCCGCCAAGATCCAAATTGAGCGGCCAAAAAAATCGGCTGTTGTAAGGAATGGTGACCGGAGCGGATGGCACGGTGATGTCACGATCGGCAAGCTTGACTTGGAACTGGATATTTTCCCGGTTCGGTTGCTGCGACAAATGCTGATAATGGCTCACGAAGAGATAGCCGCTGTCGCCATTGGAGCGCGCCGCCCAGTTGAGCAGGTCGCGTCCGTTGGGCGTGTGTGACGTCATGCCGGAAAGTCCGGGGCCGAAGTCTTCCAGAAACAAACCGAGCAGGCGCAAGAAATGATAGTGCGCGCGTTCCTGGCCGTATTCGCCGATGGGCGCCTGGAAATCGTAATTTTTCACCGGCAGATCGTTCCAATAATTCGTCGCCTGCGTCTCGTTGAGGTAGGTCAGTTTGCCTTCGGGATTTTGGCCGCCGTGATACATGTAAAATCCCAGGAGATTCACGCCCGAGCCAAGCCTGACCAGCGCGAGGGATTCGGCGTCCTCCGGCCACATGAAAACGCGCCGGTGATAACTCGCCATCATGCCGCCGCCGAGTTCGCAGGTGCAGGAGGGATAAGTCTCGGCTCTGACCGGAGCCGCGTTTGTCGAGGCCGCATCGCCACCCATCATGCCCATCGCCGCCGCATTGCCGCGCCGGAATCCGCCGGAAAAATTTAGCACGCCATAACCGCCGCCGCGAAGCGAGCGATCCCAGAAGCCGTCCACATAGGAGCCGGAAAACGGCACCAGTTCGCCGAAAGGTGCCGCGCCGCCCGAGCCCCAGCCCGTGCAGGTATAGAGCGGCACATCAATGCCCGCGGCGTGGGCTATTTTTTTCAACGTCATCAAATGTTCCGTGGGGCCGCTGTATTCATTTTCCACCTGGATGGCAATGACCGCTCCGCCGTCCTTCCACAGCAGTCCTTTCATCTGCTCGGCGATTTGCGCGTAAAGCTTCGTCACGTAACCGAGATAACCCGGATTGTCCCGGCGCAACTCAAACACCTTGTCGTCGCCCAGCTTTTGCAGCCAGTTGGGGAAACCGCCGTTGCGCACCTCGCCATGACACCACGGCCCGATCCGCAGCAGCACGTCGAGACCGACAGCCTGGCACGTTTGCAGAAATTTTCGCAGGTCGCGCTGGCCGGTCCAATCCCAAACGCCCTGGACCTCCTCATGGTGAATCCAAAAAATATAGCTGGCCACGACGCTGACTCCACCGGCCTTGATCTTGAGCAGTTCGTCACGCCATTCCGCTTCCGGGCAGCGCGCATAATGAAATTCTCCCGAGATTAGCAACCAAGGTTTCCCGTCGCGCAACAAACTGCGGCTGTCCAGCGTCAGCGTCTGGCCGCCGGGCGCGGTCGCCGTTCCCAACTTAAAACCTGGCGTCTCGACCACCGGTGGGCGAGCCGATGCGTCAAGGGTCAGCAAATTGGTGGCGGGCACAGATGAAGCGGCAGGCGCGCTGGTGTCGTCGGCGAAGGATGGCAGCAGCGGCAGACTCACGGCAGCTCCCGTGAACAGCGCGGAGTTTTTGATGAACTGGCGGCGGGAAAAGTCAATTTTCATGGAACGAGGTTGAATGTATTTGTTTGAAGGCAAGCGTCAAAACAATTCACGGCGTTGAGGCGGGTTTTACCGCCGGCTTGCGCCAGTGCGACGGCGTGCCTGGTTGCAGAATGAAGGCCGGCTGTTCGTCGGCGATTTTGATGCGGCCATCCGCCGCGAAATCAATCCGCACGATGCCCGGCTTTTCGCGCCAGGGCGACTGGTCGTCGTTGCCGAAATAGGTGCAATACCAGTTGCCCTCCTTGTCCTGGAAAAAATTGCCGCCCGCGCCGCAGGGAACAGCTTCGACGTAGCCGCGATACGGTCCCTCGATTTTGTCCGCCACGGCGTCCATGCTGCTGTAGCGGCCATCCACCGTCTGGGCGCCGCCGATGTAGTATTTGCCATTGGCCTTGAAGAGCGACGCGCCCTCGTGGCCGGGGCCGCCATTGGCGTGGCTGCCGTCCGAATAAGTGATTGAAATCGGCGCGCCTTCAAAGCCCGACAAGTCCGGCTTCATTTTGCGGATGGAACCACCGCCGCCATCGGTATAATAAACGGTGCCGTCGTCGTCCTCGAACATCGCCGCATCAATGCGGTTGGGGGTGGCGACGCCATCGTTGGCGAGCGGGTTGACGTAGGGGCCTTCGGGCTTGCCCGTCGTGCTGCGGAGAATGCCCGTGGGACCGTTGGGACCCCAGCCGAGCGCGATGCAATAGGTGTTCAGTATTTTCAGATAAACAATTTCGGGTGCCCAGATGTAGCGGTAGCGTTTTTGCCAGGTGGCGTCTTTGGCCATGCTCCACACGAGACCGAGATAGTCCCAATGCTGGAGGTCTTTCGAGCGCCAGAGTTCCACGCCGTCCACGCGATCCCAGATATTGTCGCCGGTGGAGCCGGTCATGTAATAATTGCCATCGCCGCCGAGGCAGATCGTGGTGTCGCGCAAATGAAGTTCCCAAATCGGACGCAGCGGCGGGATGAGACCGCTTCGGACGGCGGAACCGTTGGCGCGGTTGCCAAAATCAAGCCAGCCCGGCTTGGCCGGATCAAGACCCTTATACATCGTCCCATCCTTGCCGGTGTGGTAACCGCCGTAGCCGTCGCCCACCACCGGATGACCGGGGCCGGATAGCCCCGAATAGACTTCCGGGTGCGTGGTGTAGAGCGGCTGCGGATTCCACTGGCCACTGGCGTCCAAGGTGCCGGCGTAGCCGCGCGCGGCAGATGCTGTCGTGTTTGACTGTGCCTGACAAACCATCCAAGAGACGGGCAATAGCAGTGTCGAAAAAATGCCAAAAGTGAAAGAGTTCATGGTGTAATTGTGAGAACAATTTCCTTTAGCATGGTGATTCTTGGCAGCGGACGTTTCAAGATGGCACAAAATGCGCCTGGCATAATTTTAATTAGCCGACAAATTTACGGTTTTCAAAGCCGCATCATCGTGATCGCTCCGGTCGTAACGCAATGTCTTGAAAACAAGTTTGCAAGTCATGGAGACAATTGTTTTCACGACGGAAATCAAGCATAGTCACATTGCCGGGCTGGTTCACAAGCTACTCAATTGAGTAGGGTGCGTCGCAATGTGCGTCATGGCCAAACGCTGGCGCAACGTTTGCACCGGCCAGAAAGCAAATGCTTTTACGCGCCGGACGCCCATCCATTGCATCCTAGCAGCCGGCGTGAGCCGGCTCAAACTTCCCCCCGCCGGAATAATGAGCGGACTGACGTCCGTCGCTGCGAAAATAATCGCATTCGTCGGACGCGTTGCAGGAAATCGAATCGTTTTCAAGCGCAGCCACAAAGTCAACCTGGCCCTGACCGTGCAGGAAATTCTCGACGAGCACATTGTCAAGAAGCTGGTATAAATCCATGGGGTGATCACCCCATAGACTAACCGAGGCGACTGGCACAGATTCGTTGAATGACAATTAACCCCGGCGGGTTGTGACCCGCATGAAACGAATTACGATTTTACTGGCGGACGATAGCGCGGATGTGCGCAGAGACATCAGGGAGATGCTGGAACTCGAAGATGATCTGGAAGTGGTCGGCGAAGCCAGCAATGGTCGTGAGGCGGTCGCCATGGTCAAGAAACTTCACCCTGCAATCGTCCTGATGGATGTGGCGATGCCGCTGCTTAATGGTTTGCAAGCCACGCGCCAGCTTCTCAAAGCTGTCCCCGCCACCAAGGTTCTCATGCTTTCGGTGCATGATGATGAGGTGTATGTCGAAGAAGCGGCCAAATCCGGCGCGATGGGCTATCTGATCAAACATACTGCCGTCAACAGCCTGTGCCGCGCGATCCAGGATGTCCACAAGGGGAAAACATTTTTCAAACCGCCGCCTCCCTGCCATCTTCACAAACAGAACCGGGAAAAGACGAATCGTCCGCCGTCCCCTTGAAAATCGGCAGCGGCACAGTTTCAATTTTGACGCGGCGCTGTTCTCTTTTCGTCGTGACTGATCTTTTCCCATCCGGTCGGAAATATCCGGGATAATTCGCCAAGGAACTCGGTCCGATTGGCGGTGCTTGTGAAATAGAACGTTGCCCTGCCTTGGTTGCGTTTCCACAGGTCATTGCCCGTTCCGGCTGCCGCGATTCGGCGGTTGATTTGTGGCTGACACTGCCACGCAAGTCTCCGCATTGCCGAAACCATAAACAACTCTTCGCTTTGAATCGTGACGCTAAAATGGAAATGTTCGTGTCGGTCCATACGCCCTGTGACAACTTTGCGCCGATTCAGGCTGGATGCAATGGAAAATTGCAATGGGAAAAATATGCGTCCTCACGGAGCAGGGGAATCGTCCGCCGTCTCCCTGAAAATCCGCGCGCCGGGATTTCCCTTGAAGCTATGATGATGCGCGAAGATTGCGAGAAAGGCTTTTTCGTTCGTTCGATTACTCGTCGGACGCGGTGCAGGAGATCGAATCATTTTTCAAGCGCAGCCACAAAGTCATCGTCGCCCTGACCGTGCAGGAAATCCTCGACGAGCATATTGCCAAGAAATTGGCGTAGTGGTATTCTCGCCGCAAGATTGTGAAAATCAGTGTGACCACCATCGCGCCGCTATGGAAGGAATTCCTGGCCAGCGTGGTGTCGCTGGCCGTGGTGAGCTATGTGGATTATATCACCAGTGACGAACTGCTGCTGATCGTCTTTTATTTCATCCCCATTGCCATCTGCGCCTGGCACAAGAAACGTGAAATCGTCCTGCTGCTGGCGTTGGTCAGCGGCGTTTGCTGGGTGCTGGCTGACTACGGTTCCGGTCATCACTATTCGCATCCGATTTACCAGTTCTGGAACGGGTTCATTTGCTTTGCCTCGTTTGCGGCGTTTGGACTGGTTTTGCAACGGCTCAAAACGAGTTTCGACGAGCAGGCGCGCGACAAGGAGGAACTGACAAAGGCACTGGATGAATTGAAGTCGTCCGCCGGCGAGATTCAGAAGCTGCGAAAAGAATTACAGGTGGTGTGTGCGTGGACCAACCGCATCAGAGTCGAAGGCCAATGGATGACACTTAGTGAATTCCTGACCCACTCCCTTCATCTCAACGTTTCGCACGGTATATCCCCGGAAGCCATGAAGAAAATGATGGAAACCATCACACAAATGGAACAACCCGCATCCGACACGGGCAAAGGACAAGACTTCCCTCAACCCGGACTCCTCCCCACGGAGCAGGGGAATCGTCCGCCGTCTCCTTGTAAATCCACGCGCCATCCAGCCATTTGAATTTGCATTTTCAAAAAGTTGACGCTGCCGGATTTCCGGCGCACACTCGCCGCATGGCGAAAAAGATTTCCGGCGTGAAAACTTCCGCCCCTTCCGCTGGTAGGGCTGACCTGCCGGTCAGCCTGGGCGAAGGGGAGGCGGCGCAGCAGAGACTGTCTCAAAAGTTTTTTTACGTGATGGGGGGAGCGAAGGCAAAGGTGAACCCGGTTGGCCGGACTCGACTCCGCACGGCTGCCAAGGCCAATAGCTTCTGCCACCATCG
>Ga0302320_10011890_pt1 | contig 18353 bp, 15 predicted proteins | sample Bog_T0_3_FD_202130 | JGI IMG/M metagenome (GOLD analysis project Ga0302320, IMG submission 202130) | Peat permafrost microbial communities from Stordalen Mire near Abisko, Sweden - Bog_T0_3 | ecosystem: Environmental > Terrestrial > Soil > Wetlands > Peat | place: Sweden: Abisko, Stordalen Mire...
GTCCAGGGCATCGTCGGGAATCCTTCCCCAGGCGCCCGCCCGCACCGCCGCCTCGAGGCCACGCCAATCCTTCATCTGCACGAGGCACGTGGCACGCGCGGCTTGGACCTGCGGCGTCACCTGGACCACCGGGTCGAGAGTATCCAGCCAAGCCAGGGCCTCCGGGGCGTGGCCCTGGCGGCACATCCACTCGGCAAGGTGGACGGCGTCGCGGGCATCTGGTTGCGGCTGCGCCTCCATATAGGCGGTCAACTCGGGCAGGCCGCGATGCCGGGCGGGCCAGAATGAGAGAAGCTGCGCTTGCGGGCCGGGAGGCAGTATCCTTTCGGCCAGATCCTCCATGGAACGCGGGATGCCCGTCCGGGACGCCTCGTTGACGAGTTCGAGTGTCGCGCGAATGCGCAGGGATTCCCCGCGGGCAAGGTCCTCCAGCCTCTTCCTCGCGGCGGCGGCGCGCTCCTGAATGCCGCTGTACAGGCCCAGGGCCGCCTCGTTGAACTTGGTCCTCGGGTCCGCCGGATCGAGGCGGGAGAGAGCAGCCAGTTCCGCGGCCAGTGCCACCGAGTTGCCTTCCCTCATCGCGATGCTCGCCGTCAGCCGGTGGTACATTGCCTTGCTGCGGCCTGCCGGGCTCACACCCGTCAGGGCATCCCGGGCGGTCGCAAGGTCGCCGAGACGGAGCGCGCACAGGCCCAGGCTGAAGCGGTTGTCGTCATCGCCGGGGTCCAGGCGCACCAATGAGCGCCAGGCATCGAGGGCCGGAGACAATCCCGCCTCGTCGTAGAACTGGGCAAGTTGCCGGCGGGCGATGAAGTCCCCGGGATTTGCCTGGACCGCCTGCTCAAGGCGCAGCCAGGCCTGGCGGTAGTTTTCCTGGCGCATGTCGTCCTGCGCCATCCGAAGCGTCCTTTGCCGAAACTCGCGGACAAGTCCCGGCCCGAGCAGCCCCGCACCAAGGGCGGCGAGGGCCAGGCATGCCAACCCCACGATGAGCCATGATCGATGGCTCAGCCAGGGTCTGTCCCCGCCCGGGTTCGGAAAGCGGGACCAAGGAGGATGGAAGAGGTTCATCCATCTAACACCCTAGTAAGCTTCCCGCGGGGAATCCAAGAAAACGCCTCCGCACTACGCAAGAATACCTATAGGACGCCGGTTGAGTTGTGGCAATATTGGCGCTTTAGTCCGGGCACGGGCTTAACCAGTCTGAGCCCTGCCCACTGCACGTGCCCCCAGCCAATCTGAATTCCGTCCACACGTTTGTTGCCGTCGCAGTCCTCCTGGCCGCCGCGGTGGACGCGCGCGCGCAGTCGGGAATCGCGTCGCTGACCACGACCCTCACAACTGAGAGTGGCGGAACTTACCAGTCCGGGACCATCAGTTCCGGCAGCTCCAGCGCCACGTTCGCGGCGACCAATAACGACCTGGAGGTCACGAGCTTCACGGATGCAACGGGGCACCTCTACAACTACAGCGCCTCGAACCCCGACAATTCGACCGCGGCAATCGTCCGCCGCAACACGGCCGCCTCGGGCAGCGGGTCCGACACGGATGCCAACGAGAACGGCTTCTCCGTTTGGTATGCCTCCGGGAGCAGCTCGACGTCGCTCAAGGCGGCGTACAACACGAACGCAAACAACGTGCTCCTTGGGAACAATCTTTACGTGGGCTCGGACAACCTGTTCGTCAACAACAACGGCAGCTCGACGCCAAACCAGAGCAACGTGGAGCGCATCGACTTTGAGTTTGGCTCGACGGGAACCACCGGCGGCCAGACCACGAGTTCGGGAATTTCGGCCACCTCCTCCCTGGCACTCGCCGTGTTCGACCGGGGCGTGGTCAATGCTCACGACGCGTTCAACATCGCCCTGATCATGGGCTATGACGCAAACGGCAACCCGATCTATACGAATTCGAGCATCAGCGGGCTCAAGGCCCTGTCGGAAACGTCCACGAGTTACGGCACCACCAATCCTGTCGCCACGTTCAACTACACGCTCTTTCGGTACGATTCCGGGCAGGGAAACAACCTGAACGACAACTGGAATGCCGACAGCGAAACCGCGAGCCAGGGAGTGGGCGGCGTCGTGTTCACGTTGAGCGACTTTGGCATCACCAACGCCCAAATCGCCAGCGGCCTCACAATCTACGGATATTCCGTGATGGCCGCCGACGACACCACAACGCTGGCCAACCTCGGGGGCACCAATTACCAGAACTCGACCTACTATCCGACCACCACGACAGACTCCAGCCCCGACCCCGGCGGCATCGACCTCGTGGGGGTGAACGGCGAGGCGTTTGTCGTCTCGGCAGCCCCGGAGCCGGCCTTCTACGGCGCGGTCTTCGCCGCCATCATGCTCGGCTGGTACCTGGTCTGGCGCCGCCGCCAAGTCAGCGCGCCAGCGGCTTGAGAAGCGCGAATTTTCCGCTCGCGGCCGGCGCAAGGGACTTGCGCCGAAACGCGCTCACCCGGGTTCCCGGGCCCAAGGCTCGCGCGAGCGCGGTCTCGACGGCCTTGTGGTCCGCGGTGTCGTCGGCCACGTAGTGAAAATCCCAGCGGTTTTCGCCTGCCTGGACGAGGGACCAGTGCCAGCAGGAGAACGCCGCGGGCATGGCGGCGTCGATGTCCTCAGCAGAGACCACAGTGCCGTCCTTCCTGAAGGTAAGGTCGCGCTCGCGGCCGAGGATCCTGAACCCGGTGGGCATTTTCCTGACGATGTCGCCCGTATGGTAGCGCAGGAGCGGCATCGCCTCGCGATCGCGGGTCGTTACGTGGATCTGGAAGACGTCCGGCAGCTCGGGGCGCCACGGCACGAGCTCGATGAAGGCGTTGCCGTCGATCGCCTGGGAGTCGTCCTTGAAGGCCTCGCCGACAAAGATGTACCCCGCCTCCGTCGATCCGTAGAGGTCGACCTGGGGCGCAGGGAACGCCTCGGCAATGCGCCTGCCGTGCTGCGCGCTCGCCTTCCCATACGTCAGGATCACGGCCTCGATGCTCGGCACCCGCACGCGTCGGTGGAGGGCCGCCCGCGCCAGCAGGGAAAGGTAGACCGGTTCGCCCTCGAGTACCTGCGGCTGCGTTGCCTGCAGCTCGATCAGGATCCGGTCCCACTCCTTCTCGGGGAACACAAAGGGGTCGCTGGTCAGGTTCAGGTACACGGTCCCGTCGATGTAGCGGTGGGGGAAAGGATGGTCCTCGTACGGGCACAGGTGGCTTGAGCAGCCCACGGGCGCCAACACGCACTTGCGGTGCGGCTGGTCCGCAAACTTTGCCAGGATCCTGGAGGCCCGATAGGCCCGCAGGGTCTGGGCGGCCCACCAGCCCTCCTCCATGATCACAGTCATCGGCCCGGCAGTGGTCCCGGAGGTCCCCTCGTACTCGTAGCGCTTCTCCGCGAGGCCGCGTTCGATCTCGCGATAGTCGGCAAAGAACGCCTGGTGGCCCTTTTCGACGATTTCCCCCTTCGAAAGCGCGGGGATCTCACGGTAGCATGACCACTGGAGCGCATTGGGGTGAAGCGGGAACCGCTTGGAGTACAAGGGGCTGCGCTCGTAGATTCGGCGGATCTCCCCCTCCAGGGGCGCGGGCAGACACTCCCCCTCGGCAGTGCCGAGTGCGTCTGGGCTGTTTGCAAATACGGGCGCGTTCATGGAGGGCGGGTGGTGGAGTTCCCGTCGACCCAGACTAAAGCCTCTGCGCGAGGCTAAGTCAAACGCGCCCGTCTATGGCCGACTCTGGGTCTCGGGTCCATTTAACAGCTCGGGTGGTTTGGGAGGTAGGGCGAGTCGTCCCGACGAGCCGCCTTTGCGGACTTCGTGGAGCGGGCGTGCCAACTTTGGAGTTGTGTGTTCGCCTCAAGACTCGGGCCCAGCGGGGCCACGCGGATCTGCGGCCGACTTGCTCCTAGACACGAATCGAATCCCACGTAATCCAGAACCGGAAGCCCCGACACGCCCAGATCGGAACATCACCGCTCTTGTCGTCCGGTCGCGACGCCTGAGGTCCGCCAAGCCCGGGCGAACAACCTCCTCCAAAGCAGGCACACCCACACCACTCAGCCCGCACCGACCACCAGCTTGACACCCAGCTTGAATAGTCTCGTTTCCCAAAGGTCAGAATGGCCCCAAGGTGCTTCATAAGGCTGCATCGGCGGTTTCCTTTACCAGCCATAATTGGTCAAGAATGGTTTCTTAAAATGAAACCACTTGCCTTGATTTGTTGCCTGATGGTTGGCGTTGCCGTAAACGCGGCGGAGATCACTCCGGCATTCGAGGCCTACCAAGTCCAAACGCCCCTTATCTGCCCTCGATTAGTCGACACGTCGACCAATCCTCTAGCTCATCGTTTTCGAACCGTGCTGCGTCATGCAGCAGATAAGGGCCAAAACTTCGCCGGGAAATGCGCGATTGCGAAATGGGGCTGCGGAACTGATTGCATCGAGTGGGCGATCATCGATCTGGAGACCGGCAAGGTGTTTTTCGACCAACACCATTTTGATCTCATGTGGATCGTTGGATGGGAGACGGGCGTAGATGATGGTTATCTCATTTTTAGACCCAACAGCACCCTGCTGATCGCGCAAGGGGCTACAAACGAACATCCTAAGAAGGTGTATCGTGACTTCCTAAGGTGGACCGGCAATGGACTAGAGCTGCTGAAATCGGAGGTCATCTATGAGGACAAGAATTCAGTATCTGCGGCCACGCCCTCTCAGGCCATGCTGCCTGACCGCCGTTGATGCTTTGGCGCGGCGCTAGGGCGAAGTCCAGAATGGCAACACCCCATCTGAAGATGTTGTGCCTGCCCTGCCGCGGCGGGCTGAGGAGTTAGATAGCGGGCTGCGGAGCGCGGGCCTTCCGCGTTAGGGCCTAGTGGGGAGACTAGGAATCGAAGAATCCACTTCACCCGCCATGGTTACATGCGGAGCAGCCAAACCAAAGATTCCATTCCCGCCGGGCTGGGCGAATTGGCACACAATCTTCAGATGGGGTGTTGCCAATCGGACTTCGCGAAGCTCCCAATCAATCGCGCGAGCAAGCTCGCTGCCCTACGAAGGCCTCAACGCCTCCAGGAAAAACAGACTCACCAGCGTCAGGCTGTGGGTGATCTTGCCGGAACGCGCCGCAGCAAGAACCTCCTCGACCGGAAGCACCACCACTTCGATCTCCTCGTCCGGGTCCCAGTCGGTCGTGCCGCTTGGAACGACACCCTCGATAAGCACCACCTTACAATGGTTGTTCTGGATCGCCGGATTCGGATGCACCGAGGCCAGCAGGCGCGCGCCGTGGCCGGCATATCCCGTCTCCTCCTGGAGCTCGCGGACGCCGGCTGCGACCGGGTCCTCGCCCGCCTCGACCACGCCGCCCGGAACCTCCAGCGAAAGGTCGTCGATCCCATGCCTGAACTGCCTCACCAGCACGAGCTTCCCATCGGGCGTAAGCGCAAGGACGTTCACCCAATCGGGCGCCTTGACCACCACGAAGTCGCGCCCCGCGCCGCGACCCGGGTGCGTATAGTGACGGCTCCAGACCTCGAGCACGCGGGTCTTGAGCAGCGCGTGCTCCTCGCCCTTCTTCCAGCGCGCCGGGCCGCCTGCGGGTTTGCTCATGTTGATGAAATAAAAATGCCTCCTTGCCACAACGGGCAGGGAGGCATCTTGAAATTCACGCGCCTTCGGTCAGGGCGTCACTTTTTCTCGGGAAGCTTGACCTTCTGTCCGACCTTGAGGTGCTTCCAGTCAATCTCAGGGTTGACTGCGATCAGGTCGGCGACGGTCACACCATTCGCGTGGGCGATCTTGCGGCCCGTGTCCCCCGACTTGACGACGTACTCGCCCGGGCCGGCGACGGCCGTGGACGCGCCATGCGCTCCGTGAGCGGCGGGCCGCTTCTGGGACTCCTCCAGTTTGGAAATCGACGCCTGGATCGTTCCGATCGTGTTGCCGACCGCGGTGAAGGCATCCTGGGTCTGGCGACCAAACGCGGCGACATCCTTGTCCGCCTTGTCGGCAGCTGCGGCCGCGGAACTGACCTGCGAAGAGAGGTCCTCGATCTTGTCGATTTCGACCTGGTCCGTGTCGAGTTTGGTCCGTAGCTTGGAAGCGCTTACGACGGCGTAGCCGCCAATGATGATCGCAACGGCTCCGAGGATTACGCCCGCAATCGGGAGCACGCTGTTATTTTCGCGAGAAATGGTATCCATGATTGAAGAATTGGACGGATCAGAGCGCGATTCGAACAGCGACGCAAGCAGAGATTATTGACAAAAAGGGCCCTGAGTTTATCAAGCGGAGCACCCCATGGCTGATACCCCTATTGCCCCTGCCCATGCCCAGCAAACGACGGCCCCCGAGGACAAGGTCCCGGTCAAGCAGAAGCTAGCCTACGGGCTCGGGACGTTCCACGACATGTGGGGCCATTGGCTGTATCCGGGCCTTGCATTTCCGATCTTTAACATCTTCCTCGGTGTATCGCCCGTCCTGGTGAGCTCGGCGCTCATGCTGAACCGGCTTTTCGACGCCGTATCGGATCCCGTCTTCGGTTGGCTCTCGGACAACACCCGCTCCCGCTGGGGACGCAGGCGCCCCTACCTGTTGATTGGCGGCATGCTGGCCGGGATTGGGCTTCCGTTCCTGCTCGCGGTGTCGGCGGGCTGGGGCAGCACGCACCTGCATCTTTGGCACTGGAGTTACGACATCTCCAACTATTTCTGGTTCATGCTGGCCTCGTCGGCGATCTACATCCCGCTGATGAGCTCCTTCAACATGCCGTTCCAAAGCCTGGGAGCCGAGATGACGCCCGACTACAAGGAGCGAAACAACGTCTTCGCCTTCAAGAACGCCGTGCAGAAGATTCCTGAGCTCGGTCTCTTCTTCGCGGGCATGTTCATCACCAAGTCGGTGTGGGTCGGTGCCAACCGCCACAATCTAGGGCACCGGGTGATGATGCTGCTGACCACCGCCTCCGCGTGGAACAAGGCCGGGCCGGACGACAAGCCCAACATGCTGCTGGGCGCCCAGGTATACATGGTGATCCTGGGGTGCCTGATGATACTCGGGGCGATCGTCATGTTCATCGTGATGCGCGAGCGGTACTACGGGAATGTCGTTTCCCGCAACCAGGAGAAAATCAGGCTGAGTGAGACCATCTGGGAGTGCTTGAAGTGCGGACCATTCCGTCTGCTCACCTACATGTCCCTGGCCTTCAACCTCGGCCTGAGCATGGTCGGGACCCTGGGCCTCTACGACACGATCTACTACGTCTGCCACGGCGACAAGGCCACGGGCTTTTCCTGGAATTTCTCGATGGGCATCGGTGGAATGGTGCTGGGGTTCCTGGGGCTGCCGTTCTACGGATTCATCGCCAACCGCATAGGAAAGCGGCTTGGCATGATGGCCGTGCTGAGCTCCGCGGTCCTTGTGTTCATCGCGAGCTGGTGGCTGTACAACCCGAACCACCCCTGGCTGCAGCCGTTCGCCTCGGGTTTCATCGCCTTCATCGGCGCGGGCTTCTGGATGATCTACGGATCCTGCGGCGCGGATGTGATGGACTACGATGAGCTCCAGACCGGCAAGCGGCGCGAGGGCGCCTTCAGCGCCTGCGGCTCATGGATCAACAAGTTCGGCATGGTGGCCGGCATCTGGGCCTCGGGCTTCATCCTTTCCTCCACTGGATTTGACGCCTCGCTGGGCGGCGCGCAAACGCCCCACGCGATCTTCATGATCCGCTTCATGTTCGCGGCGCTGCCCATTGTCGGGCTGCTGATCGCGATCTTCTGCTTCATCAAGTTCCCGCTCACCGCCGAGAAGATGGCGGACATCCGGGTGCAGCTCGAGGCCCGCCGCGGCAAGATTTAGCAGGCTGTCAGCTGTGGCCGGCGATCGGGTGCGGGAGGTACGGCTCCTCGAGGATCCGGACTTCCTCGTCGCTTAGCTTCAGGGACAGCGATGCCACCGCGTCCTCGAGGTGGTGCGGCTTTGAAGCACCCACAATGGGCGCGACCAGTCCCGGGCGGCCGGACAGCCACGCCAGCGCCACCTGCGCCGGCGGGACCCCGCGCTCCTTCGCAACCCGGGCCACGGCGTCCACGACCTTCTGGTCGGCGTCCGCGAGCCGCTCGCCGTAGAGCTGGGTCGCATATCCGTCCGTCTTCGCACGCACCGATTCGCCCTTCCTGCTGCCCGCAAGGGCGCCTCTCGCCAGGGGGCTCCAGGGAATGAGGCCGATACCCTGGTCGCGGCACAGGGGAATCATCTCCCTCTCCTCCTCGCGGTACAGGAGATTGTAGTGGTTCTGCATCGTGACGAAGCGCGCCCAGCCGCGCCCCCCTGCGACCTGGAGCATCTTCGAGAACTGCCATGCGAACATGGACGACGCCCCGAGGTACAGCACCTTGCCCGACCGGACCAGGCTGTCCAGGGCCTCCAGCGTCTCCTCGATGGGCGTGGACGGGTCGAAGCGGTGGATCTGGTACAGGTCGATGTAGTCCATGCCGAGGCGCCGGAGACTGTCCTCGACCGCGTGGACGATGTGCTTTCGGGAGAGCCCCCGCTGGTTGGGATCGTCGCCCATCGGGTTGAAGACCTTGGTGGCGACGACGATCCGGTCCCTGCCCGGCCCGAAATCGCGCAGCGCCCGGCCGACGACCTCCTCGGAGGCCCCAAGCGAATACATGTCAGCCGTATCAAAGAAATTGATACCCAATTCCAGCGCCCGCTTGAGGAAGGGCCGGCTCGGCTCCTCGTCCAGCACCCAGGGGCGCCACTTGCTCGTCCCATACGTCATCGTCCCGAGGCAGATCCGGGACACCTTGAGCCCCGTGGGGCCGAGATTCACGTAGTCCATGGACTCAATCGAACCCAGAACCCCCCGAACTGCAAGGCAGGCTCGACCTTGCTTCGTAGGTCAGCGAGCTTGCTCGCGCTCCGGAAGGCGCGAGCAAGCTCGCTGACCTATGGGTACCGGAGCGCGTTGACCTTGGACTGCATTCCACCTTTCCTGCCACGATGCCGTCGAGCAGGCCCCCCACCGTGTCCGTGCGCATGCTGAACAAGCGCTATGGAAGCGTCGCCGCCGTGCGGAACGTGAGCTTCGACGTGGCGCCGGGGGAAATCCTCGGGCTGCTGGGGCCCAACGGGGCCGGCAAGACGACGACGATCGAGTGCATCCTGGGACTCCGCCGGCCGGATTCCGGGGCGATCATGATCGACGGGATCGACGCGCTGGCGGACCGCGATCGCGCGAAGCTCAGGGTCGGGGCCCAGATCCAGTCCGCCTCGCTGCAGGACAAGATCACGCCGCGGCAGGCGCTGAGGCTGTTCGGTTCGTTCTACGGGACCTCTGCGAAGGCCGGCGAATTGCTCGAGCGCTTCGAGCTGTCGGCCAAGGCCGACGCTCCGTTCGACACGCTTTCGGGAGGCCAGAGGCAGCGGCTGTTCCTTGCCCTGGCCTTTGTCAACGACCCGACGCTCGTGGTCCTCGACGAGCCGACGGCCGGCCTCGACTCGCGGGCCCGAAGGGCCCTGCACCAGCTGATCGCCGGGATGCGGACGGCGGGCCGGACCGTGCTTCTCACAACGCATATCATGGAGGAGGCGCATACGCTCTGCGACCGCGTGGCAATCCTCAACGAGGGGAGGATCGTCGCCCTGGAGGAGCCCGATGAGCTGATCGCCGGGTCCAACTCCAAGGTCATCTTCAGGACGGCCAGGCCCCTTGATTCGGCGCAGTTGGGATCCCTTCCCCATGCGGTCAGCAGCAGGGCCGGCGGGGGCGGATGGACGGTCGTGACGTCGGACGCCAACCGGACGGTCGTGGGGCTCGTCCGGCTGGTCGAGGCCGGGGGAAACGAGCTGCTCGACCTGCAGATCCACAGGCCCTCTCTTGAGGACGTCTTCCTCGAGCTTACGGGCCGGCCTCTCTCGGCCCCGGAGGAGGACAAGGAATCCGGTCCATCATGAACCCCGGACTGCTCCAGCATTTCCTGCTGACGCTGCGCCTGAATTTCAGGAGCAGGCAGTCGATTGTCTACGGGTACCTGGTCCCCGTGTTTTTCCTGATCGCATTCGCCAGCGTGTTCCGGACGGACTCTCCCCTGCTCCTCCCGAGGATGGGCCAGATCCTGACGATCAGCATCCTCGGCGGCGCCTGCTTCGGGCTCCCGACGGCCCTGGTGGCTGAGCGCGAGCGGGGCGTCTGGCGGCGCTATCGGCTGCTTCCCGTGCCGACGGGCAGCCTGGTCGTGAGCACCCTTGCGGCGCGGCTGGTGATCGTCGCCTCGGCGGCCGCCCTCCAGCTGGCCCTGGCGCGCATCGCCTTCCACACGCCGTTCCCAGCCCATCCGCTCCATGTCCTGCTGGGGTTCATTGTGGTGTGCCTATCGTTCCTCGGCCTCGGCCTTTTGGTCGCGGCGCTCGCCGAGGACGTGCCGGCAGTCCAGGCGCTCGGCCAGTGCCTGTTCCTGCCGATGATCATGATCGGCGGCGTGGCGGTGCCCCTGTCCGTGCTGCCGTCCTGGGCGCAGATCGTTTCGGGGTTCATGCCGGGCCGGTACGCCGTGGCCGCGCTGCAGTCTGGGTTCGACGGAAGCGGCGCCGGGCATGCCTTCGACTACCTTGCGCTTCTTCTGATCGGCGCAGCGGCCGGCGCAGCGGGGATAAGGCTGTTCCGGTGGGAACCCGGCCGGCGCCTCGGACGCCGGGCGCTCATCTGGGTGGGCGCTTCGCTTCTGCCCTGGATCGCGGTGGGGCTGGCCGCCGGAACTACCGGCCGGTTGAACCCGCCGCCCGCCCCGGCCGCATACCAGGCCATTGGCGATCGCCTGATCGCGAGCATCACCTATGACGACTTGCCCGGGGACAATGAACTGGCCACACCGCTCGCCCCACCCTTCACCGACGGGGGCAGGTCCTCGGGCATGGATGTGTTCGCAGGGAAGTTGAAGGACTGGGCGCCGGGCCATGTCGATGACGCGGGCCAGGCCGTCCGCAACCTCATCTGCGTTGCGTCGATCGCCGACCTTGCTGAAGACCCGAGAGAAGGCGTGATAGCCCGGACGGTGTTCACCTACCTGGAGGCAAGTTACAGGGAGGAGGACCTGCGCAAGGCGCTGGCCTGGGTCGCGCTCTATCCCAATGAGGGCACGGCACTGACCATGGCGCCCGATCTCGGGTTCGTCCGCCCTGTTGGCGAGGACTTTGTCCGGGAACGGAGCGCACTGTACGCCCGGAAATTCCTGGGCAGATTGTTGGGCAGGATCAAGGCGCCGTAGGTCAGCGAGCTTGCTCGCGCTCCGGGAAGGCGCGAGCAAGCTCGCTGACCTACGAGGGCCGAATGGCCCGGACCCTTCGACAAGCGCAGGGCATGCGCAGGGCCGCGCGGACCGACTCAAGACGGACCGTAGGACTGCGAATGGGTCGGAATGTATACTCGGACGCCCGGGCCGGGTGTCCCTACCTTCTAAAGCGGACAGGCCGGTGCGTCCTCAGGCTACCTTTTCTCGAAGAGGTAGTGCGAGACGATCCACTCGGCGCCGCCGCGGTAGCCCCAGAGCTCGGCGCAGCTCATCAGAAACGCGCGCCAGTAGACGAACCACTTGAGCTCCTCGCCCTTGCCGTAGGTTTCGGCGAGGATGGGCAGGACGTCCGCCTTGCGGGCGTCGAGGTTGCTCAGCCAGTCCTCGGCCGTGCGCTGGTAGTGCGTGCCGCTCACTTTCCAGTCCTGGACCAGCCGCAGGTCGTCCTGGAAGCGGCCCAGGAGATCGTGGGAGGGCATCTGGCCCCCGGTGAAGAAGTTCCTGGCCATCCAGTCGCCGGGCCCGTCCTGGACGAAGTGGTAGGCGAGGCGGCTGTGCGTGAAGATGTGCACAAACAGGAGCCCGCCCGGCGCAAGCCACCGTGAAATCCGGTTCAGCAGCAGCTGATAGTTCTTCATGTGCTCGAACATCTCGATGGACACCACCCGGTCGAACTGCCCCGGCTCCGCGTCGAAGCGGTTCATGTCGCAGGTGATGATGGTCAGGTTTGACAGGCCCCGGGCGCGGGCCTGCGCGTCGATGTGCTCCTTCTGCGTCCGGGAATTCGAGACGCTGGTGATCCGGCTCGCGGGAAACCGCCCGGCCAGGTACAGGCACAGGGAGCCCCAGCCGCAGCCGAGTTCAAGAATGCGCTGCCCATCGGCAAGCCGGCCGCGCTCCACGTACAGCGCAAGCATCGCCTCCTCGGCCTGGTCGAGCGTCTCGTTGCCGGTCGGGTACAGGCACCCGGAATATTTCATCCGGGCGCCCAGCCAATGCTGGTAGAACCGGGTGGGCACCTCGTAGTGCTGTTCGTTCGCAGCCTGGGTTTCCTCGGCCAGGGGCCTTCGCTTCAAGTCCTCGGCATAGGCATCCACGGCCGCCTGCTGTTCCCTGGAAGTGGGCCTCGTCTTCTCCCGGAGCCTGCGCGCAAGAAGCCGCCGGATGCCTGTCCGAATCAGCCAGTCCGGGAGGAGGTTCCTCTCGAGCAGGGCGTCAATCAAGGGGACCTCCTGGGAATCCAGGGCACAAACACGCTGGTGGTCCGCTGGTAGGCCCGGTAGGCCTCCCCCTTGCTCCGCAGCAACTGCTCCTCGGTGATGGGAATGCCGGTCACGCGAAGGAGAAGGGTCAGGATGATCGCCGGGGAAAGGATCCCAAGCCAGCCCCAGGGCGAGCCGCAGGCGAAGACAAAGTAGGCAACCCAGATCAGCCACTCAAAGAAGTAGTTCGGATGGCGGCTCAGCCGCCAAAGCCCCCTGTCGCAGACTTTGCCGGCCGTGGACGGATCGCCCTTGAAGGCGGCGAGCTGCGCGTCGGACAGGGCCTCGCCGGCGATCGCCAGGAGCCAGAGCGCTGCACCCGCCCACTCAAGCGGACCGAGCGCCGGGACTGCATTGAAGGCGGGGGCCATGAACGGGACGGAGAGCAGGACCACAGACGCGGCCTGCAGCTGAAAGAACCCGGCCATCTTGAACTTGAACTCGGACTGCCAGTCGTGGCGCAGCTGGCGGTACCGGCCGTCCTCCCTGGGGTGGTGGGCGGCAATGCGGATGAGCAGGTGGGTGCCCAGCCGCGCGCTCCAAAGAACGACCATCGAGCCGATCAGGACCCGGCGGACGATCCAGCCCGGGCCCAGCGCCTCAAACGCGAGCGCCGCCGCGCCAAAGGCGTAGGACCAGCCAATGTCCACGATCCCGTAGTTGTCGATCCGGCGCGCGAGCGCGAAGAGGAGGGCGAACGCGGCGCAAAGGGCCGCGAGGACCGGGAGGGCAAGGATGAGGGCGTTCAAAGGGAAAGGTTGTTGGGCCGGGTATGCACCGTCTGCACGACGGAAATATTGCGCAGTGCGAATGCGGCCTCGCAGTAGCCAAGGTAGTACGACCACTTCCGGAGGAAGCGCTCGTCAAAGCCGAGCGCCAGCACGGCATCCCGGTGTGCATGGAAGCGTTCGCCCCAGGCCCGAAGCGTCAGGACGTAGTCGCGGCCGAGGTCCTCCATGCCGTGGAGGACGAAGCCCCCGTGCTTCGCAAGGAGGGCGTTCAGCCGGTTCAGGGAGATCAGCAGCGATCCGGGGAAGATGTGCTTTTGGATGAAGTCCACGCCCCTCCTGAACTGGTCGTACCGGCTGTCGGGGCAGGTGATCAGCTGCATCGCGAGCAACCCGTCGGGCTTGAGCACTCGGTCGAGCACGCCGCAAAAGTCAGGAAGGTAGCGGTGGCCCACGGCCTCGATCATCTCGATCGACACGACCTTGTCGAAGCGGTCGCGGATGTCCCGGTAGTCCTTCAATTCGACCCGAATTCGTTCGGAGAGCCCGGCCTCCGAAACCCTCCTGCGCGCAAGCTCGTACTGACTCCTGGAAATGGTGACGGTGGTGACCCTGCAGCCGTACCCCGAGGCGGCCGCGATGGACCACCCGCCCCACCCCGTACCGATTTCCAGCACATGGTCTTCCGGGCAGAGCCGCAGTTTGCGGCAGAGCGCCTCGTTCTTCTCGGCCTGGGCCTGCGCGAGCGTCATGCCGGGCCGCGCCCACCGGGCCGACGAATACATCATGGACTCATCGAGGAAGAGCGCGAAGAAATCGTTCGAGAGGTCGTAGTGCCGCCCGATGTTCCGGCCCGCGTTTGAGAGCGAGTTCGGGCTCAGGGAGTGGCCGATCCGGTTGGCCAGGCGCAGGAGATTGAGGCCCGCGGCCTTCGCCATGCCCGAGCCGGAGAGCACGGGGGAGTTCTCGATGTTCAGGATGAACCACGCGATCAGGGCCGTGAGGTTCCCGGTCGTCCAGTCCCCGTCGATATACGACTCGGCGAAGCCGATGTCGCCGTAGAGCGCGCACTTCCGGAAGAATGCCTCGCGCACGACCCTGATGTCCGCCGAGGCCGGGATGCCGTGCGGGAGATCCGCCTCCGGCGATCCGAAGTCCCGGGTGAAGCCGCCGGGCAGTTCCAGCCGAAGCCTGCCGCGCTTCATGCGGGAGAGGGCCGACAGGACGGGACCGCGGAAAACGGAGGGACGCGTCGTCCCGGCGACCGGCATGGCGAGCGTGAGCGGATCCGGACTCATGTCATTGCTCGCGGGCAATGGAGACATGCGGCCGGTACAGGTTGCGCTGGTGGCCGGGCCTCGCGGCCTTGGCGTAGCTCGGCACCCGCTTCAGCCAAAGGACCGCCGCATGGGCGTGGATCAGCGCAATGATCCTGAGGGAAAGGAGCGGGTACTTGAGGGCAAACCACGCCAGCCGCCGGCCGGTCAGCTCGCGCCTGCTCCCCTGCAGCGTGCTCGTGAGCGTGCGTCTGCCGTCCGAATAGTCGTCGATCTGCACGGAGAGCCCGTCGCCGGGCACCTTCAGCTGGAAGTCGAACGCCACGTCGACGTCGGAGAATGGCGACACATAGAAGTGCTTGGGCGCCAGGCGGTGGAAGGCCAACCCTTCGCGGGCTTCCGGGCCGAGGAAGTAGGGCTTCATTTCGCGAAACGTGTTCGTCACCTCGGCCAGCGCCGCCACAGGCTCGCCCGATCGGTCGTAGCAGAAGTAGAACGACACCGGGTTGAACAGGTAGCCAAGGATCCGCGGAAGGGTCACTAGGACGACCCTGCCCCCTTCCAGGTCCACCCCCTGCCGCGCAACGTAGGCGACCACCCTCGCCTTGAGCCCGAGCGTCTTGTCCCTCATCGCCTGGCCTACTTCGTCCCCGTTGTGGACCGGGCTTCCGGTGGGCAGGAAATCCGCATCGCGAAAGCTGTACAGGTTTCGATGGTTCAGGGAAAACAGGCTGAACTTCCGGTGCAGCAAGGGCAGCTCGTCGAGGTCGACGGCAAAGAGAAAGATCCTGTACGCAAACCCATGCACCTGTGGGGAAAAGCGGTGGTGCGCCACGCGGCATTCATACAGGCAGGACTTCATGTGCTTCGTCTGGAGATGTGAGCTTGGCTGGGATGGGAGAAAATACAATATGTTGCGGACCTCTGAGGTAGGGCGAGTCGTCCCAGTCCCGACGAGCCGCTTCCGAATCGTAGGTCAGCGAGCTTGCGCGCGCTCAGGGAGGCGCGAGCAAGCTCGCTGACCTACAACGGACTAGCCCCATGGGTCTCTCCCGAGGATCAGCCCGCTGGCCTGGACGGCGCTCAGGAGCGCGTCCTCGTGGAACCCGAACCGAAAATAGCTGCCCGCATAGTACGTCCCGGTGGAACCGCCTGCGGCCCGGTTCAAGGCCGGAAGCTCCTTCTGCGCCGGGATCGCGCCCAGGTCGAACAACGGATGCTCGTAGCGAATCGTCCGGACGACCTTCGCCGGGTCGATGATCTCGGGCCGGTTGATCGATACAAAGTAGTTTGCCCGGTCCGAGACGCCCTGCAGCGAGTTCATCCAGTAGTGGGTGGCCGTCGACCGGCCCCCGGCGGCATCCCGCGAGACCTCGTAGTTCCAGCTCGACCACGCGAGCCGGGTCCGGGGCATCACCGCCTCATCGGTGTGGAGCGTCGCCGTGTTCTCCTGGTAGCGGAATGCCCCGAGGATGCGCGCCTCGTCGGCAGTCGGATCGGCGAGAAGGCGCAACGCCTGGTCTCCGTGGCAGGCCAGGATCAACCGGTCAAACTCCCCGGTCGAACCGTCCCCGGCCTCCACAACCACCCTCCCCCGCCTCCGCGAAACCCTCACCGCCCGGGTCCCGAGCCGGATCCGGTCGCGCCATGGCCGAGACATGTTCTCGACATACGTGCTGGCTCCGCCCTCGACCGTCCGCCAGGGGTGCTGGGTGTCCAGGCCCAGAAACCCGTGATTGTGGAAAAAACGCAGGAGGGTGGCCGCGGGAAACTGCTCCATCAGCCCGGGCGGCGTGCTCCACACGGCCGACCCCATCGGGACGAGGTAGAGGTCGAGAAAGTCGGCGCCGTAGCCCCTCCGCCGCACGTACTCTCCCAGCGTCAACGAGGCCGTCGCCGGGTCCGAAAGCGCCGCTATTGCCTCCCGGTTGAATCGGTTGATGGCCGCCAGCATCCGGTAAAAGCGGGGCCGCAGGAGGTTTCGCCTCTGGGCGAAGAGATGGTTGATCGACGACCCGCAGAACTCGATGCCCGAGTCCGCATGACGGACGCTGAACGACATCGGCGCGGGCTTGGTTGGCACACCCAGGGAATCGAAGAGCCGGCTCAGGAGGGGATACGTCACCCGGTTGAATACCATGAAGCCCGTGTCCACCGGAACCTCCCTCCCAGTCCCGGGCTCGCGGACCATCACGGTGTTCGTATGCCCGCCCGCGTGGCCACCCTGCTCGTAGAGCGTCAGATCGAAGGACCCGTGCAGGAAGTGCGCGCAGCCCAGGCCCGCGATGCCGGTCCCCACAATGGCAAGCCTCTCCATGCCGTTATTTGGCCTCGAGCGGGACCGGTTCCCCGGGCGCAGTTGATGCCGCGGACTCCCGGGGCGGTGCGGCGCCAGGCTGCGAGCCCCTCCCCTCGGCGAGCACCGTTCCGGGAACACGCTTCAAGTCCCAGATCAGGCCGGTCCAGGACAGCGCCTTCAAGCCGTAGTAGGTGGGGTCGAATTCCCACCAGTAAAAACCGTTCCGCGCCGCCGCCTGGTAGCGGTGGTGGTTGTTGTGCCAGCCCTCCCCCAGGGTGACCAGGGCAAGGATGAGGCTGTTCCGGGAGTCGTCCTCGGTCTCGAACCGGCGGCGGCCCATCAGATGCGCCATGGAGTTGATGCACGAGGTGCCGTGGAACAGGGCCGTGGTGCTCACAAAGAAGCCCCAGACGAGAAGCTGGCTGCCGTTCGTCCCGAGCGAGGGCGCATGGACTCCGAGAAAGTGGCCCAGCGACCAGATCGCGACGGCAAACAGCGCGGGAATCACGGCGTCGAACCGGTTTAGGAATACGAGCTCGGGGTATCTCGCCAGGTCCCTGACCTGGGTGTAGTCCGTCGGAAAGTTCCGGCGGCTGGAGATCCAGCCGATATGCGACCACCAGAACCCGTGGACATGCGGGGAATGCGCGTCCTCGGGACCGTCGGAGTGCCGGTGGTGGTGGCGGTGGTGGTAGGCCCACCAGAGCGGTCCGCGCTGCACCGCCGTCGCCCCGAAGAGAGCGAGCAGGAACTGGCCCGCCCGCGACGTCGTGTAGGTCTTGTGCGAGAAATACCGGTGGTAGCATCCGGTGACGGCGAACATCCTGGCAAAATAAAGGCCCACGGCCGTCGCCACGGCGAAAACGCTTGCCCCCGTGAAAAACACCCCGAGGCAGCCGAGGTGCAGGATCGCGAAGGGGATGCACCGGACCCAGTCCACGCGGTCGGGCTCCTCCTCGCGCATGCTCTGCGCCCCTCCGGGGGCATGGTCGGCGTCAAACCACTGGACGAGGGCGGTCAGGAAATCGCGAAATTCGTGCATGGCATCCGTGCTACGCTTCAGGGGGCCGGCCGGATGGGCAAATCCAAAAAGGCGACGCCGAAGATGTGCCCGGACGCGCGGGCCGCGCGTCCCTACCTCGCTGTCAAAAAAGAGGCCCGGCCTTCCTTTCGGAAAACCGGGCCAAAAACCTGGCAACAACCTACTCTCGCGGGACCTATCGTCCAACTACCATGGGCTGCTCGGGGCTTAACGGCCGTGTTCGGGATGGGAACGGGTGGGGCCCCCGGCATATGGTCACCAGGAAGGGGATCGCCGGCACGCCCCACGATACAATCGGGACGAGCCGGGAAAGGCAAAAATCTGTCAGGGAAGGGGGTAAATTAAACGCCTTAGAACAACGGGCGCTTTTGATGTATAAACCGGCAAGGTCATTAGTAACAGTAAACTGAACGCGTTACCGCGCTTGCATTTCTGTCCTATCAACCGGGTGG
>Ga0302320_10011891_pt1 | contig 18350 bp, 16 predicted proteins | sample Bog_T0_3_FD_202130 | JGI IMG/M metagenome (GOLD analysis project Ga0302320, IMG submission 202130) | Peat permafrost microbial communities from Stordalen Mire near Abisko, Sweden - Bog_T0_3 | ecosystem: Environmental > Terrestrial > Soil > Wetlands > Peat | place: Sweden: Abisko, Stordalen Mire...
CACCGTCACATCGTCTTGCCACTCGGGCGTAGAGCAACGAGTGAAGTCGGCGTCTATACTCCAGAATTGCCCCATATCCGCGAAATATTGGATCTGGGCGTCCATGCCGAACATTTGAAAAGCCTCGAGTGCAGAAATCCCCTTCAGATATTTGTCGAGATGGTAGCCCTGCCATTGGTGAACGGATACAGGCAACCGGTCCGGCCGCCCCTTGTGAAGTGCGATCATCATTCTTTCTTTCGAAGTCATAAATGGCTCACAATGCTGGTTTTCCCGGTTCGTTTATCGAACGCATCCACGCAGTCTAAAGATCAAGCAAACGCCCGGCCGGCGCGAGTTCAACGTCTTGCCCGCTACAGGCGACCAGTACCGCATCAGTGTATCCGTTTGGCGTCGATACCGGTAACGCTACCGTTTTCCTTGATTCCAGAGTATCGCGCCGATATCGACGGCCTGTCAAGTGGGACCGACTCTCTCTTTCATCGCAAGATGAACCAGGAGCAGTGGGGCTGATTTCAACGCAAGACTTGCCTGAACCAGTCAGGGCGGGCAAGCCGAGAGATCGCCGCCACAAAAAGATGTTGTGGTTCGCAGTCAACCGGTACGTTCCGCCAAGGAAGAAAAATATAGTACACTTCCCTGAATATGCCAGTAACGATGAAAGACATAGCAAGCGATCTGGGGATCAGCGTTATCACTGTTTCGAAGGTGCTGCGAAACAAGGACGATGTCAGTGAGAAGACTCGCCAGCGAGTTCTGGCACGTGTCAAGGAGCTGAACTACACTCCAAATCTTGCTGCGCGTAGCCTGGTAACGGGACGCACATACCTTGTTGGTCTTGTGGTGCCCGACCTTTTGCACACCTTCTTCGCGCAGATTGCAAACTCGCTCACCGAGGCCTTTCTGAAGAATGGCTATGGCCTCATCATCTCCACTGCGGGCGAGGATCCGGAGTTGGAAATGCGCACCCTCGACCGATTCCTAGCTCGGAGGTTCGATGCGCTGATTATTGCTTCCGCGGGAACGACGTCGGCCATTTTAGGTCCCTTGCGGGAAGCTGGCACGCCGTTTGTCTTGATCGATCGCCGATTCCCAGATCTCGACGCAAACTACGTCGGCGTTGATGACGAAGTTGTCGGGGCACTCGCCACGGAGCATCTTATTGAAATCGGATGCAACAGGATTGCACATCTTCGTGGGCCGGAGACCAGCCCGGGTATAGGGCGTCTCAATGGATATCTTAAGGCAATGGCCAAATTCAAGATGAAATCCTTGCCTGACTATGTTTCGGCGCCGAGAATGGCGGACGTTCATAGCAAAGATAGTGGTGAGGAGCAGATGAAAAAGCTGCTCGGCTTGGCGCAACGTCCGGATGGGGTATTCGCTTACAACGATGCCATGGCAATTGGAGCGATGCATGCAATTCTCGATGCGGGTCTCCGGATTCCTGAAGATGTCGCTTTGATCGGCTGCGGAAATCTTCACTATGGCAGTGAACTCCGTGTTCCCCTGTCGACCATCGATCAAGACACCGAACAGATCGGTAAGAGTGCCGCACGCCTTACCTTATCGCTCCTAGAATCCAAGGGACGTCCTGGAACTGAATCAAAGGGAAAACCTAAAAACAAGACGGTGATCATTCAACCACAGCTCGTGATTCGTGCCTCCACTGATAGGAAGCGGGCACGAAAGGAAGAAAAGAAGAGGATTTGAAGCAAAGCAAACAGGCTGGGACATTGTAGCGTCGCAGGTCTCCCACTTTTGAGCTTTTTGATGTCTGGGCGTCATCGTCTAGTTGCAGATCCGGCGGCTGCTCTGGCCTTCCGGTTCAGACCCGCAGCCCGGTGCTTCTGTTTCGCGCTCACTTTTTCTTGCTCCATCCCCCTCTGGTTTCTTCACCTGCCTGCATCTGTAATCTTTGCAAGGGTGACAAGCTGTTTGCTCGATGAGCCAGTTCTCGCGCTATGTTGAGGGCTCTGCGGTTCCGCTCGTCTCAGCTCCGTTGAGCAATCTGCCTCTTGTGCTTCGCCTCACTGGTCGTTGCACGGCCATATTGATGTGTCTCAGACCCCCGAGGTCGCCGGAACGGAGATTCCGCCGATGCTCCATGCGCCGTCCAGCCGCCCAGCTCCCTTTTCCTGGCTATTTCCCTATAAGACGGTCCGCGACGGCATCTTTGGTACATTTCGATGCAAATCCATGACATGGAATAACTTGCGCACAATTGTCTCAGTAAGGCCAAGAATTTTTTTGCCGGGGCCTTCAAAGGTTCGGCATAAAGTCTGCTATACTTCACAACGGTAGCGATACCGGTATCGACATTGTTATCAGATCAAAACGTGCAATCCGATTCGTGCCCTTTTTTGATTTCGAGTCGTTTTCGTCGGCCAAGGCGCTCAAGCTCCCACCACACGATCGCGCAGGTGCAGAGCCCGGCGCTCGTCTGAACGATGTTCGCGGATTGAATCCCAGGCAGGTTCGGCACTGTGCGCCGTCAATCCGAGTGGATAGCGGCCGCGGTTTGAAAGCAGGGTTGTTGGGAGTTTTGGAAGGGTAAGTATGGACGCGACTCTGAGCTTTCTGGCGGCGGATCTGGGCGCATCGAGCGGCCGGGTGATGGATTGCCGCTGGGATGGCAGCCGTTTCAGTCTCGAAGAGATTCATCGCTTTCCGAATGGGGGCGTGCGCTTTGGCTCCAGCTTGCATTGGGATGCGCTCAGGATTTGGTCCGAGATTCAGACAGCACTAAAGAAATTCAGCGTAGCCAGGAGCGATGTCCCGGCTGGAATCGGGGTCGATGCATGGGGTGTCGACTACTGCCTGCTGGACAAGCGTGACCGGTTGCTCGGAAATCCTTATCACTATCGCGATGCCCGGACGAATGGTGTGCCCGGGTTGCTGAACTCTGTGATGACCAGACACGATTTGTTCCTGGCTACCGGAGTTCAGACAATGGAGATCAACACGGTCTTCCAACTAGCCAGTATGGCGCTCCACGAGGATCGCCTCCTTGACCACGCGCATACGCTTCTCATGATCCCGGACCTTTTCCAGTTTCTGCTGTGCGGCGAAAAGAAGGCCGAGTTCACAGAAGCCACAACGACAGAGATCTACGATCTGCGCTCGCGATGCTGGTCACGCCAGACTCTGGAGAAGATTGATTTGCCGTCGCGCATCTTCCAGGATGTCGTCTTGCCAGGTACAGTACTCGGCCGCCTTCTGCCGGCCGTCCAGTCGGAGTGCGGTGTACTGGGCGGATTCCCATGCATTGCAGTAGGTTCGCACGACACTGCCAGTGCGGTGGCAGCCATTCCTCATCTGGATCGATCGACTGTGTTTCTGAGCAGCGGAACCTGGAGCCTGATGGGCGTTCGGGCTGAGGAGCCCAATCTGTCTCAAGAGGCGTTCCTCGGCGGATTTACGAATGAGGGGTCGGTGGAAGGAAAAGTTCTGCTCATCAAGAACATCACCGGGCTGTGGATTTTGCAGGAGTGCGCGCGGATTTGGGAAGCAACCGGGAGGCACTACGAATGGATGGAATTGGAACAGGCTGCGTTGAAGGCAACTGCATTCCGTTCTTTCATTGATCCAATGTCAAGCGAGTTCCAGTCTCCCCCCGACATGTGTGCGGCCGTGCAACTCTACTGCGCAAAAAGCAGCCAGCCGGTTCCGGAGGCACCGGGAGAGTTCGCGCGCTGTATCTTTGAGAGTTTGAGCTTTACCTATCGAGAAACTGTTGAGAGCCTGGAGCGCATTACCGGACGCAGCCTCTCCGCGGTTCGAGTCGTCGGTGGTGGATGCCTGAACCAATTCCTATGCCAGATGACGGCGGACGCCTGTGGGCGCAAGGTGGTTGCAGGCCCAGTGGAAGCCGCGGCGCTTGGCAATGCAATGGTTCAGGCCGTCGCTACAGGTCACTTGACGAGCCTGGCCGATGGCCGGGAAGCGTTACAACGGTCCGTGCAGTTCGAGTCGTATTTTCCTGCTCAAATGAGTGCCTGGCAGGAGGCGTTTGAGCGTTATCAAGCAGTCGTTGGTCAATACCGCAACCTGGAGCGTGAAGCCAGCAGGGCATGAAATCAACGACAAGAAGTGCAACCAGTCAATCGAAGGAGATGAAATGGCATCTTATGCAATTCCGGAAGTGGTAAGCCCTGAGCCTGTCGCACAGAATGAGGTTGTCCTGGTTGCGAATGGCGATCTGCGCCAGTCAGCGAACGAAGTGTGCTGGGCCGCACAGGCAGGTCTCGAAGAGATGCTGATTGCGGCATTTCTCGATGAGGGAATCAAGGTCCGCAGGGCACATTCTTACAACCCAACACTGAAGCACGGTTTCATCTCTGGTCAGCGCATGGGCATGGATATCTTTGAACATATCCACCCTGAAGCCCCGCTTGTGGTTGCCGAGGCGGTGTGGCAATACAGCGGCCATTTGTGGGCGGGCCTGGTTTCGCATCGCGGTCCGATCCTCACCGTTGCCAACTGGTCCGGACAGTGGCCAGGCTTGGTTGGCATGTTGAATCTCAATGGCTGCCTGCGCAAGGCCGGCGTTCCGTTCAGCACGCTGTGGAGCAAGGACTTCAAGGATCCCTACTTCAAGAAAGGTCTGCAGCAGTGGATCCAAGACAAGGTTGTCGTCCACGACGCCTCGCATGTTCATGAGTTTGTACCCGGAAACGTAGGCGAGGCGGAGCGGGCACTTGGAAGCGCTCTGGCAAAACAGTTGCAAACCAGGAAGGCAATCCTTGGCGTCTTCGATGAGGGTTGCATGGGCATGATGAATGCGTTGGTTGAAGATGCCTTGATGAATCCTGGCGGCATCTATAAAGAGAGGCTCAGTCAATCTGCCCTCTTTGCGGCTATGCAGGAAGTAACCAAGGAAGAAGCTCAAAAGATCCGCGACTGGCTTGACGCAAGTGGAATGCGCTTTGACACGGGGACTTCTGAAGCTACCGATCTCACCGACGCGCAGATTCTGGGACAGTGCAAGATGTACATCGCCGCACTGCGCATTGCCGACGAATTCGGTTGCGACACGATTGGCATTCAATACCAGCAGGGGCTGAAAGACCTTGTGCCTGCCTCGGACCTGGTTGAGGGGCTGCTGAACAATGTCGATCGCCCGCCGGCGTACAGTCGCGATGGCCGCGAGCTTTACGCCGGCCGCCCACTCCCGCATTTCAATGAAGTGGATGAGTGCGCGGGTGTGGACGCAATCGTTACCAATCGAGTTTGGACAGCCATGGGATTGGATCCGGCGACGACCCTGCACGACGTGCGCTGGGGTGAGCAGTACACCGCGGATGGATTTGACGAGTTTGTCTGGCTCTTCCAGATCTCCGGGGCCGTACCTGCCTCACACCTGGTCGGGGGATACAAGGGTGCTGTGAGTGAAAGACAGCCGTCCATGTACTTCCGTCTCGGCGGCGGCACTATGAAGGGAGTCTGCAAGCCTGGAGAAATAGTTTGGAGCCGCGTGTATGTCGAGGGCGGAGGCCTTAACGTCGATTTAGGACGCGCAACCGCCGTTTCGCTGCCTGAGGAAGAAACCAACCGGCGCTGGAAGGAAGTTACCGGGGAGTGGCCTGTCATGCATGTCGTGTTACATGGCGTTAGTCAGACTCAGTTTATGGCGCGTCATCCTTCTAATCACATCAATGTCGCATACGCGCCTACCGCGGAAGCGGCTGATCGCGCACTGGCAGCCAAGGCAACGATGTTCCGTGAAATGGGCCTGCGGGTTTATCTCTGCGGAGTTGAACTCTGATATCTGCCAGGGATATGGGGATAGGCTGACCTGGAAAGCAGCCAGCCCTATCCCCATCCCGGCATCACTCGCTGCGCCCGGTCTCTTATCCATGCGACAACACAATCATCTAGCTGGGTGGGAAGCGGTAAGCACGATCTGTAATTGGAGACGCTGCTGATGCTGGTTCAACCCGCGAGCGGTTCGGAACACGCCCAAGCAACTGTAAGGCGATTCGTACCCAAGGGCATGATGGCGCCCTTTGTGCTGGTAACTGCGCTGTTTTTTCTTTGGGGCGTGCCCAATAACCTGAATGATGTGTTGATCCGGCAATTCATGAAGTCGCTTCAACTGACCAGGTTCCAGGCGGGCCTGATTCAGTCGGCGTTCTATGCCGGCTATTTTCTTTTGGCTACGCCGGCCGCATTGCTGATGCGCCGGTTTGGATACAAATCCGGAATTATCGGAGGGCTTTGCTTGTTTGGGACAGGAACTTTTCTCTTCTGGCCCGCAGCCCTCGCAGGTCAGTACTGGTTCTTTCTGCTGTCGCTTTTTGTTATCGCCAGCGGCTTAGCATTTCTTGAGGTAGCATCGAATCCGTTCATTGCTCAACTCGGCGAGCCAGAGACTGCCGCGCGGAGATTGAATTTCTCACAGGCATTCAATCCCATCGGCGCCATTACGGGGGTGCTTGCCGGCACGGTCTTCATCTTCTCCGGCGTTGAACTGACTCCGGCGCAGATTGCAGCGATGAAAGTGGCGAAGACGTACAGCAGTTATCTTCGCGATGAGACGTTGCGGGTAGTCGATCCATACCTCGTCATTGGCGGTTTCGCCTTCCTGATGGCAATTCTCATCTGGCGGTGCCGTTTTCCGGCCGTGGCAACGGAGAGCATCCAAGGCTCTAGCGGGAACAGCGGCTTCAAGTATCTGCTGCGCTATCCCCACTTCCTGACAGCTATCTTCGCGCAATTCATGTACGTTGGAGCGCAAGTGGGCACCTGGAGTTATTTCATTCAGTATGTGCAGGACTATACCCATCGCCCGGAGAAGGTCGCCGGCTATTTTCTAACTGGGACGCTGTTCGCATTCGGAATCGGGCGCTTTAGTTCGTCCGCCCTGATGGGCAAGGTCAGCGCAGCCCGGTTGATGGGACTCTACAGCATTATCAATGTTGGCCTTCTCGCGGTTGGGGTATTCGTCCCTGGAGGGGCGGGACTCTGGACGATTTTCCTTTCGAGCTTCTTCATGTCAGTTATGTATCCAACGATCTTCGCTCTTGGCATTGAAGGCCTCGGCGAGAACACCAAGATCGCGGCTTCGCTCCTCACCATGTCGATTATTGGTGGTGCAGTACTCACGCCTATCATGGGTCTCATCTCGCAACGGACCGGGAGTATCGCTCATGCGTACGTCGTGCCATTGACCGGTTATATCTTTGTCGCTCTCTACGCATTCTGGGGAGCGCATTTGCGCCCTTTGAGGCGCGAACACTCATAACTACTCGGAGCCGGACGACTTCCGCTGTCGCCGGCCTTGAGAAGAAGGACTGGTTCTTATCATGCGCGCATCGCTGTTCATCACCTGCTATAACGACACGCTCTACCCGGAGACGGGCCGGGCGGTGGTCAAACTGCTGGAAAGGCTGGGCGTGGAGCTGGATTTTCATCCCAAGCAGACCTGCTGCGGACAAATGCACGCCAATACTGGCTTTCGCGGCGAGGCCTTCAGCCAGGCCAAGCGGTTTGTGCGGCTTTACCAGGATACTGAGACCGTAGTGGTTCCCTCTTCGTCGTGTGTGGCGATGATCCGCGATCAGTATCCGGGGCTGATCCACGAGCTGGGAAACACCGAATTGCAGGAGCAGTTTGCGGAGCTGCTGCCGCGGGTTTTCGAGTTAAGCGAATTTCTGGTTGACCGTCTGGGCGTTGAAGACGTCGGTGCATACTTTCCCCATCGCGTGACCTACCACGCCAGTTGCCACGGCGTGCGCGCCTTGCACTTGGGCGAACGGCCTTTCCGCCTGTTGAGCAAGGTGCGCGGGCTCAGGTATCTTCCGCTCCAGAATATCGACCGCTGCTGCGGATTTGGCGGGACATTCTCAGTGAAGAACGCCGAGGTATCTTCAGCCATGCTCGCGGTCAAGCTGCAGGATGTGGTGGCCACCGGCGCCGAGTACTGCACGGCCCTGGACAACAGTTGCCTGATGCATCTGGGCGGGGCTATGCACCGCCAGTTTGCGGGGATGAAGACAATTCATATGGTCCAGATTCTGGCCAGCACGGAAACGTCTCCCGTGGAGGTGACAGCATGAGCGCGACCGTAGAAGAGCACGCCATTCTCGATCCCACGCTGGCCAAGCCGTTCCCGCAAGCCGTGTTGCCGGTGCTGCGCAATCCGCAGCTGCGCAAGAACGTGGCGCACGCCATTGACGTGATTCAGGCCAAGCGGGCCAAGCTGGTGGCCGAAAAGGCCGACTGGCAGGAGTTGCGCACCGCCGCTGCGGCCATCCGCTCTCACGCGCTGGACAATCTTGCCTTCTACCTGGAGCAATTCGAAACGCGATGCACCGCTGCCGGCGGCCAGGTCCACTGGGCGGCGGATGCGGTCGAAGCGCGGCAGATAATTCTCGACCTGCTGCGGAAGGAAGGCGCCAGCGAAGTCATCAAGATCAAGACCATGACCTCGGCGGAAATCCAGTTGAATCCTTTCATCGAGGCCTCCGGCATTCGGACGTATGAGACCGACCTGGCGGAGATCATTCTCCAGTTGGGTGACCAGGAACCCTCGCACATTGTCGTCCCTGCTCTGCACATCAATCGAGCTCAGGTGCGGGAGATCTTTGCCCGCAAGATGGGACTTGAGAACCTCTCTGACGATCCGAAGGAGCTGACCAATGCCGCGCGCACCTACCTGCGGCGGAAGTTCCTCGATGTGCCCACGGCCATCAGCGGCGCAAATTTTCTAATTGCCGAAACGGGCGGAGTCGCAGTGGTGGAGTCGGAGGGCAACGGCCGCATGTGCCTCACGCTTCCCAGGACGATGATTACGCTGGCGGGAATCGAGAAGGTGCTTCCGCGCTTCCAGGACCTGGAGGTGATGCTCCAGTTGCTGGCCCGCTCAGCGACCGGCGAGCGCATGAACCCCTATACATCGCTCTGGACAGGCGTAACGCCTGGCGACGGGCCGCAGACATTTCACGTGGTCCTGCTGGACAACGGGCGCTCGTCCATTCTGGCCCGGCCCAAGCACCGCCAGACCCTGAAGTGCATCCGCTGCGCCGCGTGCATGAACACGTGTCCGGTATACCGGCAGACCGGCGGCCACGCCTACGGGTCGGTCTATCCGGGGCCAATCGGCGCCATTCTCACACCGCAACTGGCCGAGATGCACCATGCACAGTCGCTGCCGTTTGCTTCTTCGCTGTGCGGCGCCTGCTACGAGGTCTGCCCGGTAAAGATCAACATTCCAGAGGTGCTGCTTGAATTGCGCTCTGAAGTTGTAAATCAAGAGCGCAAGCAGGTTGGCCGCGTGCTCGATCCCATGTACCTGGGCCTGCGCATTGCCAACCTCATCTTCGCCAAGGCATGGATCTTTCATAGTGCCCAATGGTTCGGCCGCATCGGTCTGCGTTTCTTCACTGGCAAAGACGGCTGGATCCACTGGCTTCCCAGCGTAGGCGGCAAATGGACCCAGACCCGGGACCTACGTGGCCTTCCTAACCAGACCTTTCACAGTTGGTGGGCAGCCCGCCCCAAGGAGGGCAAATGAGCGTCACGACCCCATCCCGGCAACAGATCCTGGGCAAGATTCACGCCGCAACGCAACCGACGGGAAACCAGGCAGATGCTTACGCGGCTCTGCCCCGGCCCTACATCCGGCGCGGCCAGTTGAGCACCCAGGCCTGCCTCGAACTGCTGATTGAACGGCTTCGTGAGTACGATGCCGAGGTGGTTGAGTGCACGGCAGCCGAACTGCCCTTCACGGTTGCCAGGCAGCTTGCGGGCAGCGGCAGGCACATTTTTGCAGCACCTGCCAGACTGCCGGCAGATTGGCTCACCGAGGGCTTTGAATGGTTGGTGGACAACGGCCTATCCGACGCTGAGATTGAGAAGGCCGAAGGCGTGGTCACAGCCGGCTTTTGCGCCGTCGCCGACTCGGGGACCATCGTCCTCCATCACTCCGCGGCCGAGGGACGCCGGGTTTTGACCTTGCTGCCGGATTGGCACCTCTGCATCTTGCGGGCCGGCCAGGTGGTAGAAACGCTACCCGAGTACTTCGATCGTTGTGACCAGCCGGCCGCGCTGGCTACCTACATCTCCGGACCCAGCGCCACGGCAGACATTGAAATGACGCGCATCAAGGGCGTGCATGGGCCGCGGTTCCTGCACGTCATCCTGGTGCGGGATGGGAACTGAACAGATGCCGGGCATTGTGCCTGGGTAGGGTTAGGGTCGTAAGGATTCAGCTTGAAGAACCGGGAGCGGCTCGCCGCCACCGGCGTTTGATCGATAAACGGCCTCAACAACAGCCATGGTCTGAATTGCATCCTCTACGCCGATGGAGAGTATTGAATCGGTTCCTTCTGCGTAACGCATCAGGCTGGCCATGGTTCCGATAAATGCATGGGGAAACCAGCTTCCTTCGAGCGGCTGCTCCTGCCAGACCGACTCGGTGGATTGGCCGAGCAGGGCATATTCGAATGTGTCCGGGAGGCCGCGAGGATAATCCATCAGCAGGCCCATGCGCGCTTTGATCGCGCCGCCGGTTCCCTCCAGCTTGATGAAGCTTTCGTGATTGCGAGCCCCGAAGCTATGGTCGTGGTTCACGCTGATCACTGCGCGCAGGGTGTCTCCATAATCGAGGATGATGGCCGAGCGCGTGGAGGTGAGCTCCTTGGTGGGATGACGAAGCGTCCGCCCCATCACGGAGGCCGGGTTTCCCAGCAAGCTGCGAAACAGGTCAATGTAGTGAATGCTGTGGTAAAGCACTTCAAGGCGGGGCTGCTTCTGGAGAAATGGGAAGAATTGCCAGGGAGTATCGACTGTCACGCGAACTTCCGCGTCGTAGATCTGACCAAGATGCCCCTGCTCCAGAAGCCAACGAGCGGCTATCACAAAAGGAGCAAAGCGAAGCTGGAAGTTGACCCCCGCGAGAAGGCCCTTGCGACGACAGCAGGCGAGAATGCTCTGGGCCATGGCAAGGTCTTCGCCCATGGGCTTTTGCAGCAGTACAGGCGCACCCTCCGGAAGCAGATCGAGAACCTTAAGAAGAGAGCTGGCGGTTACAGCAACATCGTAAACCGCATCCGCGGGGGCGGCTGCGATCATCTGCGCCGCGTTCTCGTAGACTCTGGCGATGCCAAAATTGGCAGCAAGCTGTTCGGCCCGGCCGCGATCGAGATCGCAGATGCCGGCAACCGTAAAACCCGCCAACTTGTAGGCGGGCAGGTGGGCATCGCTGACGATTCCACCGGCGCCGACGATGCAGATGGGGCGAGGGCGGAGGGGAAGCGCGGGTTTGCAGGGTATGTTCATCGTGATTGAGTTGCCTGGACTCCATAGATACGGAGGGCATTCTTATGAAATAGCTTCGCTTGCTCATCCTCCGAGGCCGACTGAACAATCTGCCGGGAGATTTCGACCCAGGCGGGGAGTGAGGAAAGGACGTTGCACACCGGCCAATCGCTTCCCCACACGACGCGATCCCAGCCAAACGACTCGATGCAGTGCTCCACCCAGGGGCGGACCGCCTGCAGCTTTGCATTTTCGGGGCTGCAATAGGCAAGTACGCCCGAGATCTTGCAGGCCACATTGGGCAGACCGCTGAGGTCGCGGAGGTCTGCGCACCAACCGTCCATGATGCCGCCTGCAATATCCGGCACACCGCAATGGTCCAGAACAAACTGAGTGTCGGGGCACTTGCGTGCGAGTTCGAGTGCGATACCGAGTTGGCGAGCGAGAAAGCATAGATCGAAAGTGAGACCGGCGCGGCCCGCGCAACGGATATTCTCAACAAATCGTGGCTGACGGGAGAGATCGTCAGGTTCGGTATGACAAATGCGGCGCAGCCCGACCAGCTTTGCCGTGCGGATCGACTCGATGTATGGCTCGAAGCCATCCTCTTCAGGTCGGCAGTTCGCTACGATGCCCAGGATGTGGGACTCAGGTTGAGCGGCCAACTGGACGACATGGGTCAATTCCGCGCGCCAGTCGTCTGCTGAAGTTTCCATAAAGATCGAGCCAACAATCCCAGCGGGTTGCGCAAGCAACCGGTACTCTTCGAGTGGGAAGGTCTTTCCGTCCAACGCATCGAGGCCATGGGTCCAGGAGTATGTCCCCCTGCCGGGATAGATAAGGTGCTGATGCGTGTCGATGATGGGAATGTTCATAACGAGAACTCCGTGCGAATGGATTGGGTGTGCTCGCCGAGAGCGGGCGAGCCCGCTATCGCTCGTGGCCGCTCGCCATTGATGCGAATCGGGCAGGCGGTGGTCCGGTACTCGAATCCATTTCCGCGGCGGACCGTCTGCTCCATCTCCAGCACCTTGTACCCCTCGTGCGCGAGAAGGCTTTGCCAGTCGAGCACCTCCGCGCACCAGATGTCGGCCGGCTCCAGGATGCTCATCCACTCGGCAGTGGTTTGCGTCTTGAGATGCCGCGCAAGAATGGCCTTGATCTCTTCGCGGCTGTCGAACCAGGAGGCGGGATCTTTGAATGCAAGAAGGGTCGCGCAGTCGAGAAGAGCGGCGAGTTTCAGCACGCTCCCCATGGCCAGGGCCAGGTATCCATTGGCGGTTTCGTAGATGCCGTAGGGAGCTCCAAGATAGGCATGCGCGTTGTTGGAGCGGGTGCGGCGCGGTTCCTCGTTTCCATCCTGGAAGTAGCAAGTGAGAACCTCGAACTGGAAGGCAAGGATGGCCTCGATCATGCTTACCTCTACAAGCCCTCCTTGGCCGGTCAGGCTGCGCCGGATGAGGCAGGCCTGAATCCCCTGGGCGAGTTGCTGGCCGGTCAGAATGTCGGCAACCGCAAGACCCATTGGCACCGGACCGTCACCCGCGTTGCCGCTGAGCCAGGTGAGTCCACTGAGAGCCTGCACAAGAAGATCTTGCCCGGGCTTGTCGCGCCAGGGTCCATCTGGGCCGTAGCCGGACACAACCCCGTAGACAACATCGGGGTTGAACTTCCGCACACTCTCGTAGTCGAAGCCGAGCCGCTCCATGACGCCAGGACGAAAGTTGTGGAGTACCACATCTGCCTGCACCAGGAGCTTGCGCACCTGTTCTTGCTCTGAAGGCTCCTTGAGATCGGCCGCGAAGCTCTCCTTGTTGCGGTTGATGGCGTGAAATACCGTCGAGTCGCCGTCGAGTACTACGTTGGAAACATAGAGCTCGCGGCAAATGTCACCGCATCCTGGGCGCTCCACTTTAATCACGCGCGCGCCCAGGTCGGCAAGACGCAGGGATGCCGAAGGGCCTGAAAGGAACTGGCTGAAGTCAACGACGAGATAGTCCTCAAGAGGTTTCATGCCACCCTCGATTTGCGTTTGCAATCGGATTCAACGCATTGCCGGATACGCCTGCCCGCCAGTCCCCTGCCCCGTCCAAGGATCACAGTCCACCATGCAGCAGTTCGTTCGCATTGCCAAGTTCAGGAGCCGCTACGGTGCTGTAGATCCGCTCGCCATCGATGCGGATAGGACAGCGAAGGGTCTGTATGCTGCTTCCGTTTCGTCGCTCGACAAGCTGGTCCATGCCGAGAGTTTTGTATCCATCGTGGGCAAACAGGCGTGCATAGTCGAAGACATCTGAACACCAGTATCCACGAGGTTCAAGGCATTGCAGCCAATGAGCGGTGTCCTGTGTGATCAGATGTTCCTGCAAAAGTTTCTTGATTTCATCTCGATGTGTGAAGGTCTTCTTCTTATCGGATGCGAAAGGCAGCAGAGCGGGGCAATCAATCCATTCGGCGAGGGAGGCAATCTTACCCATGGCCAGTGCGATCCATCCATCGCGAGTTGCATAGATGCCGTAGGGAGCAGCGAGATAGGCATGCGCGTTGTGGGAAGCCGCCCGCCGTGGAGGCTGCCCGCCATCATTGAAGTAGGTAGTCAGTACCTCAAACTGAAAGTCGAGAATCGACTCAAGGAGACTGACTTCCACCGTGGCGCCCTGTCTGGTCTTGCCGCGCTGCAGCAAAGCTGCGAGTATCCCCTGCACGAGATGCTCCCCGGAGAGAATGTCGGCCATGGCAAGACCGAAGGGTACCGGGGGCTGGCCAGCGTCGCCGCTAAGCCAGGCAAGGCCGGAGAGCGACTGCGCAAGAAGGTCCTGGCCGGGGCGGCCGCTCCATGGCCCCTTCTTCCCGTAGCCTGTCACCGTAGCGAAGATGATGCCAGGGTTGATTTCCCGCACTGCTTCATAGTCAAGGCCGATGGCTTCCATCACGCCAGGGCGGAAGTTGTGGGTCATCACATCCGCCTTGGCGATGAGGTGCCTGATTCGCTCCAGATCTACGGGGTCCTTGAGATTTGCTGTGCAGGACTCTTTGTTGCGGTTGATGGCATGAAAGGTGAGACTATCGCCGTCGGCGAATAAACCTTTGATGGCCAGTTGACGGCAGCCATCACCCAGGCCAGGACGCTCGACCTTGACCACGCGGGCGCCGAGATCGGCGAGCCGAAGCCCTGCATAAGGGCCGGCAAGATACTGGCTGAATTCGAGAACAAACAGGCCGTCGAGTGGGAGTGTCATGGGGCGATTGACTCTCGGTAGAGCGCGTTCAATTGGTCGAGGACCGCCCCGGTGCTGCCGCCTTTGCGCAGAAAACTGTGAATGGGTAGGCCGGCGCGGTCCTGGAAGTGGATATATCCCGCATAGCGGGGGCGAACAAAAGCGGCGTCGAGCGATGCGAGCGTAGCGCTGAAGTAGCCGGTAGCCGCGCGATTCACATCCGGGTCAAGCCAGGCCGACCGGTGCGCGGGTTGGCCGCCGGACTGGAAGTAGATTCCCCGCTGTGTGGCGGGATCGGCGACGAACTTCAGATACTCGATGGCCGTATGCCTGTTCTTCGACACGGCAGAAACGGCAAGTCCCGTGCCTCCCAGCATGGTCGAGGGCGTGACGCCGGATTCAACGACGACGGTGGTACCGAAGGCAAGCGACTTCTGCGCATATCCGGGCCGGGCATAGTTACTGTACCCATAAATGAACGGACAGTAGGCAAACTCATCCGTGACGGTCATCACTTCGCAGGCACGAATGGGGTTGATCGCAAAAAAACGCTCGGGCACAACAGCAGCGAGTTCCCGGAGCCGCTCCAGCGCCTCGATACCGGCAGAACGGTCGACGACCTCTGTTTCGTTCGGGAAAAGCGCAACTCCCGCCGATGCACATAGATTAACGAAGTTGCAGTAGGTGTCCAGAGGGATACTGGGGCAGCAGACCAAGCCCTTGCTGCCGAGTGCGATCAGATCTCTCCAGTTTTCCGGAGCCGACTCCCCATGCTTTGCGAGCAAGTCCGGTCGGAAGCAGGAGACCGGTGCGGCGGCATCAATCGGAATAGCCCAGAGTCCGCCAAGATACTCGTAACTTGGATAGGACTTGCCCACCGAATTCGCCGAGGCGTCGTTGAGAAAAGCAGCCGGAAGATTGCCGGCGAGATTGACAAGCGCACCGCTGGCACTGGCGGACCCCACCCATGGGTGGTCAATGACGAGCAGATCGAACTCCCCGACTAGCTCATCCATGGGCTTATCGGCGAACTCCTGCAGAGAGCGCTTCGTCCACGCGATATCGATGTGAGGAAAGCGCTCATGAAACCGCTGGCTGGTGGCGACCATGGGAAGCAGGCCGCGGGTATGATCCCAGGTGACGCCGCGCAGCAGGATTTCCCGTGGCCTGACTCGTGAATTTGACATGCATATATGAAATACATTTATATATATGAAATGTCAAGAGCAGGGAAAAACCCGCATGAAAGAGCGCAACGCCGCTACCGGGCGCCCGCCCTGGATAAGGGGCTTGAGATCCTGGAGTACCTTGCCGGGCAGCGCATGCCTCTTACGCAGCTCGAGATGGCCGATGGCCTGGGCCGCACTTCCGGCGAGATTTACCGGATGCTGCTGTGTCTTGAAGAACGGGGCTATCTGGCACGGGAGGCTGAGTCAGGAAAGTTCCGGCTTACGCTGCGGCTCTACGAACTTGGACACCGCCACAACCCCACCATGCTGCTGCGCAGAGCGGCTCGCATGCCGATGGAGGCACTGGCGGAGAAGATCGGACAGGCCTGTCACCTGAGCGTGCCTTACGGAACTTCGCTGCTGGTGTTGATGGAGTGCATGCCGAGCCGTCGCATCTGCCTGGCTGTGGGTGAGGGCGCAGTGCTGCCCATGATCCTTACAACTTCAGGCAAGCTGATCTTAAGCCGTATGGAAGGTGAAAGCGCGAAGGCGCTGCTGGAAACCGATGCCGTGTACAAAGCGATGAGCGCCATGAAACAGCGCGCATTGCTGAGACAGTTGGAGTCTGTCCGCGGGACTAAGCTGCTGGAAACCGAGAGCACTTTGCGTAACGGCATCAAAGACATCGCCGTCCCTGTCGGGGTCGAGGGCACCGACGCTTTTGCGGTTCTTGCGGCTTCCTGTCTTCCGGATGCCGATAAAACGCAGGCGCGTGCTGCTTTGCTGCGATGCGCGAGCCAGATTAACAAGAACCTGGGGATTGCAGCATGAACATGACTGAGATCTACTTTGAGGACTACGTCCTGGACGCAATCCGCGAGACGCTGGGGCGCACCATAACCGAGGCGGATATCGTGCTCCACGCTGGACAGACGGGCGATTTCTTTCCGCACCATATGGATGCGGAATGGTGCAAGACACAGGATTTCAAGCAGAGGATGGCGCATGGGACATTGACATTCAGCATTGCCGTGGGGGCAACCGCCAACCTTGTGAACCCGTGCGCTGTTTCCTACGGGTACGACCGGCTGCGCTTCCTGAAGCCTGTCTTCATTGGCGATACCATCCGGACAAGGGTCACGATAATTGAAAAACGCGAACACAAACTGCCCGGTCATGGACTTGTCTGCGAACATCTCGAAGTCCTCAATCAGCGGCAGGAAACGGTACTGGTTTGCACCCACCTGCTCTTGGTCAAGAGACGAGAAGCGTGACTAAATCAGCCCCAGGAGAGCATGATTCAAGCTGCTCCCTATAGTTCGATGCAACCACCAAACTTCAAGAAAGCGGAGAAACACCATGAATCCTAATCCCGATCCTGAAAAGCACAAGGAACTCCCTCAATTCAACACGGAAACCTGGCTGTACGAGGACTTCCAGCCTGGAGATCGTATCCGGTCGATGCGACGGACGATCTCCGAGGGCGAGTGCATGCTCTTCAACTCACTTGTTCTCGACTGTCATCCCTATGTGGCAGACGAGATTTTTGCAAAGGAAGAAGGCGTCTTTGGCCGGCGGCTGGTGGCGGGCGCCATGGTATTCAGCTACGGGCTGGGGCTAATGGCACATAACAATATCCATACTTTCAGCTATGGATATGACAAGCTGCGCTTCATTAAGCCGGTTTTCATTGGAGACACGATCTACACCATCCGGACCAACCTCGAGAAGAGGCCAAAGTACAAGGAGATGGGACTGGTGCGCGTATCGTACGAAGTTTTCAAGAACAAAGGCGAACTGGCTCTCTACTGCGAGCACCTGCAAACGGTGAAATACCGCAACCCGGAAGCCTTTGCGCAACTAGTTGAAAAGAGATGACCCCTCTCTCCTTTAAGGGAAAGAGCAGTTGATTCGATTGGCCGTTCGCATCCTGATGTCAAAATCAGGGGAGACCAAAGAGATGAAATCGAGACAGCAGGAAGGATTGATGGGCAACGAGCGCAGGACTCGGCAGGAGGCAGTTTGTTGGCCCGCTTCTGCGGCGGGCTCGCAGATGCTTGGCCTCGGTGGTCACCTCAAGACCGGCCACTTCGGATGGCGTGAGACGTGATTGTTTTATCTCGCCGCAGCGTGTTTCCGCAAGGCGTGGTTTAGGCGCCAGATCAAGCGGATTGGCAAAGCGCTTTTCGACCTTTCGGCGAACCGGTACAACCTGTTTCGAGAGAAGGCAGCGGTGTCGCCCCGAGCAGGGCGCACGGAGAGCCTTCGGGCGGATCTAGGTGCCGGAAGCGAACCCTGCATCCGTTTCAAACCAATTCGCTGCTATCTGTAAATATATGATTATACACTACTTTTATCGATACAGGTGGAAGGTAAATTATTCTGTTGACAAGATGCCACTCCATGAGTAAATTTCCCGCATCTGCGAATACGGCCAAAATAGGTAGCGTTGCCGTTAACGAGCAATGTGGATACCTCGGCGGCTCGCGAATGGGAAAAAGAGGTTGACATGCCTCAGCAAGAAAGCGCCTCACTGATGATGCAGCGTGAAGTCGTGATAACGGACTCGCTGGCTGTCATCAATCATCTGAAAGCGTAGTTTTCTGAGCAGTTGCCGGTATAGAGCAGCTTGATATCATCGGCGCCGAAGGCGCAATCATCGGTCACTCATCGTCAGCAGGCCGGAAGTTGTAAGGTGTTT
>Ga0302320_10011892_pt1 | contig 18350 bp, 16 predicted proteins | sample Bog_T0_3_FD_202130 | JGI IMG/M metagenome (GOLD analysis project Ga0302320, IMG submission 202130) | Peat permafrost microbial communities from Stordalen Mire near Abisko, Sweden - Bog_T0_3 | ecosystem: Environmental > Terrestrial > Soil > Wetlands > Peat | place: Sweden: Abisko, Stordalen Mire...
CGCAGTTGGAATCCCAAGGCAACTTCCTGCGCCTGCTCGCCCGCCAAGCAATCGAGGATCCCCTTGAATGGCTCGCTCAACCCGCACCGCCACCACCAGGTTGAACTGTAACTGCGGTTTTTAGGATGAAAGCTCAAACCCACACGGCCGCACCCAGTCCGGCACCGGCCCGACAGTGATACGTTCCTTGGGATTGACTGTCACCTCGCCGCCCGGCATGGGCATGTCATCAATGGCCATCGAGATTAATTACAAGTTGCGTCCGCACATTTCAAACCAAAACCGCCGCCCATCCACATAAACGTCACCCCACCGGGCGCTTCGAAAATTTACCCCCATGTCCCCAGTACTGGTGACTGGTGGGGGACATGAAATCTGTTAAAGTATGGTTGTGTTTAACGCACTGAGTTCTCAGGTGCGTGTTTGTGAAAAGCCCGGGGTTGTGCCCGGGCTTTCTCTTTTTTACAAGGTAAGTGAAATCCGCTCCCAATGACCGTCCCACCGTCTCACTGCCCCACTACATTGGTCACCACCGCCACGGACGCCCCGTTCGTGACCGTCATTGACGTGGGAGCGGCGTTTGTACCCGTCCCCATGGTCCGGCGGCCCGCTGGCCGGGTCTGCTGATGCAGCAGCTTCTCAAATTCCTTGAGTTGATCCGGGTTCAACTGCTCGCGGATGTGCTGCCGGACCTCCTGTAACACCAGGCGCGATTGCGCCGCGCAATTCGTGTAAAGTGAGTGATTCTGCTCCTGCCCCGCCTCGATCAGCTTTGCGATCGCGTCATGCTGCACCGGCGTCAGTTGCAGATTGTCATCCAGTTGCTGGACAAACTGCTGGCTCAATAATTCCGGCTGCTTCAGCTTCGTGATATCCACCCGCGCCGCCGCCGTCCGGTTCGTGGATGTCACCGCCGCCGTGGCCGTGGCCCGCCGGCTGCTGTGTACAGAACCATGGATGACATGGCTGACCAGCAGCCCGCCCACCACCACCCCCGCGCCAAAAATGACCACGGTGGCCAGAATGATTTTCCAGGAGTTCACTGGGGCAGATCAGCTTGATCCACAGAAGCCAGCAGCGTGTTCTCAAAATCCTGCGACAAGTCGCTCGGTGGCGGCGTGTCCGATTGCAGCAGTACCCACGCGCCACAGACCACCGCCAGCGCCGCACATGGCACCGCCGTGCGCCACAAACCCTGCGACCATTGCGCCCAATAATCCGCCACCAGCCGCGCCGCCAGCCGCGCCGCCAGCCGCGCCATGATGCGCTTCTCAAACGCCACCGGCACGCGCTCATCCGGCACCTGCGTGCGATAACGCGCCCGGGCGACGGACATCAATGTTTGCTGCAATTTTTCCAAGTTCATATGGAGTTCTTTCACGGGCGCTCCAACCAATCAGACGCGCCCTTTTATCCGGGGGTTACAGATACTTGTCCCGCGCCATTTTGGCCACTATTTTTCGCATTTCCGCCCGTGCCCGGAATGCCCGGACTTTCACGAGCGGCACCGACCACCCCGTCAGCTCGGCGATTTCCCGTACCGACCGGTCCTCGATTTCTAACAACGTGATCACCAGCCGGGCCGAAGGCGTAAGCCGGTCCAAAATGCGTTCCACCAGCAATTTGGCCGCATCCGCATGCTCCGCCGTCGATTCCGGCGCGGCCACAAACCGCTCCAGCCAGTCGTTCTCCGGATCGCTCAGTTCCGAGAACGACGACTCCCGGTTCCGCTTGTGCCCCCGTAAAAAATCAAAACACGTCCGCACCGTCAGCCGCATCAGCCAATGCTCAAACGGCGCCTCCCCCCGGTAACTCTTCAACTTGTCAAACGCCTTCAGCCACACCTCCTGCGCGATGTCATCCACCTCGCTCTCGCGCCGCGCATAACGCCGCGCCGTCGCAAAAACCCGCGGTGAATACTTCGTCACCAATGGCTCGAAACTCGCGGTGTCGCCCCGCAACACCGCGGCTATGAGTTCCGCTTCCGATGGGTCCATGAGCCCGGAATATGCCACGTCGACCCGGCTGACCAAAGGTAAAAAATTAGTTACCCATAAAAATCGCCCGCCCGGCCCCCGGCCCCGCCGCCCCCCGCCGCCCCGCCCTTTGAAAAAACCGCGCTCATTCGGACCTTTCAAAGAAAAATTCTTTCGCCCCTTTAACCGCTCCCAACGGCAAAACCGCCCCGTTTCAATTCCTAAATTCCCCCCTCATTTTCCGCCTCAAAACCCGCCTCCCCAACGGGTCAAAAATTTACAAACCACTACCCCAGAACAACTTATTAAAGCCACCCGCTAAAATACTCGCAAATCATTACCGCCCTTCGTCTTACGCTAAAATTACAGGTGTTTTATATATAAATACACACTCACCGGAGGCCCGTCCTCCGCCATCTCCGGCTATTTCGGTATGATTTTTTCGGGCGCCCCGGAAAACGACCCAAAAATCGCCCAAAAAAACTGCCCGCATGGACCAGGACTTGCAATGTCCCGCTCGCCCTCTAAACTCCGCTACCGATGTTGAATCTTGGTACGCTCAACCTGCCCCAACGCCAGGCCGTGGAAACTCTGCACGGCCCCGTGCTCATCCTCGCCGGCGCCGGCACCGGCAAGACCCGCGTCATCACCTTCCGCATCGCCCACCTCATCGAGAAGAAGGTCGCCCCGGATAACATCCTGGCCGTGACCTTCACCAACAAGGCCGCCCGCGAAATGCAGGCCCGCGTCAATCAGCTCATTCCCCGCCCCAAGTCCCGTCACGCCGACGACAGGCCCAAGCGCCCGACCATCTGCACCTTCCATTCCCTCTGTGTGCGGATCCTGCGTCAACACATTGAAAAGTTGGGCTACAAGCGCAACTTCGTCATCTACGACGAATCCGAACAGCTTGGTGCCGTCAAAAAAATCCTGTCCCAAATCTCTGTCAAAGGCGAAAAGACCGACCCCGGCGCCGTGCTCAGCCTCCTGAGCCGCTATAAGAACGGCGGCGAACGCGCCGCCATCGTCGCCGACCCCGCCGTCGGCGCCCTGGCCGAGCACGTCAAGAAGCGCTACGAGTCCGCCCTGCACGCCTGTAACGCCGTGGATTTCGATGACCTGATCCTGCTGACCCTGCGCCTGTTCCGGGAACACGCCGGGGCGCTGGAGGACTGCCGCGCAAAGTATCGTTACGTCATGGTGGATGAGTATCAGGACACCAACGCCGCCCAGTTTGAACTGGTCCATCTGCTCACCAAGGAACACCGCAACCTCTGCGTCGTCGGCGACGATGACCAAAGTATTTACGGCTGGCGCGGGGCGGAGATCGCGAACCTGCTGGATTTGGAAAAGCATTTTCCTGAGGTGAAAATCGTCAAGCTGGAACAAAATTACCGTTCCACCACCACCATTCTGAGTGCCGCCAATGCGGTTATTAAAAACAATGCCCGCCGCCGAGCCAAGCAACTGTGGTCGGAAAAAGGTGCCGGGGCGCGCATCAATCTGCACGCCTTCACCGATGACGAGGAGGAGGCGCGCACCATAGTGGAACAGATTCAATTTGCCCGGGTGACCCGCCGGGCCACCTGGGGCGAACACGCCATCTTGTTCCGTACCAACCAACAGTCCCGCCCCCTGGAAACCGCCTTGCGCACAGCCGGGGTGCGTTATCACCTCATCGGTGGCCAGAGTTTTTTCGATCGCCGTGAGATCAAGGATTTTCTCGCCTATCTCAAGACCTTCATCAATCCGCACGATGACATCAGCCTGCTGCGCATTGCCAACACCCCCGCCCGCGGACTGAGCGATGTGACCATGGAGCGGCTGCTGGGCGCCAGCCATGAGCGCAATGGCTCAGTCTATGCCGCCATAAAAAACCCGTTGGTCACCACCGGCTTCCAGACCAAAACCCGGGAGAGCCTGGAGGCGTTTGTGGCCTTTATCGAACGCACCCGGGCTCCGCTGCACCTGACCCCCTACTCGGCTCGGCCGCTGCAAACTTGGGCGGAAGGTTTTCTGGAGGAGACCGGCTATTTCACCGAACTGAAACGTTCGGAAAAAAACGCCGAGGTCGCGGAAAACCGTATCCGCAATCTGCGCGAACTGATTGCCACCATGGATTCCACCCTGGCCGCCGACGAAGCCTCGTCGGCACCGCTGGCGGACCGGTTGGAGACATTTCTCGAGAACATCACGCTGGATACCGACCGCGAAGAGGAAAAGGAAACCGCCGGTGATGCGGTGACGCTCATCACCATGCACAGTTGTAAAGGCCTGGAATTCCCGCACGTCTACATTGTGGGCCTGGAGGACGGATTGCTGCCCCACAGCCGGTCCAAAGTGGAAGGCACGATGGATGAAGAACGCCGGCTCTTCTATGTGGCCGTCACCCGCGCGATGCAAACCCTGACCATCACCCATTGCGGCGGCCGCAAGAAATATGGCCAGCTGATGCCCTGCCATCCCTCGCCATTTTTAAGTGAACTGCCGCCGGAACTAGTGGAGGATGCCTCGGCGGCGGCCAAACGTCCGGTGAGCCAGGAGGCAGGAAAAGACATGTTCGCCGCCATCCGCCGGGCAATAGAATAAATAAGCCGCCGGGGCTCTCACCCCGGCGGCTCGCACAATCAAGGTTGCTCAGGCCTTGTGATAATCCGAATAGCGGTAATAGTAATAGTAATCACCAGTGCTCACATGGACGGAATTGAACACCAGACCGAGGACATGGGCCTTGCGCTGATAGAGCATGTTGAGCGCGGCCAGGGCGACGCGGGATGAGGTGTATTCCGCGCGGATTACAAAGACAATGCCATCCACCCTGGGTGCCAGGCTGGTCACATCATCCGCCGCCATTACGGGTGCGGTGTCGATGATGACATATTCATATTCCTGACCCGATTCCTGCAGGAATTTTTCCATGACCGGGCCGATGAAAAATTCACTGGAACGTTGGGTGGTGGCCCCACGAGGCAACAAGGAAAGATTGGGCACAGCGGTTTCCCGGACAGCCGCACGCCAGTCGGTGCTCTGCAAGAATACTTCGGTCAACCCAGTTTTATTCTCCACATTCAACCGGCTGTGAAGATTGCCTTTGCGTAAATCTGCGTCCACCAAGAGGACACGGGAACCGCCCATGGCCATGGTGACGGCCAGGTTTGTGGCGGTGAGAGATTTGCCGTCGCCCGGCACAGAACTGGTCACCAACAGGGTGCGCGGGCGCGGTCCCGTGGTGGTCAGGTAAAGCAGGGACGAGCGCAAGTTGCGATAGGCCTCCACGAACGGATGCCGTTGATCGTCCCGCTGAAGATGAGGGATGATGCCGCTGCGATCCGGTTTACGCTCACGAGGAATCTGGCCGAGCACTTCTTCGTCAAACACTTCCTGCAATTCCGTGAAGGAGTTCATGCGGTCATCCAAACGATCCAGCAGCAACAAGATGCCCAAGCCCACGACCAAACCCACACCGCCAGCCAGCAATAGGCCCTTCAAGGGCAGCGTTTTATCCGGCAAAGCATCGCTGGCCGCTTGATAAACGGTGACACTTTCCGGGCTGATCTCCTTGTTGACATCGAGCGTCTGCAAGGTGGCCAGCAATGAATCGTACAGCGACTGAATGCGGTCTCCCCGGGCTTTGAGGCGTTCATACTTTTGCGCCTTGCGGCTGATCAGCAAGTTCTCCTTGCCACGTTGGCCAATTTGGATTTCCAAGTTCTTGATCTGCAGAGCCACCGCACTTTTTTTGGCATCCAACTCATCAATGCTTTGCTGCCGGTAAATGTCCAATACACGGCCCAGCTTGTCGATCTGCTCATCCAGCGCCACCATCTGCGGATGTTGCGGCTTCAAATATTCGGCATAACGGTCACGGTCGGCTTTCAACAGCATGATTTGCTGTTTGGCGGACAGATATTCGGTGCCCGCCGTGGTGGCTCCGAGCGAGCCGCCCTGGCTTTCAATACCAGCATTAAGCAATCCGCTGCCGCTACCCGACGAACTCATGGGAGCCAAAACGGGCGTTTGAACTTCATTAAGCAATAGATTTTGATCCAAGGTCATTGAGGACAATAGATCGGCCTCGGACTGTGCGGTGGCCAGTTGCTGATAAATGGTGGTCAAATACCCTCCCAATCCATTTGCCTCGGCAATGAGCGCCACATCATTTGTCTCCAAGAATGACTGCAGTGCATCATCGCATTTCTGAATTTCCGGCTCCAAGCGCAGCATCTGTTCAGTCAGGCCGGCACTGGTGGTATCCGAGGTGCGTGCCACCATTTGCTTTTTAAGATTAATGTATTCCTCCATGCACGCCTGCAGGTAGGCCTTGGTATATTCGGGACTTTCCCCGGAGGCATGCAGAATGAAAATGGTGGTTTTGGGCAGGATGCTGACGCTCAGTAAAACCTGCTTGGGTGTTAGTTCAGGATTCTGAGATGCCACGCGATCCCGGGCCCGCTGCATCACCTCGCCACCCTGCATCAATGCCGCCTGGGTGCCCAAAAAATTGCCCAATTCCTCAGAATAGAGAGATTGCTGTGTGATATTAAGTTTGATGCTGACAATCATCTGCCCCACGGAGGCATACACCGGCGGAGCAAACCGCAGATAAACCGCTTCCGCCCCAAGCGCCAAGCCAATGCAGATGAGCAAAATCCACCAGCGGTGAAAAAGCAGGTTGCGGTAGCGATAGATTCGCGCAAAGAACTTGCCCGTTCGTACGTGGCGGTCTTCCGTGGAAACAACTGGTTGATCGTTCATGAAAAAATTACCGGCGGGTTAAAAATTAATCAAACGCGTGGGTACGATGAGCAGATCCCCCGGTTGGAGGACGATGTCTTTTTCGGTTTTGCCCTCGTTAAGTATCTGCTCCATGTCCAGATCGAAGGGTTTTCCCCCATTGGATGTCACTGAGGCTCGCACCACCTTGACGTGCTTCTTGTCGGCAAAATCGTTCAGGCCACCGGCACGCATGATCGCTTGGGCGGCAGTAAGATTCTCATTCACCTGCATGTCCAACGGCCCGGGTGTGTGGACCTCGCCTGATATATAAACCCGCCCCATGATACGATTGGCCACATTCAACGACATCTCCACGGTGGCCTTCTGGTAATAATCTTTTTCCAAGGCCGTTTTAATATCAGTGGCAACTTGTTTGCAGGTTTTGTCAACAGCAGTCACCCGTCCAATGTAAGGCACATCCAATTCACCCGAATCAGTCACAACGAGGCTTTTGGGCAAATCCTGCGGATTCCAAACGAGATCTTCCCGAATCTGAAAACTCACTGTATCCCCGGGACGCAACTTGTAGGTTTCGTCCGGCACCCAGCCGCCGAATATACCGGCAGTGGCACCCCCCGAGGGGGCGGTTGCCATTGCCATTGCCGTTGCCGGGGCGGCGGTGGCGGCAGGCTGACTGACAGCACTTTGTGAATATGGCAACGGGGTCGGAATCTGGCCCATGGCCGCCGCAGCGGTGGCAACCAGCATGAAAAAGGAAATTAAACTTCGCATTTGTTGGGTGAGTATTTAGAATTGCCAAGACAAATTCAAGTCCACATTATTTAACGTGTAGGTCAAATCTGTCGTATTGGAACTTTCTTGAACATATTGATATGAAATTGACCCCGAAATGTTTTTTGTCAGCTGGCGGCCGACTGTCAGGCCCAAGCTGATTTGATCATAGTTTTGATTGGCACCGCCCGGCCCAACGACTTGGGAGTACACCCAGTTGCCCTGCTGCCACCGGATCGGCGTGCTGACCGAGAATTTTCGGAAAATATTCCAATTGGGAGTCAGCCGCGCATAGTAGTATTCCTGCAACTGGGTATACCCGGCCAAATCCTCGACCCGACCGGCTTCCAAGGTGTAGTTCAACCACCGGCTAACATTATGCGACAATGATAACGAAGCATAATAACCGCTGCTGTCCGCAGAATTCTGCTTGGTCACAGCCTTGTCCGTCGTTTCCGGGGAATAAACCGAGTATCCAACATCCGCCCGGATGCTGAGGTGGTCGCTGATTTGAGCGCTCCCAAAGGCACCGGCATTCCATTGGACCAAGTTGGGATCGGTGTTTGTCGAACTCGAACCGGACGGGCTGTAATCAATCACCCCCCCACCCGCCTCCACCCCCACCAATAATTCCGGCCGCACACGCACGCCCGCATTGGCGAAAACCGTATCTTCGGCAGCGTTATCGCTGCCCGGCCTTTGGGCTAAAAAAACGTAATTGTTGTGGTCATAACCGAAGTTGATCACGGCCTTGTTCAAATCCCAATCAGCGCTGGCTCCAATGGTGTTTGCCAAAATTTCCGTTTGCCCGCCCCCCGCCCCCGCATTTTCATAGGAATCCTCTGTAATGGTGATCCGATCGTGCAGGTTAATTTTGAAATCGCCCACGTAAACATCAAAGGAAAAACCAGAACCCGGCGTGATATAAAGCTGGCTCAATTCGGAATATTTAAGATATTCCGAAAAACCCGCCCCCAAGGTGAAATCCAAACTGTTTTGCACCGTTACCGGCCAATGCTCCCGCAAATTCAGATTGGGCCGGATGATGAAATCCCCCTCCGCCCTGGGCTGCAATTTGACATTGTCATCATAAACCAAGTCCAGCCCGGAAGAAAAACGCCAACTGGTCGGTCCCAGCAGAAGATTATAATAACCCAAAGTGGTGTTTTGCTGATGCTGTTGCTCGGCCGCCAAGTCACCCGCCATGGAAACACTCAAAGCCTCCTGTGCAGACACATTGCCCGACACTGGAATCAACAGGCTAATGCCTGCGAACAGTGCAAAAAAAACGCGCCAAATCTTGGATTTGTAAAGATTGCTGCTGCTCACTCCAGTTTTATAACCAACGTATTGATATGCGCAAACATTATGCTTCAAAACCGCCAAAAAGCAACCGAAAAAAGCACACAATTACCTGTTGACAGAAAGCGGCTTTTGGTTTAGTCTTTGATTAAGTAATGTGGTAACGGAGCTTTATCAATAATGACTATGAAACTATTTAAATACACCATGGCCTTGGCTGCTGCATTGGCATTGAATGTCAATGCCGGAACCGATGCCAATCCTGCTTTGAGCGGCATACCTGAAATTTTGGCCTCCTCTACTTCCGCTGAGTTGCCGGCACAAGCGGCAAAATTGGTCGCCCAAGCCGACGCTAAATCTCTCCAAGCCACCACCATTGCCGTGGTTAAAGCCGCCGTAGGGCTGAATCCTGCCGCCGCCGCGCTTATTGTGGGCAGCATCGCCCAATCAACTCCGGCCATGGCTGCCACCGCCGCCGCCACTGCGGCTGCTCTGGTTCCTAACCAGGCTCCTGCGATTGCCCGGGCCGCCGCATCATCTGCCCCGGCCAAAGCGGGTACGATTGTTGAAGCGGTTTGCCGGGTCTTGCCTGCGAGCTACGAAGTGGTTGCCGACGCGGTTTCCGATGTGGTTCCCAGTGCCAGCAAGGAAATATTGGCTGGCATCGCCGCTGCCATCCCGGAATTACAATCTGAAATCAACCAAGCGCTTGCTGGTTATTCGGCTGGCAATGTGCCTTCCGTTGAATCATTGCTGGCACAGGTTGAGATTGCACAGAATGCAGCCAATATGGCTTCCGGGGCCTCAGAATATGCTCAAGGTCCGTCACACGGTGCGGCCCCCCCTCCGCCTACGCCGCCGCCTCCTCCCGTGATTATTTCACCAATCCAAATTGCACCGGCCGCTCCGACCGCACAATCAACCTACAACGCTCCGTAAAAACTCTTTCATTATAGAAACCACCTGTGTTAAGCAGGTGGTTTTTTATTTTTACCAGTCTGTTTGTTAACCATAAACTATTGGCTGGCAAATTAGGTGTTAGCAATTCTTTGCATGCTATACATACGTTTTTCAGATTACAGCGCTCGCTCAAACAAGATCACCGGGCGTCAAACTTTGAACAAATAGTCCATCTGATAAAGAGGCGAGTACAACTGGAGTCTGGACAAATTCAAAGCGGACCGGCGGCAAGAGATTCTGGCTGTGGCCGAAAAGCAGCGAGGCCCGCGCCTGATGACAGGGCTGAGCCAACGAAGACCACCGGCAAAAAACCTTCCGTCTGGGCAACAAAAACAGGGCCTCTTTAAATTTTCAGACAGGGTCTTGGAATCAGATGAAATGTATATCACCAGCGGCAAAATGGACGCCCACAAGTCCGGCTGAAAAATCGGGCCGCAGAAGTAATATCGCACTTGGCGCAAGCATTCTTGCACCGCCTAAAATTCAGAAAATGAATAGTTTACAATCATCGCTTGGTTCATCCCAGACGATTTATGAAAAGGAGATTTTAATTTCCTGCCCTGGCCCAGGGCCGCGAGCTAAGGCTCGCCGCTCGGCCCCGGCTCGTTCTAACTCGAAACCAAAATCCTTTGACTGAAAAAAAGAACTGATATGAATCTCTTACCTAAGAGTGGCCGGTTTTGAATCGACCCTGACTGGCTGGTTTTCAACTGATCAGTGACAATGTTCAGCAGAACCTGAAAAGTCTAACTTAGCTCATGGTCCAAATTTCGGGGTCCATTTCTGAAATCCAGCATGGCCGAAACTTGTTGTTCCCGTTAGCGTGCAGTGGGTGAGCTATCCAGAATTGTAAAAGGGCAATTCTGAGTCAAATTAACTGCTCACACTTTCGCTCACAGTTGACCTAAAAACCTCTCAGAAAGCCAAAAAACATTGGCGTTTTGGCTGGAGGCGAGGGGTCGGAATCGGCCGAGTTTCCCCGCAATTGCAAAGCCAATATGTCCGGCCTGCCAGAGTCGGGACGTGATCCGCAAGGGCCAAAGCATCCGCCAGATACAGACCCTGCCGATTGGTTTTCATCCCGTCCAATTGAACGTCACCGTGCCCCGTTGCCAGTGCAAGGCGTGCCAGCAGAGGTTTGAAATCGACCCCCCTTTTGTCCTGCCTACGCGCATTACACCAAAACATTGAGCCGGTTCGTTTATGGCTTGAGCCGGGTGATGACCCTCAGCGAGGTGGCCGACCTGACGCTGTTGAGCTGGGACACGGTCAAAAGCATCGTCAAAACCCACCTGCAAAAAGATTATGGGCGGCCGGCCCTCAAAGGGGTGCGTTATCTGGGCATTGATGAAATCCATCTGGGCAAAAAGCAGCGCTTTTACACCATCGTCATTGACTTGGAAGACGGCCGGATTCTGTGGGCCAAGCCCGGCCGGGGCCAGGCCGCCCTGCGCGGCTTCTGGTGCCGTTTGCGGCTGGCCAAAACCCGGATCCGCCCTCTGGCTTATTTCCGTTGTCTGCTGTCCAAATTGCAGCTTTTAAGACTCCCATCCAGTCCCATCCGTGGTTAAATCCCCGTCTTTTTTCGCATATTTCCTGATCTTTTGTGGCCAAATTTCCCCGGTCTTATTTTCCGCTTTGTAATTCCTCCAACCGCCACTTCACAAACGCCGTACAATGCTCCGGCGTCGCCTTGTTCCGCACCGGCCACAACGCATTGAATTCCTTATCCCACGCACGCAGTTCCCGGACCATTTCCACGGCCAGCGTCTCCGCTACCACCCGCCGCCCGCCCGCCCGCGCCTGCTGCCACAGCATGTAATCGCACGACATCCCCGCCAGCCGCGCCGCCAGCCGCAGTTCCTTCCGAAAAATCTCCCCCGCCACCCCGACCGGTCGTGCCCGCTCCAGCCGCGCCAGTTGCCGGCGCAGTTCCGCCCGCGCGGACCGTATATCCCCCGCCGCCAGCCGGTTGAAATGCGTCAGCCCGTGCCGGCAGAACAGCTCCCGCCGCTCCGGCGGCGGCGCCGTGATCACCGTCCCCAGCGGCGTCTCATTCGGTGCCGTGAACTTCAGCCGGCCATGCGCCAGCCCCAGCCCCAGCGCCGCCGCCCCCATCCGCCCGGCGGCATCCCCGTAAACATCCCGGTCCAGCACCCGCGCCAGTTCCGTCTCCGCAAACGTCGCCGCGCACCAGCCCAGCGCCGCGCCCGCCAGCAACGCCGGCCAGCTCACCGCCGGCGGCTGCGGATGCCCCCCGTCGCCCCAGTCCGTGATCAGATAGCCCCGCGCCCCATGCCGCCGCCCCGCCCGCGCCGCCCGCCGCAGATTCGCCAGCGCATTATCATGCTTCCCCACCAGCGTCATCCACGTCGACGTCCCCGGGCACACATAAAATGGGATCTTGGATTTCGCGAACAACGCCGCCTCCCGCTCAAATGGATGCGTCGCCTCATAACCCCAGTTCAGCGCGATCACCTCCTTCGGCAGCTCCGCGATCAACTCCGGATGATTCAAGATGATGTCGCCCCAGAACATCATCGTCCGGCCCCGCCGCCGCACCGCCCCGTGGATCTGCTTGAGAAAATCCAGATACACCCGCCCCTTCCCCTGCCGTTCACACGCCGCCCGGCTCCGGCCCCGGCCCAGATCCCACGTCTCATCACAACCCACGTTAAAAAACCCGCTCGAAAAATTCGGCAGCAGCTCATCAAACAACCCGCCCACAAACTTCAACGTGCCCGGATTCCGCGGGTCCAGCGTGCTCGGATACCGCAGAAACTTGCCCTTCGGCCCCTCATACGGCGCGTCCACCTCCGCCAGCTCCTTCAGCGGCAGATGCGCCAGCCACTCCCGCAGATGCCCGAACGAATTCTGGTTCGGCACCAGGTCGATCCCCAGCCGGCGACAATGCGCGTCCAGCCGCCGCATCTCACCGCCCGTCAACGCCCCCCAGCTCTCCCAGACCGGCTTGAACCCGCGGTAGGCAAACGTATGCTCCGTGTAAAGCTGCAGCTCATTGAACTTAAAATCCGCCAGCCGGTCCGCCAGGTCCAGCAACGACGCCAGGTTCGGCACCCGCCCCCGCGAAACATCCAGCATGTTACCCCGTCGCGCAAAATCCGGCCAGTCCCGGATGCGAAGCACCGGCAGCCGGCGTCCCTGCGCCCGCCACAACTGCCGTAACGTCGCCACCCCCGCCCGCAGCCCCGCCACCTCCCGCGCCGCGATCTCAATTCCCATGGCATCGATTTTGAGCGAATAAAACTCCGGCGATTCATGGCCCGCGTCCTCGCGCACACACCGTATCCCCGGCCCCGCGCCCGCCACCTTCCGCCCCCGCTCCAACCTCACCCCCAAAACCCGCGCCCCCGCCTGCAACCGCTCCGCCACCGCCCGGACGTCCGCCGCCGGCCACGCCGCATCCAATTCCAGCCGCACCCGGCCCGACAAAACAAAAACGCCCGCGCCCAAGGTCATTGAGCGGGGCGTCGGCAGTAATTGGAATGTTTTCAAGACATCACCGGGGCGCGGACTATTTGGCGATCATCCCCGTCTGCCGCGCGTAATTGAACAACCCGCCGGCGTCCACCACCGGGCGGACATCGCCCAACGCCTTGAACTTATAAACCTTCCCGGTGCCCTGCACGGTCACCGAGGCCGCGTCCAGGTCCACCGTCACCACATCCCCCGTCTTGAGAATGTCGCACAGCCGGTCCGCGCTCTCACACGGATACAGCTCGCCCGTCGCCACGCAATTGCGGAAGAAGATCCGCGCAAAACTCTCCGCCAGCACGATCTCGCAATTCGCCGACCCCATCGCGATCGGCGCATGCTCACGCGAACTCCCGCACCCGAAATTCTTCCCCGCCACCACGATCGGATACTGCGTGTCCAGCTTCCCCTCCTCCACGAACCGCGTCTTGTATAGCGACTCCGGCAGCCCGCACAACGCATACGCGCCCAGCTTCTCATATTCGTCCGCGATGGTCGGCACCAGGTTCAGATACTGCGCCGGAATAATCTGGTCCGTGTCGATATTGTCGCGCACCACATAAACCGGACCGGTAAAAACGGATTTTGTCATTACAGCAATGTGCCGCGAACCCCGCCCCTTTTCAATTTGAAAATTCAACCCGCCCGCCGCACGGGCGCATCTTGTCACTGCCCCCGCACCACGCTTGGACCTGTCAACCACACCTCACGAATGCGAACCCAAGTAACCCCCTCCTCGCCATTTGAATAAATAGGGGGGAGGGCCGGGGAGAGGTGGTGCTCTTCTCTCCACCTCAGACCACCACGCTTTTCTGCTGTCTGCCGGGGCAGTGTCAAGATGCGCCCGGCCCCACTTTCCCCCCTCCCGCGGAGTTGCCATCCGCCCGTTTGTAGCGCACACTGCTGGTTCGATGAGCAAACGTTTCTATATCACGACCGCGATCGACTACGTCAACGGCCAGCCGCACATCGGCCATGCCTACGAGAAGATCATCGCCGATGTCATCGCCCGGTCGCACCGCAGCCTCGGCCAGGAAGTTTTCTTCCTCACCGGCCTGGACGAACACGGCCAAAAGGTCCAGCAGGCCGCCCAGGCCCGGAACCAGAGCCCCCAGGAATACTGCGACGGCCTCGCCGCCGACTGGCAGGCCTTCGCCCGCAAGCTCGAGCTCACCAACGACGCCTTCATCCGCACCACCGACGCACACCACAAGACCTTCGTGCAGGCCACCCTGACCCGGCTTAACGCCAACGGCCACTTCTACAAGGCCGCCTACACCGGTTACTATTCCACCAAGGAAGAAACCTTCCTCACCGAGAAGGACCGCCGCCCCGACGGCACCTTCGACCCCGTCTACGGCGAAGTCGCTGAACTGCGCGAGGAAAACTACTATTTCAAGCTCAAGGCCCACCAGCAATGGCTCATTGACTACATCGAGGCCAACCCCACCTTCATCGCCCCGGAAAACCGCCGCAACGAAGTCCTCGGCTTCCTCAAAAGCCAGACCCTGGAAGACCTCTGCATCTCGCGCCCTCTGTCTCGTCTGAACTGGGGCATCCCCCTGCCCTTCGACCCCAATTTCGTGACCTACGTCTGGTTTGACGCCCTCGTCAACTATATCAGCGCCGCCGCCGCTCAGGGCGACCCCGTCGTCTGCGCCGCCATCGGCGTCGACCCCGGCCCGCAGCAACCCCCGCTCTCGCTGTGGCCCGCGGATATCCATGACATCGGCAAGGACATCGTAAAGTTCCATGCCGTCTACTGGCCCATCATGCTCAAAGCCATGGGCCTCCCGCTCCCCCGCCAAATCCTCGCCCACGGCTGGTGGCAGAAGGACGGCGCCCGCATCAGCAAAAGCACCGGCAACATCATCGACCCCATCGCCGTCATCAACGAATGGAGCCTGGACGCCTTCCGCTTCTACATCCTCCGCGAACTCGACATCGGCCCCGACGGCAACTGGACTGACGCCGGCTTCCAGGCGCGCTACTCCTCCGAACTCGCCAATGGCCTCGGCAACCTCGTGAACCGTTCGCTCTCCATGCTCAAACGCTACCGGTCGGGCATCGTGCCCGCCCGGCACGACGAACTCGCCGACGACGCCGCCAAGGCTGCGGATGAAACCCGCGTGCTCCTCAAGCAAAGCCAGTTGCAAGCCGCCCTGCAAAGCATCTGGGGCCTCGTCAACCGTGCCAATCAATACGTCGACCAGACCGCCCCCTTCAAACTCGCCAAAGACCCGGCCCAGGCCAAACGCTTGGACGAAGTCCTCTACAACCTGGCCGAAGCCTGCCGCATCCTCGCCGTCTTATTGCGCCCCTTCCTGCCCGGCACCGCCAGCCGCATCTACACCCAGTTGGGCCTGACCGAATCGCCCGACCACCTGACCGCCGCCGCCTGGGGCGGCCTTACCCCCGGCCAACCCATCGGCGAACCCGCTCCATTATTTCCCCGCCGCGACGTCTGACATTTTTTCATAATTCATAATTTCACCATCCTCTCAACATTCTTTGTGGTTAAATAATGTTTGTTCGCGTAGATTCCCCCCGTGGAAATCTCCGCCCCCATCCAATGCCCCTACTGCGGCCAAACATTTGAGACCGTTGTGGACACCAGCATCGCCAGCCAACGTTTCACCACCGACTGCGAAGTCTGCTGCCACCCCTTCGAAGTCATCGCCGAATGTGATCCCGGCGAAATTCTTAGCTTGGAGGTCGTGGACAATTGAGGCAGCCTGACGCTTATGAATATCAACACTTTGCTCTGGATTTACATCGTGCTGCTCGTGGTCGGCGGCCTCATCGGCTTTTTAAAAGCCGGCAGCAAGGTCTCCCTCATCTCCTCCTCCGTCTTCGCCGCCCTGCTCGTGCTGACCGCCATGCCCGGCATCTTTCAGCCGAAGTTCGCCCTGCTCCTCTCCAACCTTATCATGACCGTGCTGTTGGTGGTCTTTGCCCTCCGCCTGTCAAAAACCAAAAAGTTCATGCCCTCCGGCCTGATGCTCATCCTGACCCTGGCCACCCTCGCCCTCCGCAACCTCGTCAGATAAGTCTGCTCTTCGCTCTCCTCTCTTCATTCTTCTCGCATCGCGCGCCAAAATATCTTGCGCGTACCAACCGGGCATAGTATGGTTTTTGTCCGTTTGATTGCACCCATAGCTCAATTGGATAGAGCGGCTGACTACGGATCAGCAGGTTAGAGGTTCAACTCCTCTTGGGTGCACCACTCGTTTAGATCAATTAAATTAGTGGTTTTCAGCACTTCACAACTTTTTAAAATAAATTGGAAAATTTCACACTGAGCCACTTCTGAGCCACTATTTTGGTTTTGGATGGGTTTCATGGCTTGGCGGTGTCTGGCTACGTCTGGCTATCATTGCCGGGGTCGGGGTTACGCTGGCGGAAACCACGCACGGCGGTTTGCGGTTGCTCGGGGAAGTCTGACATGGGTGCCGAAGGGTTTCCCTAATTCTTGGCCGGTTTTGAGGGTGTCTCTGGGCAGCGTCCGCTCGCCGACGCAGTTCCAAGGCACTGCAAATCTGGTTCGGTGAGGGGTTTCCGGCGGGTATTGGTTTCGAAACCCAGACGGTATGCCCGGAAAGATGGCCGAGTGAGGCCGTCTCCTTGAACTTGTGGCGTTGCGTTGGCCGCTTCATGATCCGACGATTGGCCATGTCACCCGGATTGTCAAGGGCGCGAAGCGTGACGCCAAAGGCGCGATGGGGGCGGGGGGGGCCCCAGCGGGTGGCCGGAGATGACGCAACTGATTGGCCCCGGTAAAATTAATTTGCAAAAGGGCTTCATGTTCGATCCTCACGTTGGGATTTTCCCGGACGCCGGGACGGTGGCATTTTTAAAATTTGATGGGCAATGCAAAATTCGCGCTCATGGCAGGGCTATGAAAGCTTTGACGGCGTGATTTCCGACTTGGCAGACCGCTGGAGGCGGGTCGCCGAAGATGACGCTTATGAAAGACACGATCAGCTATTCAGAATATCTGTTCCTCAGTGCGCTCGAAAGGCGTGACCCAAAGTTTGAGTACCTTTTTATCAATGGACCGCAACAGCAAGGTGCCCTGGACCTCCCCCAGATTTTTTACATGGAAATGGTAATTGCTTCAGCCGAAGACAATTACATCGTTATTGAAGACCACAACCTTAACCTTTTGATCGGACGACTGCGGGGAGAAATTGCGCCCAACCACCCTCGTCCATCCGAAATTCATGACTTTAATTGGGCAAATCCGCGTGAGGCACTTTATAACAAGCTCATTGGGGGGGCTGTCAATTCGCGCTCGTATCACCTATCGTGGCCTGTGCCGCCTAGAAGCCTTGCGCGAATTGTTGAAACGGGACCGTATTCTTGAACCTTTCGGTGTGTTGCTGGATATGCGTTATTTTGTGAGGGACTTTGAGGCGGCGTTCCAGCGTTCCCCGGATGTTCCAGTTTCTGTCCTTCGCCTTGATCTGGATAACTTTAAAAAAATCAACGACACCTTCGGCCATTCCGCCGGCGATGTGGTGATGAAATCATATCTAACCGCCGTCCGCGACACCCTCGGCTCGTCTGGTGAGACTTATCGCGCTCGGGGCGACGAGGTGGCCGCCATTATCGTCGGTCAGAAGCACACGGCGGCGGTTGCCATCGCCGAAAAGATCAGGGCATCCGTGGCCGCCATGACATGCAAATTCAAGGAGTCAGATTTGCCCAAGGTGAGCACGAGCATTGGCATCGCCACCACCCCACCTGAACAACGGGACCGGGAGCTTGAAAACCTTGCCGATGAGCGGCAGATGCGAGCCAAGACAATCGGGAAAAACTGTGTCGTTTCTGACTGACCAACTTGGGGGCGCAATAATTGGATGCAAAAGGCACCATCGCATTCCCCCTGTCACAAATTTGACAACGCCAGTCAGCGGGGATTAAGTTGTGTGCTGCATGAGCAAATCCCGACCGCCCGAGAAAAAAGTGCCCACTGGCAAGAATGGCGTTTAGATAAGGATTCTCATGATTTGGCAGGTTTCTGCGTTGATTTGGCTTTGCGGTAGCGGCTGCGGTGGGGAATTTCTTTGAACTGATGTCGCGGCCTGTTCAACAGTGGGTAGGCTT
>Ga0302320_10011893_pt1 | contig 18350 bp, 16 predicted proteins | sample Bog_T0_3_FD_202130 | JGI IMG/M metagenome (GOLD analysis project Ga0302320, IMG submission 202130) | Peat permafrost microbial communities from Stordalen Mire near Abisko, Sweden - Bog_T0_3 | ecosystem: Environmental > Terrestrial > Soil > Wetlands > Peat | place: Sweden: Abisko, Stordalen Mire...
TACCGATTTCGCCGCCGTCCGCTCGTTTATTGCGACCGCCAAGAAGCAGGGCTGGAAAATCCTCGACGCCCTAACCGACGATCCCCAAATCCTCGCAAAAGCCCTCCGCCTATCCTGACACCAAATGAGAACCTGGGCAGTTACGTTTGGGGTTTAACGCGCATACGCGAGACACCGCCGTCACTAGACCCTTAATAACCTCTCACTGAGGTCCATCCGATTTCCGGCTGCGTGCCTATCCGCTTTTCACCCACAGGGTACAGGAGCCACTTCTGCTGGCTTTCACGCCGGCTTGGTGCAGCTAATTTTTGCGGGTTCCCAAGACCCCGGCGGGCGCGGGAAACGCGCCTGAGACCCCGCCTAGACCCGCTCGTTTGCCTAAAGTTTTCTGGTGTCGCTGTGGGTGAAAAGCGGATAGGCACGTCCGGCTGTACCCCACGCCTAACTCGACGTCTAAAACTGGAGAAAATTCAAATTGGCCCTCGAAACACCGAAGCAGCGAGAAGATCGGCGCGCGCTTTCCTACGTGGCGCTCACGCATGGTCTCGACGAAAAGCTCTTGATGGGCGGGACTGATCGTGCGCTCGAACGCCTCGAAGTCGCCTACGCCAGCGCCCGGTCGCCAGAGGCGCTTCCGTGGCCGTTGCCGGCGGTGACCGCGTACCGGTTGGCTTACATCCTCATGCGGCGCGCGCGGACCGGGGAAGAGTTGGCTCGCGTCGATGAGCTTCTGACCGAGGCCGGTCAGGTCGAGACCGTCGATCCGTTACAGCACGCACTGCATCTCGTCGTCGTCGAACGGATCAGGGATGCGGCAAACGGACAGGACGAGAAGGCCCGACTGAGGCAGCGATCGCTGGCGGCGTTTCGGCGCCTTAAGGACTCGACCCGGCGGCCCGACGTCGATGCGACGGGGCGTCCCATCCAGGAGGATCTTTTCAATCTCGTCGAGCTTTCTGGCTTTCTCGTCGGCGACGACGATTACGGCGCCTTGGAAGGTCGCGCGCATCTGTCGGCGAAATTTCTGCCCCAATCCCAAAACGACGCCTTCGTCCTTTTCGGAAATCAGGGCGTCGATCCCGGCGTCCGCTGGACTCGATCGCTTGCGGAGGGCGAGTTCAAGGCGCGCATCGCGGAAGGCGGCCTCGATCTCGCTTTCGAATGGACAAGCGTTCCGGTCATCACGTGCCCCGAAAAGCTTGCGGTGCCTGAGATCATCGGTCGGCTATTTCCGGACTTCTGCCTATCGCAGTTGCCCGAAGTGGCGGTCGACAAGAACCGCTTCGACGTAAGCCTGAAGAGGACCAGGGAAGCGATCGCCAAAATCTTGCCGCTGATCAACGGACGCAGGCTGGGGCCCCTGGAGGTAATCGAGAACAAGTCGAAGGGCGTCCACGCCTTCAATCCTGATTTACGAGTTCTCGGTCTCGTTTCCCTGGCGCGCTATGAGACTTGGCGAATGTAAGCCGGCTGTAAGTGCGCGGGAATCGGGAAACGTTCAGTGTTGGCCCCGTTGAAATCCCACCAACGAGAGACATCGATGACCACCCCCTATTTCGCTTACGGCTCCAACCTGGACCTCAATGACTGGCGCCGGTTCTGTCGCGACAAAGGCCTCGATGCCGCCGGCATTCAGCCGATGCAGAAGGCCTGGCTGCCGGACCAAGCGCTTGTCTTCAATTACCGCTCGGCAAGTCGCGGCGGCGGCGCGCTCAACATCAAGCCCCAGCTAGGCGCGGCGCTCGAAGGCTTTCTCTTCGATGTCACGCCCGAAGGCCTGGAGGCGCTGGATCGCAAGGAAGGACATCCCAATGTCTATCGCCGCGAGACCGTGACCGTTCTCGACGTCGGCGGAAACGAAATTGAGGCGGTAACCTACCGCGTCAAGCCGGAAAGGCAGGTTAGCTTCGTGGCGCCGACTGCCGAATACCTCGCGATATGCCGCGCCGGACGCGAAGCCTTCGATCTGTCGACGGACGAACTCGATATTGCCGCAGCGAATGGAACGTCCACGGTCTGTGATGCGGTGTTCGTTTACGGAACGCTGACGCGAGGCGAAGCCCGCGCCAACGTTTGGGTCGACGCCCAGGTGCATTGCGTCCTCATGGCTCTCGCGCCGGGCGCGCTTCTCGATCATGGCGCCTATCCCGGCTTCGTGCCGTCTTCAACGTCCGACGCCGGCGGCATGGTGAAAGGTGAATTCTTGCGGTTCAAGGCTGTCGGCGACGTGCTGAAGCGCTTCGACGAAATCGAGGGCTTCCACGGCTTCGGCCGCAACAACAACCTGTTCCGCCGCGCGCTGGTGAACGTCGACGTCGGCTGCGCTCGCGGCCGGCTGGCGTGGACCTACGCGACGACGCAGACCTCGGCGCCGGCGATCGCATCTGACGACTGGCGCGAGCACCGTGGGACGAAGCGGCTTGCGTGCGAGCGGATACTCACCGGGCACCTCGGAAACGCACCGGAGTTTCCGGCTCGGCTTGCTCAGATCCCCGATGGACCATTCGGAACCCAGTATGCGGAGACGCCGACCGTCGATCGTATTCTGGAGGATCTGATCGCGGGGCGAATTGACGAACGCTCGTTGGCTCAGGCATCCGGCGAATGGGCCGTGCGCTGGCGGTGAACGAAAGAACCGCCCAGATCAGCGTCCGCGAATGCGGGCGGGAAAACCCGCCCGCCGTTTTCAGCGCCTCGTCGGCGCCGGGCGTCGAGGCGGCGGGTCGCGCTCCACCACCACGTCGCGGCCCGGGATCAGCGTTCCGGGGCGGTCGACTTCGATGACCATGCCGCGATACCCGACATGGACGCTGATGGCGCATTGCGATCCGTCGGGAAGGAGGACCGGCGCGTAGGCGATGCGCCGTCCGTGCGCCTGGATAGCGCGACCGGCCTGACGCCACAGGGCCGAAAGCGAACGCCCTCCTTCGGGCCCTGCGGCCAGAGTACGTTCCGCGAGGTCCTGATGCAGGCGTATGGTGATTTGCGGCAAGACTGCCTCCTCTAGCTCAAGCGACCGACCTCCCGCGCAGCGGAGATCGCCGTGCGGTTCGGATCGCGAGCAGGAAGGAGGTTCAAGTCATGGCTCACCTGTAATTCATGTTGTGTCGGACCGCAAATGTCCGATCAACGACGCTGGCAACTTTTGAAGCATATGTCTTTTCGCCTATGCACTTGTATATTGCGTCTGGTGAATATCGGGCAGCATGTGATCCCGTAAACTCGCGGTCAGGAACTGGCAGGGAGCCGATCATGACCGTGGCCACCAATTGGAGTGACGACGCTGTGAACGTCGTGCGTCGTCCTTTCGGTATCGCCCGTGTCGCCAATTCGCTTTTCGCCCATTCGGACGCAAGCGTTGCTTACTATGGCGTAAGCGGGGAGGTAACTCGCGAAATGTCGGCCGATGAGCCGACGACCTTAGAGATGTTGAAACGGCGCCAACACATCGCCGATTATCTCGGCATCACGGTCGAAACCGTCAACCGCACCTTCACCATTCTGAAACCGTCAAGCCACCGGCCTCGACGCGACCATCGGAGATCATCGTTTTTGCTCTTCGCGCGTAGCGCGTCATCTCTCAAAGCCTCCTGATTTTGAGCCCAAAAATTTCAGCAGCGCGCCGTGCCTCACGGCTTGTTTTAACGTCAGTGACGCCGACCAGCGATCGTAACCCCGTGCTAGCCTCACGTCCTACGCCGTTCAAACCAACTCACAAGGCGGCGCATCTCGGAGGCGTACGTTTAGAATACTGCCTGATTGTCGAGGGCGAGCGGGATGGTTGCGGCTTCCAACCGTCAGCGCACCGGCTTGACTTCGTGCGTTGTCGTTGCCGCGTTCTCTGCCAGATCGACCACGAACCGGCTGCCACCGCCGGGCTCCGCTTCGCAGACGACGTCGCCGCCGTGGCGACGCGCGATCTGGCGCACCAGCGACAAGCTAAGGCCCCAGCCGCCCGCGGATTCGCTGCGCCCGGCCGGGCGGTAAAACGGCTCAAACACGCGCTCCCGCTCGGCCGGCGCAATCCGCTCCCCGCAATCGCTGACGGATATCCGGGCCCCGCCCGCGCGCCGCGTCACGGCGATTCGGATCGGCGGCCGGCCATGCCGGGCGGCGTTTTCGAGGAGATTGCGGATCAACCGGCGCAGCAGCTTCGCGTCGCCCTCGATCTCGACGGGATCCCCAGACAACAGCCAGACGACGATAGCTGAACTGAATGCGAACTCGATTTCTCCGACGAACGTACAGGACAGCCCCACCCAAGTCCGTAGACGCCCTATCATTGGCCGTAATGCTATCGGTGATGAATTCAAGCCCGGTGAACGTTGGAAGCGCCTGTTGCGTTGGAAACGCTGAAGCGCTGCCCGGCCCTAATTGCGCTGCTTGTGGCGATTGGCGAACTACCAATCGCATTGCGCAGGAGTTGACCAGGTCCAAACGTTCATGCGGCGTAGAAGACCTTAGTTGATTCGATATGTTGTCTGCGTCGACGTTGGAACTGTCCATACCAGCTTGAAACATCTCGGTTGTGTGGCTGGGTCGCCAGGACCGCTCTGCATAGGCGGTCCGCCCGCTCGTATTTGCCTTCGCTATCGAGTTCCAATACCCGTCGGAAGGCTTGTACTAGGGTCTCTTTCGTTTTTCGTATTGGAGGCAAAGGTCTTAGCACTCGCTGCACCCTTCAATTGAGGCCCGGCAATCAGCGAGCAGCTCGTTGCTCACCCGCATCGATAGCCGAATAGACGGTGAGGCTTTCGTGAAGCCTTCGAGTTCGGAAGCGCTGTGATAGCCATGACGCCGACGGACGCCGCCACGGCGTGAATTGGCGGCAATGCTCGCTGAACCGCCGTAAGTCTATTCAATAGCGCATGACGCCGATCGGCACGCAATCCTCGCGCCGAAACACAAGGATTTCGCGGCATGCGAAATCACTCCGCGGCGAACAGCGCCTCGATATCGTCTTCTGTCATGGCGAGCGTCGGCGCGCCTTCGTCGTCAAACAGGCTTTGCGCAATCGCTTGCTTCTTGGCCTTGAGCGTTTCCATCTTCTCCTCGATGGTGTCGCTCATCGTCAGCTTGTGGACGAAAACGGGTTTATCCTGGCCGATGCGATGCGCGCGATCGATGGCCTGCGCTTCCACCGCCGGGTTCCACCACGGGTCGTAGAGAATGACCGTATCGGCGGCGGTGAGGTTGAGGCCGACGCCGCCCGCTTTGAGGCTGATCAGGAACAGGTCGGTCTTGCCGCCCTGAAAAGCGCGGATTTGCTCGGGGCGGTCCTTCGTTTCCCCGGTCAGCAGTGAATAGGAAAGCCCGAGCGCATCAAGCCGCGGGCGGATGAGGTCGAGCATCGAGGTAAACTGCGAAAAGACGAGCGGGCGACGACCCTCGGCTACGAGTTCTGGCAGCATTTCTTCCAGCCGTTCGAGCTTGGCCGACCCCGCCTTGGCGGCGCTCTTGCCAGAAAGCTTCAAGAGTCGGGGATCGCAACAAACTTGCCGAAGCCTCAACAGCGCTTCGAGCACGACGATCTGGCTGCGACCGAGACCCTTGGCGGCAATCGCGGCGCGCACTTTCTCGTGCATCGTCAGCCGGATCGACTCGTAAAGGTCGCGCTGCTCGCGCGCCATCTCGATGCGCTCGACGATTTCCGATTTCGGCGGCAACTCGCGCGCCACTTCGTCTTTCGTCCGGCGCAGTAGGAACGGTTTCACCCGCCGCGCGAGACGATGGGCGCGCTCCTTGTCGCCCTTCTTCTCGATCGGCGTGCGGAACGCGTGTGAAAACCAGCTCCGGTCGCCGAGAAAACCGGGCGACACCACGGAGAATAACGACCACAATTCGCCGAGATGGTTTTCCAGCGGCGTGCCGGTGAGCGCAAACCGATGGTCCGCCTCGATTTTGCGAATGATCCGGGTTGTCGCGGCGTCGGGATTCTTGATCGTCTGCGCCTCGTCGAGGATGAGAAGGCTCCATCGCCGCGAGGCGAAAACCTCGGTGTCGCGCCCGATCAGCGGATAGGTCGTCAGAACGATGTCGCTCGTGGCGATGGCGTCGAACCTCGCCTTGCGGTCGTGCCCGTGCAGGGTGAGCACGCGCAAATCCGGCGTGAACTTTTCCGCCTCGGCGCGCCAGTTGGCCATCAGGCTCGTCGGGGCAACGACGAGCGCGGGCGTTTCGAGCCGCCCCTCGGCCTTTTCGAGCGCGATCAACCCCAGCGCCTGCACGGTCTTGCCGAGCCCCATGTCGTCGGCAAGGATGCCGCCCAGGCCGACGTCGCGCAGGAACGCGAGCCAGTTGAGGCCTTCGGCCTGATAGGGACGCAATTGCGCCGTGAAACCCACCGGCGGCGTGACGCTCGGAATGCGGCCGAGCGCGCCGAGCTTTCGTCCCATCTCGCGCAGCCGCTCGCCGCCCTGCCAGACGATTCCCGCCGATAAGGTCGCCTGTTCGAATTCGGCCAGCGCCGCCGCATCTCCGGCGGTCAACCGCAGCGCGCCTTTGTCGTTTATGAGCGCGCTGGCGCAGGAGAGTTCGTAGATCGCCTCGATGATCGGCGCGAGCCGCGAAGCCGGCAACGCGAGGTTGCGCCCATCAGCAAGGCGCAAATAGATCGGATCTTCGTCGTCGAGCGCACTCAATGAGGACGGGTCGAAATCCGGCTCGGCCAGAAGTCGGCTGATCGGCTCGACGAGATCGAACCGCTCGCCGTCTATGGTGACGCCGAGATCGAGTTCGAACCAATCGACGCCAGAGGATTGGCGGATCGCCGCATCCGTCTTCGACTCTCCGAAGATCAACCGATAGGGGAAGTCCTCGGCGATCTCGACCGCAAAGCCGCTTTCGCGCAGGCGCGGCAGAACTTGATAGAGAACGTCGAACCAACCGAGATCGTCCTCCTCGGGCAGAAGGTCGTGGGCGTGCGCCGCCGGGACGCCGGGTCGTGCGAGGGTAGCTTCGACGAAACCGGCTTCGGCAAGGCGCTCGCGGGCGCGTCTTTCGACTTCGAGGTCGCGCCGCACCTCGACGAGCCGCCCGTCCACGAACTTGACCACGACCTCGGGCTTTTCGGCGGGCGCGATGCGGATCGGGCCATATTGGAAAATCAGGCGCGCAAGCGCGACCGGCTCTTTCGGCGCTTGGCGTCCATGATCGTCATAGGCGTGTCGCCAAGGCGATATCTGCGACAAGACGGGCGGCAGCTCGGCCTTGAACAACCGCAGAACCGGCTGCGGCGGCCCTTCCAACTTTAGCGTCGGCTCAGCCGGAGTCGGGCGCGCAACGGCCGCCAGCGGCGCCCGCTGTTCCATGGCCTCGCCCAGGGCTTGCGCATAACGGATCGGCGCGGCGGGAGCGCGCAGAACGGCTTCCGCAAGTTTCGGGGAGAGACCGACATCGAGACGGCCGATCTCCCCCGAGTGTCGGTCGAAATAACCGGGCGGCGAGGCGGCGAAGGTCTCGCTGCCGTCTTCGGCTTCGATCGCCGGCAGAAGGTCGGCGTCGCCGACGAGCCGCCACGCGATCTTGCCGGCACGCGTCGTCCCCGCCCGCAACGCCGGCCCATTGACGGCCCCGAACCGCGCGCGGCCCGTCGCCAAAGCCTCGTCGATCAACGCCCACGCCCACTCGCCCGAGAGCTTGTAATCCCCGCCAAAATGCGAGGGATAAGTGAAGGCGAAGAGTTTTCTGGCAAAGGCCAGATCGGCGGGCCGCAGATAGCGCGCCGGGGCGTCGGTCATCAGGCTGGTCAGGCTGGGACGCGAGAAACTCGCCGAGAAAGATCCGTCCTTGAGACGCCGGGTCGACAGCAGTTCGACTCCGAGGACCGGCGCGCCGCGCGGGTACGTCTGAATGCGGAACACGTAGACGATCCGTTGCAACACGTCCTTGGGGTAGTCGTCGCCATCATCGCTCTGCGCTTTTTGCAGCGCGTCAAGCCAATAGACGAGCGGCGCAGGAAGGCCCGGATCGGCTGGGGGCGCTGCGGCGCTCTTGGCGATGCCGGGTCTTGTCGGTCGTTCGTCCCTGCCGACGGCGACGCCGCCACGCGCGTCTCGCGCCCGCATTTCCAACAGCGCGGCCGCGGCGTGTTTGCAGTACGAACCAACAGGGCAGGAGCAGGAAGAGTGGAATGCGACCCCATGGCCCCCGGGGGGCGAGAGCTTGATCTCCACCCTGTAGGGCTCGCGTTGGCTCCCCTGCACCCGCGCCTCGATCTTACCGTCGACCTCGTCGAAGCCGACGACGCGCCTCTGCCGCCAATAAGCCGAGCCTGCCTCGAACGCGCGTGAGCCCACGTGGTTGCGAATGTCCGCTTCTGATAGGCGCGCGTAGGGCAAAGGTTTCACAATCCGAGTCGGTGAGCCCGTTGTAAAGCACGCGGGCTTGGTTGTCACAAAGCTAAAGCTGTTGGCGAAGAGTTTGTGCGTCGGTGGACGTGAAGTGGCGACGCAACAGGGTGATAGTACAGGTTTGTTATTGATTGGAGGGACTGCAAACGATGTGAGTCGGAATGCGATGCAGGACCGAGGCAGGCCAACAAGATCGACATTCAACTGCGACACCGCGGTAGGCCCGGGAGCGTGCTGTCAACGACGCTCGTCTTGTCGTTGCTCCACGCGGAGCAGCCCCGCCCTCTCAACGATTTCCTCCCTAGCCTTCAGATTTCCGCCGTTGAGGGAACAAAACGACGTTGTCGCCAACGCAACGAGCACGCTTGGAAAGCCTTTCGCCCTCGGCCATCGCCGCACGGGCGATGGCGGTCAGCGCTCCTTGCGCGGCGTCGCGGTAGACGTGGGCGCCGAGCCTCGATTTGATCGTGACCAAACGCTCGATCACGCGGTCGAGCAGGTCCGCGTCGTCATTGCTCATACGACTCTCCTCGCGTCGATTTCGCCCGCTCGTGCTTGCGCATGATGTCGGCCACCTCGACGCCGGTCAGCACCCGGCGTCGGACGAGTGCGTCAGCCACCGCAGCAACTTCGGCGCGACGCTGCTGAACCAGAGCCATTGCCTCGATGTAGAGCCGCGCGACGTGTTGGCCGACCGTTTGGCGCAAGGCCGCATCCGTCGCCAGCAGGCTGGACGCCGCCCCCGTCGGCGCGCGGTGGAGCAGCGAACCCAAAACACCGTTGCTGGCGTGCTGAGCACACGCCGCCTCTGTCGCTCGCGCGAGGTCGGACTCGGCGCCGGCTGACGGGGCTTCGAAAAACGCCTCTTCCGCCGCGCGGCCTGACAGCATCATGACGATCTCCGCGTCGAGGTCCCGCGCGGTCGGGAAACCGGTCGATTTTCGGCCAAGCCGGGTTCGTCCGCCGCTAACGCCAGAAGCGACGATCGTCACCGCGTCGACCGTTCCGCCCAGCTCGAGCTGAGCGACGGCGTGGCCGGACTCATGAATGGCCGCCCTGCGGATATCGTCGCGCGAGCGTCCGTCTGGCGGCGCCACGACGGCGATCAAGTCGTCGGTCGTCAAGTCGCGGCCTACGGCGCGCGCTAAGGCTCGGGCTTCGCGCGCCCAGCGGGCCGCGTCCGCCGCCGAGGCGTCCGTCGACAATCTCACGACCGGCCTCAGGTCGGCGCCCTTCAGCGCATTTTCGCCGATATGGAAGCGCAAAATCGCAGCCAAATCATCGACGCCGGGCAGCGGGACGTTTACAATCCGGCCGAACCTGCGAACTAAGGCGGCATCCAGTTGTGACGCGTGATTGCTGGCCCCCAAAAGAACAATTCCTGTCCTGTCGGTGGTTGCCCCGTCAAAGAGCGTCAACGCCAGACCAATGATTGGCGTCCACCACTCACGGCCCCGCGCGCTAAGCGTATCTCTATTTGGAAATCCGTCGATTTCATCTAAAAAATACACACATGGCGCCGCAGCTTGCGCTGAATTCCATGAATCTCGCAAGGCTTTGGCTACGTCGCCGAGATTTCCGTCAGTCCTTGAAAAGAAGTCGCCCATAGAATCACTGACAAAATTGATGCCGCAGGTCACGGCGACCGACTTCGCCAGCAGAGTCTTTCCCGTGCCCGGAGGTCCGCCGAAGATAGCCGAAGTGGCGGCCAAGTCGCCCCATGCGACCAAGCCTCGGCGCCATTGATCCACGCTGGCGGCCAGTTCCGTCGCGAACGCCCTCGCTTCGCCGCCGTAGCCGGGCAGGTGCTGAAGCGCCGGCGTCCGGTCGTTGGACGATGCTTTGCACTTCGCCTCGGCGACCCGCGCAAGATTGTCCAGAACCTGACGTCCGGTGGCGCCGGCGCGGAAGGATGCTACGATTTCGTCGAAAGTCAGGCCAACGCAGCCGCTTGTCGGCACGCTGCGCGGCGTCGGCCCAGCGGCGCAAGCTCGCAGGAGTTTGCGCGTCAGGCGTGCATCGGGGGCCGATATCGCGACATGCGCGTCGGCGCATGAGACGAGCGCCGACGGCAGGTATGACGCAGGATTTTGAGAGATTCCGATCACGGGCCGGCCCTCCGCCAGACACTGTCCGACCGTGTCGTTGCCGGAAGTCGGCTTGTGATCGGACCGTTGACCGCCATCGCGCGCGAACACCTTCGCGGCCGGCCACAGCGTCCTGGCAACCTCTGAGATCGGGTTGACCCAGTCGGCGCCCGGCACGGCTATGACCACGGCCACCGGGTTGCTGGCGGCGAGGCGCTTGTTGATGCGCTTCGGCATCGCATCGTCCAGCACGAGGCGTGGTAATTCGTTGACGATTCCTGGGCGCTCGGGCGCGGCGGCAGCGATGTCAGACTCGCCATCCTCGTCCAAAGGCATTTCCAACAACGCAGCGAATCGCGAGCCCGACTTCTTGGACTTGTGACTGTTATTTCTCTTGCTCAATGTCGCCTCCTGTCGGCGGCATCGGCCGGCCGGCCAAGCGCATAGAAGCGCGACCAAGTCCTGGCGTAGCCGGCCTCGGTGTCGATGACGAAAAGTTCCGACGTCATGGTGAGACGCCCATCGGGGCGCTTGGGATGGCGACTTACGACGCCAGCGAGGCTGGTTGTCGCGCGCACGCAAAATTGGTAGAAATCGATGATGGGCGCGCGCGCTATTTCGGCAGCGCTCGGGGCGCAGTTGGCGGCGATGCGCTCAATGTCGTCGGCGAGTTGGCGCAGCTTTGCGACGACGTCGGCGGGGCTTTCGCCCCCGAGGTACTGGATGGCCATCAGATTTCTCCGGCGAGCAACCGACCGGTCGCGAGAAACTTGTCGCGGCCGTCGAGGATGGTGATGAGCAAACTGTCGGGCGTCATTGGCGCGCCCAAGCAAGACACCTCGCTTGTCGCTTCGGTCCCGTCCTCGTGCTCAGTGACGTTATTGGCGTCGAATTCGTCGATGCGGTCATCGCGCTGTTCGTCCGACATAGCTCTCTCTTTCGGCCGCTCGGTGAGCTGGTCGGTTGGTTGGAACTTTCGACTTTCGTGGAAGCTGGCCTCGACAGCGCTCAATCAAAGCGCTGTCGAGGCCAGCGATCGGCTCAAATCGCAAGCGTCGGGGCTGCGTCCGGCGCGTCAATCGGCTTGCGAACGAACGGACGCCAGTGGTTCGGGCAACCGGCGGTGCCCATGACGAATTTCGTCAGTCTGTCCTCCGAGAAGCCGACCTTCCGATCGACGAGCAGTTCGATGCGATCCGGGAATCCGCGCACATGCGCGGCGTGACCGGAGCTGAGCAGTTCACTCCTGGCATCCCGGTCTTTCGGGCGAGCGGAAGCAAAAGCGGTTGCGCGGATTTCGGATCCGGCCAGCAGCCAGTACGCGTCACCGCGCTTCTCGGCGATCGTGATGTAGTCGCCGTGGTCGAAATCGAGCTTTTCGCCCCGGACTTCGCCCCCCTCAGCGACCAGAGTTTTGCGAGTTTCGAATGCGTTAGGAGCCCACCGCTCCCGGATGCCAATCGCGGTGGCGATAAGGGACGCTGGGTGTTGCGGCAACAGCGGCTCCAGAAACGAAATCCTCGCCCTCTTGAGTCCCCAGCGCAGGAAAAGAAAGGCGTCCAAAGCCTTGTTCCATACGACCGGCTCGAACTTCAGCATCTCCGGACCGTTGGACCCGGGGTTGACCGCGCCGACCGCCGCGATCTGACGCAGAACAAGGCATTCCAAAGCCGCTAAGTCCTTCTCATTGAACTTGTTCTTCGGTCCAGCAATCACCGCAACGTTGGTGAGATGCCGAAGTTCTGGGGTGCCAAGATGGGTCCCAAGACGAGCGAGCGGCTTCTCCGTCTTGCCACCCCGAGCGACAGGACGGTCGTTCAACTCGCCCATCAGGACGTACACGCAGTGGTAGCTGTCGGCTTTCAGCCGCCGGACAAGCGCTTGGTGCTGTTCCAGAGGCGCTACGCTGAATACCAGCGAATGCTCGGGCGCCCGCAAAATCGGGAACTGCGGCATCGGGGCATCCGCCGACGGCGCCAGCGGGTAGTTGGGGGGAGGGAGGTAGCCGCCGGCGGAATTACCTCCGGGGATCATCGTTTCAGTTTGGGTGATCATTTCGACCTCTGGATGCACTAAAAAGCTGATGTCACTATAAAGCACGGATCACGGTGCGATGTCAACAGAAAAATATGACCTTGCTATAAAAATCCGGATCGGTTAGGAATTGTTATGGTCACCCCAGCCCAATCCCGCGCCGCAAGGGCGCTAATCAACTGGTCCCAGCCGGAACTGGCGACGGCTTCCGGCGTCAGCGTTTCCACAATTCGGGACTTCGAAACGGGCAAGCGGCAGCCGATCGGAAATAACCTCGCCGCGATTAGGAAAGCACTGGAGGGCGCAGGCGTGATTTTTGTTGCAGAGAATGGGGAGGGTGCCGGCGTGCGTCTCAAAAAGATCAGGCCGGCTGCACTTGTGGTCGGAGACCCCAACTCGCACAATGACCGGTAGGGCGCCAGGCTGATCGCGAAAGCGAGTTCCCCTGAATAGTTGGGATTCCTTTCAGGCCAATCCAACGACTATTGTTCGAATTCGCCTGCCCGAGGATCTCAATGCGACGCTTGGCGGTTGATCAGAAACGGCACACAACGGCACCGTAAATCGTAACGGCAGCCTTTGGCTGATCGGCGAACGTTCGCGATGAACTGGGCGCGCGAGTCCGGTCAAGCCCAACGAACGATAATCGACGGTTATCGGGCTTCGACTTATTGGCGCCGACGAGCGAGAAAGTGAAGCAATGCGCCATCGGCAATTATCTAGCGTATTGCTGAACCTGGGTGCGCCGGCCTAGCGGAACTGCGCACGAATTGACTGTGAATTTACCAATTCCTAACCATATGACCGGATTCAGTTGCGTCCGTGTATTTAAGCGCCAACACAAAACCCCGGTGCCGAATGGATTTAGCGTTCTGATGATATTTACGAATTCGACAATTCAGCGGGGTCCCGATCGACGCCGATCGCGACCCCGCCTCAAACAGACTTTCGTCAGCCAACTCAAGACCTTGCAGCGGGCCGGCACCAGGGTCCCACTTCGGCGCTTAAACACAGAACGTCATCGGTGATTTCGCCGTTCGCCCACGAGTGCCTGACTTTTTGGCTGAGAAACGACGTCCGTGCTGTCGCGCCTGTGGGATGGCCGAAGCGATCATTGATGTGTTTGAAGAAGTCGATGTCGACGATCGCGAGTTCAGCCTCTACACACGAACGCAACGAGCTGCGTTCGGGATCGTGCTGAGTAAGCGAGGCCGCCACGCTCCTCAGCCATCCCCTAATTTTTTCGAAGGCTAAAATGCAACTGGTGGTGGGCGCTTCAGCGCAGCGACTCTCGTAGGACGAGTCCTAAATCGCGAGTCTGAGGCCCGCAATCGGCGAAAAGACGTCGTACCAGGATAAATGTCCAACCTTCGCGCTCTCCATCTGCCCCTGATATGAGGCAAAAAGCCTCGAAATCGCGCGGTTTTCAAAATGAGGGGATTCCTGAGGCCACGCTCAACCCCGTCAATCGACGAAATGCCTCGTCGAAGGGTTTGCGATTGGAAACGCCGGTCAGCTCGTCGGTGTCCGTATCCTCAAGAATGCCGAGGTGGATGCGATAGACTTTAATGATCCCCCGAATGAGGCGCTCTCGTTCGGCAGTAATGGGAGACAACGGATTGATTTCGACCAGCCCAATGATCTCGGATTTGCTTACAATCGGAAAAACCAACTGAGCAAGTCCGCCGCCATCGCATCGCTTCAGGACGTCAGAGCCCGCTCCGAATGCCGCCTTCCGGTCTACGCGTATTGTGCGCAGGGCGGCGAGGTTCCTCCCGTCCGCGGTTCGTCGCTGTTGCCCAGTGGATACGCTCGACCCCTCTGACATGCGACGGGCCGGGCGAGAGGTTGGCCGGGCGGGAACGGGGAGTCAAGGTGAGCACGCATTGCACAGCTACGCAAGTTCGAGCGCGCGCGTCGCCAGCGCGCAGCGCGCCGGTTGTCGGGACAATTTAGAACAGACTCGCATACAACTTAAGGCGCAAAACAGCCTCAGGTTAGATTCCGAATAGATTTTTACGACTTTGATCTGTTTAAGTGCTATTTCCGCGTTTGGCGCGGGAAACAGGCATTCGCAAGTCGAATCGCCCCTCCGGATTTTGAGTCACATTGGGGGTCGAGGGGGGGACTTGACAAAATTACACTACGAGTCCGAAGTTTATCGCTCGGCGTCGGCACCAGCGGAAACGCTCATAAACTTCTGTAATCGACACGATTTTCGGGATTCTCCGAGCTAATCTTCATTTCAAAAAATCGCGGTTTCGGCCCCGAATCGGCTGACGAGCCGCTTTTCGACGCCTATCCTGCGTCGACGGCGCAGGGGAGCCACGTCCTTGACCCATCCCGTAGACGGTTTCGATCTCAAGTTCACCAGTCGGCGAAGTTGGAAGGCAGAGCGGCGGGAACACGGCCGGCTGGTTGACGTCGTGCCGGTGACCTGGACCAAGGGGCGCCGCGTGGATGCCGAGACGAAGGAACTGTTCCAGGAGGTCTGGTATCAGGATCCGAGGAAACTGGCCGCCCGAGCCGCCGATCCAACCCCGTTTGTCGTCGCGCTGGCCGTTGCCCACGATTATTCCGTGCTGCCTCACGCCTTCAAGCAATTCACGGGAACCTTCGAGGTGGCGCCGACGGGAAAGTTCCTGACCGAACACAGCCTTGAGACGCGGGTGCTGAGACGGGTGCGGGCGTAGTAGCGTCTAGAGCGATCAGACCTCGTTAACCCAAGCCTTTCGTAACTGTTGCCTTTCCGTTCCCTTTCGCGTAACCACCGCGGCATGACGTACGATCGCGCCATCCTCATGGAATGCGCCCGTGGGCTTGTCGCCTGCGGCGAGCGTGTGCGCGCGTCCAAAGGCGTCCGGGTCTAACCGGTATTCGGCCTCGCTACAGGCCGACCCCTCACCATCATCGTCATCGACCGGCCCATCGTGGCCGGCATCGCCACTTCGAGGAGGCCGCCATGACGCGGCTCTGGATTTTTTCTGACCTGCACCAGGACTGGGCGGACAACGCCTGGGATCCGGCGGCGCATGCGCCAGCCGACGGCTTCGACATCGTGGTCGTCGCCGGCGACGTGCATTCGCCGCTGCCGAGGGCGCTGGACTGGCTCGCCGACCGGCTGCCGGGCGTGCCGATCGTCTACGTGCCGGGCAACCACTGCTTTTGGTGGGATCGTGGCGACGATCGCTACACGATCGACGACGTCATCGCGCGCGGCCGCGACGCCGCGGCGCGACACGGCATCCATTTGTTGCTGGATGACGCCGTCACGCTGGGTGGAGTCAGATTTCTGGGCGGCTCGCTCTGGACGAATTTTCGTCTCGGGTCGTTGTCGCTTGACCACGCCCGGTACACGTCGCGGCGGGGGATGAACGACTACAAGAGGATTCGCCGACGCCGGAGCGGCCAACACAAGTACATCCTCACCGATGACACGCTCGCGCTTCACCGCGCGACGGTGGCTTTCCTCGGCGCCCAGTTGGCGACGCCCAGCACGTCGCCGACCGTCGTGGTGACGCATCACGCGCCGCATTCGCTTTCGCTGCCGGGCGCGAATATGGACTTGCGATGGTGTTACGCCAGCGACCTCGGCGACCTCATCGCTCGCGGCCAGCCGGATCTCTGGATCCACGGCCACCTCCATAACCGCGCCGACTATCGGCTCGGGAAGACGCGGATCGTCTGCAACCCCAGGGGTCATATCGAAGAGGAGTCGGCTCGAACGTTCGATCCCTCCTTCGTGATCCAGGTGACGCCATGACCGCTCTTCAGAAAACAACCACGCCGTCGCTTCTCCAAGGAACGGCGGCGTGGGCGCCGACAACCGATCTCGTTCATCTCGACCAGATCGTCAGGATTGCGCTCGACGATCCGCGCCACGCCGCCAGACAGTTGGCGAACTGGCTCGATTGTCGACGGCGCGGATCAGTTGATCGCCACGGTCAAGCGCGAATCTTCGGGGATCAATATCATCTTCGAATCCAGCCTGCCGACTCTGTCGGCGCCTGCGCTCATGAAACAGATCGAACGCGCGATCATCTATTTGTCGGACTGACCATCGCCCCGGAAGATACGGCGCGAGACCCTCGCATCCGGCCGGCGACCGTCGCCATGGCGCGTCAGCGACCACTGGCGGGCTAAAAAACGTCGCAAGGGGTCAGCGACAGGATGTCGCGACCGATTGCGGTCGTCTTGACGCCGACGCGTTGGTTCTCATTATGTTCTAATGGATCGGACGACCCGACTTCGTGACTATCCCTACGTCGTGGTGCGCTTTGCGTGCCGCGACTGCCCTCGAATCGGGCGCTACCGACTCGCGACGCTGGCTGAGCGTTTCGGCGCCGACGCCCTGATAGTCGACGTGCTGGAGTCGATATCTGCGGGATGTTTACGCACCAAAGAACGGCATCCGGGGCGGCGCTGCCAAGCGTATCTACCCGATCTCCTCGACCCGAAGCCGCCGGACTTGCCGACAGCCGCAGGGCGGCGTCTCAAGCTGATCGTGGGAGGGCGGTCGTAGCACGGCGAATAAAGCGAATGAGGGAAGTCGAGTTTCCCCGTATCGTGGTTCATTGACCCCGATGGCGCTCCCCAAGCACGACGCCGTCAGCATCCATCACCCGAACCGATAGCGCCTCGGGCGGCCATTCGGCGTCGCGTATTTCCTTGATGGCCGCCGCCGAATTGGATGCGCGGACGTCTCGCTCCTCGACGACATTCGGCGTCGGGCCATGCGACCGGCCCAGGAACTGCAATCTGAAAAGCCGCATGTTCGCACCCATCAATCGCTTGAGTTCAAGCACCGCCAACTCGTCGCCCGAAAGGTCTGGCGTCGGCGTGCGCGCAGTCGGCGCGATCTCGCGGCGCGCCGGCGACGCGGTGGAAAAATCGGCTTCCATGGACATGCGGGTGCCGGTGTCGAGGCCGATCTCTCGCCCGGTCGCCTCTGCAACCCGAACCGCGACTTGGCTCCAGTGCCGAGCCTCGGCCTCGTCGACCGCCTGGCGCATTCTCGCGCGCGCTTCGGCGTAGGGATCGATAGCGCTCCCGAGCAGAGCCGTCGCGTCGGCGGCGACGCGCCCGCGGGCCTGCTTGGTTTCTGGGTCCAGGGGAACACTTGCGCCCCGCGTTTGCTGCCTGCCTTGAGAAGGGGTTATATGCGGCGGATATGGATTTCAGCGAGACCAAAAAGCGGTTTGCTTCCAGTCGTCTGGGAAACCCATGTCAGCTAATGTCGTCTTCGGGCACTCGTCCGTTAGGGTGGCGAGCCGCTCGACCCACTTAGATCCGTCTGCTATGACTCCTAAGAAATGCTGCAACATCAGGCAATGTGCATATAGTTTGTTTTCGGACGCCGTTGGAACATCTTGTCTATATTTCTTTGGTATCTTTGGGCGAATCGTAAAAGTTCTTTTCCAGCATCGTGAATGATGGGCAACGATATTGCGACAATGCGATATAGAGTGGAGCCAGCTTTCCATTATGTCATGTTGAAGATTGAATTGCTTCGAAATTTCTATCCGTAGGGTACCTTTCATGTGCTTATACACCCGCGAAGTTGCGCCGAGTGAGAAACATTCGGCCAACATCCAGCTTGGCGGATAGGGATCAGAATATTTTCTGTAAAAATGGCCAATAAATGGATGTTGATGATTTGTGTCAGTCGGGTCACCAACAACTGTCTTTATTTCATGAACAATTTTTTCATGAGCCCCATAATCGAAATTATTCGCATCGGTGAGCCAAAACGCACCTCCTCCCTGCAAAGCGCCTACGTTGTTAATAGTAGCTCTTACTGCTACCTCAATTCTCTCAATTGCATCAAAAAGTAACAATCGAACCTTTCGGTCGAAAATATACAAATTTATGACGTCTG
>Ga0302320_10011894_pt1 | contig 18350 bp, 16 predicted proteins | sample Bog_T0_3_FD_202130 | JGI IMG/M metagenome (GOLD analysis project Ga0302320, IMG submission 202130) | Peat permafrost microbial communities from Stordalen Mire near Abisko, Sweden - Bog_T0_3 | ecosystem: Environmental > Terrestrial > Soil > Wetlands > Peat | place: Sweden: Abisko, Stordalen Mire...
GTAGACCTCCTTCAGCGCCTCGTTGAGCGAGCGCATCTCGTTGCCGTCGTAGATGACCGTGTCCCAGAGCGTCTGCTTGCCGTCCGCGTCGGTCAGCGGGATCACCTCGGCGAACCCCCGCAGGCGCTCGTAGGTGACCGGCAGCACGCGCTCGCGCTTGTAGGTGCGCAGGTAGCCGCGAAGCCCCTCCGTTATCGGGAACGAGGGCTTCTTCCGGGTGACCGGCGGCGCGCTGTCGGTGTTCTCAACGCCGGCCATGCCCTCGGGTCACTTGGCCGCCGGGGGCGTAACGGAGTATTCCGCCCAGTGCGCCACGAGCTCGTGGGTGACAAGGCTTCCCACCCTGTAGGCCGCCGCGAGCGAGGGCATGAAGCCGGCGTACTCCGCGTGCAGGCTCTTGCTCACGTCCTGATTCGGGGCCTGCATGCAGTAGTTGCTCGCCGTGCGCAGGAAGAGCACGCGCTGGAAATCGACCAGCTTCATCTTGGCGAGGCGGCTGAGCGCCGCGGCGATGCCCTGGTCCTCCATGTCGGACATGGCGAAGAGCCCCTTGCCGTCGGTCCAGAGCTTGGTCCAGTCGCTGGCCCACTGCGTCATCGCCTTTCCGTGCCAGTAGCGGCACGAGCCGAAGGTCTCGCCGAGGAGGACGAACGGCGGCTTCATGGCCTCCGGGAAGCCGACGTAGGTCGCGCGGTAGGCCTTCATCGCGTCGGTGTCCGGGATCTGAGTGTCCTTTGTGAACTCGTAGGCCCATTCCACCAGCGTCGGGTTGAGCGGGTAGGCCATCGAGTCAGGCTCCCAGCCCTCCCGCTTGGGCTTCTGGTTCGGGACGGTCGAGCCGATCGGCATGATGCCGTACGGCCATGAAGGGTCGCCCTCGCGCGAGTCGATCTCGTAGGCCACGTCCCCGTCGATCACGTAGCGCGCCCAAGCCGCGCTCCCGATCGACGCCGCGGCCGGGTTCACGCCCGCAATGCCGTTGACGACCCAGTAGGTCTTCGTGAAGTCGAACTTGCCGCTCATGACGAGTGCCATGATCTGGTTGGAGGAGCGCACCGTCGTGCCCGAGACGACGCCGATCGTGCCATTGCCATCGGTCAGGACGGGGTGGTCCACGCCCGGGACGACGATCTGCTGCGTCCAGTTCTCGCCCTCCACCCAGCCCTGGAACTCGCCAGGTCGGTCCCCTCGGTCGGCCCCGACCTCGAAGGTCACGACGACAGCCACCTTGACGGGGATCGGGTCGGACCAGAGCGGTGCGGCGGCGAGGAGGAGTGCGGGAAGGAGAAATTTGAGGATACGCATGGGAGTGTCAGCTGTCGGGGGGCGGCGTGGGTGTCGGCCCGTTCGAGGGGCGTCTTGCAGAACTCGCGCCAAGTCGCGGCACCAGCTGCGCAGAGGCCTGGTCGAGATGCGCCGCTGCGCCGTTAAGCGTCGCCGCGAGCACCTGGATAAAGGACGTGGCGACGTCCCAATGGCGCTCCTCGACGGCCTCGCGCACCCCGGGAATGGTCTTGGCGGCGTAGCCCGTGTAGGCGCCCGGGGCGTAGATCATGTGCTGGTACCAATCCCGGCCGGGCAGGCCCTGCCTGCTGAGGAGCGTCTGCTCAATGGCCTGCAGCTGGCCGTTCAGTTCCGCGAGCTCGCCAGCGGGTAGCCGGAAGTCGTTCGAGGAGGACCTGTCGAAGGCGTCGTCGTAGGCCCGGGCGCTTTGCATGAGCCGGGCGGACGCGGAGACGAGCGGGGCAAAATCCAACCTCGGGACCTCGTCCGGGGCCTTCGGGGCCGCCAGGGGTTCCGTGGGATCACCGGCCAGCCTGAACACGCCCTCCCCCAGCAGTCGGTTGAGCGACTTTGAGGCCTCGCGCTTCGTGTCGACCAGATGCTGCACATCCGCGACGTAGCCCGAGATCCTGGAGGCCAGCGGCCCGAACTTCATCGGGATAACGTCGGCGTCGGCGGTCCTCAGGATGACGCGGCCCGCCGTCTCGGCGAGCGCGACTCCGTAGGAGAACTTCGGGTCTCCGAAGCGCAGAAAGTGGTCGAACGAGTCGTAGGTCGAGTGGTAGATGCCGGAGTTCATCCCCTCGCCCGAGAACTCCACCTCGACAGAGGCGACACCGAGGTGCTGGAGGAACGTGGTGTAGTCGGACCCGGAGCCAAGCGGCTCGAGCGGGACATCGTCGCCTGCCACCACGGCGCGCAGGCGCCCCACCATCTCGGGCTCGAAGGGCGGTTCCTCGAATCCGTCCACCTTGATGGCGGCCTTCTTGCGCTCAAGCACCGTGGCCCCCGTCTCGGGATCCGACACGGCCGAGGCCGCCTCGTTGAGGAGATGCTGGAACTCGAAGCTGCCGCGCATCTGCACGAAGCCGCGGCTGTTCTCGTCGGAATTCACATAGAGGACCGCCTTGCGCTGCAATTCGTCCGCGTGGGTCTCGGCCCACTCGGTCGAGCCGAGGAGGCCCGCCTCCTCGCCGTCCCAGCTCGCATAGACAATCGTCCTCTTGGGCCGCCAGCCTGTCTTCGCAAGGGCGCCCATGGACTTGGCCTCAGCCATCAGGACCGTGTTCGCGGAGAGCGGGTCCCATGCGCCGAAGACCCAGCCGTCGTGGTGGTTGCCGCGGATCACCCACTCGTTGGGGTACGTCGAGCCCTGCATGACCGCGATGACGTCGTAGATCGGCTTCTGGGTCCACTCCGAGGTCACGGCGAGGTGCACCTTCGCCGGCCCCGGGCCGAAATGGTAGGTGATGGGAAGGGACCCGCGCCAGGAGGGGGGCACCACCGGGCCGTCGAGCGCCGCGAGGAACGGCTTCGCGTCGCCGTAGGAGATCGGGATCACCGGGATCTTCATGATCGTCTTCGCCTCCTCGAGCTTCAGGCGGACGGCGTCCTTCGTTGAGCCCACGCCAGGCGTCAGGGGGTCGCCGTTGTAGAGCGTGATGTCGCTCACGTTGCCTCTCTGCACGCCGTCCTCGGGGCGAGTCCCGCCCTTGGGATAAGCGTCCCCCGTGTAATAGCCGTCCTCATGGGGATCGGAATAGATGATGCATCCCACGGCGCCGTGCTCCTGGGCGAGCTTCGCCTTGAGTCCGCGCCAGCCCGAGCCGTAGCGCGCGATCACGATCTTGCCCTTCACGTCGACGCCGTGCCTCTCGAGCTCGATATAGTCGGGCGCCATGCCGAAGTTCACGTAGACCAGGTCCGCCGTCACGTCCCCGTCGGCGCCGTAGACATTGAAGGGCGGAAGTCCGCCCGTTGCGCCGGAGGTCTTGTCGCCTTCGATCACCGGCTCGTGGAGCTTCGCCTTGAAGGGCGTAGGCCCGACGAGCTCGAGCGTCTCGCTGGTCGGCGTCGGGTAGAGCACGTAGAAGGTCTCGATGCTGGCGTCCCAGCCCCACTCCTTGAACTTCGCGAGGGTGAAGTCCGCGTTCGCCTTGTCATGCGGGGAACCCACCTGGTTCGGCTCGGAGGACATCTGCTCTAGCCAGGACCGCAGGTCGGCCGGATCGATCGCCGCGTCGAACGCCTTCTCAGTCTCAAGCTCGCCCGCCGAAGACTCCGCCTTGAAGCCCGTCAGGGACGGCGCCTGCGCCCTTAGCCCCGTTCCCATCATGCCGGCCACAACCAGGAACGCGCCGCCAAGTCGCAACGATTTCATGGGCCCGAGAGAATCCTCTTGGGCGACCGACCGCAAGCGCCCTTGGCACCCGAATTTTGGGGTTTGCGATGGGATGCCCCCGGGCGCAGCTTTCGGCCTTCTGGCGATCACTCCACCGATGAACCTGCGCCTCGCCACAGTCCTTTCCTGCCTTGCCGCGCTGTTTGCCGGCTGCTCGCCCTCGACGCCGCAGAAGCTTACAGACCAGCTGGTGGCGGCCGACAAGGCGTTCAGCGCCCTGTCGGCGAAGGAGGGGCCAAAGGCCGCCTATGTCTCGTACTTTGCGAGCGATGCGAAGATCCTGAACCAGTACCGGATGGGTGTCGCCGGCGTGCAGGACATGTTCATCCAGCTGCCCGAGGACGTGAAGCTCACCTGGGACGCCTCCTTCGTCGACGTGTCGTCATCCGGCGACCTCGGCTACTCGTGGGGGCGGTACAAGCTCGTGATCGAGACCAAGAAACTCGGCTCCAGGCCCATCCTCCAGATGGGCTACTACGTGATCATCTGGAAGCGCAACCAGCTGGGCCAGTGGAAGGTCGTCTTCATGGGAAGCAACCCCGACGGCCAGAAGTAGCCTCCCGCCTACTTGGTGATCACCTCGGAGGCGTAGGTCTTCCCGTCGGTATCGAAGATCGCGATCGTCATCTTCACCGCGTCGGCATCCAAGGTGAGGAACCCAAAGTTGGACTCCGCGAAGAGCGTGCCGTCCACCTTCCTCGAGACCTTGCTGAGCGCGCCGCCGCCGCCGCCGCTCATGAAGAAGTGTACGCCCTCCCTCGGCTCCATCTGGGCCATCGCGTGCTGGTGGCCGCAGAGGTAGGCGTCAACGCGGCCGCGGATGATCGGCCAGAGGCGCGCCTGCATGTACTCCATGTAGCGGCCCGACTTCTTGGTGTGCTCCGGCGCGAAGATCGGGTGGTGGCCGTAGACGACCTTCCAGCGCGCTGTGCTGGCGGCGATCGCCTTGTCCAGCCAAATGGCCTGCGCCTCCGAGATCTCCGTCGTGTCGATGGCGAAGAACTGAACGGGACCCGCGAGGTAGGTGTAATAGGGCGAGGGGAAGATCCAGGTGGGGCTCTTGTACGCGAGCTCGGCGGCCGCGCCGTCGTCGCCGTAGTACTCGTGGTTGCCCATGGTCGGGTAGAATGGCACCTTGAGTGGCCCGTAGAGGTTCTCCCACCAGTCGCGCCACCTCGGGTCGTCGATCCCGTTCATCCCGGTCGGGTAGAAGTTGTCGCCGAAGGTGACGCCGAAGTCGTACGGGGCCGCGGCTCCCATCTTCACGATCTCGGCGGCCACGGCCTTTTGGCCCGCGGACCCCTGGCCAAAGTCGCCCATGCCGACGATGCGAACGGGCTTCGAGGTGTCCTTCACCGTGAAAAGCGGCACCGGCTTGCGGACGAAGCTCGGCAGCATCGCGCCGCGCTGGACCATGAGCCAGCGCTCGTCGGCCTTGGCCAGCTTCTCGTATTCCTTGGTGTCGCCCGCCTTCAGCGCCGCGGCGATGCGCTCGGTCAGGGACTCGCGGATGCGCTTCACGGAGAGGACCCTCTCCGACTCCATGTAGGAGAGCATGAGGTCCTCGTCGGCCGTTGACTTGGCGAGCTTGTCCAGGGCCTCCGTGATGCCGGACTCGTCGACCCAGAAGGAGTCAAAGGCAACGACCTTCAGGACGACCGCGATCGTCTCGGGGGTCTCCAACGGAAGGCGGCCGATCACGAACTGCGCCGCGTCTGGCTCGCTGGCCATTGCCTGCATCACCTCGCGCTCCAAGTCGCCACCGGAGAAGGCTGTCAGCGCCTTAAGGTCCTTGTCGCTGTCATGGAGCCATTTCCTGGCCGCGACCCCGAGGTCCGGCGGCAATTTTGCCACGAGCTGGTCCATCGCGGATAACTTGGCCGGTGCGGCGGCATCGTCGGCGCTGCAGGGGACGGACACGGATGCCATGGCGATTGCGATGACGAACAGGATTACACCTTTGGCGCGCATGCCGGAATATCCCTCGGCGGCGCCGCCGACACCAGCCGGATTTGGACCGCAGGGCGGTCCTTTCGTCACAATTAGGCGACGGCCCTCGCCTCAGTAGGGATCCATGATCATGAACATGACCCAGGCCACGGTCGTGGTGAAGAACGTGATTCCCGCGACACCGTAGACCGCCGTCACCGTGTCGGGCTCCATCTTCATGACGAAGGCGATAATGAGGTCCACGGACCCGACGACGATGAGGAAGTCCCTCCCCCGGTGTGACTTTCTGCGCCGCCAATCCACGATCCTCCCCCAGCCCGACCTTTCCTCGGCGATCTTGTTCTCAAGGAGGATGTCGTCGACGCTGACCGCGTCCTCGTCGTGGGGCCTCGCCACATCGTTGAAGACCTCGTATTCGGTCATCTTGAATCCCTTGGGTAGCTGGGGCTCGGCATCCGGAACGGTGGGTGAAATCTTCCCGCGCTTGCCCTTGGCCCTCAGCTTGTCCGCGAGGACGTTCTCCGCGTGGATCTTCTGGACGCTGATCCTCGAGTCATCTCCCGGCCCCGCGGGCTTGTCGGTCGGATCCACGACCTTCGGCTTCAGGACCAGGTGGTCCGTCTTGGGTTTCTCGAATTCCTCCATCGTCTCAATACCTGTCCATAACCCCGTACAAGACCCACGCAAGGACGACCGTCATGAAGACGATGATGAACATCCCGAGCCCGAGGAGCTCGCGGTTCTCCCTGAAGATGAAGGCCAGGATCCCCGTGGAAACAACCGCGGTTCCCACGATCAGCATGAAATCCCGGTGGCGCCTCGAGCGCCTTCTGACCGGCATCGCGATGACCTCGGGCTCCGATGCCACCGCGGCCACGCGGTTCTCCTGGAGCATGTCGTGCACGGATATCGTCTCGCCGTGCTCCTCGACGCTCGGGGCCTCGGGCTCGGGGTCCTCCGCCGGATGCCTCGGCTTGAACGGGATGGGCGCAATGCGCGGCTCGACCGGGGCGAATCGCGTGCCCGTCGTGTCCGGCGGCTTCGCCTCCGCGTTCCTGTTCTCCAGGTGCATCAGCTTGATGCTGATCGCCGTCCCGTCCCCGGGCAGCGCGACGGCCTCGGTCTGGACGATTTCCTTGGGCTTGAGCGTCAGACGCCGCACCTGGGGTTTCTCTTCGTCCATGGGAGTGTGGGACGAAGTGGAGCCGAGTCCCCGGTCAAAGGCAACCGGGGTGTCAGCGGCACACCGCGCTGACAAACCACTCCACCGAGTAGGCCGTCAGCTGGCCGGAGGGGCCGCTCAGGTTGAGCTCGAGGGCATGCGTGCCCCAGGGCATGGAAACCAAGAGATTCGGCACCCCCGCCTCGGTGAGCTTGGCCGAGAGCCTCTCGCTGTGCCGGTACCACACAAGCGTGTCGATGACGCCGTGGACGAGGAGCGTCGGGGGCGTCTTCGGGTTCACCATCAGAAGGGCGCTGGCGCTGGCGTAGGCCTCCGGCAGCTGTTCGGGCGAGCCGCCGAGGAAGCGGCGCATGAGCTCCGGCGAGTTAAGCGCGTCGTCCGGGCTGCTGAATTTCCAGGCGAAATTCATGTCGGAGGGACCATACAGGCCCACCACCCCGCGCACGTCCGGGTCGTGGAGCGAGTAGCCCGCGGCCTCCGAGATCTGGCCCCCTGCAGAGCGGCCAAGTATCACGAGCCGAGTCGGATCAACCCCCCACTCCTTCGCATGGGACTTCACGTACGAGACGGCCGCGGCAACGTCATGCCTCTGCGCCGGCCACTTGGATGCGGGAGCCAGGCGATAGGAGATGTCAGCAACCGCAAACCCGTCCCGGGCCAACAAGTAGTTGAAGGAAGCCAGCTGGCCGCGGTCACCGTCATCCCAGCCCCCGCCATGGATCACGATGACGCACGGGGCCAAGACCCGGCCGATTGCCGGGTAGAAATCGAGCTGCTCCGCACCTGAATACGTCCACGTAGTCTTCGGCGCGGCGTCGGGCCACATCCGAAACAGGCCGAGGAAGGAGAACGCGGGACGCTGCACGGCCGCCCGTCCAAACTGCCTTTCAAGCCTGGCCGGGAGGTCGCGGCCGATGGCCCACGCCTGGAAGCAGGGTTGGACGAGAAGGATGAACGCCAGGGTGGACAACGACCCGGTGGCAATGGCCAAGGGCCCGCGGCTTGAGGCAAGCCACGCGTGGATGCCGATCGCCAGGGGCACGACGGCCATCAGGTACCCGAACTGGCCGACGAGCACGGAGAACCTCCAGTCCACCCTGTCCGGTATCTTGAAGACCGTGAGGAGTCCCAGGGCGGCAAAGGCCGCCGCAAGGACAAGGAGGATCCAGCGCATCAGCGGGCAGCCTTGTCGGCGCACACCCGCCTGTACAGCTCCTCGTACCTGGGGATGATGGCGTCCGCCGAAAAGAACTCCCTCGCGCGCAGCTTGGCCGCCGCCCCGAGCCTTGACCGCAAGGCGGAACAGCCGATCAGCTCCTCCACGGAGCGCGCAATCCTCTCCGGGTCGCCCGCGGGAACAAGAAGGCCCGAGGTGCCGGACTCGACCACCTCGGGTATGCCTCCCACGGCGGTCGCGACACTCGGGCAGCCAAAGCACATGGCCTCGAGGATGCTGAGGCAGAAGCTCTCGAGGTCGGAGGTGAAGAGCCCGATGTCCGCGGCCTCCAGGTAGTCCTCGATGTCGGTCACGTGCTCCCTGACGATCACGCGGTCGGATAGGCCGAGCTTCTCCACCAACGGCTGGAACTCCGAGAAGTCCGCCCCGGCCATGATCAGGAGCTTGAATGAGTCCCGGGGCCTGATGCGGGCAGCAGCCTCGAGGAGAACGTCGATGCGCTTCATCGGGCGCAGGTTCGAGGAGTGCAGGATCAGCGCCTCGGTCCCTACACCCAGTTCCAGCCTGACCTCCTCGCGGGACCTCTTGGCGCTGCGCGGCTCAAAGAAGTTGTGGATGACGTCGATCTTGCGCTCGACCCCCAGGAGCTCGCGCGTCTCGCGCTCCAGGTACGAGGATACGGTGGTCACGGCGTCGGACTTCTCCAGGGCGAACCGGATCGCCGGTCCGTAGCCCGGGTCGCGCCCGAGGAGCGTCGTGTCGGTGCCGTGGAGTGTCGTGACGACCCTCGGTGCCTTGCCGCGGGGCAGCATCGACTGGGCGAGGATGGCTGCCGTCGCATGGGGGACCGCATAGTGCACGTGGAGCACGTCGAGCCCGTGGTCGCGGCTCACTTCCGCCATCTTGACCGACAGGGGAAGCGTGTAGTCCGGGTACTTGAAGAGCCCGTAGCTGTTGATGACGACAGGGTGGAAGAAGATCCCCGGGGCGTCCGTGGGAAGGCGGAAGGGGCGCTCGTAGCTGATGAAGTGCGCCTCATGGCCCCGCCTTGCAAGCTCCTCGCCCAGAGCGGAGGCCAGGATGCCGCTGCCGCCCACGGACGGGTAGCAGGTGATGCCGATCTTGAGCGGGCGGGCGGATTCCATGCTAGAAGCGCCGCGAGGCCCGAGTAAGGGGCGCCAGCGAGTCAAACACCAGCGGGTCGTTCGGGTACAACGCCTGGGCGTACTCGACGCCGGAACGCAGGCCGAGGACGCGCGCCCTGGCGAGCTGCAGCTCGACATAGTTGCGGCTTCTCAGCTGCGAGGCGTGGGCCGACATCGAGGCGGTCCACGTCGCGATGTCCTTGGGCGACGAGATGTCGACCACGACGGGAAGCTTGCCGACGGGCTCGGCCTCCTCGCTCACCGCGTAGTAAAGGAGCGGGCCGATAGCATGGGCCGGGGCAGCCAGGAGCTTCTTCACCCCGCCGTAGCGGGCCAGGCGGGAGGCGTCGCGCACGAGGCGCCCCAAGCGCGGGTGGTCCGGATGCTGGTTTTCCACGAGGCTTGGCGCGAGGACGAGGCCCGGGCGAACCTTGCGGATGATCGCGGCCAAGACCATCGCGTGTGCAGGTTTCGCCTCAAGCTCCGCGTCGCCGTCGAACTCGACGAACTCGATTGTCGCCCCGAGGAGCGCCGCGGCCTTCCTCGCCTCGCGAGCCCTCTCGGCGGGCGTTCCCCTGCTGGCCGACTCGCCCCTCGAGCAGACCACGAAGTGCGCGCGCCGTCCCGCGCGCGTCTCGCGGGCCACGATGCCCCCGCAACCGAACTCGATGTCGTCCGGGTGCGCCCCGAAGGCGAGGAGCGGCGCCAGGCTAGATGAGGGCTTCGCAGTAGGCTTCATCGGATAGGTCGATCGCGTCGCGGGCGACAAAGGTGACCTCGGGCGCATCCTCCTTGTTGAGGTACGCCTGCTCGCCCGCGCCACATACGTAGTGCGTGCAGTGGAGGACGGACTGCATCCAGCGCAGGCGCGAGTCGCGGGCCGGGCTCACTTGGGATTTCTCGAAGGGCATCGCGGGGAGGGTCACGAATGAACTGCCGCCCTCGTGCAGTTGCAACGCCCCATCGGTATGGCGCGCGCGCACGGTCTCGCCCTCGTAGGGGACGTCGACAAAGAACTCCTTCACGTCGCAGGCGGCGGCGCGGAACGCGGGGTCGCCCGAGCGCGCCACCCTGATGCCCTCAAGGAGACCCTGGCTGCGGTACATCTCGAGGCAGAAGTCCGCCACGTTGCGGGCCTCGACCCCTCTGAAGGCAGCGATCCATCGCTGGTCCACGAAGGCGGGCAGTTGGCGGGCGGTGTTGTCGCGCCATCCCGCGGGCACCTCCTTCGCGAACAGCGGCGAGTACTTGCGCTGGATCTTGTTCTTGAAGGTGAAGTTGAAGGTGGTCGGCTCCCCCGTCGCGCGGCTGCGCAGCGTCGTCTGTGTCTCCCGCGGGTCGTGGTCGCTGTCGTGGTAGAAGAACACGATCTCGCCCCCGATCTCCGACTGGAGCCTGCGCGCGGTGAATACCTTTGCCGCCAGGAACCTGCGCGGGAAGAACCCGCAGGGCTGCTGGCCGAAGCAGATGAGCGGTGCGCTCATGCGCGGGCCCCCGACGTCGCCGGGTCCCCAGGTCCGACCACGGCCTGGAGGACGAGGCTAAACCCCACGCAGGCCGCGCATCCGATCACGTTGTACCAGAGGTACGAGATGCCAAGTGACGCGTAGAGGACGAACACCAGGGCCTGTGCCGCCAAAGCGGACCAGAACACCGCCGTCCCGCCGACGCGCCTGAGGAAGAAGGCCACGAGGAACATCCCAAGCACCACGCCGTAGAAGATCGAGCCGAGGATGTTGACCGCCTGGATCAGGTTCTCGGAAAGGTTTGCGAACAGCGCGAATGCGATGGCGACCAGCCCCCAGAACGCGGTGAAGCATTTCGAGGCCACGAGATAATGGGCGTCCGTCGCGTCGGACTTCACGAGGTGGCGGTAGATGTCGACCGTGGTCGTCGAGCCGAGCGCGTTCAGCTCACCGGCCTTGGACGAGAGGGCTGCCGCGAAGAAGGCCGTCACGAGGAGACCGATCAGGCCGTGCGGCAGGTAGTCCAGGATGAAGTCTATGAAGACGTAGTCGGCGTCGTTCGAGCCCGAGGCGGGCCCCGCGGCCTTGAGGACCGCCCTTGTCTCCAACCGTGCGCCCTCGACCTTCTCATGGGCCCCCGCGACCGCCTCGTGGGCCGAGGCCTCGGCGGCTGCGTTGCCCGAGTGACGGGCGACCAGCCACTCCTGCAGCCGCGCCTTCTCCTCGGCATGCGCCGCCTCGAACCCGGACTCGATGGCGCGCAGCTTGGCGCCCTGCCCGTGCTCCGCCTGGTAGTTCCAGGCGGACTTGTTGAAGAATACCGGCGGCCGCTCGAACTGGTAGAAGACGAAGATCAGGACCCCGAGAAGGAGGATGAAGAACTGCATCGGGATCTTGAAGACCGCGTTAAACATGAGGCCGAGGCGGCCCTCGCGCAGCGAGCGGCCGCCGAGGTAGCGCTGCACCTGCGACTGGTCCGTGCCAAAGTACGACATGGCGAGGAACATGCCGCCCAGGACGCCCGACCAGAGCGTGTACCTGCGGTCCATGTTCAGCGAGAAGTCCACGGCCTCCAGCTTGTGGAAGCCGCCGGCGATCGCCATTGAGTCGCCGAAGGTCAGCCCGTTCGGCATCTTTGAGAGGAGGACAAAGAAGGCGGCGATCATGCCGGCGAAGATAACGCCGATCTGGTACTTCTGGGTGAGGCTGACGGCGTCGCAGCCGCCGGCGACCGTGTAGGCGACGACGAAGAGCCCGCTGCAGATGATCGTGACGTCGAGCCTCCAGCCCATAACGGTCGAGAGGACGATGGCCGGCGCGTAGATCGTGATGCCGGCCCCGAGCCCCCTTTGCAGGAGGAAGAGCGCCGCGCCTAGGATCCTCGTCTTCGGGTCGAATCGCAGGCCGAGGTACTCGTAGGCTGTGTAGACCTTGAGGCGGCGGTAGATCGGAAGGAAGAAGACCGCCACGACGATGAGCGCCAGCGGAGCACCGAAATAATTCTGAACGAAGCCGAGGCCACTCTCGTACCCCTGTCCCGGCGTGGAGAGGAACGTCACGGCGCTTGCCTGGGTCGCCATCACCGAGAGCCCGATCGTCAGCCAGCGTGTCTCGCCCGAACCCTTGAGATAGCTGCTCAGGTCGGTGCGCCCGCGTGTCTGCCAAATGGCGTAGGCCGCAATCGCGAGCATGGTCCCGATCAGGATCGTGTAATCGAGGCCGTTCATGAGAACGTGCGGCTGAGCGCCGCCAGGAGTCCCACCCAGATGACGAAGACGATGATGACCGCGAGGTAGACCTGACTCCACGTCCTCAGGCCAGGGAGGCCGGTCTTCTCATCATCCTCCGGCTGCGTCATTTGCCGAGTGAAACCAGGTTCGCGAAGAGGCGGTAGGCGCCAGGTACGCCGGCGGGAAGCTGTCGGAAGAAGGAAAGGCCGGTGTAGACGAAGTAGCCCCTGCCGAAGTGCGCCACGAGGAGGCCGCCCTCAAGCGGCGGCTCGCCGACGTCGCTGCAGGCGATGAGCGGGGTGAAGTGCGCGGAGTCCCACTCGCTCGCAAAGTCGAGGCCCCGCTCCTGGACCCATCCCTCGAAATCCAAAGGCGTGATCTTGTTCGGGGTGTTGAAGACCGGGTTCTCCGGCTCGAGAAGCGTAACGGGGGACTTCTCGTCGGTGACGCGAAACCGCGGCAGCTCCCTGGAGATCTTGAGCATGTACGGCGCCAGGTCCGGGGTCTGGAGGCCGCCGGGAGTGTTGTACTGCTCGATGACGGTTCCGCCGTTCTCCGTATACGCGAAGAGTCCCGGCAGGTGAGCGGGCAGCGCCGCCCGCGTGTTGAAGGCGCGCACGCCGATCACCACGGCATCATACTTTTTCAGATTGTCCGCGGTCAGGTCCGCGTCCGTGAGCGTCGTCACCCGGTATCCCATCTGCGACAGGCTCGCCACCGTGCTGTCGCCGGCGCCCGGGAGGTAGCCGATGTCGCGGCCCTTGATGCCGATCTGGACCGAGACCGCCTTGAGCCTGGCGGTCGGCTGAAGGGTCAGGAGCGGCACATGCCGGTAATCGATCGTCTCGCGGTCGGTGTCGAAGTGGGCGCCCCCAATGTCGGCCCAGGCGGTGATGCCGGCCGCGGAGGCCCCGGGGGGCGGCGTCACCGTGAAGGTGAATGTCGCCTTGTCACCGGAGGCGGGAAGCAGGAACGGCTGCTTCAGCGGGGACACCGACCATCCTTCCGGCACCTCGAGGCGGACGGAGCCCACGTTATTCGGCCGGGCCGACGTGACTGTGAGCGTCACGTTCCGCGGCGAACCCGGCTCAAAGAGCTGTACGTGGTTCGCGAAGGTCAGGGAGACGGGGGCAACGACATCGGGGCGCCGCTCTGACGTGCCCCTAGCCTGGTCCTGCACGGCAAACATGGCCTCGTGGCGGACCGACAGGAATTGGTCTCCGATCCGGAAAATGTCCCAAACGGGAATGGGAGGCGGGTTCTCCGCGGTCCCGATGAGACGGGACTCGGGTACCGTGAACATCCCAGGGGTGCCCTCGTAGCGGAGCCAGTACGGCTGGCTGAGCGGGGCATCAGGAGGCAGTATCCACGACTCGTCCCTTGTCGACGGCTTGCCCTGCCCGATCGCCAGCACCTTTGTGTCGTCGGCTCCCGCCTCCGGGAAGTCCACACCCGTCCACGTGACGGGAAACTTGGAACGCAGGGTGGCTGTCTCGTGGACCTTCACCGTCTCCCCGGGCACGTACTCCGGGCGCGAGACCGTGGCATCCACCGTGAGGCCGAGGCACGCCTGGAGTATCCTGTCCAGGAGCTGCGCCTTCTCGACGAGGACAGGGTCCAGGCTGAGAACCAGCGGTGCCAGCGTGGACTTGATCTCGAGGAGCGCCGGGACGGTGGCGGCAGGATCGGTGGCGTCGAACTTCGCGATGGCCGCATCGGCCAGAGTGCCAATCTCGGCGCCGCCGGGAACCCGTCCCCATGTCGTGTCGACGCCGTCCATCGGGTCCTTGTCCGCGGGCGCACCGTCCAAAACGGTGAACGACTCAACCCGCGCCCCGGTGCCGAGCGAGGCCACCGAGAAATTGGCGAAGCCCTGGGTCCTGTGCATAGAGCGGCTCTTGGCCGCCAGCACCGCGAACGAGGCCCCGCTCACGGGATCGGTCCCGTCGATCGTCACGTGGAGGACGCCGTGCGCCGCCTCCGCTGGGCCGCCCCAGCTTGGGCCGTAGCCATTCCAAAGGATGCGCTCCGGCTGCCAGACAGTCAGGACGTGGTCCAGCTGCTCGGGAAACGCCTTCGGGTCGCCCGCGAGCCTGAAGGCCTCCAGCGCCAGCGCGGCCGACGCCGTGTGGTGGCCGTGGGTCGCGCTCGGCTCCGGGGGAAAGCGGGTCACGATGATGTCCGGGCGGAACGTACGGATCACGCGCACGATGTCGGAGAGCACGCCCTGGTGGTCCCACTTGGTGAGCGTCTGCCTGTAGTCCTTGGAATAACCGAAGTCCCTCGCGCGGCTGAAGAACTGTCGGCCTCCGTCCAGGCCGCGCGCCGCGAGGAGTTCCTGGGTGCGTATGACGCCCAGGAGGTCCCCGAATTCAGGACCAAGGAGGTTCTGGCCGCCGTCGCCGCGCGTCAGCGACATGTAGCCCGTGCGGTAGCTTCGGCCCAGGGCGAAGTAGGTGATCAGCTGGGTGTTCTCGTCGTCGGGATGGGCTGCCACGTAGAGGACGCTTCCCATCTCCCTGAAATCCTTGAGGTCCCGGAGGATCATTGCAGGCGCGGGAACCGCGGGCTCGGCCGCGGTGGCCGTGCTCACCATCCCCGCCGCCGCAAGCGCGAGGGCGCACAGGCGCAGCCTACCCCTGTGACGGCCGAGGAACGTGGGCCGCGCGCGCGTCACTTCTGGCTGGCGATGATGGCCTCGTTCAGTCGGATGTATTCTTCCCTGGCCGTGGTGTTGGTTTCCTTCTTTGCAAGGTCCTCGGACTTGGTCGCGGCGGCCACCGCGCCCTCCTTGTCACCCTTCTTCGCGAGGATAATGGCCTTGTGATAGTAGAAATAGTAGGCCGCGTCGGGGCGCTGCGCGATCGCGGTGTCGAGCCACGCGGCCGCCTTGTCGAGCTCGATGCCGTGGTCGCCGTAGAAGATGGCGGCCTCACCATACGGCCTCGGTTCCGGGCCGGCCATCGCGGCCTCGATCTTCGGGACCAGGATGCCCGCGAGGTCCATGCCGATCCTCACCGGGACCCGGGTCTTCTCCCAGATGAGGTTGAGCGTCGCCGACTCGTTGTGGATGTCGTTGAAGTCGATCGTGAAGGTCTCGACGTGCTCTGCGATTGCGGTCGGAGTCACGGTCACCCTGAGGGCGTCGTTCTTCGGGTCGTAGCTGTACGCGCCCCACTGCCTTTGCAGGTTCTGGAAGATGATGGTCCAGGAGTCCGTGCCCGGGATCGTGAAGAGCTCGTAGGAGCCCGCGGCGAGGGCCGAGCCCTCGATCGTGACCGGCGTGCTGAAGGTGATGCGTGTCGCGGTGTTGGCGCCCGTCCTCCAGATCGTGCCGAAGGGATTGTTGCCGCCGAGCATCACGCGCCCCTTTGCGCTCGGGCGCGAGTAGACGACCTCGATGTCCGTCATGCCGATCCTCTGCTTGATCGTCTCCTGGGGGCTCTGCTGGGGGAAGGCCAGCTTCTCGACCGCCAGCTTGATCGGCACCGAGAACATCGTTTTCTCCCAGCTAATCCTCATGACGGCGCCGCCTGCGGGATCCTTCACAAGCACAATGGTCAGCTGGTCCACAGGCGTGTCGATAGCCTCCTTCTTGAGCTCCACGCGGGTGAGGTCATGGGAATCGTCCAGGGGCTCCCCCCACTGCCCAACTGACGTGCTGATGGCCAAGAGCGACGGGCCGGTGTCGGATGGGACCATGTAGAGCGTGTAAACGCCGGCGGGGACCGTGGCGGACCCGATCGTGATCGCCTGCTGGGTGGTGAACGTGGTCGCCTCGTCCGCGCCCAGCCGGTAGGGCTTGTCCCACGCGACGAGCCCGCCCCAGATCTTGCGGGGCTCGCCCGTCCTCGGGTCCTTCGTGTACGGGCGCCCGTAGGTGAGGGTCACGAGGTTTTGGCCGTAGCCGGTGCTGAGGCGCACGTTGGCCGTATCATGGGGGCTCTTGCGCGCCTGCTGGGCCGCAAGGGGCAAGGCGGTCAGCGCGGCAAGGAGCAAGGCAATGGGGAATCTGAGGTTTCTCATGGAGGTGTCCTGTGGGTTGGAGGCCGGGGTTATTGCCGTTTCCTGATTCGCGAAGCCGACCAATACCCGCAGTGCACGCACTTCGGCAAGATTTGCCAATCCAGCGGTCTTTTTGCAGGTTAAGTGGTGCCTGAGCGGGACTACATTCTCAGATTGGTCGACGAGTCGGGCCGTTTCTTCCGCGCCATCGCGGCCCAGCGCGAGGCGCGGATGCCGGACACCGCGATCCAGACCGTGATCGAGGGCATGGAGCGGCTGTTCGGCCTCACGGTCTCCGACCTATCGACGCTGGACGTCGACGGCCTGTATTCGCAGCTGGTTGCAGGCGAGAACGAGGAGAGCGCGAGGGACAAGTGCCTCGCCTTCGCCGGCCTCAACTACCAGGCGGGACTCGCCTACGCCGAGAAGGACATGCCGGCCCTGGCGCAGCCCGCGTTCCACATGGCGCTCACGTTCACGCTCAAGGGCCTCGCGGGCCATCCCGCGGGCAAGCTGCCCCTTTTCGCGCCGGATGTGGCGATCCTGCGCCACCAGCTCGAGGGATTTGGGGCGCCCGAGGCCACGCTGGCACTCCTCGAGGAGTACGAGCGCCGGCTCAGGGATCGCGCCGCCTAGGGTTACTTCGCCGGGAGAAGCCCCCGGCTCTGCATCCAGTCCGCGGCTCGTGCGGGCCAGGAGGTCACGAAGTCCTTGGTGGGCCTCATGCCATAGCCGTGGCCACCCGTGGGGTAGACGTGGAGCTCCATGGGGGTTCCCTGTTTCTTCAGGGCTATCGCATAACCGAGGACGTTCTCGACATGAACCGGGTCATCCTCGGCCATGACCATGAATGTCGGCGGCGTCTGCGCGTCGACCGTGACCTCGGGGGCCACCTCGAGGCTGCCGTGCTCGGCATTGTCCTTCATGAGGTACGCCGGGTAGATCAGGATCTGGAAATTGGGGTGGAAGCTGAGGTCGTCCATCGCGTCGACCTTGGGATAGCTGAGCGCCCTGCTGGCGCTCACGACGGCGCTCAGGTTGCCGCCGGCCGAGAAGCCGAGGACGCCGATCCGGTCGGGATTGATCCCCCACTCCTTCGCATGCGAGCGGACGGTGACGAAGGTGCGCTGCACATCCTGGAGCGGCGCCTCGTAGTCCGGCCGGCCCTCGCGCCTCGGGACCCGGTACTTGAGGAGTACCGCGTTGACACCGATCGAGTTCAGCCACTCGCAGATCTCAGAGCCCTCGAGGTCGTACGCGAGGATGTAGTAGCCGCCGCCGGGGCATACGACGACCGTCGTGCCGGTGTTCTTGTCGGCGGGCGCCGGGTAGAATGTCATCGTCGGGACCGAGACATTGCCGATGTGGAGAAGGCCCCGGCCCGCAATGAGCGGGTCCGTCGACTTCGTCGTGTCCTTCTCGGGGCCGATGTCGCCCTTCTCGCCGGGCGCTGCGCCGGGCCAGAGGTTCACGGCGGGCTCGGCGCCGAGGCAGATGCCTGCGGCAAGCAACGCCAATGCGTAGCGGACGGGGTATGGGGTCATGCGTCCAGCCAAGGACGGGCTTCAGCCGCAGTCGACCCCAATTGCGCGCCGGACCATTGCCATTGATGCCCGGGCCAGCGTGTGGCTTCATCCGCCGATGCCGGACTCCCGCATTCCTGTGCTCCTCTACGACGGCGAGTGCGGCCTGTGCAACGCGGTCGTCCGGTTCATCCTTCGGCACGACCGCGAGGGAAAGGTCCATTTTGCCCCTCTACAGAGCGTGCCGGGCCAGGAATACCTGCGGGCCATGGGCCTGCCCGAGGATGACTTCGACAGCCTTGTCTTTGTCCCCGACTGGGGCCGGAAGGACAAGGACGGCTACCGGCTGCGGACCTCGGGCGCGCTGGCGGCGTTTGCGTCCATGGGCGGCCCCTGGGCCGTGTTCTCGCGACTCTCGGCGGTTCCCACGTGGATTAGGGACCCCGTCTACAAACTCATCTCGAAAACCCGCTATGCCGTCTTCGG
>Ga0302320_10011896_pt1 | contig 18348 bp, 8 predicted proteins | sample Bog_T0_3_FD_202130 | JGI IMG/M metagenome (GOLD analysis project Ga0302320, IMG submission 202130) | Peat permafrost microbial communities from Stordalen Mire near Abisko, Sweden - Bog_T0_3 | ecosystem: Environmental > Terrestrial > Soil > Wetlands > Peat | place: Sweden: Abisko, Stordalen Mire...
AGAATGCCACCGGGCAGGAGGCGGAATCGCTCCTGCTCCAGCGCAACGAGGTGGCGTTGGCTGATCTTGGTGACGGCTGTGATTTCTTCCAGCGCAATACCGCGGGATAGCCGCTCTGTGCGCAGGTCTTCTCCAAAGTTTCCCATCAGCAACCAGAAAGCGGGGCGAAGCCCTGAGGAATGTACCCTTCCAAGATAAACCCGGCTTCCGCTCCCGTCAAAGAGCGTTATGGCGTTTTCCCTTTATTTTCTTGAAGCTGAGCCTTTCGAATCAAATCAAAGACTCGCGATAAATCGGGCGCCCCCAACACCGGGCGAACCGCGCCCTCCCTGAGAAGTGGGCTGGATCGGAGAGCGAAACCGGTGAGCGCCCCGGTGAGGCTGGACTGTTACCCTGAAGGCGAAGGGATTTTGCATCGTTTTCTTCCCTCGGCGTGATCTTTGGAGCCAAGCTACAAAAATGAACAAGCTTATTTTCGCCAATCTGCTGCAGCGGCCGGTGCGTTCAATCATCAGCGTGTTGGCGGTGGCTATTGAAGTGGTGATGATTCTGTCGATCGTCGGCATTTTTATGGGCATGTTGAACGACACAAAGGAGCGTACAAACGGCATCGGCGCCGACTTGATGATGCGGCCGAGCAACGCAAGCATCTTTGCGGGCGTGAGCGGTGCGCCGATGCCGGCCAGTTATGTCGAGGCGCTCAGGCGCCTGCCGCATGTGGCGATGGCGTCACCGGTGATTCAAAAGCTTTCGACCGAAGGCAAGGTAGAGATCCTTTACGGAATCGATTACCCAAGCTTCGATGCTTTGAAGCCGTTTGTCTTCCTTTCCGGAGGCCCATTCAAAGAGCCGAATGAAGTGATGATCGACGATATCTTCGCTGCATCGGATGGCGGACACCACGTGGGAGAAACGATCACCATCATGGACCACCCTTTCCGCATCTCGGGTATCGTCGAGCATGGCAAAGGCGGGCGCAAATTGTTGCCCATCGACACCATGGGTGAGCTTATGGGCGCAGTTGGCAAAGCTTCACTTTTCTATATCAAGTGCGACGATCCGGCCAATGAGAACGCCGTGATTCAGGAAATCCATGCAACGCGCGGTCTGAAAGATTACCCCGTGGAGACCATCGACGAGTGGCTGGAGGAGATGACGCCGGACAAGATTCCTGGATTCAATATCGCGCTCTATGTGGTCACCGTCATCGCCGTGATTGTGGGGTTTCTGGTGATCTTCCAATCCATGTATACCGCAGTGCTTGAGCGGACGCGCGAGATCGGCATTCTCAAGTCGATGGGCGCCTCAAAAGGGGCAATTGTGAGCGTGGTACTGCGTGAGACGGGTGTGTTGGCGGCCGCCGGCGTACTGGTGGGCATTGCAGCCACGTATGGGGTGAAATTGTTGATCGGCCACGTTTTCCCGACGCTCCACTTTGAGATCACCCCAGGGTGGATTGTTCGCGCATCGATCATTGCTTTTGCGGGAGCTTTGTGCGGAGCACTTTACCCCGCATGGATGGCGGCGCGAAAAGACCCCATTGACGCGCTCGCGTACGAGTAGTGACGGGTTCAGTTGAATTTTTATTCAGGTGATGTGGATTTTTATCCAGAGATACTCTGAGCTTCAGTGGTGGAGAGTCGAAGCCATGCTTTCCTGTCAAGAAAATATGATGGGTTTGTCTCATAATTGCGGTTATCTTTACGCGTTTGCGAGACTTAGCGGGGACTTCCCGGACGAGGGGGGCAAGTCAGAATCGTGGATTCGGGGCATTTTTGCACTTCTCAAGGGCTAATTATTCAATTAGACTAACGAAGTCCCCCAAGATAAGAGCCGCAAGAGACGAGAGAATATACGCGGCATTCAATTCTCGGAGGGGGGCGTCCACCTGCCACCGGCGGATACCGCCGAAGAGAGCACGGACGAGCCTGGAAGTGGAGATTTATCTCCTTGTAACCCTCCTGTATTCTGATGTTTATCGGGGACTTGCTACAAATTAGAGAACCGCTTCAGTTCGGACTTGGAAGTTAAGCGGTCGAGCCCAGAACGAACATTTGCCGGGTTCCACTTTTTGAGCCGGAATTACCGGAACACCCTTTGGACGAAGTTGAGACAAAGTTCGGCTGAGCCGACCCGCGGGGCACCAAGCGCGGCAGGCGACGCACAAACAATTTGTTTTAGGAGAGCCAATACATGTCAAGAAACCTGCTGAACAGAGTTGTATTTGTATTCGCGTTGCTTCTGGTGTGTATGGCGCCAGCTGTGGCGCAATCCACCACCCAGGGGTCGATCGCCGGAACCGTTACGGACCCTACCGGTGCTGTGGTCGGCGCAGCCGCCGTCACAATTCAGAACGTGGCAACCAACGCGCAAGTCAAGATCAATACCGACAGCAGCGGGTACTTCAAAGCGCCCCTCCTTGAGCCCGGCAAATATATTGTGTCGTTAACCGCGCCCGGCTTCGCCTCCTACACCGCCAACGACGTGCTTGTCGTGGTCGGCCAGGTTACGAGCATTGAGCCAAAGCTTGCCCTCTCAGGCGCGTCGGCCGAGGTAGTGGTTACTGAGCAGGCGCCGATCATGAACATGGAATCGCCGGACTTTAGTGAGACCTTGAGCCAGGCTGTGATACAGAACATGCCCATCAACAATCGCCGCTGGTCGGCTTTGGCCATGACCACCCCTGGCGTCGTCGCTGACAGCTCCGGCTTCGGTCTGGTCAGCATCCGCGGCATCAGCACGTTGCTCAACAACGTTGAGATTGACGGCGCCGACGACAACGACTCCTATTACGCTGAAGAGCGTGGCCGCACCCGCGAAGCTTACTCCACCTCCGGCAGCGCAGTCCGCGAATTCGCCGTCAATACCGGTGTATACTCGGCTGAATATGGCCGTGCCGCCGGCGGTGTGCTCACCTCCGTTACCAAAAGCGGCACCAACCAGATCCACGGTCAGGCGTACTTCTGGGACCGCGAAAGCAACTGGAACGCATTCAACGATTACACCTACTTATCAACGCTCAATCCCGCAACCAACACGTACGTTTCCACGCATATCAAGCCGGAGGATCTGCGCAAGATCTATGGCTTCACCGCAGGCGGAGCGCTGATCAAAGACAAGCTGTTCTGGATCTATACATACGATCAACATTCCCGCGTCTTTCCCTTCCAGGCCATTCCAAACAGCGCGACAGCGTTTTACGCACTGCCCAACCCAACCACAACCGGCACCTGCAACCTGACCACGGGCGTCTTGACCGTCGATACGAATGCAATCGACGCGGATGCATGCACATTGGCAGCGCGCCAGGGTTACACCACATACGCCCAGGGCGCTACTGCATACGACACCTGGATCAGCAACATGAACGGTGATCTGGGCTCTACCCCGCGCTTCGGTTACCAGGAGATCAACACGCCCAAGCTCGATTGGCAGATCAATCCCAAGGAACACTTGAGCGTCCTTTTCCATCGTCTGCGCTGGGATTCGCCGGGCGGTGTGCAAACCGCCGCGGCGCTTGACTATGCCCGTGACACCATCGGCAACGATTTCGTCAAGCTGGACTACGGCGTCACAAAGTTGACCAGCCTCATCACCACCAACATGAGCAACGAAGTCCTCTATCAGTACAGTCGCGAGCTGCTCCCCGAGACGAATCAGCCAAGCACGGCTTACACCACGGCTAATCTGGTCGGCAACGGCATCTCTGTCAATGGAACCATTCCCGAAGTGGCCATGGACACCTCCGAGGGCTTCAACATGGGCGCGCCGTACTACGGCTATCGTCTGGCCAACCCCGAAGAGTGGAAGTGGCAGGTCGGCGACATCCTCTACTGGAACAAGGGCAATCACAGCTTCAAATTCGGCGTTGACGAAGTGCATAACTCTGACTTCAATAACACCTACGGTGGCGATGGCAACGGCTATTACGTGTACAGCTACGTCGGCAACTATATCAACGACCAGATGAACTTCCTCGAGAAGAAAACCGGCGGCTGCAGCACCAGCGCCGCTCGTAACACGGTTGGCACTGACGCTTGCTATTCAACCTTTACGCAAACCTTTGGCCCCCATGCCTATGGCATCAGCACCATGGATAGCGGTTTTTTTGCTCAGGACAACTGGAAGTTTAATTCGCGCCTGTCTCTGGAACTCGGCCTGCGCTGGGATTACGAGGCTATGCCACCCGCCGATCCAAACCTGACCACGGCCACGGGCAGCTTTACGCCCTATCCTGGCCTCACAAACAATCCGAGCGACAAAAAGAACTTCGGCCCCCGCATCGGATTCGCGTACGACGTGTACGGGCAGGGCAGCACAGTTCTCCGCGGCGGATACGGTGTCTACTATGGCCGTATCAACAATGGCGAGTTGCTCAACATCCGCTTCAATACCGGCAGCCCGAATAGCCAGTTCAACACGGTTTGGAAGGTTACCACTCCCGGCGCCCCGACTCTGCCCAATATCGTAGGCGGCGGTACGGCGAGCGCTACTCCGACTTCCAACTTCCTGGCCCCCAACCTGCGCAACCCCGAGGTTCAGGAATACGATCTGGAACTTCAACAGGACCTCGGCAAGGGCACCCTCCTCGCCATGAGCTACCTCGGCTCGCAAGGCCGCGAGTTGCCCAACTTCCTTGACGTCAACCTCAATCCAACCCAGACGTTCGACAACATCACGGTTTCCGACGCCAGCAACAGCGGACCGCTGGGCCCGAATGGAACCGTCATTTCGAGTGTTGGGCAGTTTGCCGGCTACGGCAACACGGCCCTGTTTGGCTCGGTGGCCAATAACTTCCAGGCCATCCAGGAGATGATCAGCAACGTCAACTCCAACTACAATGCGATGGTTGTCGAGGTGGTCAACCGCTCGCTGAAGAGCGTGCAGTTCGATGTCAACTACACCTGGTCGCATTCTCTCGATTTTTCTCAGAACGCCGGTACAACCACCGTCGCCGGCAACAATTGGTACGACCCGTACAAAAACCCGCGCGTCAACTATGGCAACTCGAGCTGGAACACGCCCAACCGCTTCATTGCCTATGCACTGTATAACCTGCCCAACCTCAAGACCAACAGCTTCGTCAAGTACCTGACCAACGACTGGAACATCGACGACAGCTTCCAGATGGCCAACGGTCTGCCCTACACCGTCGGCGTCAGCGGGTTTTTCACCGGCGGGGTTCTCAGCGACTGGAACGGCGGGTCGGGATCGACGCTGATTCCCGGAATCGGACCGAACACGAAGCGCTTTCCGCGCCACCTGGTTGACGACGCCCGCCTGCAGAAGTCCATCCCATTGCAGGAGGGCCGCAGCCTCCAAATCATGTGCAACGTATTCAACGTCGGCAACCATCAGAACGTTGACGGCTTGGGTACCACTGCATATAAACTGTCGGGAACAACGGCCACCTATCAGGGACAGGGCTCCGCCAACCCGTCCAACAACACCTACCAGATCCCTACGAGTTCCAACAACAGCGGCTTCCTCTTTACGCCGCGCGAGGTTGAAATCGCCGCCAAGTTCATCTTCTAACCTTCACCGCGCGCTCAACTGAATGCGGCGGCCTTCGGGCCGCCGCATTTTTTTCATGTTTCAAAATCGCTCAAGTTCCAAAAGTCCGTTTACCCGTTTAGATGGTTGGCTACAAGGCCGCCAAGATAAGGAGAAAAACGGTTTCGACGCGTTATACTCGATCCAACCCCATCGAGACGTTTTCTAATTCATACCTTCATTGCGGAGAAACGGCCGTTGACCCATTCGTCCAAGCGCTGGCTCTATGCAATTTGGCTGGCGGTCATCGCTGGGTTCGCCGTGTTGCATGCGCTGAACTTGAGCGCCGATTTCCCCAATCATTCTCCTTGGTACATGGACTGGGCCAAATACACCGATGAGGGGTGGTATGGGAACGCTGCCATCCGCGCCCATCTGTTTGGGAACTGGTATCTTCCAGGAGACTTCAATCCCGCGCCTGCGGTTCCCGTGTGGCCATTTCTGGAGTGGGTATTGTTCTTCTTTACCGGCGTAACCATCCAGGCAGCGCGCGGGCTGGCCATCTCTTTCTTCTTTGCCAATCTGCTGTTGAGTTACATGCTGTTGAGAGCCCGCGGAGCGCGGTGGATGGTGCTTCTTGCGTTAACGTTACTGGTGACGAGCCCGTTTCTCTACTGTTTCAGTCGGCTGGCCATTCTGGAACCGATGCTGACGGCGCTCACGCTTGCGGCATTGAACCTGGCGATCCGACTGCCTCGGATGCGACGCCCGGTGTGGGCCTCGGTTTGGATCGGCCTGCTCTTCACGCTGATGATGCTTACCAAGACAACCGCAGTTTTTCTTCTTCCTGCACTCGTCTGGGCCATGGTGCTGCCGCTTTGGCAGAAAGGCACAGCAGCAGAGGCAACGGCGAGTGGATTTTGGTCGGCGGGCACGAAAGTTGCTCTTCGCTGCGCACTGGCCGCGGCGTGTACTTTCGCGGTTACATTTGGACTTTGGATGGCGCTGGTCGTCCGCTTTGGACTTCTGCCCGACTATAAGTATCTCTTCTTCGTGAACAAATATGTGAAGCCGCCGGAGTTCTACTGGCCGCTGCTGAGTCTTTGGTGGGCCTTCCATGGTGGACTTTGGGTGGACCATATTCTGATTCCGTTGGCGGGCGTGGTGGTGTTGGGCGCAGCGGCTACCGGAACGGTTCTGGCAGGGCGCGGGTCGTGGGGTCGCAGGCTACTTCTTGACCCGGTTTTTGGAGCGTCGGTCTGTGCGGTAGCCGGCTACATCCTTTTCATGACTTACCAGAATCATCCTCAGCCGCGCTACTTTGCCGTGGTAGCTTTCTTCAGCTTTTTTGTCATCGCGCAGGGAGCGGAGGCGCTGCTCGGGTACTCCGCACAAGCAGGTCAAACAGGAATGCGCTCAGCCTCATTGCGACTGCTGGGGTGGGGTGTCATCAGCCTGGCTGCGATGGCTTCGGGAATCAATGCGGCCTGGACCCTGAGCTATGCCACGCATCCGGAGTACACGTTTGTGGACGCGGCGACCCGGCTGACGCGTTACATTGATACGCACCCGAACGGCAACCGGCTGATGGTTTCGATCAGCGGCGATGACATCACCTTGATGACCCATCTGCCTGCATTGTGCGACGATTTTGGCACTCCAACGGAAGCAATGCCGGACCTGCCCTCGAAACTTGCGCACTATCAGCCAGGCTGGTGGGCCACCTGGAACGATATCGACCCCGGAACCCTGGAAGACCTCCATAACCATTATTCGCTGGAACAGGTAGCCAGCTTCCGCGCTTTCGACGATCCGGATCGGAACCTGCTGGTGCTGTTCAAGTTGCATCCGCTTCTCAACGGTCAGGATCGCAGTCAGGGCGACATGAACTTGCAAGTCCCCCTGCCGGACGACAAGATCGATATCCCTGTTCAGTAGGTTTTCCTGATTTCCCATCGCTGCGTGCCTGTTGCTCCAAGGGGGGCCAGCGAATCCCGCCCTTTCCGATCCAAGGAAAGAGCGCGGAAGCCCTGTGACTGCAATCACTCGACAGAGGTATGTGCGGATGATAGCCTTCCCGTGGCTTTCCTCGGTGTTTTTCAAGAGGTCGCGTTTTCTTGAGCCGTTCGAAATACGGCTCTAAACCTTAGTCTGGGAGGACATGTGACAGTTCAGTATCTGGTCTACTTCTTTATAGGCGCGAGTGTGGTCTCGCTTCTTGTGGCGTTCCTTTTCGCGCGTCGGGTGATCGGCTCAGACATTGGGACTTCGGCGCTCAAGAAGATCGCCGCGGCCATCAGGGAAGGCGCACAGGCGTTTCTGATACGCCAGGCGAAGACCGTGGCCGCCGTTCTTGGCATGGGCCTGCTGCTTCCTACTTTCGGCTTTGCGCAGGAACACGCGGGCGGAGGCGAAGCCAACCTGGTACTGCCGGATCTCTCGACCGTAAGTTTTCTCGGCGTCAACGGACATGCCCTTTTGATGATTGGCTTGCTCTTCTGCGTCGGCGGCCTGTTGTTCGGTTTGGCGATCTACGTTCAATTGAAGAACGCTCCGGTTCATCGCACCATGCTTGAAGTCTCGGAACTGATCTACGAGACGTGCAAGACCTATCTGATCACGCAGGGTAAGTTCATCATGCTGCTCTGGGTTTTCATCGCGGTCATCATCTCGCTGTACTTCGGCGTTCTGGCGCCGGTGCCTGGGAAATCGATCGCGGTTACCTTGCCCATCATCTTGCTGTTTTCGCTCGTGGGCATCGCCGGCAGCTACGGCGTGGCGTGGTTCGGAATTCGCGTCAACACCTTTGCAAACTCACGCACCGCCTTTGCCGGATTGCGGGGCAAACCGTATCCCATCATGGCGATTCCGCTGAAGGCCGGCATGAGCATCGGCATGTTGCTGATCTCGGTTGAGTTGCTCATCATGCTATTCATCCTTTTGTTCGTCCCCCGCGATTACGCGGGCCCATGCTTCATCGGCTTCGCCATCGGCGAGTCGCTTGGCGCGGCGGCCCTGCGTATTGCCGGCGGCATCTTCACCAAAATCGCCGACATCGGCGCCGACCTGATGAAGATCGTCTTCAAGATCAAGGAAGACGATGCCCGCAACCCCGGAGTCATCGCAGACTGCACCGGCGACAACGCGGGCGACTCCGTTGGCCCCAGCGCCGACGGCTTTGAAACCTACGGCGTCACCGGCGTGGCCCTGATCACCTTCATCCTTCTGGCCGTCAAGGACCCCACCGTACAAGCGCAACTGCTGGTATGGATCTTCGTCATGCGCGTGGGAATGCTGCTCTCTAGCGCCGGCGCGTACTTCCTCAATACCGCCATTGCCAGCGCCAAGTACAAAAACTCCGACGAAATGGACTTCGAGGCGCCGTTGACCTCGCTGGTATGGATCACGTCCATTACTTCCATCGTCCTTACCTACATCGTCTCGTACCTGATGATCCCCACCCTTGGTGACGGAACGCTCTGGTGGAAGCTGGCTTCCATCATCTCGTGCGGAACCCTGGCGGGCGCGCTCATTCCCGAATTGGTCAAGGTTTTCACGTCAACCAAATCCACCCACGTCAAAGAGGTTGTCAAATCTGCACAGGAAGGCGGAGCTTCCCTGGGCATCTTGTCGGGATTCGTGGCCGGCAATTTTTCGGCCTACTGGCTGGGACTGAGCATGGTCGCACTCATGGGGCTGGGCTATTACTTCAGCTTGGGCATTCCCGATTCGCAGAATAATCCGGCGGGAATGATGCTGGCCCCAGCTGTCTTCGCCTTTGGTCTCGTCGCCTTCGGCTTCCTCGGTATGGGCCCGGTCACGATTGCCGTGGATTCCTACGGGCCAGTCACCGACAATGCTCAATCCGTCTACGAGTTGTCCCTCATTGAAGATGTTCCCGGAATCGAAGCTGAGTTGAAGAAGGACTACGGCATCGACCCGAAATTCGAACGCGCAAAATATCTGCTCGAAGCCAATGATGGAGCCGGCAATACATTCAAGGCTACGGCAAAGCCGGTGCTGATCGGCACAGCCGTGGTGGGCGCAACCACGATGACCTTCTCGATCATCATGGCTCTGACCCACGGGCTGACTGTCAACGTATACAAGCTCTCTCTGCTGCACGCGCCCTTCATGCTCGGGTTGATCTGCGGTGGCGCCGTGATCTTCTGGTTCGCGGGCGCTTCCACACAGGCGGTCTCTACCGGCGCTTACCGCGCGGTCGAGTTCATCAAGGCAAACATCCACCTTGAAGGCGCGGAGAAGGCATCGGTCAGTGACAGCAAGAAGGTGGTAGAGATCTGCACGAAGTACGCGCAGAAGGGAATGTTCAACATCTTTCTCGCCGTCTTTTTCTCGACGCTTGCGTTCGCATTCATGGAGCCGTTCTTGTTTATCGGCTACCTGTTCTCGATTGCGATCTTCGGTCTGTATGAAGCCATCTTCATGGCCAATGCCGGCGGCGCATGGGACAATGCCAAGAAAATTGTAGAGGTCGACATGCACCAGAAAGGGACACCTCTGCACGACGCAACCGTAATCGGAGACACCGTTGGCGATCCATTCAAAGACACCTCGTCGGTGGCAATGAACCCGGTAATCAAGTTCACCACGCTGTTCGGATTACTTGCAGTAGAGCTTGCAGTGACGCTCAGTTCGACCAACCCGATGCTCACACACATACTGTCCGTTGCGTTCTTCCTGGTCTCGATATTCTTCGTCCACAGATCGTTCTATGGCATGAGGATTGACTCGAAGGGATAGCAACAGATTCCTGACTTGTAAACCTTAGAAAACGTCGCCTGGAAATGGGCGACGTTTTCTATGCGCAAGTGGGTGGCGTCCACCTATCAAGCTGCTCCGCACCGTTGCATTTGAGATGACGGCGTTGTTCCTGTAGCGTTGCGCTACCTAAAGCCATCCGATCCCTGCTCTCAAGCTTCCAAATGGAGAGCAGGGGCTGGAAGCCTTCAACCACTCATGCCGACGCACTGCAAGAACTCAGCGCACCCTCGTCTGGGGCGCTTATGGCGGAGACATGATATCCATTACTTGGTAAACAGAGCCAGTTGCCGGGTTTATGCCCTTTCTTAACTTCAATACTTATTCAACAAACAGTATTCTCTCCTAGGATTACAGGCAAAGTTAGGTTACGCTTCAGGCGAACCCCAGTTTTTCGAACGGGCCATTTTCCCAACGCTCGCTGAAATCCAGACCGGGGAACATTCCGAGGTGATTCATGCATCGACGGGCATTTCTAAGCTCAGCCGCTCTTTCTCTTGGCGCCTTGGCGCTTCCCAGGCTGGCCTGGGGCTCGCAGTCCTGTGTCCCGGCTGTGCCAACGCCCTATGGTTCCGTTCAACGATGCACTGCCGGGATCGAGAGCGTCACATTTCAGCAAGCGTTTCAGAAAATGCCCGAATGGTGCTGGGCGGCATGCATCAGCATGATTTTTTCTTTTCATGGCCACGAAGTGAGTCAGGAGAGGATCGTAAGGGAGACTTGGAAAAAGGTCGTCAACATGCCCGCTCAGCCATCGGACATCCTCAAGGATCTAAACCGAGAGTGGACCGACGACGCCGGAGATGGATTTCAATCTCGCGGGGACTATTTATCAGCCAACAACTTCAATGCGGTAGAAGATCTTAAAGGCAACGAACCGTTGATCATTGGATCGATGGGACATGCGATGGTGCTCACCGCTCTGATTGGAGACACCAATGTTCAAACAGGGACATGGCAAATTGTTGGAGCCGTGGTCAGGGATCCGTGGCCCTGGAACGGTGGACGGCGCACGCTCAGTCCGATCGAATGGGACCACATTGCGTTCGCGGCACGCGTGCGCGTCAACTGATCTTCAGCCGGCTTTTAGTTCGCCGTTAGAAGGAGCGGGCGTTGGTCCGGTTCACGACCAGGATTGCTTCCCCAAACACTGTCCGAAGTCCTTGAGGCTTTTCAACTGCCCTCCCACCGCGTCGAAGTTGGCCGGCGACAGCCACGCCTCTAAGGCGGATTTGCGGGCAGGCCACTCGTGATCCAGCATCGAGAACCAGGCCGTATCGCGATTGCGGCCCTTGATGATCATGTGCTGGCGGAAGATGCCTTCGAAGGTGAATCCGAGGCGCTCGGCGGCGCGCCGGCTGGGCAGGTTCTCGGCGTTGCACTTCCACTCATAGCGTCGGTAGCCCAGATTGTCGAAGATGTGGCCGGCCATCAGGAACATGGCCTCCGTGGCGGCGGTGGTGCGCTGCAAGGCGGGCGAGAGCAGGATGTTGCCCACCTCGATGACGCCGTGAGCAGGTTCCATGCGCAGATAACTGGCCCAACCAGCGGCCAGCCCCGTATCCACCGGCACAATTGCCAGGAAAGCGAAACAGGAAGCAGCCTGCTTTGCCTCGATGGCCTTGTGCAGGTTGGCCTCTGAGGCATAGGGGCCATCGAAGAGCCACGTCCAGAGCTCGTCATGGCCGCTGACTGCCTGCCACAGGGCTGCGGAGTGCCTGGCGGCATCGAGCGGCTCCAGGGTCACGTAGCGGCCCTGAAGGGTGACTGGGGTGGCGGCGGCGACAGGCTTCCATTCGAGTGCGGATTGAGCGGGTTCGTTCACGACATCAGGCTATCAGGCGAATTGAGTCGAGGGCGGCCGGAGTTAAAGCCTGGTTTGTCCACTTCTGCACATTCATTTTCCCGAACTGCACTGTTTCTGCGCCTTGTGCCAGACTTCTGCGAGGACTAGCCTTGTTGATGGCCCCGAAAAAGACAGCTGAAGCAGGTTCTGCATCTAATTTGGAGCAGGTTTTGGGGGCTGAAGTCCGCGCGGTACAAGGGTGTTTTGAGCTTTCCACAGGCAATCGCCTTTGTTTAGCAACGGGATGCTGGGAAGACAAACAAAATACAAGATATTGTGGTTTGTTGTTGACTTGTACCACAGACAGCGGTATTTTTTCATCTGCGACCTTAATCAGATTGTAAAGAAGCTGGACGTGAAGAGCCGTCGGCGGGTCGTTGAGAAAACAGAATTCCAGGCAATTTCAGCCCCCCGGTATTGCGTTCTTTGTCAAAGGTTCAATCTGCTCATGTCCAGGCCGCATTGCGCCGGTCAGAGCAGGGTATTCACACATTTTCTTGTCGATTGAGAGGATTTTTATGAACGAGGCCCAGCTGCAAGCTCCACACACCGCCCACCAGAACCCCTACATACAGAGAGGGCTCATCTTTTCCCGGCGTTTTTCCAAAGAGGGCGTCTCGCCTTACGACGATGTCCATTGGGAACGCCGGACGGCGTCGATCACCGATACCAAGGGCAACACGATCTTCGAGCAGAAAGACGTGGATGTGCCGGTGGACTGGTCGATGACAGCCACCAACATTGTTGCCTCGAAGTACCTGCACGGTCAGCTCGATACGCCGGAGCGTGAGACTGGAGTGCGGCAACTGGTAGGACGCGTGGTTGAGACCGTTCGCGACTGGGGCATGGCAGGCGGATATTTTGCCACACCCCAAGACGCGGCGATCTTCCACGACGAACTGGCGAGTATGCTGCTGACGCAAAAGGTGGCCTTCAACTCGCCGGTGTGGTTCAACGTTGGCTGCGACCGTCTGGAACCGGATTCCCAAGGGCAAAACTGGCACTGGGATCCGGCGACCGGTGGCTCGAAGTATTCAGCAACGGGCTATAAGAATCCGCAGTGTTCGGCGTGCTTCATCAACGCGGTCGATGACTCTCTGGATTCGATTTTGACCTTGGCCAAGACCGAGGGGATGCTCTTCAAGTGGGGTTCTGGCACGGGAACCAACCTGTCGTCGATTCGCGGTTCGATGGAACATCTGTCGGGCGGCGGCCAGGCTTCGGGACCTCTGAGCTTCATGCGCGGGTTCGACGCATTCGCCGGGGTCATCAAGTCGGGCGGAAAGACGCGCCGCGCCGCCAAGATGGTGATCCTGAATTCAGACCATCCAGACATCATAGAGTTCATTGAGTGCAAGGCGAAGGAAGAAGCCAAGGCATTTTCATTGATCAAGGCCGGCTACGATGGATCGGGGCCGGACTCCGAGGCGTACTCCTCGATCTTTTTCCAGAACGCGAACAACTCCGTGCGCGTGAGCGACGAGTTCATGCGCGCCTATGAGAACGATGGCGATTTCACGACCTATACGGTCAAGGGTCACGAGCCGGTCAAGACCTACAAGGCGCGGGAGATCATGCGCAAGATCGCCGAGGCAACATGGCTCTGCGGCGACCCCGGCATGCAGTTTGACACCACCATCAATCGCTGGCACACGAGCAAAAATACAGAGCGGATCAATGCATCCAATCCTTGCTCGGAGTACATGTTCCTGGATAACTCGGCCTGCAACCTGGCCAGCTTCAACCTGATGAAGTACATGACTCCGGCGGGCGGCTTCGACATTCATGCCTATCGCCATTCCATTTCGGTGGTGATCACGGCGATGGAGATTCTGGTGGACAATTCGGGCTATCCGACCGAAGCGATTTCGAGGAACTCCCATGACTATCGGCCTCTTGGGCTGGGATATGCCAACCTGGGTGCGCTGCTGATGGCCATGGGCCTGCCCTATGATTCCGCGGCCGGGCGCGACATGGCGGCCAGCATGACGGCCATCATGTGCGGTCAGGCCTACCTGCAATCCGCGATCATTGCGGCCAACTGTCCTGAGGTGGTTCCGGCCACGCCGTTGACCGCAAGCGTAGAGCGCCAGGGCGGAGCTTGCCCTGGGTTCTACGTCAACCGCGAGCCGTTTCTCGATGTGGTGCGGATGCATCGCGCCGAAGTGAATAACATCGGCAAATCCAGAACCAGCGGTGAGCCTTTCAACGTGCCGCAACTGGATGCCCTGATTGACGCCAGCCGCGAGTGCTGGGATATGGCTCTGCTTTACGGCGAACGCTATGGCTATCGCAACTCACAGACCACGGTGCTGGCTCCTACCGGAACCATCGGCTTCATGATGGACTGCGACACCACGGGCATCGAGCCCGACCTGGCGCTTGTCAAGTACAAAAAGCTGGTGGGCGGAGGCATGATCAAGATCGTCAACAACACAGTGCCTGCCGCGCTGTTCAAGCTGGGATATGACAACGATCAGGTGAATGCGATCGTCAGCTACATCGATGCGACGGGGACCATTGAGGGCGCGCCGGGAATCAAGCCCGAGCATCTTTCGGTGTTCGATTGCAGCTTCAAGCCGTCCAAAGGCACGCGCTCCATTCAATACATGGGGCACATCAAGATGATGGCGGCCGCGCAGCCGTTTCTGTCGGGAGCCATTTCGAAGACGGTGAACCTGCCGCACGAGGCAAGCGTTGAAGACGTTGCGGAAGCCTATGCGGAAAGCTGGCGTCAGGGCATCAAGGCCGTAGCCATCTACCGCGATGGTTCGAAGGGTACGCAACCCCTGAATGTCAGTATGGACACGAAGAAGGAGCCCTCGGCTCTGGACGCTGTTGGCAGCCGTGTCATGGCTCAACTGGCCGCATCGCAGCCAGTGGCCGCCGCCGACGTGAAGGCGCTCGAAGCCAAGATCGGTGAAAAGCTGGAGATTAGCGCCAAGCAGGTGGTTGCCGCCGCCGCAGCGTTCCAACACGCATTGGAGACGATGGCCAAGGCGGCCGCGGCGCCGGTGATGGCGGCCGCTGCGCCCGTTGAAGCCGTGCGTGCGAAGGACCCGGCACAGGATCCCAGCGGCCCGCCACGCGCAGTCCGCCACCGCTTGCCCGAGGAGCGCGCCTCCATCACACACAAGTTCTCCGTCGGCGGACACGAGGGCTACATTACGGTCGGCCTCTATCCAACCGGCCAGCCGGGCGAGATCTTCATCAAGATGGCCAAAGAGGGCTCAACGGTCTCAGGCCTGATGGACGCCTTCGCCACCTCGATCTCGCTTGCTCTGCAGCACGGCGTGCCGCTCAAGGTGCTCTGCGAGAAGTTTGCGCATACCCGCTTTGAGCCCTCCGGCTGGACCGGGAACGAGCAGATCGGCTATGCCAAGAGCCTGATGGACTACATCTTCCGCTGGCTCAATCTGCGCTTTCTCTCGGGCACGCAACTCACGCTGTTTGCCGGCCTGGGACTGCAGGCGCCGCAACTGCTGGCATCGCCAAGCCTGATTCCCGATACTGAATTAGACGATAACGACGTCACCTCGCAAAATCACCTGGCTCGGTTGGCAGAAGAGGTAGCCAAGCGGCTCAATCAGGTGGGCGGACAGGCAGGCGGGCAAACAGCCAACCCAGGCGGCGGCGGTGGCATTCCGCCGGAGGCTCACGCACAGTACGCACCACCTGCGAGCCCCACGCATGGACCCAGCTTGCAGGATCGTGGGCTCTATCACGCGTCTGACGCGATGCGCCAGATGTATGAGATGGGTGACGCGCCCAGTTGCTCAACCTGCGGTGCGATCATGGTTCGGAATGGAAGCTGCTACCGCTGCATGAGCTGCGGGTCGACGAGCGGTTGCAGCTAATTCGAAGGGCGCCTCAGATGCGAGAGGATGCCATGCCAGGTCCCGAGAAGCTTTGGCGCAAGCCGTCCTCGGGCCTGAACAACGGTCATGTGCCTCTTTGCTTGTGGCTATCAGCCAACTCATGAATTGAGACCCAAATAGGCCCGGAACAAGGCCAGCGGTCTGGAGCCCGATGCGGTGGCGCCTGATCGCTGGCCGTCTGGTTTTCGAAGCCAGGGATTTCCACGGAACCACGAAACCAATCATCCTTGGTCTATGGGGGTGATATAGTGCCTCATAGCCGGGATGGCACAAGGAATATTCCGGTCAAATCGGAGATATTGTGCGGATGCCGGTGATCCCAGGCAGACTTGAAGCGGAAAAAGAAGAGTTGAACTGGCTGCTCACCTCAGGGGCACTCGGCAGATCCAGTAATCTCACCCGAATGCTCACATATGTCTGCGAGAAGCACTTTCTGGGTCAGGACGAGCAGGTCAAGGAATACGCGATTGCGACGGAAGCGCTTGGGAGGCGCGAGGATTTCGATCCGCAGTCCGATACCATCGTGAGGGTGACCGCCCATTCCCTTCGCAAGCGCCTGGAGGAGATATACCAGACAGATGGGTTGAACCGTCCGGTCCATATCCTGATCCCGCTGGGGCGATATGTGCCGTCCTTCGTCCATCGGGAACAAGATAGCACCCTGGGCTTAGATGATCCACCAGTTTCGGCCTCGTCAGGGTCAGAGCAGGCCGTTTCCCTGGCCGGTCTTCCTGTCGCAAGGCCTCTCGCGAAGCAACTCTTGCGATGGCCTGTGCTCGTTGCATTCCTGGCGGTGGTCCTGGTGGTGTGCGGCTTGGTGTTCTTTGCCCACCGAAGTGTAAAGAAGGTCATCGTCACCGCGCCCTTGGCACCGCCGCTGCCTCCGCTGCAACCGGCGAGCATCACCCGTGCGCTTATGGGAACAGGCAGAAAGACATACGTCGATCAGTCAGGAAATACCTGGACGCCGGGGAGGTACTGCTCGGACGGCGCCAGCGTGACAATACCCACCCAAAAGATCATTGGAACCGAGGATCCTAACATTTATCTGGGCGGAATTCGTGGGATCGCCCATTGCACATTTCCCGTCAAGCCGGGACAGTATGAGGTTCATTTCCTTTTTGCGGAGAACTCCGATCTGCCAGCGGCGACCCGCCCCGTGATTCTCTCGATCAATGCAGGACCGAATATCACTTTCGATGTGGTTGACAATGCAGGTGGGGATGGCATTGCGACATCCTACGTTTTATCTGGAATTCGTCCCGAGAACGATGGCGCGATTCATCTGGACTTTACCAGCGAGGTTTCGTTGCTGGATGCGGTCGAGATTCTGCCATCTAACTCAGAGAATTTGTTGCCGGTTCGAATTACGGCAAGCCCGTTTCCAATCGTCGACTCCGCCGACCAGGTTTGGCTCTCTGATCGTTACTTTCTTGGAGGTCGCAGGGGTCAGCCTCCCGATCCATCGAAGACCTCGAAACACGACATTACCGGCTATGCTCGAATTGGGAGCTTTCGCTATAACATCCCCGTCGTTTCACCAGGGAAGTACCGTGTCACGTTGTTTTTCTCCGAGCCATGGTTCGGCAAACACGACTTGGTGCGCGGAGGACCTGGCAGCCGCATCTTCAATGTCTCCTGCAATGGGAGCATCATTCTGAAGAATTTCGACATCATGGCGGAAGGCGGGACCAATCCTGCGATAAAGAAGTTCGACAATATTGAGCCGACTGCCCGAGGCAGAATCGAACTCTCTTTCACGCCGGTGGTCAACTACCCAATCGTCAATGCAATCGAAGTTGTTCCTGAGCACTCTCGCTGATCGTGAGCGGGGTTTGAGGCTGGACTTTTCATTGAAGGAGCGCCGGCTTCCAAAGGAGATCGGGTGCGACCAACCGACCAAGCGGAGCTGTTGATTCTCAGTTTGGGTTTGAGCGGACGGGCTTTCGCCCTGGACCGGAAGAGCAGCGCAGGTGACCTCGAGCGAAACCAGAATAGCTATGCCCAGCCGAATTCCTGAAGGGTTGCCGCTTCCCGATCGTCGCGTCAACTTGAATGCGTTGGCTTTGGATGCACCAATTCTGGTTCCGCTGTAGCCCCCGGAATCCGCCCATTTCTGGAATATGATTTGGGCGAAGTAAAAACAAAACGGCCTGAAAACCGAACAACCTGCGTCGACTGAGGGGTTTGTGCCAATCGTCGACTTCGGCTGAGAATCATCGCGTGGATGCAAATAACCTTTCATTCACATCGCGCTAAAGCGGGTTTTAACAATGTTAACGATCCGCGGGTTCTGCTCATAAACCGTTGAAAGAACAATATAGTTCGGAGTCCAGCAGCCTGCGGGAG
>Ga0302320_10011897_pt1 | contig 18347 bp, 13 predicted proteins | sample Bog_T0_3_FD_202130 | JGI IMG/M metagenome (GOLD analysis project Ga0302320, IMG submission 202130) | Peat permafrost microbial communities from Stordalen Mire near Abisko, Sweden - Bog_T0_3 | ecosystem: Environmental > Terrestrial > Soil > Wetlands > Peat | place: Sweden: Abisko, Stordalen Mire...
TGGCGCGCGGCGAACTGGTGGTGACCGAGGGCTATTATCGTCTGCAGAACGGAAGCCGGGTTGACATCCAGGATCCTTCCCACAGCGCGTCGGATCAACCGACGCGCGGCGCCGAGCCCTCGGCCCCGTCCGGGGTCAATTGAGACATGTCCGCGCCGTTCATCCTCAGACCGATAGCGACCTCGCTGCTGATAAGCGCGTTTGTCCTGCTGGGACTGCTCGGCTATCGGGCATTGCCCGTCGCGGCATTGCCCGGCGTTGACTTTCCGACCATTCAGGTTGTCACGCCCTATCCCGGTGCGTCCGCCTCGGTGATCGAATCCTCGATCACAGCCCCATTGGAACATTATTTCGGCACAATTTCCGGGCTTGCCCAGATGACCTCGACCAGTTCCTACGGATACAGCCAGGTCACGCTGCGGTTCGACACCGCGCGCAAGATCGACGTCGCTGCACAGGATGTTCAGGCGGCGATCAACGCGGCCGGCGGGTGGATTCCGCTGGCGATGTTGCCGAGCCCACCAACCTACCATCTGGTCAACCCGGCGGATGCGCCGATACTGGTCCTGGCGCTGACCTCCGATACCCTTCCGCTCTACGAGGTGAACGACTACGCCGTTACGGTGATCGTCCCAAAATTGTCGCAGATATCCGGTGTGGGGGCCGTGACCATCGATGGCGGGCAAACCCGCGCCGTGCGGTTGCGCATCGACCCCGGCCGCATCGCCGCAATGGGTCTGTCGCTCGAGGACGTGCGCGTGGGTATCGCGGCGACCAGTTCGAGCAACCCGAAGGGAGCGCTGGACGGACCGCGGCAGGCTTTCCAGATCGACGCCAATGACCAGTTGTTCGTCGCCAGCGCCTATCAGGATGCCGTCGTCGCCTACCGCAACGGCGCGCCCGTGCATCTTCGCGATATCGGCTATGCCATGGACGGGATCGAGGACGCCGAGCAGGCCGCCTGGTATCAGGGCAAGCCGGCGGTGCTCCTCGATATCGAACGCCGTCCCGGCGCCAACACAATCGAGGTGGTCGACACCGTCAAGGCGTTGCTGCCCCGCCTTCAATCCTCGCTGCCGTCATCGCTCAACGTCTCGGTGGTCACGGATCGCTCGACGACGATCCGCGCCGCCATCGCCGACGTGCAGTCCACCCTGATCCTGACCGTTTCACTGGTCGTGCTGGTGATCTTTCTCTTCCTGCGAACCATGTGGGCCACGATCATTCCGGCCGTCACCCTGCCGGTGTCGCTGATCGCAACCTTCGGGGCAATGGCGCTATGCGGCTTCAGCCTGAACAACCTGTCTTTGATGGCCTTGACGGTCGCATCCGGGTTTGTCGTCGACGATGCGATCGTCATGATCGAAAACATCTCTCGGTACGTCGAAGCTGGAGAAAGCCCGCTGCAGGCGGCGCTGAAAGGTGCCCGCCAAATCAGCTTCACAATCGTCTCGCTTACCGTCTCGCTGATCGCCGTGTTCATCCCGCTTCTGCTGATGAAGGGTGTGGTCGGCCGGCTGTTTCAGGAATTTTCCATAACGCTATCCCTGGCAGTCATCATCTCCGGCCTGGTTTCGCTTACCTTGACGCCGATGATGTGCGCGCAGTTCCTTGGGCGCAGCAAGACACAGCGGGACCGGTCCCGAGCCGACGACCCGGGCCCAATTCTGAAATTCTACCTCAGGGGCCTCGACCTTGCATTGCGGTATCGCAGGACGACGCTGGCTTTCACCATCCTGATGATGGCGGCGGCCGTCTTCCTGTACGTCGTCGTTCCGAAGGGTTTTCTGCCGCAGCAGGACACCGGCTTGCTGATCGGCGTAACTGACGCGGCGCAGGATATCTCCTTTGCCGCAATGTCGGAACGGCAACTCGAGGTCGCCGATATCGTCGCGAGAGACAGGAACGTAATCTCGGTGAACAGCTTCGTCGGCGCTGGTCCCGTCAATCCAACGCTGAATACCGGCCGCCTGTACATAGATATCGGCACGCCGGAGCGCAGAAGCGAAACGGCGGCCGTCATCATGGAAAGGCTGCGCACCGCCGTCCAAGACGTTCGCGGAATCACCCTGCACCTTCAATCCGTACAGGAGGTCCAGGTCGAGACGCAGTCGTCTCGCACACAATATCAATACGTGCTTCAGGATCTCGACAGAGTCGAACTAAGTCGTTGGAGCAATCAATTCGTCGAAGCTCTCAGGCGGCAACCCGAATTCTCCGATCTTGCGAGCGACCGGCAAGATGAAGGCATTCAGTTGTCCGTCGATGTGGACCGGACCCGAGCGGCGCGGTACGGCATCTCCATGAATACGATAAATCAGATATTGTATGATGCCTTCGGACAACGCCAGATTGCAACGATATTCGGGCCGCTTACACAATACCGGGTGATCATCGAGGTCGATCCAGCCGCAAGCACGGACCCCAGTATCCTGGACAGGATCTATGTCAATGCGGGGTCCGTGCTGTCGGCCAGCGCCGACCAGCAAACCAACGGAGTTGGGGCGGGATTTACGACGGCCTCCTCGTCGGTACCGCTGTCCTCGTTCGCACGATTGGACAGGCGACCGGCATCGCTGCTGTATTCGCACCAGAGCCTGTTTCCCGCGACCACTATTTCGTTCAACCTGGCGGCCGGCAGGTCTCTGGGTGAAGCGGTAGACGCGCTGGTGCGCACCGAACGCGAGATCGCCATGCCGGACTCGGTGACCAGGACGCTGGCTGGTGCCGCCGCGGAATTCGACGCTTCGCTCAGCGATCAGAGATGGCTGTTGTTGGCGGCAGTCATAACGGTCTACATCGTCCTCGGCATTCTCTACGAGAGTTACATTCATCCGGTTACGATCCTTTCGACGCTTCCGTCGGCGGGGGTCGGAGCGCTGCTTGCGCTGATGGCCTGCCGCCAGCAGCTCGACTTGATCTCTCTGATTGGAATTGTTCTGCTTATCGGCATCGTCAAGAAGAATGCCATCATGATGATCGATTTCGCCCTTGCCGCCGAGCGGGAAAACCGTCTTGCGCCGCTCGAAGCAATTCGCCGGGCATGCATCCTGCGCTTCCGCCCGATCATGATGACGACAATGGCTGCGCTGCTGGGAGCGATTCCCCTTGCTGTCGAAACCGGCATGGGGTCCGAGCTTCGCAATCCCCTCGGTATCTCGATCGTGGGGGGGCTGCTGGTATCGCAGATCCTGACGCTCTACACCACGCCTGTGATCTACCTCGGATTTGCGTCGGTGGCGCGGAACGTCAATCGCCTGGGACGGCGAGCCGGCGCCGAAACGACGCCATGAATTTTTTGACGGTTGCCATCACCCGTCCGGTGGCGACTTCGCTGCTGATGGCTGGCGTGCTGATGCTGGGCGCTTCGGCTTATCTGCGGCTGCCGATCGCCTCCTTGCCTTCGGTGGACCGGCCGACGATCGAGGTATCCGCCCCGTTTCCGGGTGCCGGCCCCGAAACCGTTGCAACGGCGCTGGCGCAGCCTCTGGAGAAGCAGATCGGCCGAATTCCGGGGATCGTCGAAATGTCGTCCTACAGCGGCATGGGCGGCACCAGCATCACCGTGCAATTCGACCTGAACACGCAGATCGATGACGCCGCCGGCGCGATACAGGCCGCGATCAGCGCCGCCGGGCCGGACCTGCCCAGGACCCGGGCCTGGCCGCCGGTCTACTGGAAATCCAATCCCGCCGGTTTTGCGGTGATCGCACTTGCCCTCACGTCCGACGTTTTCCCACCCGGCGAGTTGTACAATTACGCCGATACGGTGCTTTCGCCCAGGCTCTCGCAACTGCCGGGAGTGGCCCGGGTCCTGATCAGCGGCGCGGAGCGCAGCGCGGTGAGGATCCAGGTCCATGCCGATCGCCTCGCCAATATGAACGTTTCGCTCGAGGCAGCCCGCGTTGCGATCGTCAACGCCTCGCAAAACCTGCCGATGGGCAGCGTCTCCGACGACAGCCTGAGGTACACCATCTCGGCAAACGGTCAGTTGCTGAAAGCCGCCGAATACGGCGACATCGTGATTGCCTGGCGCAACGGAGCGCCGGTACGACTCAGGGATATCGCGTCGGTCAGCGACAGCGTCATCAATAATCGCCTCGCAGGCTGGTATGGCACGGAGCGCGGCGTCGTCCTCTATGTCTACAAGCAGCCCGACGCCAATGTCGTCGAGACTGTGGATGCCGTTAAAGCGGTCGTTCCGCAGATCGAACGCTGGCTGCCGCCCGCGGCATCGCTTGCGGTGGTCTACGACCGGACCACGCTGATACGTGCCGCCATCGAGGACGTCGAATTGACGCTGATGATCGCCGCTGCCCTCGTCGTCATCGTCATCCTGCTCTTCCTGAGGAGATTCTGGGCCACCATCATACCCAGCATCACGATCCCGGTATCGCTGGCTGCAACGCTGGTCGCCATGAACCTTTGCGGATTCAGTCTGGACAATCTTTCTCTGATGGCCCTCACGATAGCCGCCGGTTTCGTGGTCGATGACGCCGTGATCGTGATCGAAAACGTACAGCGGCGGATATCCTGCGGCGAGACCGCCATGGATGCGGCTCTCGCCGGATCGCGTCAGCTTGGATTTACCATCATATCGATTACCGCAGCACTGATAGCTGCGCTGATTCCCGTGCTATTCATGCCGGACGTCGTCGGTCGATATTTCCGCGAGTTCGGTGTCACGCTGGTCGCGGCAGTGGTGGCATCGGCAGTCGTGTCGCTGACGCTTACGCCCATGATGTGCGGACATCTGCTTGGTGGCGGTCGCGGCGAGCCGGGCGGAGGTCCGGCGTCCGGCCGCATCCTGTCGTTCGTCAACGATCGCTATCTGCGGAGCCTCGACTGGTTCCTGCGTTATCGCGCGGTTGCGATACTGGCTACCCTGCTGGCTACCGGCGCGACCATCTGGATCTATCTGTCGCTGCCGAAGGCCTTCATGCCCACCCAGGACACGGGAGTGATGCTGGTGCGCACGGTAGCCCCGGTCAGCATTTCGTTCGCCGCCATGGAGGCCAAGCAGCGCGAGGTCGGCAGCGCCCTCCTCGGTGATCCGGCGGTTTCCGGTCTGATCTCCTATATCGGCGAGGGCAACGGTGGCGCCCTGAGCATCGGCCAGATGGTTGTCGCATTGAAGCCTCTGCGCGAACGAAGGCTCGACATGTCCGAGGTGATCGGCCGCCTGCGCGCACGGATGAAGGCCATCGACGGCGTATTGGTGTTCTTCGTTCCCTTCCAGGACCTCAACCTGGGCACGCGAGGCGGTTCGGCACGATATCAGTACACGCTCTGGGGAATTGACGGCGACCAGGTTATCCGCTCGGCCGAAGCCATGATCGGCCGCTTTCGAATGCTGCCGCAACTCACCGACACCATCGGCAACTGGGAGACGAATGGACTGCAAGCCGGACTCATGATTGACCGTCGGCAGGCTGCAGCTTTCGGCGTCACCGCTGCGGCCATAGACAACACGCTAAATGACGCCTTCGGACAGAGACAGATCAACCTGCTGTATCTGCCGACCAATTATTCCCGTGTTGTCTTCGAGGTCGATCCCGGTTCGGCCGGCGATCCGTCGGCTTTCAAGGAAATTTACCTTCCGAGCACCAGCGGCAAGGCCGTGCCATTGTCGAGCGTGACCAAGCCGACGCGGGCGCATGCCGCGATGTGGATCCGGCACAGCGCTCAATTTCCTTCCGCGACCATTTCGTTCGATACGAGGCCCGGCGTTTCTATCGGCGAAGCTGTGGCTGCGATCCGCAATGCCGAGGCTTCGGCGCGACTGCCGGACGAGGTCAGGGCCGATTTCAGCGGCGAGGCTCGGGAGACGGAAAGCGCCGGCGGAAAGCAGGCCTTGCTCTATGCCATAGCGATCATCTCCGTATATATCGTACTGGGCATGCTCTACGAGAGCTTCGTTCACCCGCTGACCATCCTGTCGATCTTGCCGCCGACCGCATGCGGAGCCGTTATCGCGCTTTGGGTCACGGGCATTCCGTTCACGCTGATAACCTCAATAGCTTGCATCCTGCTGGTCGGCATGGTCATGAAAAATTCGATCATGATGGTCGATTTCGCCCTTGAGATGGAGCGACACCGGAAACTGAGCACGATCGAGGCGATTCGTCTCGCGGCACAGCAGCGCCTGCGGCCTATCATCATGACGATGCTGGCCGCGATACTGAGCGCCGTCCCGATAGCAATCGGCACCGGACCCGGCTATGAACTGCGTCAGCCGCTGGGGATAGCGATCGTCGGCGGCCTCATCGCGGCGCAATTCTTCACGCTATACGCCACGCCGGCGATCTACGTCACCATCGATAAATGGATGCGGAACAACGCAAGCCGGCAGCGGGTTACCGCGATGCTGCAAGAGTGAGCCGCTTGCTGCAGCTTGCGCTGCTTTTTGCGGCTGGCGTATCGCCGACGGCTAGATCGCAAGCGGCAAGCTGCCGGGGATTTGCCGTGAGAAGCACCGTGATTCCACCGCGCTGTCGATGCAAAACGAGCAGCTCCCGCAATCTGGCGATGCCGTCGTCATCGAGGTCCGCCGTCGGCTCGTCCAGTACAACATATCGCGGCAAGCCATAGAAAGCCCTGGCAATGGCCAGCTTCTTCCGATTCCCGGGCGAAAGGGAGCCGGCTATGTCCTTGAGAGGGGCATTCACGCCGCCACTGATTTCATGCCGTAGCCGATCGAGCCCAACCCGGCTCAGCGTTTCGCCGAGCGCCTCCTCATCGACCTCCGACGAGAATCTCGAGATATTGTCAGCGACGGTACCAAAATAAAAACCTATCTGTTGCGGAAGATAGCCGAGGAGTTCCGTTCGCTTCTCGTCGGGTATCGTCGCGGCGGGAATGCCACCGAGCAAGATGGTGCCGGCTTTCGGCTGGCAGCAGCCGGCCAGCGCATTGGCCAACAAGCTCTTGCCGGACCCGCTCCCGCCGATAACCGTCAGCACGTCGCCAGGCCCCAGATTAAAGGAAATATTCGATAGCAGGATCTTGCCGTCCGCCGGGCTGGTTATGGCGAGGTCCTCGACCCGCATGGCCGCCGGCGCCTGCGGCTCCGGTGCACTGGCCGGCGATGGATCGTCGAAACTCGTCTCCTTGACGCGGCGCCAGGATTTCCTGCCCGCGCGGATGTCGTTCCAGCTCCGGATGAAGGTGTCGAGCGGGTCGGAGATTCTCGGAGTCAGAAAGGCGGCGATCATCATCGTGCCGATCGACGCGCTGAACTCGACAGTAAGGTACGACGCCGCTCCGAGGACCACCACGATCTGGATGCTCCTGATAGCTTGCGACGCCACCCGCAGTAGATCGGTGGCCGAGGAAGCGATCCATCTGGTCAGGACCTTGTCACGGCGCTGCTCCGAATAGGCCCGCTGGAAGCGCGAACGGGGCATGAACGCCCGATGAAGCCCCCCCGCCGCCGACAACCACTGGAAGAAATCGCCGCTCTCGGCGGCCGCAACCGGCTTGTGCAGCTGGCGCTGCTCAATCAATGCAGCCGTCGCGATGATGCCGGCAAAGGTCATCGAGAGCCCCGCCAGCCAGATGTTGACCCGTGCCAGTACGGCGAGATAGACGGCAATCCATGGCAGATCAAACAACCCCACGAAGCCGTTGCCGAGGATGAGGCCACTGATCCTGTCGACATCGCGCAGATAAAGGAAGATTTTCCTGCGGTCAGCAGGCTCGCCGAAGGCCGCACCATAGGCCCGTTCGCGAAACGCCCTCTCGAAGTCGCCGGCAAGCCGGCGGATCGCCCGCAGCCGGATAAAACGCAGCAGCGCCTGGGTGATGTGTATCGCCGCAATCGCGCCGAACATCGCCAGGAAGAGACGAAGGCTCTGGCTTTTCCGGACCGTTTCGTAGGTAAGGAAAATCGTCAGGGGAATGCCCAGGCTGACGAGGTTTCTCAGCGTGCTGAGCGTCCCAACCAGCCATATCCAGCGGTACAGCGAGATATGACCGCGCTGCCGGTGATGTCGGGTTACCTTGGGGCTGCCGGTCAGATCAGTGCGACTGAGCATGGAGCGCCGCCGGATCGAAGGTCGCGACCGCCAACCGTGGCGACAGTCAGGGCCCGGCGCATGCCGGAACAAGCCATCGCGCTACTTGTCGGGCGGTGGCGCCATGTGAAACACGCCACTCAGAAACTCCGCCACGTCCTTTCTTGCAGCAAGCGTTACCTCGTGATTGTATGCAAGGGTCACTCCCGTCTGCACGCACGCGTCGCTGGCATCGAACGTCTTTCCGGTATCACGATTGACCAGGTCGCCGCGGCCCCGCTCTTCCAGATGACAATCCCGGCCGGTTTGCACCTGACCGAGATACAAGGAGTGGGTAAAGTCGGGATTGTCGAACGAATTATATGCTCCGGGATATTCCCTGAGCTGGATGTCCTGTTTTGCAGCCGCCAGCTTTGCGACATATTCCCTGCAGGACACGATCGGCAGCCAGTCGTCCGCCGAGCCATGGAACAGCCGGACCGGCGCCGAGCTCGCCTGATCCTCATCGAGAAGCGTGATATTGCACGGCGCATAAAACCCTATGAACGCGGCAAAGTGGGCGTCCTGCGATCCGAACGCCTTCCGAAAGCGGTCCAGCCTGCCGTACAGCGCCGGGATCGCCCCGGAACCGAACCCCATCAGGGCGATCTTGTCGGCGTCTATCCGCGGGTGGTGTGCGAGCATGTCGAGCGCCCGGTAAACATCGGGGATCGTCGCAAAGGGAGCCAGCGGCCGATCGGTCTTGAACCCTGCCGCCAGCCTGCGACCGCCATAGCTGTCGAGGGTAAAGGTCGCGATTCCGAGCTTGTTCAGATGATTGGCCCAGAGTTCGTGACCAAGGCTGACACCCCCTCTGCCGTGTACCAGCAATACCACCGGAAACCTGGCCGCTTGCGAGCGCGGGAGTCTGAGCTGGCCGGCGATCGTTGCCGGGGCGCCGTCATTCTTGCCGAGCAGCGCATCGCTGTCGGAGAGAGTTATCGTGCTGATGGGTATTACCTGGACGTGACTTGCATCCTGCGCTGCGCACGGATTACCGCCAACGGATGCGCAGACCGCCGCCGCAGCGATGGCTAGTGCGCATGGCCTGAACGAGATGCTGACCATTTCCGAAGGCTCCCTTCTTCCTCTGGTGTGTCGTCACACGGATCGGCCTGCGCCTATTCCGACCTCGCGCCGCGCGGCCCGCGCTGCGGGTATCATTGCGGTTCGAACGGAAATTGATCGCCCTTGTGGTCAGTCATGAAGTAGGCTGTACCGACCTTCTCGATCCTGTCGCACCTGGCATGGCCGTTATCGAAGCGCACGCAGATCGTGCCGTCCGCTACATAGTAGTTTCCCTCGTTCACGCGTCCGTCGCCGAACACGAATTTGTACCGTCCGTCGGGCCCATATATCGACGACCCGCCAATGCCCAATCCCACGGTCTTTCCCGAGATCAGTTGCAACAGCTCGTCTCGCGACAATTGGCCCGCCAGCGCCGAGGTCCCGAATCCGACAACCAGAAGGAATGCAATGCTACCGTATTTCACTTTAACCTCGCTGCGATCGACGACTGGAAATGCAATTTCGGACCTCGCACGTGCGTGGTGGCCTCACGTACCTACTCCTTCATAGAATTCGTGTGGATGAGGGCGCGCGATCAGATCCAGCGCCCGGCGCGACAGTTCCAGCAAATGAGCATCCACCAGATCGTCCTTGAAGATGCCGCTCGCAGTCAGAAAGCCGCGATCACGATCCAGGGCCACCAGCGCCTCCTCCAGATCTCTGGCAAGTGCGGTGTCGGGGCGCCGCCAGAGTTGCGGCGTCTTTCGCGACCACTCGCGTGCGGCGGCCGGTTCACCCGGCTCGATCCGCTGTTCGATTCCGTCCAGACACGCAAGAGCAAGAGCCGCAAGCGCAAGGTACGGGTTCAGCGATGCGTCGCCGAAACGGGCCTCGATCCGGGCCGCGGCCGGCCGTGCGAATGGCGGAATTCGGATGGCGGTAGTCCGGTCGCTGAAGCCGTAGCCGACCGGTGTGTGGCTGCCGAACATATACTCAAGCCTGCGGTAGCTGTTCGGCGTCGGATTGAGGAAACAGTTGAGCGCCCGAGCGTGCTGAAGGATTCCACCCATCGCGCGCCGCGCGGTTTCCGAAAGTTCCCCGGGCTTGTCGCCGGCAAACAGATTCTTCCCACCCGAAACGATCGACAGGTTCAAATGCAGCCCTGAGCCGGCCGAGTAAGCGAGCGGCCTCGGCATGAAGGTTGCTATTCGCCCCTCGGACTGCGCGGTTTTCCGAATGATATCCTTGGTCTTCTGGATCGCATCCGCCGCGGCCAGAATATCCATATGCTCGATCCCGATTTCGCATTGGCTCGGTCCGGCTTCGTGATGGTAGCTGATCGGACGCAGACCCGACGCGAGCAGGTTCTTGGCCGCCTTGAGACGAAAGGCGTGATGCCGGTCGACCGTGGGCGACAGATGCAGATTGGAATGATACAGCGAATATCCCGGAGTGCCGGCAAACCCCGGGCGAACGGATTCGATACCTTCGGATTCAACGATCTGGATAGTCGCTTCTCCATTCGATGAATATAGCCGGATGTCTTCGAACAGATAGAATTCGAATTCGAGGCCGACCTGAAAGCAGGCATCTTCCCCAAGCACATCGCTGAGATGGGACTTTGCCGCCTTCAGGATCAACCGCGGATCACGTTCATACGGCGCGGTACCGTTGCTTTCGTAGACATCGCAGACATAGGACGTCGTCCCCACCGGCGCGCTGGGCTCGCGGTAGCGCGTGTCCGGATCCGGACGGAAAAGATAGTCGGAATTGTTGCTCAAGCGCCAGCCACTGGCGAGTACGGAAAAATTTATTCCGTCGTTGAGCGATATACCCTGATTGGGACGGAAGAATTGCAACCAACGACCGGCAAGATCCGTAAAGCGGAAGCATAGCAACTCCGCCTCGTCGACTTCCGGCGACTGACCGCCTCTTGGCTGCGAAAAGCTGATCGGTTGTCTGGTGATACTCAACGGGTTAGCCCATCCTGCAGCCCGAAATAATCCGGCATTTGTATCGGTCTCGCTTTCGCGCTTGACCGGATTCCGTTGCCGGGAAGCGCTCCGGCAACAAGCAATCCTTGCGGGTATTCTGACATTTTTGAAACCTAACGCCTTTGCTGTCAAGGGCCAGCATGATCGCCCAAGCGATTACCGTTCAGCGCCGACCCGCGGCCTCGCGTCAATGCGCTGAAAAGACTGCCGACTTTCCATGTCGCTACAATGTCAGCCTTAATCCGCACCTTTGGTCGGATTCCGACGACGGCTAACGATGATGGCGGGCGCAGATTCCAGTTGCAGCTTAGTCCGCACCGGTATAGAATGTTAGAGTTTTTACAACCTGCGAGAGAACGCAAATCCGAATGTTTTCAAGCCTGTGCTTCAACGCCAGGTTGATCATGGAGCAAAAGATGGAAAACTCTCAGCTTACCACTTCCTCGGCCCCGTTTCCGCCCGGCGTTGCAGTTGTGTTTCCCTTCGATCCGACGACGCAGTCCGTTATCATGCGGGCGATGTCGTGGGATTTGACGCCGGTCGTCGAGCGTTACTCGAGAGAGAGCGGGCTTCCAATGTCGGTCTGCCGCGAACACGAGATCGAGCTGAAGCGCTATCTGATTCTCTGCGCGCTGCGCCGCCGCCCGGTTTTCGGGATGCGCGGCCCGGTAGACGATCTCTGGCATACTTTCATCATCTTCACGAACGAGTACCACCGATTCTGTGACGGGATTGCCGGACAATACATCCACCACGTTCCCGACCTGCCGGGCCAATCGTCCATTGCCACGATTCTGGGTTACGACGCGACGTGGACGGAATATCGCGCGACGTTCGGAGAGGATCCGCCGTCGCACATCTGGCCCAACCCCGACGCCATTCGCGCCGATTCGGCGAGCAACGGATGTCACGACAGCGGATCTTGCGCGGGTCCCGGCTGCGCTGATGCCTCGGGATGCAGCGCATATGCCTGATCGTCTTTCGCCGGGTCCAACGATCCGTGGATCGTGACGGTGCAAGGCAATACCAGACAGCGCTCGGCTTGGGCTTTACGGAGCCCAAGCTGGCGCAAGTTGTCGATCAATACCGACCCTCGAACCACAGGGCGCGGACAGTGGCTTTGCGACGGTATCGCGCTTGACGCCAACCATTCGGTGCTCGACATCGCCGCAGGCACGGGTGATGTCGCTTTATACCTGGCATCGACGGGCCATCTGGGAAGAATTGTGGCTTCAGATCTCGTCATTGAGATGCTGGGAGCCACAATTTCACGGGGTGAGCGCTTTGGCATTTCCGGCGTACGGCCAGTGGTGTGCGACATGGAAATGCTGTCGTTTGACTCCTGCGTTTTCGACCGCGTGATTTGCTCGATGGGAATCATGTTTTGCGGCCGACCCGAGCTGGCATTGGCCGAGGCTTTCCGGGTGCTTCGGCCCAACGGCAAATGCGGATACGTCGTGTGGGGGGACAAATCGGCCAACTCGCTTCCCGATTCCGTTTCGAAGGCGCTACTGAGCCATCCCGCAACTTCACCTTTCGATCTCGACCAAGAGCGGTTCGGCATGTCCGCGCCGCAGCGGTTGGCGCGAGGCCTGGCCGAGGCCGGCTTTGCCGACATCGAGCGCCGTGAAATCAGCAGGTCCTGCCGCTACCCGAACAGCGCACTTGCCCCCCTTGTTCGCAGTTATCTCGCAATTCACCATCAATCCCTGCTGCGCAACTGCAGTCCGCAGCTGGTCGACCAGGTCGTCGAGCAAGCCGCAGCCTCCATCGAAGGCGCCGGCCGGCATGGCCAAAGCGAACTGAGGCAGCTTGAGTTGCTGTTCGTCGCGAATAAACCCCCGCGGCCGGAAAACGCCTGCGGCACCAGCAAGGCTGGAATCCACCTCCCGGACCAGCAGGGCGATTGACATGGACGGGGCCTTCAGCGAGCAGGAACTGACGATTATCAGACAGGCTTTCGCACGCCAGATGCTTTGCCTGGCGGGCATCACCGACGATCCGAATCTGCGGGAGGCATTTTCGGCGGTCAGGCGCGAGAGATTCCTCGGACCGCCGCCCTGGAAAATCGTTCTTCCTTCCGTCGGCTATGTCGATCTGGTCGATGCCGACGCGGCTGTCGTCTACCAGGATGTGCTGTTCGGGCTGTCTCCCGAGCGCGGCGTCAATAATGGCAGCCCCTCTCTGCATGCGCGCTGGATGCATGCCGCGAACATCAAGCCGGGAGAACGGGTCGTTCATATTGGGGCAGGATCGGGATATTACACCGCGATTCTGGCGCATCTGGTCGGTGAGCACGGCCGCGTAACGGCCGTCGAATACGATCCGAAGCTCGCGGAGGCTGCCCGCCGGAATCTTTCGGATCTTCGGAATGTGACGGTCGTTCGGGGCGACGGCGCGGATTGGCCCGCGGAGCCTGCGGATTGCATTTACGTGAATTATTGTGTCGGACGGCCGGCGTTGCCCTGGCTGGACCAGCTTTCCCGGGCCGGACGTCTTATTTTCCCGCTCGGTGTCTCGGCGCACGGAGGAGCTGACGGCGGACAGCGTGCACGCTTTGGCGCCGCATTGCTGGTCTCGGCAGAACCCGGCAACAGCCAATTTCGCGTGAAATGGCTGGGGCCGGCCTTCTTTGTCTGTGCGGAAGACCCCTCCGCCCGCCAAACCGGGGAACATGAAACGCTGACGGCGGCCTTTGAGAGAGGCGGCATCGAATTCGTCAAATCTCTGCGCTGGAAGCAATCGCCCTCACCGGACCGCTCCTGGTTCATGGGCAGCGGCTGGAGTTTGAGTTTCGACGAGCCGTAGAAGGCTGAGACAACTGCCCGTCACCGGAGGAAGCCTTGTCAGATCATCCGTATCCTGAGCCCTCGTCAGCGCAGGCAGCCAACGCGGCCGTATTCATTGCAGCCAATTTGCAGACCTTCGGCTTGCTCGGCGACAATAACCTCCTGGCTCCAGATCGGCGCGACGAGGCGTCCGGGATCGCCCGGGAATTCACCCTCGGCAATCACTTCAAGTTCGGATTTGACGGGATTGCATTCAACGACAGACGGCTGGCGGCGAGCAGATACTGGGTTGAATACGGCGCACCAAGCCGCGAGCATGAGGGGTTTCAACGCGAATTCAGACGCGCCATCGCCCAGATCCACGCGAATTACGGAACGTTCAGCGTCACGTCGACCAAATCATATATCGCCTCGACCGTGGCGCGGGAGGCGCGCGACATGGAACTCGACTTCAAGCTGATCGCGATCGACATCGAGGGCTTCAATCCCGTTCGGATCGAAGACGCCGCTCGCACCGAGCGGCATTCGGTGAGTTGGGAGCGGTTTTGCGAATTTGCCCTGAACTTCTCCCGCGCTGGCGGCTGCAGCGATCCATGGATCGCACTCGAGGCCTTTCACGGCGAGCTTTCGCAAGTCCCCCACATCTATGACGGGGCGGAACTCCGGCTCATCAACAATAATTTCGACACCGCGACGAAGGTCGCCGTCGGACCGCTCGATTGGGCGCTCGTGGACAACGAGAAGTTCACGGCGATAAACCGGTATCTGCTGGCTGAGAACAAACCCGGTATTCCCCAGATCTTGAGGTGGTCACCGGAATTGATCGCGGCCCAGCTTGATTCTCCGGCTTACCGGGATTGGCTGAAGCGCGCACAGCATGCGAGCGCGGCAAGTGCGGATATCCGGGTCAACAAGACCGCACGCATGCAGCTGATGACCGATAGCTATCCCGGCTTGCAGGTTACGGCGACGTTCTCCAATGACCGGCGCGACCCGCGCCTGAAGGAGCAAATGAAGTTGTTGCGCCGGCGGATGAGAAACAGCGCGCCGGGCCGTCGGATGCAGCATCGCTATCCTCTGTCGCGTCTTGCGGCACTGCTCGGCATCGCCATTGAGCCGCGGCTGCTGGCAAAATTGGATCTCTACGGAGGCGTCCATGGCAACTAGGCTGCGTTTTTCCGTCATCCCGTTTTCGTTGTGGCAGAGGGAGATTGCCCCGCTCTGGTTCAAGGAGGGGAGCCATCACTCGATCCTGCCGATCCTTAACGGCCACGGGCAGATGCAATATGTCGGCCGGGAACTGTTCAACAGGATATTGCTGTTTCCCGTCTGCGCCGAATACGAGGGTGAGCGCATCGGGTGGACGTCGGTCTACAACATCTCGGACACGGCGCTGAGAATCCGGGGGATCTACGTGCTCCCGGAATTCAGGTCCAATGGCGTCGGGAAGTCGATGGTGAACTTCGCGCTCAACCTCTGGCCGGACTGCTGGACCGACTGCTTCATGTATTCGCGGTCGTCGAATATCGAGCGCTACAGGCGCTGGGGTTTCGAGGTCGTCTCCCCGTTTTCGATGCGGAGTTTCGATGAGGAGAAGATACCCGGAGAAAGCGGAATTGTCCTGATGAGCAAGTCCCGGCGGTCCACCGCCCGACCGGAGCGGTTCGAAAACGCCGCCGAATGAAATCGCTCGGGAGCGTCGCCACCGTCGAGCCCATCGAAAAATATCTCTCTTGCCGCAGGATATGCCAGCATGAACCTCACTTGTTATCGTATCGCAGAGAATGCTCCGCGGCTCGTGGCGGCGCGCGCCGACCGGAAGTGGATGGACGATACCGGGCGGCGATTCGCCTACCGCTGCACGCCGCTCACCATTGCCAATTCCACGGGCTGGGAGCTCCTGTGTCCTGCGGATCTGACGGTTACCTGGAACGGCAACCCGGGGCCCGGTCATATGCGCATCGAGACCGACGACGATTCGATCGATCGCAGTTTCGCCGAATCACATTTCGGCAACGGCATCCTGAGTTTTCACCCCGGTTACCTGTTTCGTACCGATCCAGAATGGGCGATCTGGTGCCGGGGTGCGCCGAACTACCCAAAGGACGGCATAGTTGCTCTCGACGGTCTGGTGGAAACCGATTGGCTGCCGTTTACCTTCACGATGAACTGGCTCTTTACGCGTCCCGGCACCGTGAAGTTCGCCAAGGACGAGCCTTTTTGTTTTATCTTGCCGCTGCCGCATCTGGCGCTGGAAGATATCAAACCGAGAATATTGCCGTTGTCGGCCGATGCCGAACTCGCCGCCGAGCACGATGCATGGCTGGCGTCCAGGATCGAATACAACCAGTTGATCGACGAGAGCGCGACGGGCTCGAGCACGGAGCCCTGGCGAAGATACTATTTCCAGGGGAAATCGCCGCGGGGCCTCACTGCACCGGAAACGCACAGGACCAAGCGGAAACTGAAAGAGCCGGAGGACCAGACCAGCCGGCGCCGATGACCGATGCCCCAGCGCAGTCAGTTGATCCGATGATTTCCGACCCGTCCTATCTGCAGAATGCGATTGCCCGATTCGGCGTCATTTCCTCGGAGGCTGAAACGATCGTCGCGCCCGATGGAGGCTATTGCGAGTGGATGCTCGATCTGCGACGTGTATTCATGGACCCGCACGCGATCGAAATTTGCGCGGAAGCCTTCTGGGAACGCTTCAAGGATGCCGGTCCGCTGCAGGTCGCCGGCTTCGAAACCGCCGCGATTCCCCTTGTCACCGCCATCGGCATCCGTGGAAAAGCGCACGGACGCAAGGTCAACTGCTTCTACGTTCGCAAGGAGCGCAAGAGAACCGGCCTTTGCGGCTTCATCGAAGGAATCCCGAACCGGGACCCGGTGATCGTCGTCGACGACCTCGTCAACAATGCCCAGACGCTCGAGCGCCTGGTCGGAATTTTGAGCCGCCACGACCTGTCGTGTGCAGCCGCCTTTGCGGTCGTCGACTACGAAAATCGCAACGGGCACGATCGTTTGAGGCGGATGGGAATTCCATTTTATTCCATCTGCCGCCTGTCCCACTTCGGCCTTTACGTACCGGAAGCACAACCCGTTCCCAACCATTTTGTCGAGAGATGGCGGTTCAACAGAGGCAAATCGGCCCGCTATTCGCTGGACGCGAGGTCCGGGCCCGCCCTCTGCGGCGAGCTCGTGATATTCGGGACGGACGATGGAAATGTTTGGGCGGTAAAACGCGACAGCGGCGCGGTCGAATGGTGCTACAAGGTTCCCGGCCCGCCGCAGGTTGGCGTCTACTGCGACCCGATATGCATCGACGGTGAAGTGTTCGTCGCCACTTCGAACGGCTTTCTGGAACGGCTGGAGGCAGACACCGGCAAGAGCCGGGGAAGGCTGGACGTCGGCGACTCGATATCATCTGCCCCGGCGTTCTCGCGGTCGGCCGGCGCCTTGTTCATCAAGTTCGGCCTGGACGTATTCGGATCGAAGGGCGGTGTAGCCGCGGTCGATCGCGCGTCATTCGAAGTAGTGTGGAAATATCACTTCGAGCGTCGGCTTGCAGGCGAGATCGTCCACGATGACGGCCGGCTTATCATCGTCGTCGCCTCACACGGCTTTGTCCAGGCTTTGGATTTCTCCGGTCAGGTTCGCTGGAAGACCAGCCTGCAGGCCCAGGACGCATGGTCGCTTCATAGTGTCTCGCCCGCCTCCGGCGTCGTTGCCGCCAGCAGCGGGACGGAACTCGTCGCGCTCGACAGTGCAAGCGGCGAGAAGCTCTGGAGAGTCGCGACGGCGGACGCGTTGGCGCCGAACATCGTCTGGAACTCCGAACTGCTGTACGGCGCCGAACGCGGAGGACGCCTGATCGAACTGGCCGCCGAAAGCGGCGAGCAACGGCGGTCGCTGTTCCTGGCAGAGAAAATCTACTCCGGTCCGGTAGCGCACGGCTCTCACCTGTATGTGGGAACGAGCGGGGGCCATGTTTTCCAGGTTGATCCCAGGACCTTCAAGATCGTGGGCCGATTCGATTGCCTGGAACGCATTTTGAATCCGATCGTCTCCGACGGCGCCGGCGCCTACTATGTCAGAACCCAGGAAAATCAAGTGATGAGGTTCGACCATGTGGTTGCGTGATGCCGCAAAAGAGGAGCGGCGCCCTCCCGCCCTGGAAAATGAAAACCTGATATAGGCCGCCGCGTCAGTTGCTGCGTGATTTCGCGGTGGCGGCTGGCAACCCATCGCCCAATCACCCGGATTCCCTCGAAGATGCGGCCGATGCCGGTGCCGACAAGCACCGGGTTTCGCTGGTTGGACACCGCGGATCAGCTTGAAAGCGCTCGGGAAAACGGGCAAAAGGCCCGCGTGATATCTATTTACCGGTACCTTGGATGTCTTGGTCGGAGTGGCAGGATTTGAACCTGCGACCCCTGCGTCCCGAACGCAGTGCTCTACCGGGCTGAGCCACACTCCGACAAGAACGCGGCTTATAGCCT
>Ga0302320_10011900_pt1 | contig 18344 bp, 18 predicted proteins | sample Bog_T0_3_FD_202130 | JGI IMG/M metagenome (GOLD analysis project Ga0302320, IMG submission 202130) | Peat permafrost microbial communities from Stordalen Mire near Abisko, Sweden - Bog_T0_3 | ecosystem: Environmental > Terrestrial > Soil > Wetlands > Peat | place: Sweden: Abisko, Stordalen Mire...
GCATTGCGCGGCAAAAGTTGACCGGAGAGGTGCGACCGCGAGCCAACCACTGAGTGGCGTGGCGCAGGGCCTGACTGGCACGACTGGCGTCAAGGCTGCTACCGGCAAACGAAAGGCATCTGGCCTGGAGAGCCTTTATTCAGGCCCATTTGAGGGGACGGCAACCGTAAAGCCTCAGATTTTGCCGAAGGATACTTATTGCTTGACGAAGTCGAAGGTGCAGGTGCGGCCTACGATGCCGAGGCCTTCACTCTTGACGCCCGTGCCTTCAGTCTCCTTGAATTGGGCCTTGATGTCGTAACTGTACGTCTCGCCTTGATGGGCGAAGACGCCGCGGGCGTATTTGCGGGAGGCGACGATGCCATTGGCGGAGAGTTTGGCGGAGCCGTCGTCCTTGATGGGGCCTTCGATGAGCAGGTAGCCGGGCTGATCGGCGGTGCCGTGCTCACCGCGGAAGTTGCCGGCGGCGATCTGGCTGGGAATCTTCCAGGTGTAGCCCTCGGTGGCGCCTTTTGCGGGGCAGGTCAGGGTGGTGAGCCATTTGCCATCGAAACGCTCGGTGGCAAAAGAAACCGCTGACAACAGGAGAAAATTGCAGATTGCAAAAATACGGAGAGCCTTGCGCATTTCAATTCCTCCGCCGGTCTTCGTACCATAGCGATTCCGAGGCGGTCTATTGGCGGTATTTCATATCTACTTGGAAAAGAGAGTGTCGCCGACGGAAAAATCCTAGTTGAGGGATTGCGGGCTTGACACCGGCACTTTAGAATAACTTAAGGAGGGCCAGTGCGTTCTTTCAGACCATCGAACAACGTCAAGGAATCAAGGTGGCCTCTCCGAATGAGATTGCATATCGATTTGGTTTTATCGATTCCTGGCAACCAGGAATCAGACCGGGTTATTTGATAATAGTTCATGAATTAAGCGCGGGCGGGGACGCCCGCACGACAGCCGGTCTGGAGACCGGCGCTGCATTTTAGCAATTCCCCTATCACGCGGTCTCGGTACTAAAGGCATGGGCCGCATGTATCGGCTACGATAAGTATCCGCACCGGATTCTGACCCAGTTGGAGGGATAACTATCATGCATACTCAAATAACATCGATTCCCGGTGCTCTGATCCTGGAGCCGACTGTTTATCGCGACGATCGTGGCTTTTTTCTTGAAAGCTTCAATGAGAGCGCGATGCGCAAGATCGGTATCGACGCGCATTTTGTGCAAGACAACCACTCTCGCTCGACGCGCAATGTGCTGCGCGGCTTGCACTACCAGATAAGCCAACCCCAGGGGAAACTCGTTCGCGTGGTCAGTGGCACGGTCTTCGATGTCGCGGTCGATATGCGGCGCGACTCTCCGGCGTTCGGCAAATGGGTAGGGTGTGAGCTATCAGCCGAAAACAAGCGACAGTTCTGGCTGCCCCCAGGACTTGCCCATGGTTTTGTCGTGCTTTCAGATTCAGCCGACTTTCTTTACAAGGCAACCGACTACTACGCGCCACAATCGGAACGAACGCTTCTTTGGAGCGACCCGGATGTGGGAATAGAATGGCCGTTTACTGGCGCGGCAATTCTTTCCGCAAAGGATGCGGTCGGTAAACCGCTCAACGCGGCAGAAGTTTACGAAGGTATGTGGGGGCCTCATGCGGAAAATTGATAATCGCAAGATTCTGATTTTCGGGCGCGTTGGACAACTGGGTTGGGAACTGCGTCATAAACTGGCTTGCCTGGGCTCGGTCTCAGTGGCAGAGTATCCAGAGGTGGATTTCACCAAGCCCGATTCAATCAGGGCGGCGGTGCGGGCGGTAGAACCCGCGGTGATTGTCAACGCCGCCGCATACACCGCGGTGGATAAGGCCGAGACGGAGCCGGAACTGGCTGCGGCAATCAATGCAACGGGACCGGGCGTACTGGCGGAGGAAGCCAAAAGGCTGGACAGCCTGCTGGTACATTATTCGACGGATTACGTTTTCGATGGCACCAAGCAGGGTGCCTGGCTCGAGACAGACACACCGAATCCGCTCAGTGTCTATGGAAAGACGAAACTTGCCGGAGATCAAGCAATACAAGCTGCTGGCTGCACCCATCTGATCTTTCGAACGAGTTGGGTATATGGCGCTCGCGGCAATAACTTCCTGCTGACGATGCTGCGCCTTGCGCGGGAGCGCTCCGAACTGCGCATCGTGAACGACCAAAGAGGAGGGCCCACTACCAGCGAGTGTATTGCACTAGCGACAGCCAATGTGTTGGCTCAGGTGCTTGCGCCTGGGGGGGCTGGACTCGAAGGCCGGAGTGGAATCTATAATCTGACCAATGCGGGCGAAACTACATGGCACGGATTTGCCAAAGCCATCCTGATGAAGGCCTCTACGAGCCTGGGGATTCCACTTCCCAATCTTGTTCCAATCGAGACCGGCGAGTACCCGCGTCCAGCACAGCGTCCAGCCAACTCTTGTCTTTCAGGCCAGCGTCTCCAGGAGACTTTGAAACGCTTATTGAAGGGCTGGAGAGTTCCAGATCCTCCGCTTTTCAGGTTTGATCTGATTGAGGCATTGGTTGGATGGCCCGGCAGCCAGAGCCTCTTGGAGTTTGCCAAGGCTATAAAACAGGAATATTTAGATTCATTGCTCGCGATTGCCTGCCGATGAACTTGAGGAATAGGGTTCGCGTGGAGCTGCCGGGCAACCGGAGGCTCGGTGGGGTGTGGGTGTGCCCCGCGAGGGCGCTCAATAGCCGTGGATGGATGAGTCTCTTCGGCTTGGCGATCGATAGGGATGAATGCGATATCGGCCATTACGGGAGAGGATCGGGAACGCGGCAGGGCTGCGCGTTATCGAGACCGGCGCGACTATGAGCGCTACGAGGTCAACACTCCTGGAGGCAGTCTCAACTACAAGGGCGCACGATTCCCCTGTCTGATAGTCGATATCAGCCTGAGCGGCTGCTGCGTTCGCAGCGAAATTCCATTTCATCCCGGCGCGTTGGCGAATGTGGAAATGGTGCTGCCTATTCACGGGATGTTTTTGCGCATGGTGGGTACGACGCAATGGGTGACGCGCGAGAATCTGATCGGCGTTCGTTTTTTGCACGGCAGTTCGCGGGCAAAGAATCAGCTAGCCGGGCTGCTGACTTGCCTGGTGGACAAGACCGCCGCGGACGCGGTGCGTGCCGCCGTGGTTCATGCGGCCGCGGCCAAGAACTCAGGCCCAGGGCTGGCGCTGGAGATTCCCGAAGCCTTGCTGCTGAGTCTCAACCATCCGGAAACGCCGCCGGAAAAAGAATTGGAAGCGGAGGCTTCAGAGCCTTTGACGCCCGCTGAAGAGCCGGCCCAGGAGAGCGGAAAAGGCGGCGTTGGCATGGGAGAGATGGGCGATTGGCCGGCTACGCTGCAACTGGTGAAGGATGGTTCTCATGCAAGCGGTTCACTTGCCGGCTTGAATCTGGAGGGCTGCAAGATGCGCACCGCACAGCCCTTTGTATCCGGGATTCATGTTCGCGTGGAGGTGGAGTTTCAGATGTGCGGGCTGCACTTCCGGCTGGTAGGCGTGGTGGACGATGTTCGTGACAAGAACATGCTGGATATTCGCTTTCTAGAGATGAGCCGGCGCAAGCAGGAGGAGATTGCGGAAGTGATTGCAGAGCTGAAGGCATCGGCCAAGGCGCAACACTGAGCGTGTTGAGCCGCTTGCGGATCAACCGCGGGATTCTGACAACGGCGCGCGACGCTCCACGTACTTGATCGGACAATTCTTATCGAGATGATCGAAAAAGCCTTGACAATCCGCCTCAAGAACGAAGTTCACCTTCTTCCTCGCCAGCGGAGCCGAATGTGGAATAACGGGTGGACCAGCCTTCGAACTTGAGAACTGGGAGTCGATGATCTTCAGGCCGGCCGTAAACCCTACATCCCCGCGACGGCCCGCTGCGCTGCAAAGATCTGCTTGATCCCGCTCTCGGCCAGATCGACCAGTTCGTTCAGTTGCCGGCGCGAGAAGCTGCCCTTCTCGGCCGTCGCCTGGGTCTCGATGAGGCCGCCGTCCTCGGTCATCACCACATTCATATCCACCTCGGCCTGCGAATCCTCCTCATAGCAGAGGTCGAGCAGGGCCGCGCCGCCGACAATGCCGACCGAAGTTGCGGCGACCAGTTGTTTGAGCGGCGACTGCTTCAGTGTTCCCGCCTTGACCAGGGCGTTGAGAGCCAGCGCGAGAGCGACAGCAGCTCCGGTGATGGCCGCCGTGCGCGTGCCGCCATCGGCCTGAATAACGTCGCAATCGAGAATCACCGTCCGCTCACCCAAGAGTTTCATATCCACGACCGAACGCAGGCTGCGGCCGATGAGGCGCTGGATTTCGTGCGTCCGTCCGCCGATCTTGCCGCGTTCGCTCTCACGCGGGGTGCGGGTGAGAGTGGCGCGGGGGAGCATCGAGTACTCGGCCGTCACCCAGCCGCGTCCGGAGTTGCGCAGCCAGCCGGGAACGCCTTGCTCGATGGTGGCGCAGGTCAGGACGCGGGTGTTGCCCACCGAGACCAGCACCGAGCCTTCGGCGGTCTGCACAAATCCGGGCGTGAGGGTGAGCGGGCGAAGCTGGAGCGGAGTCCTGCCGCCGGGACGAAAGAAGGAAGAGGAGTCGGAAGCGTTCATGGAGAGATTGTACGGGAGCGGGGCCTTGGCGGCAGGCAGCAACCCTTTGGCGCGCAAGCCGCATCGCGCGAGGGTCATCCCGCGCAGGGGCGTTTTATCGGAGTGGCGGAAGCTTTTTGGCAGCGGGAATAGTCGTCAAACCGTTGAATCCGTGCGACTTGCCGAGACGGTTCCCAGGACAGGAATCCCATTTTCCCCCGGCCCGTTCCAGGAATCGCCTGGTAACCCATTGAAAATATGACGGTTGATGCGGCTATCAACCTAGGCCTTGTCCCATTTCGGAACGTTTTGCCCGTTTTAGCGTCTTGCGTCGCTCTTTGGGAAAAGAAGACTAACTCCTTCCCTTATCAGGAAGTTAGCCGGACTGTTCTGGTTTGGCACACAACGTGTAATAGAAGAGAACGTCCGACCATTTCGGAAGCTGAATTGGGAAGGCCTGAAGGCAGGGGCTAGGGACTAGGGATCAGGGATCTGGGAGCGGGTACGGGTTTACGGGTTTTGAAACTAACCCCTAACCCCTAACCCCTAATCCCTCAAGGAAAAAGGAGCGAATCATGCAACAGCAGACAGCAGGGACAGTGGAACTGAAAGGAACCGGGATGGCGACAGCGATTCTTATTGAAGGGGATGCCACGGAAGCAGGCCTGGGCGGTGTCCGGGTAGCCGAAACCGAGCGGCGGCGGGTCGAGGCGGTCGTCGAGACACTGGCCAATCTTCGCAATGACGGCGAGAGCCTTGCCGCGGTGGCACATGACGCCCGCAACATGGTCACCGCGCTGGGCCTCTACTGCGACCTGCTGGCCGAGCCGGGTGTGCTCAGCCCGTCCTTTGCTCACTACGCCAGCGAGCTTCGTCTGGTGGCCACGGCCAGCCGCCGCATGGTGGAGAAGCTGCTGGCTTTGGATCCGCGTATCGGGCCGATGGAAGCTTCCGGCCTGTCGCGGCTACCCGTCTCCAGTCTGCCCTCGGCCGGGCCGCTTGGCGAGCGCCGCACCGAGCGCGCCCGCCGCTGGGATCTGATGCCGCCCGAGCCGATCGTCAATCTGGCCGCCGAACTGCTGGCCAATCGCAACCTGCTTGCGGCGCTGGCCGGGCAGCAGATCGCACTCACCGTTGACGCCGAGGGCGGCGCGCGGCCGGTGCGGCTGAACGGCGAAGACCTGACCCGCATCCTGGTCAATCTGGTCAAGAATGCCGCCGAAGCCATGCCCGATGGCGGCCGCATCCAATTAGGACTGCGCGAATTACCCGCGGATTCGATGAAGAATAATCTCGATTCCGTAAATTCGCTGCTGCTCACCGTCGAGGATAACGGTCCCGGCATTCCCAAAAAATCGCTGGAAAGAATCTTCGACTCCGGCTTTACCACCCGCGCCCGCAACAACTCTGGAAGCATCGGAGCTTTGAAACAAACAAGCTGGACTGCCTCCCATCGCGGCCTGGGCCTCTCCATCACCCGCTCCATCGTCGAGGCCGCCGGCGGCCAGATCCACGCCGCCAACCGCTCGCTGGCCGGAGCTCGCTTTGAGATTCAGCTTCCCATCGGCTCCCGTTGAGAGCCAACGGCCTGCGGAGAGAGCGCGGAGAAAGAGCCGCGCGCCGCTACAGCAGAAAACTTCATTGAACGATTTGCGCGTGAGGAGAATACAATGCTCGAAACAGTGGTTTTGACGAGAACTATGGAATTTGTCCCCCAAATCGCAGAGCCTATGGCCCGTATGCACCTACTTGTAGTCGATGCGGACACGGCGGTCCGCTCGGCCTGCGCCGAGATCGCCGCTAGCCTGGGCTACGCGGTGGAGAGCACCGGCGACCTGACCCATGCCCGCAGCCTGCTGCGCGGACGGGCCTCGGACATTCTGCTGGTGAATCTGCCGGCCGGCTCCAACCAGGGGCTGGAGATGGTCTCCGAGGTCAAGCTGCTCTACCCGCAGACTGCCGTGATCGCCATGACGGCTTCAGGCTCGGTCAACGCCGCCGTCGAAGCGATGCGCTGCGGAGCCTGCGATTACCTGACCAAACCCTTCGCGATGGACGAGTTGTCCACGGTTCTGGACCGCGCCTCCGCCAGCCTGGTCACCGACACGGCGACCCGCCAATTGCGCGAGCGGCTGAGGCTCTCGCAGGGACTGGGCGCGATGATCGGCCGCTCCGGCGAGATGGAGAAGCTTTATCGCATCCTGTCGAAGGTTGCGCAGAGCACGCACCCGGTTTTGATTCTGGGCGAGAGCGGCACCGGCAAGGAGCTGGTGGCGCGCACCATCCACGCCTACGGGCCGAATTCGCAGAAGCCTTTTCTGCCCGTCGATTGCGGCTCTCTGGTTCCGACGCTGATCGAGAGCGAGTTGTTCGGCTACGTCAAGGGCGCATTCACCGGGGCCAACCGCAACAAGGATGGCCTGCTGGTCTCGGCCGAGGGCGGCACGGTCTTTCTGGATGAGATTGGCGAACTTTCGCTGGACTTGCAGGCCAAGCTGCTGCGCGCTTTGCAAGAGAAGGAAGTCCGCCCGGTCGGAGCCACGCATCGGGTTCCGATCAAGGCGCGCATCGTGGCCGCCACCAACCGCGATCTGGCGGTGATGGTCGAAAAGGGGACCTTCCGTAAAGATCTCTTCTACCGGCTCAATGTCGTCAATCTGCGGTTGCCCGCGCTGCGCGACCGCCGCGAAGACATCCCTCTGCTGGCGGCGCATTTTCTGGACCACATCAGCCGCGAGCACGGCACCAAATTTACATTGAGCGACGAGGCGCTGCGCACCATGATGCGCCACGACTGGCCGGGCAATGTACGAGAGCTGGAAAATTCGATCGAACGCGCCTGCGCACTTTCTTCGGGCCCGATTCTCCACCTGGGCGACCTGCCCACCCAACTCCAGCAGCAGGGCCTGGAGGCGCGCCGCTCAGCCGTAGCCTCCGGCGAACCGGCAGCCGAAGGAGCACCGCCGCAGTTGACCACGCTCGCCGACCTGGAGCGCCAGGCCATTCTGGGAGCTATCCGAGCGCTCAACGGCGACAAGCTTCAAGCCGCCAAGCTGCTGGGCATCGGCAAGACCACCCTCTACCGCAAGCTCAAGGAATATGGCATCGCCGACCCGCTTCGGGAAGAATGATTACTTTCGACTCAAGTTGGGAATGATTGCGCCGATAGGGCTGTTACGGGAAAGTTCACAGATCCGGGGCGGGAAGAAGAACCGCGAGGATCCGAACGCTCCCCGGCCACAGGCTGGCCAGGAGAGCACTGCGAGGAGCTGGGAATGAGCATTTTGATTGTGACCGGAATCGAAGGCGCCCGTAATTGCGCGGCCATAGTGGCAGCGCAGTTGGGCATGGAAGTGGAAGTGGCTGAAGGACGCAAGGCAGCGCTGGCGGCGCTGCGCCACCGCGAGTATTCCGCCGTAGTGATGGACGAGACAATGGCCGAGTGCGATCCGGCCTCGGCCGAGGCCATCTGGGAGCACGCCAGCTTGGCCATTCCACTGCAAATCAACTTCGCCCTGGCCGGCGCCTCGCGGCTGATCCGCGAGATTCGCGCCGCCCTGCACCGCCGCGAGCGGGAGCAGATGCTGGCTCGGAGAGCCGCCGCCGCCGCCATTGAAACCGAACTCAAGTCCACCGTCGCCGGCCTGCTGCTGCACTCGCAGTTGGCGCTGACCGGGGCGGAGATACCGGCTCCAGTGGCCGAGCGGATGCGAGTGGTGGCCGATCTGGCCGGCTGCCTGCGCCAGCAGTTGAACGCGCCGCGGATGGCGCGCGGCGAGAGCGCCGCCTGAGCGGCAGGTTTTCCGATGTACTCTTTGCGTTGCACGCGCATCGCCGGGGCGAAGCTTGCCCCGGCGATTTTTTGGTGCGCCATCTCCAGCGAAATTATAGATAATGTTTCCATGTGCTTCGGCCCTTCCGATATAGTCCCGCGCCGCCAGTCTCACTATCTTCCCCAACGTTGAACGCGGCCCGTCGCGCCCGAGGCGGCAGCTCGAAGAACTTCCATCCCGCCCGAAAAACAAGGTAGCCATTGCGCGCCGCAAGAACCGCGAAGAGTTTTCTCTATCCCGTTCATGTTTTTTAGGAGAGCGCCGATGAAGCGTATGTCGGCCTTTGAATTGTTGTTCAGGCCCTGGAGGCGAGGCACGTTGAGAGCCATGAATAGCTCCGTTCAGTACCAGCTCCAGTCTCCGGCATCGCCTCTGGCCATGGTTGACGTTGAATCGCCTTTGGAGGCGCAGCCGGTGGGGGTAAGCGCGGCCTGGCGCAAGCTTTTGATGCAGGCAGAGATGGCCGCTCCGCATGTGCAGGTGGCGACGATCGAAGGCGAGCACGGCGTGGGCAAGCACACGCTGGCCCGTTATCTTTTCAGCCGCTCACCGCAGGCCAACGGCCTTTTTCAGCGCCGCGACGCGCGGGAATGGCTGGTCACCGACGCCGATCCCGCGACTCTTGCCGGCTTCACATATCTGGATCGCGTAGACTTGCTGGCCTCGCCGGGTCAGGGGCTGCTTTTAGGCGTGCTCAAGGCGCTGCAGGACCGTCCGCCGGGCCGCTTTGTTCTGCTGGCCTCCTCGCAGACCTCGCTGCGCCAGATGGCCTCGCAGGGACTGTTGTTGCCCGATCTTGCCTTCCGCCTGACCGCCGTTCGATTTGCCATTCCGCCGCTGCGTCAGAGGCGTGAAGACATCTCGGCGCTGGCGCAGACTTTACTGGACCGCATCTGCACTCTCTATCAGCAGCGCCCTGTGGTGATGGGTCCGGGAACGCTGGCCCGGCTCTTGCAGCACAACTGGCCGGGCAACGTGCGCGAGCTGGCCGCGGTGCTTGAAACCGCTCTGCTTGAAGCGGTCAACGGCATCATCCGCCCCGACGATCTGGCGCTGCCCACCGGCCTGGAAGCTCCGCCTCAATTGCAGACGGCCCAGCGCTCCGACAGCCTCAATCTGGACGCCGTGATTCAGCAGCACGTGCAGTATGTTCTGGATCTGAATCGCGGCAACAAGCTGCGCGCCGCGCGGCAGCTTGGCATCAGCCGGTCTACGCTTTATCGCATTCTGGGCAACGAGAATATCCTTGCCCACTGAGTCACTTGGCGGCGGGAGAGCTTGCAAAGCGGCATTTTCCAATGGAAAATGCCGCTTTGTCGCGTGATTGCCGCAAAAAGCGGAATTGAAAGTGCTGGTGGCCGAGTGGCCGGCGTTTCCAATTTTGGCGAGCCAGAGCGCTTTCGGCTTTGATTTTTCAATAAGGGCCGAGGATCGTCGCATCCCACCTAATTGTGCAATGTATGCACAATGGATTGGGCACCCAGCCACTGCGGTGGGGCCAGCCGCTCCCTATTTGCTTCTATGAGGTTCTCGATTTCCCAGATCCAAAAATCCGGACCATGGGCCCAGGTGGTCTGTTTAGCCTGTGCGAATTCAGGCGATTCTCGGCTATACTGGGCATTGTGACTCCGATTCTGGGCGACTGGAAACTCGATGCCGCGCTGGGCTCCTGCCTGCTTTTGGGGCTGCGGCACGGCTTCGACTACGACCATCTGGCCGCCATCAGCGACATTACCGCGGTGCAGCAAAACTGGCGCAGCGGGCTGCGGCTGGGAATGACTTACGCGCTGGGCCACGCCTTTACGGTAGCCGCGCTGGGCATTGCCGTGCTGGAGCTGCATCTGGGCCTTCCCGAGGGGCTGGATCACTGGACCGAGCGGCTGATCGGGCTGACACTGATTGTGCTGGGCATAGGCGTGGTGGCGGGGATTCTGCGCAAGGACGCGCATGGACACAGCCATAGCCGCATCGAGAGCCGGTTGGCGATTGCCATCAACGGAGTGCTCTGGCTGGCTTGGCGGGTGCGCCGATGTTGGAAGCCCGACGCGCCTCAACCGGAGCGTTTTCAATGGATGTATAACGGCAAGTCAGTCTTCATGATTGGCATGTTGCATGGCGTGGGCGCCGAGACGCCGAGCCAACTGGCGCTGTTTTTTCTAACTGCCAACCTGGGTGGGACTTCGCGCGGGATGCTGGGCCTGGGCGCCTTTGCCGTGGGGCTGGTGGCGATGAATGCCGTGATGACGGCGACGATGGGCGGAGCCTTCAACGCCAGCGGGCATCATCATCCCCGGCTTTATCACGCGATTGCCTGGACTGGGGCGGCCTATAGCTGCATTATCGGAATCATATTCTTGTTTGGAATCTCAGACCATTTGCCGGCGCTAGGGTGAAGTTAGGGATTAGGGGTTAGGGATTAGGGGTTAGGTACTAGGGACTAGAGACTGAGTCTGAAGTCCATCGATCAATAACGAAACGCAACCGCAGGTCCTTCGACTCCCTTCGCTACGTTACGGTCGCTCAGGATGACAGGTTATTTTTATAACCGACCTTAGACAAGGCAGACCAGAAGCATTCGAGTCGAGAGCTTTCCTTTCTTGAGATATATCGATAAACAATTATCTATTTACCCTGGTGACCGGTATCACGGAAGCACCATTCCAGCGCAACCTACACTCACTTCAGACGAAGTGCGGGGCAATCACCCTGCAACCAATGTCTGTGTTTGGGAGGAATTGTGCCTGAATTCAAACCACCACCGCTGCCCAGCGACGATAAACGATGGAAGATCGTCAACGGCACTATGCGCAAGAATGGCTTTGCCCGTCACGCGCTGATTGAGACGCTGCACACGGTGCAGTCGGCCTTTGGTTATCTGGATGACGATTCGATTCGCTTTGTGGCCAAGAGCCTGCGTGTGCCGCTGAGCCAGGCCTACGGAGTGGTGACGTTTTACCACTACTTCAGCTTGAAGCCGCCGGGCAAGCATACGGCCACTGTGTGCGCCGGAACCGCGTGCTACATCAAGGGCTCAGACAAGCTGGTGGCCGCGGCCGAAAAGCAGTTGGGAATTGCGCATGGACAGACCACCAAAGACGGCGAAATCAGCCTGCTGACGGCGCGCTGCGTGGGCGCTTGCAGCCGCGCGCCGGTGGTGCTGTGCGACGGCGAGGTGATGGGCGAGGTAACGGAAGCGCAGATGCTCGAGCAACTTGAGAGGTGGGCAGTCGAATGACGATCGAAGAACTCGAACAGATAGCCAAGAGCGTCTGCCAGGAAAACGAGAAGTACGATTTTGAAGTGAACGTGTGTATGGACCTGGCCTGCATGAGCCAGGGATCGGAGCGTTTGCGGGATGCGCTGGAGAAGGCTGCCGGCGCGTCGGACAAGAATGTGCTGATCCGCCGCACCGGGTGCATGGGGCCGTGTTCCAGCGGGCCGCTGGTTCGCGTGGACCCCGATGAGCATCTGTATCACCACGTAAAAGCCGACAACGCCGAGGCGATTGTGGCCAGCCTGGGCAAGGAGCCTGTGCCGGAGCTGCAATGCGATTTGAGCGACCACTTTGACAAGCAGGTGCGGGTGGTGCTGGAGAATGCCGGTCACATTGATCCGGAGAAGATCGACGACTATATTTCCCGCGACGGTTATAAAGCATTGTTGACGGCGCTGACCGAGATGACGCCCAGCGGCGTGGTTCATCGCATCACGGAAAGCGGCCTGCGGGGCCGCGGCGGCGGCGGCTATCCGACGGGGCTGAAATGGGGCACGGTGGCCAAGGCCAGCGGCGATTTGAAGTATGTGGTCTGCAACGGCGACGAGGGCGACCCCGGCGCGTTCATGGATCGCAGCGTGATGGAAGGCGATCCGCATCGCGTGATCGAGGGCATGGCGATTGCCGCCTACGCGGTGGGCGCAAGCAAGGGCTTCATCTATGTGCGGGCCGAGTATCCGGTGGCGGTGGCGCGGCTGACGACGGCTCTGCGCGATGCCCGGCGGCGGGGCTTGCTGGGCAACGGCATCTGCAATACACCCTTCAATTTTGACGTGGAGATTCGGCTGGGCGCGGGCGCGTTTGTCTGCGGCGAGGAGACGGCGCTACTGGCCTCGATCGAGGGCCGGCGCGGCACACCCAGGACGCGGCCTCCGTACCCGGCGGTGAGCGGCCTGTGGGGCAAGCCGACGCTGCTGAACAATGTGGAGACCTACGCCAACATCGCACCCATCATTCGCAACGGCGGCAAGTGGTTTGCGAACATGGGTTCGGAGAGAAGCAAGGGGACCAAGGTCTTTGCGCTGACCGGCAAGATCGCGAACACCGGCCTGGTGGAAGTGCCGATGGGCATCAAGTTGCGCGAAATTATCGAGGAGATCGGCGGCGGCGTACCGGGCGGGCATACCTTCAAGGCGGTGCAGACCGGCGGGCCGTCGGGCGGATGCATTCCGGCCGATATGCTGGACCTGGGAGTGAGCTACGACGCGCTGATGGCGGTCGGGTCGATTATGGGCTCGGGCGGCATGATCGTGATGGACGATACCTCGTGCATGGTCAACGTGGCCAAATTCTTTGTTGAGTTCTGCAAGACCGAGTCCTGCGGCAAATGCATTCCCTGTCGCGCGGGCACGGCGCAGATGCACACGCTGCTGACGCGCATCTGTGAGGGCAAGGGAACAATGGCGGATCTGGACCTGCTGGTGCGCCTTTGCGAGACGATCAAGGAGACCAGCCTGTGCGGACTGGGCATGACGGCGCCTAACCCGGTGCTGAGTACGCTGAAGTATTTCAGGAACGAGTACATCGAACATATTGTGCATCAGCGCTGTCCGGCCGGGGTTTGTAACATGGAAGCGCCCGTGCCTGCCGCCGTTTCTCAGGAGGTGTTGGCATGAGCGAGAGCGTAAGCGTCAAAACACTCATCATCGACGGACAGGAGATCAGCGCGCGCTCCGGCCAGACCATCCTCGAGGTCGCGCGCGAGAACGACATCGACATTCCCACGCTCTGCAATCTGGAAGGGCTGAGCAATGTGGGCGCGTGCCGGCTGTGCCTGGTGGAGATCAAAGGCAGCAACAAACTGCTGCCGGCCTGCGTGGCCACGGTCTATGAAGGCATGGACGTGAGCACGAATACGGAGCGGCTGCAGAAGCATCGCCGCATGATTCTTGAGCTGCTCTTTGCCGAGCGCAATCACATCTGCGCGGTCTGCGTCTCGAACGGCCATTGCGAATTGCAGGCGATGGCGCAGGATCAGGGCTTGACCCACGTCAGCCTGCCTTATCGCAATCCATCGCTGACCGTGGATGCCTCGCATGAGCGCTTTACCGTCGATCACAACCGCTGCATTTTGTGTACGCGTTGCGTGCGGGTCTGCGCGGAGATTGAAGGCGCGCACATCTGGGACGTGATGGGTCGCGGCATCGACTCGATCGTCATCACCGATCTCAACGACGAGTGGGGAAAGTCCAGTTGCACGCGCTGCGGAAAATGCGTGCAGTGCTGCCCCACCGGAGCTCTCTTCGACAAGAGCAAGGTTGGCTCCGATCATCCCAAGTATCCTGATTTTCTGCCTTACCTGAACCTGATGAGGGAAGCGCAATGAGCAAATTGAAAGTGGCAACGGTGTGGCTGGACGGTTGTTCCGGCTGTCATATGTCGTTTCTCGACATGGACGAGCGTCTCCTCAAGCTTTCCGAGCTGTTCGACCTGGTTTACAGCCCGCTGGTGGACGAGAAGAACTTTCCCGACCAGGTGGACATTGCGCTGGTCGAGGGAGCCGTGGCATCGGTCGACGACGAGGCGAAGATCAGGAAGGTGCGCGCGCACTCGAAGATGCTGATCGCGATGGGCGATTGCGCCGTTGCCGGCAACGTGCCGTCGATGCGCAATCCCTTTGGCCCGGAGGCGATTCTGAACCGCGCCTACATTGAGAATGCGAGCTTGCAGCAGCAGATTCCCTGCGTCGTGGTGCCCAAGCTGCTCAACGTCGTGCGCCCTGTTCACGAGTTCGTAACCGTGGATGTCTTTCTTCCCGGCTGCCCGCCTTCGGCCGATACTTTTCACACAGCGCTGACCGCGCTGGTAACCGGAGCGCCCTTGGATATTTCAGCGCTTACCCGTTTTGGAGCTTAGCCCCTTGGAGCGCGAGTCATGACCCAGACCATCACAATCGATCCCGTAACACGCCTTGAAGGCCACGGCAAGATTACCATCCAACTCGACAGTCAAGGCCAGGTTGAAGACGCGCACTTTCATGTGACGCAGGTGCGCGGCTTTGAGAAGTTCTCTCAAGGACGACCGTATTATGAGATGCCCAGCCTGACGGCGCGCATCTGCGGCATCTGCCCGGTCTCGCATCTTCTGGCCTCGGCCAAGGCCTGCGAGGCGATCATGTCGGTGCGGATTCCGCATACGGCGGCGCAACTGCGGCGTGTGCTGAATCTGGCCCAGATGGTGCAGTCGCACGCGCTGAGCTTCTTCCATCTTTCATCGCCGGATCTGCTGCTGGGTATGGAGTCGGACCCAGCCAAGCGGCACATCTTTGGGGTGGCGGCCGCGCGGCCCGACCTCGGTCTCGCCGGTATAGGCCTGCGCCGTTTTGGCCAGCACATTATCGAACTGCTCGGCACCAAGCGCATTCATACTGGATGGGTTGTACCGGGCGGTGTGACGGAGCCGCTGACCGCTGCCCATCGCGACGAGATTCTGGCCACGCTGCCCGAGGCGTACGCCAACGTGGCTCTGGCGCTGACGGCTTACAAGCAGATTGCCGGCAACTTCAAGCCGGAGATCGAGGTCTTTGCCAACTTCCCATCGAATTACATGGGGCTGATCAACGAAGATGAGAGCATTGAGTTCACCGACGGCGCGCTGCGGCTGATCGATCCTGCGGGCGCGATCATCGAAGACGGCATCGACGCGCAGCACTTCACTGAAGTGATTGGCGAGGCGGTGGAGAATTACAGCTACACCAAATTCGTCTACTACAAGCCGCTCGGCTACCCGGAGGGCAGCTATCGCGTGGGTCCGCTGCCGAGGTTGAATATCGCCAAATCCATGGGAACGCCGCAAGCCGACGAGGAACTGGCGCTCTTCAAGCAGATGGCCGCGGGGCCTATCGAGAGCTCCTTCCACTATCATCATGCGCGGCTGGTCGAGGCGCTTTACGGCATCGAAAAGATCGAAGAGATTCTTGCCGATCCGCTGATTCTCGACAAGCATGTGCGGGCCACGGCCGGCGTCAATCGCCTGGAGGGTGCGGGGCAGATCGAAGCGCCGCGCGGCACCCTCAACCACCACTACAAGGTGGACGAGAACGGCCTGATTACCTGGGCCAGCTTGGTGGTTGCAACCGGGCACAACAACAACGCGATGAATCGCGGCGTACTTCAGTCGGCGCGAGCTTATGTGAAGGACGGCAAGTTCACCGCGGGCGCGCTGAACCGCGTCGAGGCCGTGATCCGCACCTTCGATCCCTGCCTGAGCTGCTCGACCCACGCGTACGGACAGATGCCGCTGGTGCTGACGCTGGTCAACGCCGACGGCGAGGTTGTGGACCGGGTTATCAGCTGATGAGAGGCCTGCATAACGCACTTTGAACAGGTCGATGTTTGAAAGGGCATGACTTTAGTCGTGCCACCAGTTCAAGGCGAAGTTTTGAAAGGGCACGACTTCAGTCGTGCCGCCAGGCAGCAGATAATAGCATGGGCTTTACAGGCTGCGGAAAAACTCAATCCGGAGGGAGACGGGGGTTTTAACCCCCGTATAAAGCCCATAGAATGAGTGCGGCTTTAGCCGCGGAGGGACACTTTCAGCCAGTTTTACCTGATTTTCCGAGTTTTTCCGCAGCCTCTTTAGCCCCTGAGGGAAGTTTTTTCAACCGCAAGCCGTCCCTCGGCGGCTAAAGCCGCATTTATCGGGGCGTTTTTTGCGGCACGGCTAAAGCCGTGCCCTTTCAAAGCAACGGGACTCACTATGGCAGAACCCCAAGCCCGATGCCTCATTCTTGCCTGCGGTAACACGCTGCGCGGGGATGACGGCGTCGGGCTTTGGCTTGCCGAGTGGGCCGAGCGGCGCTTCGCGGATCAACCCGGCGTCCACGTCATCGCCGCCTTCCAATGGACTCCCGATCTGGCCGAGGACGTGGCGCGCGCCGAGTCGGTTCTCTTCATCGATAGCGCGGTCGATTCGGCTCCCGGCTCGGTGACGCTGACTGTCGTGGAACCAGCCCCCGGCGGACGGGCGAATGCGACACATCATCTGGGCGCGGCTGAACTGCTGGCGCTGGCGCGGGAATTTTATAACTCACTTCCAAAAAATGCGCAACTGCTGACCGTCGGTGCTGAGTCGATCGAGTTAGGGGAAGGCTTCAGCGAGGCGGTGACTGCGGCGCTGCCCGAAGCTTGCCGGGTGATGGAAAAGGCGGTTTTGTGGCTGATCGAGGCGACTCAGTTATAGGCCAAGCTCACTGTGGCTGCCGAGGCGCACGAGTTGCAACACTTCGTCCTCCGGTTTTCGATAGATCAAGACCAAATCGGGCTTGATGTGGCAGTCGCGATGATCTTTCCAGTCGCCGGTCAGTGCGTGGTCCAGGTGACGCGGCTCAAGCGGTTGATCGCAAGCCAGGAGTTGCACGACGGGCGTCATCTCCGCGTCGAGCGTAGCGCGGTACGGGCCTTTGGCCTCGCGCTTGTAGTCGCGCCTGAACTGAGTGGTGGGCTCAATCCTCCGCATGCAAGTCCGCCATGAGCGCCGCGACGCTATCGAAGCTCCTGAGGTTTCCGGCACGTGCCTCGCGCATGGCCGCGATGGTGGTTTCGTTGGGCGTCAACGGCTCAAACGGCAGCTTCTTTTCGCGGGCAATGCGCGTGAGAAGGAGGCGGAAGGCGTCAGAGACCGTCAGCCCCATGGCCGCCAGTACGCTCGATGCCTCTTCCTTGACGTGCAGGTCAATGCGGGCACGGACAACAGCATTTTCAGACATCGTACGATCCTCCTGGCGGTTCGAGCTACATTGTAGCCCAGTACTGATGATACGCTTGATTTCGCTCCAAAAACAACCCGGCCCCGCTCTTATCGAACGGGGCCGGAGTGGGTTGCGATACCGGTCCGGGCCTAAAGGCCACGCTGTTTGCCCTCATTTTCAGGGGGTTAAAACCCCCTGCTCCTTCCGAGGCTGGCGATCTATAACTGTAGTGCTAGAACGCACCCATCGTCTGGCGCAGGCTGTAGGAGCTGAGCGTCTTGATGTAGTTGCCGCGGTCGAAGGCGGAGGTGTCGGGGACGGAGCGGCGGCTGAGGCAGCCGCGCGTCTCCCAGAGTGAGGTGTACTCGCGCTTCTCCAGCCAGTAGTGCACGTCGGCGAGCACTCTCTTGATGTGCTCGATGCCGTGAATGTGCAAGGCCGAGGCCATCATGGTTACGCCGGCTCCGGCCATGATGCCCTTGAGGACATCCTCGGCGGAATGAACGCCGCCGGAGATGGCCAGGTCGGCCTTCATGGTGCCGTAGAGGATGGCCGCCCAGTGCAGGCGGGGCAGCAGCTCAGAGGGCGTGGAGAAGTGAAGCGTGGGCCTGACTTCGAGAGTTTCGATGTCGAAGTCGGGTTGATAGAAACGGTTGAAGAGCACGACGCCCTGCGCGCCGGCGTCTTCAAGTTGAGAGACCAGGTGGGGAATGCTGGTGAAGGAGCGCATCAGCTTGACCGAGACGGGAACGCTGACCGCGCCGGTGACTGCGGCGACCAGTTCCAGAATCTGCCCCTCAATAAACGCTGAGGTCTGGCTCTTGTCGGTGGCCAGCGCGTAGGTGTTCAATTCGATGGCGTCCGCGCCGGCCTGTTCCACGTCCTTGGCAAAGCGCACCCAGCCGCCGGTGGTGGCTCCATTCAAGC